>WBZU01000778.1_pt1 | contig 26049 bp, 21 predicted proteins | sample 5204311 | NCBI WGS metagenome assembly WBZU01 (sample SAMN12344359, study PRJNA552823) | activated sludge metagenome | biome: Activated sludge suspended growth; feature: Nitrification reactor; material: Wastewater; isolation source: activated sludge from nitrification reactor of wastewater...
GGTCCGCCACTTATGAGAAATAGTGGATCACCTTTACCAATAGTTTCAGTCCATAAATTAGCACCATTAATTTTGTAAAATTTTCCTTCAGGATGTTGGAAGGTGATGCCGATAGCATACACACGTGAAAACAGCATCCAAAAAATGAAAGCGAGAGTTCTATTCATGCAACTAAATTCTGGCTATAAGAAATTTAATACTTCTGCAATGCAAGTTATTCAACCACTAATTTTCCGGTTGAAATAGCTTTTGAATCACTGATAACCTGGTAAAAATAAACGCCAGAATTTAGGCCTGTTGTTGAGAATACCAAGCTAGACTTAGCTTCGGTTCTCAATAAGCTCACTTCATTTCCAAGCATGTCCATTATTTTAATGGTAGTGACTTTAGCTTCAGGAAAACTAAATACAGCTTTGTCTTTAACAGGATTAGGAGAAAGTGTTACCGATTTTTTTTCTGAAACAGCTGCAATTCCAACAGTCCCAACCCATAAATTTAGTATTGATGTATCGGCACATGCACCTTTGCTTTCGATTAAAGTTACACTTGCAGCACCGGCTACACCCCATTGAATGGTTGCACTGCTGGTGCCTTGTCCGGCTGTTACTGTTCCGTTAGTTACACTCCAATTATAGGTACTACCAACATGTGTGCTAACTGCGTAGGAACTGCTTGTACCCGGAGCTACACTTGCTGCACCCGAAATAGCACTTGCACTTACTGCTGCATTAAAAGGTACTGAATTATCCCAAACACCACCGGTAATTGCACCATTGTTTGCACCATTCACTAAATCAACTGCTGTATTTCCACTGCCATCATTCATTCGCCAATAGCCCTTTAGACGACTTTGACCAGTCGGTGAAATATGATCGTTCATGTTGGCAAGCAGTTCAGCTCCGGTAAGTGCTCTTTCCCAAATGCGCACTTCGTCAATTAATCCATTAAAGTAACGGTATTGACTAGCTCCTTGATTATCGGCCAATCGACCTATGCGTGTGATGTATTGAGCATTTTTATCAATAACTCCTGCAAAGGCAAAAGATCCGGATTGTACTCCATTGATGAATACTTTTAACGTAGCACCATCAAATGTTCCTGCAACGTGTGTCCAAGTATTTAATGTTAATGATGCGGCTGGAGATGCTGCTTCTTTCCAGCTGCTCGATGCACCTGCAAAAGTTTTTCCGGCAATATTAAAACTAAGGATTCCGTTTCCGCCACAGCGCAAAACAAAGCCTCCTTCACCTGCACTCCAACCATCTTTACTTACTACAGTGTTTTGCCAAGGATTAACAGCAAATGCAGCTGGCTTAATCCAAGCTTCTACGGTAACTGCCGAATCGGGAGCTAGTCCAGCGGCTGTACCTAAATCCACATAGGTACTAGTTCCGTCGAATTTTAAGGATTTGGTATTCGGAGTACAAGGTTGTGCAATTGCAGCTAATGAAGCAAATGCAGCGAGAATAATTGTAGATATAGTTTTCATAGTGTTTAATTTGAAAGTTGGGTTAGTTATTGTAAATCTTAAAAGTTTCTTATGAAAGTACTTAAAGCCATTGTTGAACCTATATGATTTAGGTTATTCAAAAATAACAATTTCATTCCAAAAATAAAGTAATAAATTAAAAATCACTTAGTAGCTTTGCGAACACAAGAAATAGGGATGGAAAAATTTGTAGTACTAGTTGCAGGAGGCAGTGGATCGCGCATGCAATCTGCACTTCCCAAACAATTTATGTTGCTGGCTAACAAGCCGGTTTTAATGCATTCCATTCAAGCATTTTATAAGTACGATAAAAGCATTCACATTGTGGTGGTATTACCAACAACACAACTGGAGCAATGGGAAGCTATTTGTAAGGAGCATAACTTTCAAATTCCACATCAAACCATACCTGGTGGTGCAACCCGATTTCATTCGGTGCAACAAGGTTTAAGTTTGGTTAATGCAGGAAGTTTGGTTGCCGTGCACGATGGTGTGCGCCCCTTGGTAAGCCAGGAAACCATTTCAGCAGTTTTTTCTGAAGCCGAAATAAATGGAAATGCAGTTCCTTGCATTCCTCTTAATGATTCAATTAGAGAATTAATTAATGAAACAAACCGCGCTTTGTTTCGTGAAAATTTTCGCCTGGTACAAACACCACAATGCTTTCAAAGTGATATCCTAAAAAAGGCATTTTTACAGCCTTACCACGAGAGTTTTACTGATTGTGCTTCGGTTGCTGAAGCAGACGGAATTAAAATAAACTTGGTTGCAGGCAATACCGAAAACATTAAACTAACTACTCCGGCTGATTTTATAATTGCTAGTGCTTATATACACTAGTTTGAAGAACCCTTGTATTTTTCTTCGTTGTGTTTTAACACTTTTGCTTCCACAAAAAATATTATTTCCTCTGCTATACTTTTACACTGATCGCCGCTTCGTTCGAGTTTACGGATAATTGTTAGTAGGTCTAAATAATCTTCAACATGTTGTGGATCGCCCTTAATTTCCTCAATGATAATAGCTCTCGCAGTTTTGTACATTGCATTTAAGGTTTGATCTCTTTTAAAAATACTTAATGCTAGCGCAGCATTTTCAGTTTCAAATGAATCAAGCACATCCGCTAATAATTCATTCGCTTCTTCAAACATCAACAAGGTTTGAGTGCTTTGTAATAAGGGAGCAAAATCAAAGGTTCCGGCCTTTTTTACAAATTTTGCAACGTCAGCAGCCGCATCGCCAATGCGTTCAAGGCTGGTATTAATGCGCAACATCGCTAATACCAATCGTAAATCGCCGGCAACCGGATTGTGCAAAGCAAATATATTTTCGCATGCTTTATCCATTTTTAATTCCAGCTCATTTACCTGCTTTTCGGTACTCTGAATCGATTCAATCTTCGACTTATCAAACTCAGCAAGTACCAATAAGGCAGCTTTCATTTGGTGTACAACCAAACGCCACATTTCTACTAATTCTGTTTTGAGTTGTTGTGTTTCAATATCAATATGATTCATTTCGAAGGGGTAGAATTTTTTATTTTTTAATCTATTTATGATGATTTAAAGCGTTTAGCTTTTGTTTTTAAAATGGATGCTACTGCTCGAATGTAGCATTTTTTTATCCGAATCTTCCGGTAATATAATTTTGTGTTTTTTCGATTTTAGGATTGGTAAACAATTCTTTAGTTTGACTGTATTCAATTAATTCGCCTAAATAAAAAAAAGCTGTTTTGTCGCTCACACGTGCCGCTTGTTGCATGTTGTGCGTAACAATAACAATGGTGTATTTCGTTTTCAACTCATACATTAATTCTTCAATTTTAGAAGTGGAAATAGGATCCAATGCTGAAGTTGGTTCATCCATTAAAATAATCGAAGGCTGAATTGCAAGTGCTCTTGCAATACACAAACGTTGTTGTTGTCCTCCCGATAATTCAAATGCCGATTTTTTAAGTTTATCCTTTACTTCATCCCACAAAGCAACTTGCTGTATAGAAGTTTCAACACGCTCTTTAATAAACGCTGCATCGCTTATTCCATTTACCCGAAGACCATAAGCTACATTTTCAAAAATAGATTTAGGAAAAGGATTTGGTTTTTGAAAAATCATTCCGGTGCTTTTTCTCAAGCTATCTACATTGGTTCCTTTTTGATAAATATTTTTACCATCAATTAAAATTTCTCCTTCAATGCGGATATTTTCAATAAGGTCATTCATGCGGTTAAACAAACGCAAATAGGTCGATTTTCCGCATCCTGAAGGACCAATAAGTGCAGTTACAGTATTCGACTCGAGCTGCATCGAAATATTTTTTAACGCATGTGAAGCGCCGTAATACACATTGGCATTTATTGTTTCAAGCTTTATCATCCTACTACATTTTTACTTTGTTGCTAAAATATTTTCGAAGAGCATTCGCGAGCAAATTGGTAAACAACACAATTACTACCAGCACCAAAGCTGTTCCATAAGCCATTGGGCGCGACTCCGAAATATTGGTACCACTGGTTGCCAATACGTACAAATGATAGGGCAAGGCCATTGCCTGATCGAATATACTCTGCGGTAATCGCGGTAAAAAGTAAGCCGCTACCGTAAATAAAATAGGAGCTGTTTCACCCGATACTCTACCAATTGATAAAATCATTCCGGTAATAATTTTTGGAAATGCAATTGGTAAAACTACATTTTTTGTTGTTTGCCACTTACTCGCACCTAACCCAATGCTTGCCTGACGAAAAGTATCGTCAACCGATTTAAGTGCTTCTTCGGTTGTGCGAATAATAATGGGCAATATCAGTAAACCCAAGGTAAATGAACCAGCTATTATTGAATCACCAAATCCCAATTTGTTTACGAATAATGCCATTCCAAATAATCCAAAAACAATGGAAGGAACGCCTGCAAGATTATTCGTCATTTGCTTAATAATTTTTTTTGCAGTGCCATGATTTACATATTCGTTCATGTAAATAGCAGCCATAATTCCTATAGGGAAAGCAACAATAATGCTACCTGTTACCAAATAAAAACTTCCTAAAATAGCAGGGAAAATACCACCCTTTGTCATCCCCTCTTCGGGCATTGATGTGAGAAAATCCCAACTAATAACTGAAATTCCCTTTACAATAATAAAAGTCAAAATACTGATCAGTATAGCAACAATGGAATATCCGATGGTACCGAGAATAAAAAAGGCAATGCTTTGTCTCCTTTTTTTAAGCTTCTCTAATTTATTTTCGTCAGGTAATTTCATTTAACTGTTTTGATATTTTTTACGACTCGAAATAAATTCAACAATCAAATTAATGATTAAGGTAATTACAAACAAAATACATCCGAGTGCAAACAAGGCTTTATAGTGCAAACCACCGGCAGGAGCTTCACCAAGTTCGGCCGCAATTGTTGCCGGAATGGTTCGTACCGGCTCAAGTAAACTATGCGGTATTATTGCCGCGTTTCCGGTAACCATTAACACAGCCATGGTTTCGCCAATGGCACGACCAATACCTAAAATAGCAGCAGCTGTTATGCCCGAAATAGAATAAGGAATTACGATTTTATAAATGGTTTGCCATTTACTTGCTCCAAGTGCCAAACTAGCTTCTTTCATCGCACGTGGTGTAGTATTCATGGCATCTTCAGAGATGGTGATGATGGTGGGTAAGGCCATAATTCCAAGGATAATACTTCCTGCCAAACCCGTTTCGCCAACCGGCAAATTAAATAGTTGTTGAATTAAGGGAACAATTACTACCAATCCAAAAAATCCATAAACCACTGATGGTATTCCTGCCAACAGTTCGATTAGAGGTTTTAAAATGGAACGAACTTTTTTGTTGGCAATTTCACTTAGGTAAACTGCGCTTGCCAAACCAAGCGGTAATGCAAGTAATATAGCACCCAAACTTACCCATAGTGTTCCTAATAACAATGGTGCAATTCCTAATTGTGCTGCTGGATGAGCAGTTGGAAACCACTCTTTACCAGCAAAAACTTCCTTGATGGTAATCGGATCAAACTCAATTTTTTTTCCTTTAAAACCCGCTGTCCAATACTTGTCGGGAAAAAAAGATATGATGCCCGATATGCTGTCGGTTAGCTTACTAATACATTCCGGAAGGTGTTCAAAATTTTCACCAATTTGTTCGTCGCTGTAGTAGTTTGAAATATCTTCTAAACGAAACAAAATAATTGAATCATTGCTTCCTCCAAGTTCTTTCCAATTGACAATTTTTTGATCAAAAATATCCTTTAATTGTTCAGCAGATAAAACACTTACTTGATTGTTTTTATTTACAGCAATTACATTTCCTTCTTCAATAGCCGAATGCGAAAAAAGTCCTAGTCCTTCTTTAAATAAAAAAAGAACTATTAATACTACCGTTAAGCTAGTTATGGAACTGCTTATTAATAATAGACCTTCAATGAATCGCTCCGAAAACTTTTTAGAAGATGATTGCAAGTGGTATTTCTGATTTACTGGTGAATTAAATTTAGCGCTTGGTTATTTTGTCAATGGAATGTAGCCAACCTTTTCAACTACTCCTTGCCCTTCAGCTGATAAACAAAAATCAACAAATGGTTTTACATTTTTTTCTGAGCTTGTTAAGTAGTAATAATACAAAGGACGTATAATTGGATAGCTTTTATCTTTTGCAGTTGTCATGCTTGGTGCAATAAAAGTTTTTCCTTTATTGAAGGATACTTTTAAAGCTTTTACTTCTTTTTCAACATAAGCATAACCAATATATCCAATAGCACCTTTTGTTTGACTAATTGATTGTACGATACTTCCGGTTGCCGGCATACTTAAAACTGAGCTTGCATAGTTTTTATTATTAAGTACATGCTCTTTAAAAAATTCGTATGTACCAGAACTCGATTCACGTGAGTAAACAACTATACTCAAATCATCGCCGCCAACTTCTTTCCAGTTTTTAATCTTACCCGTAAAAATTCCTTCCAGTTGTTCTCTGGTAAGTTGATTAACTTTATTCGACGGATGTACTATAATAGCCAAGGCATCAAAAGCAATGGTTGTTTCTTTTGTTGCTTTACCTGCATCCGACAATTTAATTTTTTCGCTCATTTTCATTTTACGAGACGACATTGCAATATCGGTAGTACCATCAATTAATGCAGCTAGACCTACTCCACTTCCTCCGCCAATTACGGTAAGTTTTGCTGCCTTGTTTGTTTTCATGTACACTTCGGCTTCCTTTTGTGCTAAAGGCAATACGGTATCACTTCCTTTTAATTTTTGTGCTTTTGCAAATTGGCTCATCACTAATACTGTAGCCAAAAAAATACTTTTAGTTTTCATCTTTCTTCTTTTTTTAAATTAATATTTTATTTGAAAACGTAATGTAAATACGTTGTCTTTTAAATCCTTTTTTACTGTTGAAATACTGGTTGATTCATTGGTTACATAATCGTAATATGCCATCACTTTTGCATAGCTGTTAATTCGGAAATTTAAACCAAATCCGTAAGTATCAAATCGCACATCCCCTAAATTGGTTCCTGTTCCGGTTTTACCAATTGCTTCCCCCGAAATTTTCACGTTGGGGTCAAACCAATCGTATTTTGCAACAACTTGAAATCTTGAAGTTCCAATATCTTGTATCAAATAAAAATACGCTCCGTTGAATTGACGGTGGTAAATAGGTTTTGTAGGTAAAGCCGCCAAACTATTATTTGCACGTTGATTGGATTCGTTTGTTCCGGGTTGAATTCCTTGAATATACTCTGCTCGCACAGTGGTTATTCCTATTGGCCATTCGAAGCTGGTTTGAACATCGGCTCCCATGTATTCCTTACGTGCTTTTCTGTTGTAATTTGCAGTATCGGAAGCAAACTCAAAACCCTTATCACCATTCGCTAGTGTATTAAAATTGTAATCCTTTTGAGTTCCTATCCTATATCCTCCATTGTAATAAGAAGCTGCTACTGAGAACATGGCAGTTTCGCTTTTTAATGATTTGCTGTATTGCAATCTTCCCGTATAATCTTTAAAAGAATCAAATTCCGGAGAAACACCTGCCACACCATTCATATATCCTACATCGAGTTTTAAGCCATATAGTTTAGATGATTTAGGAACCACTAATGATCCAAAAGCTCCGAGATCGCGTTCAACCGGAAATAAAATTTGATTGTAACGCGCTCTTTCAGGTGATTCACGCTCGCTAGATGATTGTGTCAATTCAAATCCGAACTGTGTTTGCAACAAACCTGCTGTTAATGAAACCATGTTGATCCACGGATCGCTAATTTTTGCATAGGTTTCGCGCATGGCTAAGCCAGTTTCGCGGGCATCAATATTTACCATAAGCAAAATATTTTCGAAGGTATAGGTAAATTTAAAACGAGCTCGCCGCATGGTAAATCGGTTGGTGTACTTCGTAGAGCCATTACCAAAATCGCCTCCTGCAAAAGATTGTGCCCCTGCCGAATCAATGTATTGAAATTGTGGTTGCACATATCCGGTGATTTTTAGTCGTTTTAATTTTAACATGTCGTCCATTAAGCCGCTGACTGTTCGCGTAAGGGTATCAATAGGCGCTTCGATTTCCTCCTTCATAACCGAAACAGTTATGTTAGTATCGATCGAGTTATTTACATTTTGATTACTGAAAGCCTTTGATTTACCAAAGGAAAGTAAAACAGCTAAACTCAATATTTTCTTCATGTTAACATAAGATTAAGTGCCGCAAAAGAATCAGTACAATGTTAGCGGGACGTAATTTCAATGTTAACCAATTGTTAAATTGGCAGTATGAGGAGAGTCGATTTACTATTTACTTAAAAGCAATAATCAATTATTCAATCATGCAAATTCCATGTATTTTATTAAATACTTTTATAAAAATGGGATTTAAAATAAAACATGAAGCAATTTTTGAAACTGAATATTGATTTTTTCGAATATTCATTTCCTTTTTGTTTAATCAAAAATATTTGTTGTTTATCAACAGAAAAATAATGGAGGTTTTGAAACTTATTCATTGTTATTTTTTCTCAAAATAACAGACGGTTCTTAATTTGAAAATTAAGTTATGTTTAAGAAATATCTACCAAAATGGCATAAATACCTAGCTTCATTAATTATTTTTCATACAAATTGATTCCAGAGTTTTGGAAACTCCTTTGCATTTATCAATTGCTGTTTCTAAATTTTGAATTATTTCAATTTGCTTAATGATACTTACCGAATCTGCATTTTGCTTATAAAGGCTTGCCATTTCTTCGTAAAAAATTAAGTCTGCCTGCTTTTCGAATGCAGCAATTTGAATACATGCAGCACGCAATGGTTTGATATTGGAAAGATTTCGCAATGATGCAACAGCCTTTTGCAATTCGATGGCGCATGAATAAATTAGGTGCGCTAATTTTTTCATGGTGTCACTAACTTGTGTTTGATGGTATAGTTTAATCTTTTTGGAAGTACCATGCATAAAATCAACCACTCCATTTAATTCGCTCATTAAAGCGAGTATATCTTCACGGTCGAATGGAGTCATAAGGTTTTCGCTCAATTCGGTTATCAGTTCATGATATAGCTTATTTGCATAGCTATCCAATAAACTAATTTGAGTTGAAAGTGAAGTTGATTTTTCTATCGAAGTGGTTTCTAATAACTCGTTTAGCAAGGTTGAAATTTGCAGCAAATTACCACTTATGGTATCCAGCATTTCAAAAAAGTAATCTTCTTTGCGAGTAAATAGTTTGAAGAGTCCGATAGATTTCATAAGCTATTTAGTGTTGCGTAATAGCTACAATAATTGTAGCTTTCAAGGTGGATTGAACTTAGTAAAGTAATTCGAAAATAGTGCTCAACACATTCAATCTTTCACACAACGAACACTAAAGCCGTAGTTTTTATAAGTGTGAGAACGATAAATGTTGCTAAACTTCTTATCTAAACTTCGATACCATAATTCATTTGATTCATGTGAGGATGCCGACCACCAAAATGCTACAGCACCTATTCCGGGATCTGCAATTTCGCCTGTGAACACTCTGCAAGCTCCTGGCAGTGCCTTAAATCCCGATTCATTGCTTCCCCATACAGGTGAAACTTCTGTCCATTTTTCAGGTGCTTCAACTTTCAATTTATCACCTTCATCAGAACCTCTCCATCCTAAATTTGATACTTCAGTTTCTGATAATCCCAATTCCTTTTCAAGAACTTTCCAATCATAGTCTGTTGGAATGTGCCAGCCTTCAGGTGCCAGTTGATTTGAATCATTCACTGCATATCCATTGTATAAATAACCATAAGTAGAAAAAAAATCCGGATTATTATCAAAGACAGAATAGGCTCCCTTTGTGGTTGTCGACCAGGCGTTGTTATCGGCTCCAATTGCTTTTATGTAAGTACCATTTCGGTATTTTGTAGTTTTCAAATTCTCCATCATCCACCATTGGCTTCCAATTTTTACGGTTTGATACACATTTCCATCACTATCCGTAACAGTTCCAAATTCTTTCTCTTTGATTTCTTCCTTTTCCTTTTTACAAGAAAATAAAAACAATACACTCGTTAAAATTAAAAGGGTATATGTGTATTTAAGTTTCATTTTTTTTAAAATTAATTTTTGATAAATGGCTGGCTTATCACCGATTTGCTAGAACTTACTTGTAGCAAATACATTCCAGGTTGTAGGTAACTTATATCTACATCAGTGGTAGGAGAAGTCGCAACTATATCTGATTCGTAAACTACTTTTCCAAAATAGGTGTAGATTTTTGTTTTCAAATTTGCTTCTCCGGATACTTCGAAACTAATTTTTTGATTGGCAGGGTTAGGATAAATATTCAGCTTCGTACGTTCATTTGAAGGAGTATTACTTTCTGAAGGACAAACTATATCTAAATTCCGATCATTGCATTTACCCGGATAGCAACATAAATATTCAACATGAAAGTTTGCATTTGTCGAATAGTTACAAGCCATTGTATCCTTGCATCCAAAAACTATACGTGTTTTGCAGGAGTCAGCAATTGAACAACTATAGGACTTGCTAAACTCTAAAAAATTAGGATCCTTGCAACCACAAGCTCTTGGATAAGTAAGTAAGGGACTCAAAATTTCACCCGATACTACTGTATCTTCTTTAGCCACATATTTGATTATGCTACCATCCGTATTTTCAATTTCGAGATTTAATTCAAACGAAAGTTCTCCCTTTGTTGTCAATTGTGCAATAAGCACCTTATTTGAATCGGCATTGGCTCCTGTAACACCAGCATTTTGTTTCAAATATGCTGCGTTACTTATAAAGCTATTTCCGGTATAAACTGATCCAAAAATACTGGTATCAATGCCAGCTTGATTCTTAAAACCATCATCCACCCATTGTAAAAATGTGGCAGAATTAAGTGTAAGTCCATCAGCGCTTGTTAAAGGAATTCCCAAATTGCTTTCGGCGTTTACTAAGATACCTCCGGGGACACCGTAACTTCCTCCTCCATTATAATTTCCTCCAATAACTGAACCATCGGTATCTTCTGATTTTAAAACTCCAATATGTGTTTTAGTTGCTAATCCTAAGGTTATCCAACTATCCAAAGCCAATGTTGGATTTCCCGAAAACCAAGCTTTATTAATTAAATATCCAAAATAGGCATTAGGGCGATTCACATTATTATAAAAGTTTGCAGTACTGGCTATCTTTAATGTATGCTTAGAATCTCCATATATTTTTAAAATTTTAGAACCTGCTTTTAAGTCAATATATATTCGATACGTTTTGCTACCCAGCTCCAAATATCTGCCATCGGTAGTATCCGTAGCATCTAATGAATCAGAAATGTAATAGGTTTCAACAAGCACATTTTCAATTTGAGCTTGAAGCGAAAAAACAGAAAACAAAAAGCAAAAAATCAATACTAACTTTTTCATGACTTCATTATAATTTATAAATTAATCCAAGTATGTAATTCGTCCCATAACGATAATTATCGTAGTCAACCAAATCTCCATTGTCATATACATAAGCTCTACGTATTGGCGTGTTTAAAATGTCTTTCATGGTAAAATGTATAGTAAAATGGCTGCCTAACGTTTTGCTGATTTTAAAATCAAACATGTTTCGTGGCAATTCATACACATCGGGAATACTCGGATTCGCTGAAGCAATTACAACTCTTCTTCCTTGGCGATTATAACTTAACGTTGCAATTAATCCTAGCGAATCTGAATTGTATGATACAATGGTGTTAATAATATATGGCGCTTGTCCAAACATGCTGCGCTTAACTGTATCTTCTGGAATATACACTTTTGGACCATCACTAAATTCAATTCGGTTTCGTACAAATTCGGTTTGCGATTTTACAAGTGTAAGATTAGCACGAAACTCAAGGTGATTCGTAATCGATTTTCTTCCTTCTAATTCAACACCCATTACATTCGACTTATCTACATTTATCCAGGTGTATCCATTGGAGTTTACAAGTTCAATATGGTTCTTGAAATTCTTGTAAAAAACACTAATTGAAACGTTGTCATTGTTTTTAAAGTAATTCTCAAAGCGCAAATCATAATTGTCGATTCTCACCATTTTTAATTCTGAATTTCCAAACACCGGAGCTCTCAATTCATAATCAAATACTGAAACATCTGAAAGCTCGCGTAGGCTTGGTCGCGCAACTGTTTGACTAAAACCTGCTCGAAGATTCATTTGCTCATTCTCAATTTCTTTAATTTTAAAAATCAGATTGGCACTAGGCAAAATGCTCACTTCACTTAATTGACCAGGATTGGCTAAAGGTTGAGACGAATCATAAAATCTTCTTTTATCATCCTTTGCTAATCCTAAAGAGTCAAATAAAAATATATCGGTATATAATTTTGCTTGCTCAATTCGAACACCTCCTGAAAATCGAAGTCTCGAAACCAAAGTATAATCGGTCATTACAAAACCTGACAGTATACTGCTTTCGCCGAATGTACGGTTAGCCAAACCACTAAAATCAGAATAAAATAAATCAATCTTACTTCTCTCAATTCCATTAATGTCAACGTAATTACTGATTTCAAAATTTGAATGGTCTAAAAATTTGTCAATATCACCATCCTGTAAAATGGTATTTGAGGTGATTACTTTATAAACTGATTGCTTGTATTTTTGATTGTTTCTTTGATAACTCCCTCCCACCTTAATTTTTCGAAGTAAATTGATATTTGCTCCTATTGGTATTTCAAGCGAAATTCTTGAGTCAAGAATATTTTCATCCAGGTTTCTAAAAAAGCGTTTTATTTCATCACCAATTCCATTTCCAATTAAATAGTTTACTTGGCCACCGGTTGTGTCCATTTGATACTGCAAATTTTTAAAATCGGGGGTACTGCTTCTCCCGTTAGTATAAGAAGTACTAAAATCAATTTTTATCTTTTGCGAAGGAATGTAGTGTTCGGTGCGGAGTTGATATACAAGTTGTTTTCTTTGCTCGTATAATTGGCTTTTGGTAAAAGTTCTTTTTTCACTATCGCTGAATTCGTCACCTAAATAAACATTGTTAACACCCGTAAAATTGGGCATAAATAGTACTGAAATACTGTTGTTTGAATTCAGCTTATAGGCCATGTTTAGGAGAGCACTCCAACCATTGGTTTCTTTTGATGCATCTCTTTTCTCGGCTTTTGCAATAGTCGGAATATATGCTCCAATTGAATTATCAAATTGCACAGAGGCTCTGTTAGCTTTCGCCGATGGGTCGTATTGTGTAGAATTTCCATAACGGAAACCTGCTATAACTCCTAATTGTCGACCCAAAATTGTGGTTTGGTTTCCTATACTAAAACTCTGACTAAAATTTAATGGTGCCTTTCTGGTAGTAGTATTCCAGTTATTTGGATATGCCTTACTGGAAGCCGGTACATCAGCATTAATAACTTTAAATGCATCCGACTTATAAGTACCATTTGAATAGTCTTGCTTTGCTTGATTAAATGCAACCGGGTCGTTAATTAATGCCGGTGCTAATAATCCCAATTGCACCAAACCTAATTTAAAATAAGCATCTCCAGCCGGGTCATTGTCTACCCAACCGTTTACTCCAATCGATTTATAATAATCGCCTAAACCAAGTGCAACTAATTCAGTGTATTGATCAGGTTCAACATTTGCTGAAATAATTGGAGTACTGTTTTCTCTATAGCTGTTGTCATAACCTAACCAATCGGTTTCACTTCGCTGCGAAGAAATAACATTTTTGCCAGTTGTTTGCGCATTATAACCTAAGGTAGTTTCGATTGCTACTGCTAACTTTTCAGGATAGTCTTTCGTTTCTATAGAAAGATAAGCTCCCGACCAATCGCCTGGTAAATCAGGGCTTGCAGTTTTAGTTATGATAACATTATCAATTAAACTTGCCGGAAATAAATCTAACTTAATGTTGTTTGTAAACGGATCCAATGTTGGAATTCGCGAACCATTAATACAGGTTTTAACATAGCGGTCGCCAATACCTCGAACTGTAATAAAACTGCCATTAGTTGAAATTCCCGATACACGAGTAACCGCTGCAGTAACATTGGCATCACCTGTTTTTTTCATACTTTCAGAAGAAACATAATCAATCGTTGTTGCTGATTTTTTCTTCATATTTTCCATGTAATAATCTCTGGATTTTGTAGACTTTGCAACAATCTCTACTTCCTTTATATCCTGAGAAGCCGTCTTTAAAACAAAATCTTTTAACACTACTTCTCCCTTTTTTGGGTGTATAGTAAACTCAATTGTTTTATAACTAATAAAAGAAACTACTATTGTTTGGCTAGCTGTATCGGGTATTTGCAATGAATAGTTTCCATCAAAATCTGTCACGCATCCGATGGATCGATTTGATTTAATGGTGAGTGTTACTCCAATTAAGGTTTCTCCATTTTCATCGCTCACTTTGCCTCGCATTGTTGATTGGGCAAAACCTTGAACTACGTTTAAAAAAAGTAAAAGGGAAATATAAACTAGTTTTTTCATTATATGAATAAGCGATAACAAAACCTTTTTGATTGTGTATTAGTTTTTAATTAATTTCTTCACTTCTCGCTTACCTTCATGTTGTAAAATCATAAAGTACATTCCTTTAGAAATTCCAGCTAAATCAATTGATTCTACTTGTTTGGAAACAGATGGAGTAAACGACTTTGTGATGACAGTTCTTCCCGACATATCCACCAATTGACACACTACTTTTTCAGGAGAAGAATTCGTTTGATATACTACATTAACTGATTCAGTTGCAGGATTTGGGTAGATGTTTAGAAATTGATTAAACTGTTGTACTGCCTTTACAGCTGTTGCACTATTGTAGGTTAAACCGCTAAAAACAATTTCATTTCCAACCGGATTTTTCGCAACAAACTGTTCAACTCCCCCACTAGGAGTGCCTAATTGAACGTTTAGTTCGAATGAAAAAACTCCGTCAGTAGTAATTTGAGCAATTAAAACTTTGTTGGTTGAATCATATCCGGTAGATCCATTTAAAGATGCCCATGAGCCATTAAAAGTTGAAAACAACGGTCCATTTGTTCCATCGTTTTGTGCATCAAAAACTCCTACTTCATTGCTAATTCCCACAATGGTAACCGGTTCAGGGTTACCTAAAATTAAACCATCCTGAGTACTTAATGGGATACCTGCCAAAGGATCGGTATTTATTAATACACCATCAGTATTTATAATAGTACTAACTCCATCGTCCTCCGATTTTAATATACCAAAATTACCTACACAAGCTGCCCCCACCGACAACCATGAGTCTAATAATACCGTGTTATTTTTTGCTTGATTCTTCGTATACGTCGGACTGGTAGCTCCACGATCTTCGTTATTAAAAAATAAAGAAGTCGTTTCAATTCTTAATTCATGCATTGCGCCCGGTGTATTTACTCCATAGGCAGCCTGAAATTTATATCCGGGCAACATATCCAAATAAATTCGGTAGGTTACAGAACCTATTGGTAATACTCCACCAACTGAGTTAACAGAGGTATCGTTGGCATCTGAAATATAATATCGCTCAACGATAACATTTTCTAATCCATTTTGTGCTTTTACTATAAAGCTCGTAAAAAAGATCGCCAAATAAAGTAATGTTTGTTTCATTGTATTGAGTTTTGTTGGTTTTTAAAAGGGTAATTATTTATACGACAAAAGTGAAAATGTTATGTTTCCATGAACTATAAATTGCATTATTATTCGATTAAGTTCATGTTAAATTAATGCTACTTCGAACCTTGCTTTTTAGTTGCTTTGCTGGATGAAGTAAATACCAAATCTTCGCGCACTATTTCAGAGCCCGTTGGATTTCTAGCGACATAATTTTCAACTCCGCCGAAAGGAGTCCCTAATTGTATATTAAATTCAAACGAAAACACACCATTTGTGGTAAACTGACCAATCAATACCTGATTATTGTGTAGCGAATCAGGGCCGAATGAACCATACAATGAAGCCCATGACCCATTAGTGGTAGTAAACGATTTGGATGAACCACCTTGACCAAACATGACCAGCGCAGAATCAATTCCAAAGGCAGTTACTCTTGCAGGATTTCCCTGCATTAACCCATCCTGGATGCTAAGCGGTATGCCCGCCATTTTTGAATTGTTTTGAAGTACTTTTGTAGAATTAACAAGTGTGCCTATCCCATCGTCTTTTGACTTTAGTACACCATAACTTGATTCGGCTGCTGCCCCAACCGAAATCCAAGAGTCGAGTAACAATAATCCTGAATTAACAACTCGTAATGGAATCACATTCGGTACAGCTGCTCCATAAGAATCATCGTTATAAAAGCCAGTAGTGGTAGCAATTTTAAGTTCATGATTGGGAATACCATAAACCGCTTGAAACCTGTATCCCGGCAACATTTCAACATATACTCGATAGGTTACAGAACCAACAGGAAGCTTTCCTTTACTGTATGCGGCATCATTACTATCTGATACATAATAGGTTTCAACTTCAAGTTTACGAAGGCCATTTTGGGCAAACGCATAACTACTAAGGATGCAGAGGAATAGAATAGTAACTTTTTTCATACGGAATTTCTATGGCGCAAAAATCCAATTCCAACATTCCTACTACATAAACTTGAAATTAACATAGTGTTAAATTGACTCTTATAGAATTAACTTTTCAGTAACATGAAGCTTGCTATTCGCTGAATTCAGCATCATTCAAAATAATTTTTGCTTAACTTTCTGTTAACAGAAATGGATTCTATTTGTTAGCACTTAAAAGAGCTATATCAACACTATAAGTATCGATGTTTCTGAATCAAATCTTAGTAAAACCAATTACCGAAATTGCCCTTCAGGCAGGTCAGGAAATTTTGGAAATATATGATCATAAAACACTCTTTAGTTCAACTCGTATTAAACGCTCAAAATCTCCTTACACGCTTGCTAAAAATACTGCCGAGAATTTAATTATAGGTGCCCTTACTTCACTGGATAATTCTATTCCAATAATTTCAGAAGGACATAATGAAGTGTCTTATTATTACCGTAAAAATTGGAAATACCTTTGGCTTGTAGATGCATTAAATGGCACGCGTGAATTTTTAAAACAAACAAATGAGTTCACTATTAATATAGCGCTGATAGAAAACGGCATTCCTATTCTTGGTATTATTTACGCTCCTGCACTTGAACTTCTGTATTCGGCCAACAAAACGGAAGGTGCTTTTCGAACACAAAAAAACAACATTGTTCCAATTCATTGTAATACAGCTGTAAATTTCTTAACCGCAGTGGTTAACCCTTTTGTGCATTTAGCAATGGATGAGGAAAAATCTGTGCTTGATAGATTTCCAATTAAGAAAATAATTTCGGTAGGAAGTAGTTTAAAATTTTGCAAAATTGCGGAAGGTAGCGCCGACCTATTTTATCGGCATAGTCCTTCAATGGAATGGGAAACCGCTGCAGGTGAAGCAATCATAAATATAAGCGGTGGAGCTATATTGCATGCAAATTCCAGAACTTACAAATACAACAAACAGATGCTCAAAAACAAAGCAATGCTATGCATTGGGAATTCGGTAATTGCTTCGCATACTATTTTCGAAGAAAATTATTTAGTAAAGTAAAATCTAAATTTTTGCGACTTTTTTTCATCACTTAAAATCAGCAGATATACCCCTTCCTTTAAGTTCAACCAGGCAAGCTGCAAAGTAATTTCAATAATTGAATTTTCACTTTCTTTAATTTCAAACATGCTGCTTTTGTTTTCCAATTGCAGGTTACCTAACAATTCTCCCTTAAGGTTGTTAATAGTGCATGTTGTATTTTTTGAAAAATTAATTCCCTTAATGTTTACTGAGCTATTAGTAGGGTTAGGATAAACTATTGGTCGCAATAATGTTACTGATGAAACATCGAAAAGCGCTGTAGATAGTATGGATGATAGATGAGAAGTACATAAATTTCCATTCAAATATGCTTTTACAAAATAAATGTCAGATGAATCAATGCTTCCAGATAGTAAACTAAAATGTATTACAACCAAGGCAGTATCCTTTTTATAAGGGATAAAACTATTGGAAGTAAAACGTACGGTAGAATCAATTGGATTGTAAAAAGCTAGTGGTTGAATTGTATTGATGACAGTGCTAATTGAATCGAAGTGAAATTTTTGATGATTGTATTTAAATGAAAAATCCAATGAATTAATTGTGTCGTCAGAAGATATTAAAACAGGGAAAGAAAAATTATTTGTAGCAATAATTGCATTTGATAAATCAAAGCGAACTGTATCAAATAAATCTATACTTGTAATCCTGCCATTATTCAAAGGGATGTTAGTATCATTTATAGTCGAATTTGTTAAGGAAAATCCCTGCAAACAAAGTAATATCAAACCAAGCGTAAAAAAATATTTATTCATAAAAGTAAGATCGATTAATGTTGAATAACGATGTTTTTGGTAAATGAAAAATTGGTTGAATAAATGTGTAAACAATAAATTCCGGATTTCATTTTTTGCGTTTCGATGTTTAAGGTATTACCAACTTTTTGAGTATTAATGGACCTTCTGCCATCTATTCCAATCAACTCTATGATAGCATCCTGCCTTCCTTCGATTACGAAAAAATTATCTGCGGGAACTGGTGCTATTTTAAAAGTACCTAATTCAGGATCACTCATGCCTATGCCTGTGTGAATACATTCAACAATTTTAGAACTACATGTGTTTCCATTCAAATACACTTTAACAGCCTTTAAATCATCTTTACAAAACTCTCCGTTTAATTTTGTAAAATATATTTTTAATAAGGCAGTATCATTACTATACCTTTGAAAACTATTAGAAGTAAATCGCAGTGTGCTATCAAATGGGTTGTAAAAAGAAAATGTTTGAAGGTAATTGGCAATCTGTACAATTGAATCGTATTCAAAATCATCTTCATTGTATTTAAAGGAAAAATCAAGTGCATTTACAGTGTCGTCGGATGCAATTGAAACTGGAAAACTAACAATGCCTCCCGGTAAAGTATCACTCTTGGAAATGTCGAAAACAACTGTATCTAATAAATCTATTGTTACTATTTTACTTGATTTCATTTCAGAGTCAGGAATGTTAAACGCAAAATTACTTTCAGCAATCAAACAATATAAAACCAGAAAACAAATCAAAATTGTTACCCTTTGCATGACTTTAGTAAAAAAACAAATCTATCGCAAACCACCTTTTTATATGCGCCTTTTAAGTTATGGTTTTATAAAGTTTATGTAAATAAAAATCCCCCTTCGAAAACCGAAAGGGGATTTTTAGTGTGATTTAAGAATTACTTCTTAACTACTAGTTTTTTAACGCTTACAAAATTTTGATTCGCTACTTTAATCATATAAACTCCACTGGCGATATTTTCAGTAGTAATTTCATGATTTTGATTCGCATTTAATGTAAACGAAGCTACCACAACTTGACCTTCTGCATTTAGAATAGTTCCAGTTGCATCTTCAGTTGAAAGTATAGTTAAAATTCGATCAACAGGATTTGGATAAAAGCTAACTTGTTTATCGTTTTGAAGTGTTGAAATTCCAGTAGAAACTGTAATTACTTCGGTTCCTACTCTTTCTCCATTTAACATTGCTGTCATTGAAGTAAGGTCGCTTTCGTTGATGCTTGTTCCATTAAAACGAACAGAAACCAAATTTTGACCCATTACGTAATCAGTAAAACTGTTGGATGTAAAACGTAAGGTTGCATCATTGGTATTGTAGTTGGCTAATGATTGCATATAAGTGGTATGATCAATCACAGAGTTAAAGCTTAGGTTAGAAGCATTAAATTGCAAGCTAAAATCCAAGGCATTAACAGTATTCAATGAAGAAACAAATACCGGTACATCAATATGTCCATTGGCAACCAATGCATGTGATAAATCAAACACTACTTTATCTGTATTGTTAGCACGGAATAAATTGCTTGGAACAACTGTAGCGAAATTTCCATTAATGTCTCCTACTAAAACTCCTTTATAAGTAGCCACATCAATTAAAGGACAAACTGCAATATTGCTAACCGGAACGGGTAAACAAAAAGCCGGAACCGGTACTCGTTGCTTTGAATAACCTACACCGTCATTGGCAGGATAAGTAGCAGATATTGAATAAGCTGCATTACTAACAATGGTAGTTGAATCAACAAATATCCAATCTTTTGAAGGCTCACCATTTGAAACTCCATTTGGGCTGTAATTCCAAGCTTGACGAAATTCTGGAATCATTAATACAGCTCGTTGATTAATTTGAGATACATCCCCTGCAGATACTACACCATCCTCATTTACATCCATGGCAAGCATTTGATAAACAGAAGGTATAAAACTTACATCGTTAATTAACACTTTACGCGCTAATAATGCATCTGCACCATTAATAACAGGTTGAACATCGCTAGTTCCTAAAATATCTTTATTGATATTTACAAATAAACCATTGTCGGTTGTATAGGTGAAGTTACCATTTACATCAGGTTGAACAGCTGTTAATGAAGGAGCATTACATGAAGCATTGTTACCATAGATATTAGTTATTAAATATTGAGTTGGATTTGCAGCATTGTAACGAATAGGAGCATTTGTATTCCAGAATCTTAACGAAGCATTAAAAGAAGAATCCTTATAAGTGGTGAATTTTCCGGAATTTGCAAGTTTCCCCACAACTCCTGTAAAATAACTTTCTTGTAATGAATTTATTGCAAATACAGCAGTATCAACAGAAGTGAAGGCGGCTGTTTTACTAAATTCTACGCAAAAAACATTCCCTGTACCTGCAAAACTAGTGTTAGAAGGCGCAGATGAATTGAAATACAAGGAAATGTTGATAAGCCCATTAACAGCATCAATGCTATTAATTACATCTACATATGAAGGATTAATTAAGGAATTTTGAACGCTAATATTTCCGGTTGGACTAACTTTATTTTTATCATAAGCTAATACTACATCGTATCCAATAACATTCGAAACAGTAGCAACTGCCGTTACAGGCAAACAAAATGTAGAAGAAAGACAAGTAGCTTTTGTAGTCAATACCTTGTAAGGAAGTGCATTCGGATCGGCAATTTCTAAAGTAACTGAAGCACTGGTTGTAATAGCTCCACGATTATCGGTAGCACGTGCAGTAATCACTGCAGTTCCAACAGCACTGGTCCAGTTATAAGTAAAAGGAGCACTAGCATCGCTGCCAACTAAACTACCATTTACCAAAAACTCAACAAGTACTACACTTCCGTCTAAATCGGCAGCATTTGCAGCGAATGAAACAACTGCAGGAGCAGTAAATAAATTGCCAGTCACAGGTGAAGTTAAACTTACGGTTGGAGGCACATTATTTCCTACGGTGATAGCAGCATTCGCTGAAGTTGTTTGCAAACCAAGGTTATCAGTTGCTCTAGCTTTTACGGTGTGTCCGCCAAGTGTAGCAGTCCAAACAAAAGAAAAAGGAGCGGTTGCATCTGAACCTACAAGCACATTGTCCACATAAAATTCAACCAAATTTACCGTTCCATCAACATCAGAAGCGCTGGCGTTAATGGTAACTAAATCGCCGGTTACTGCATTACTAGGCAAACTTACCGAAATAGTAGGAGCTTGATTATTTGCAACGTTGATAGTAATTACAGAAGAAGTAGTAGTAGCTCCTGCATCATCTGTAGCTACAGCAGTTAAGCTTTTTGTTCCGGCAGTGCTTGTCCAGCTAGCAGTATAAGGAGCTGTTGCATCGATACCAATTGAAACACCATTCACAAAAAATTCAACTTGAGAAACAGTTCCATCAGCATCAGCTGCTGTTGCGGCAATATTTACAAGGCTACCGGTAATAAAATTACTATTGTTAGCTGGAGAAGTGATGCTTATAGTTGGTAATACATTGGGCGAACCTAGTGTTCCACTCATACTAGGAATGGTAATTTCAGCACCTGTTGGGTTAGAGGCAACAAATTGTTGCGTACCACCGGTAGGAGTTCCAACTTGAATATTTAATTCATAATGAAACACTCCATCCGTAGTAAACTGACCTAATAAAACGCGGTTGGTAGCAGTTGGACCAGTTGATCCGTTTAAGGAAGCAATTGAACCATTAGAGGTAGTAAAAGAATTACCGGCCTGGCTAGTTGCATCAAATACATCCAACTCAGTAGTTAAACCAACAAATGTAACTGCTTCAGGGGTACCTGCAATGATTCCATCCTGTACGTTTAAAGCAATACCCATTGCTGCTGTTACATTTTTTAACATTGGGTTAGAGGCAATTGGCAATAAATTAGCCGCTCCATTGTCTTCAGTTTTCATTACTCCAAGCTGACCTGCAGCTGCAGCACCAACTGAAAACCAAGAATCTAAAGCAACTGAGTTGTTTTTTAACTGAGCCGATGCAATTGCATTAGCGGTTGTAGCACCACGGTCTTCGTTGTTAAAAAATGAAGTACTAGTATTAATTAACAAGGTATGATTAGCTACACCGTACAGTGCCTGAAATTTATATCCGGGCAACATGTTTGCGTAAATTCGGTAGGTAACTGAACCTACCGGTAAGGTTCCTATTGAGCCTGAATTGTCGGCTGCATTGGTAACGTAGTACTTTTCCACATCAATACTTTCGAGTCCATTTTGAGCGAAAGTTAGGGCAGTACTCAAGCATAGGGCGAGGCCCATAAAAATTTTTTTCATAAGAAATAAGTGTTAGTGTTAGTTGATTATTATGACGTTAGTTCTTAATGACATGATTGGTTAAACTGTCCTACCAATTGTAAAAAATCAACGTTATTAGTAATTCCGTCTCCGTTAATATCGGTTGGACAAGGAATCAAGCCAGCGGTTGTTCCTAAAAGAGCAGCATAAGCATAATCGCTCATCCATGACTTAACTCCGGGAGCAAATGCACCACGATAACTTACTGGTGTATAAAATCCATCTGAAGGAGCAGTAATTGAAGAAGCAACTGCTGGAGAAGGAACTGCATCGTAAGGAGTGCTAACAACATTGGTTGTAGGATTCATCGCCCATAAATAAGTAAACCCGGGAATTGAAGTTGCATGAACGTTTCCATCAGTGGTAAAAAACTGTACAGAGTCAGAAGGTAAAACTGCTGAAGCACCGCCATTTTTGTTAACTGAAATATCGTTAGTACATCCAACAAAAGTGTTGTTTTTTACGATTAAGCTAGTGCTTCCATTTCCACCAACACTTGCCCAATTGTGATATGCTTCACTTGCACCGGTTCGTGTTCCTAGAGCTTTAATCACATTAAATCCATAACGAAAATTCGCAAAAATTGAATTATAGATTTCGCCTTCAGTTAATTCTTTAGCTTCTAAACCGGCAATTCCACTATTATCGCTAGTAAGTGTAGTTTTAGAGTTCCCAATAAATGTAGCATTATAAATAATTGGATGTGAGCGAGGAGTTAAATTTGATTTTTGGTCATCTGAATCCATTTCAACACCATTATCAGCATCCACATTGGCAGTTACATCTGATTTAATACCAAATACAAATTGAACTTTACCTCTCCAACCATCATCATAATCCAACATATCGTCATTACCAAACATAAAGGAGATATACTTTAAGTTTACGGTACCTCCCCATAATTCAATACCATCATCAGCACAAGAAATAACATCGATGTGTTCGATAATGGTTCCTCTACCAACTGAACCAAGTGATAAGGCATTTAATTCACCACCCACTTGTAAAATAGCACCAGCATGGCGAATTGATACATAACGTAAAATACCTGAATTATCGTTATCGTCAAAAGAAGCCGGAGCAACTCCAAACTGGTCTTTAGAATTTGAAGAAGCAAATCCTTCAAAAGTTCCTATACCATCTGCTACACAAATTTTACCATCGCCAACACCTGCTTGAAAAGGGCCATTTGCAGCCAAGGTTAAATTATTAGAAGCTTTACCCGCAATACAAATTCCTCCCCATTGTCCGTTGTTTGCTACAGGATAGGTACCATCTAAGTTATCAGCAGCGGCAGTAAAAACAATTGGACAACTTGCGCTTCCATCAGCGAAAATTTTTCCTCCTACTTCAACAGTTAAAGCAGTAGCATTAGCTGCAGTACCGTTGTTACCTTTAATTACTGTACCCGGAAGAATGGTTAATGTTTTTCCATTTGGTACATAAATCTTTTTGTCTAAAATCCAATTTTTAGAACAATCAAAAATAGTATTGGTGGCAATTAATTCTCCATCACCGGCTCCTCCATTAGTAGCTAATGTTGATACCAATACAGAAGGACGTGTTGCAACTGTAGGACAACCACAATCGGCTCCTAAGTTGGTTTGTGCCCATACTGGCACAACCGCTGAAATAACCATTGCGGTTAAAGCAGCTAATTTTGAAATGCTGTTGTTTTTCTTTTTCATTGTTTGGTTTTTTTTGAGTTTTTATGGTTTAATTCTCATTCATTTGAGAACACTGCAAAATTGAAACTCTAGCTTTATCTAAAAAGGAATACTAGCTTATGAAAATGTTATAAAAACCAGCTATTAGATTATTGTAGTATTAAGCGAATTAACGCTAAGTTAACATATCACTCGCGGCAAAAAAGGAAACACAATAGCTGTTTTCTACCTGCAAACCACACTCAGATTAGTTTGCAACTATACTACAATATAATCAGTAAAGTAAATGCAAGGATAGTATTAAACAAAAAAGCCCAACTATTCAGCTAAGCCTTTAGTGACCCCAACAGGAATCTTACCCATATCAAATGTTTAGAAAAATTTATCGTGCCTACTTACCATATTGGTATTGAATGCAAAGAAGGCAGCAATAAATTAAAACGCAACAAAAACAGTAAATTAAACCCTTTGGAGTGTTTTATAAATAAGGCGGTAAACGAAAGAAACTTTCATGGTACAGGATTAATCTTGTTCAATGAACAACTTCTTTGTCAAAACAATGTCCGCGGTTTTCACTTGAACAATATACATTCCTTTTGGAAGTGCTGGCAAAACCAAGTTGGTTGTAATATCTGCTGATGCAGTCGATAATACCGATTTTCCCATCAGATCATACAAGTTGATTTGATACTCTTTTTGAGCATCTGAAAGCTGGATTTGTAATGTATTTTTTACAGGGTTGGGAAAAAGTTGCAATGTTACTGCAGCATTTGGCTCTTTGATTCCAACAGGAACTAAGTTCATATGAAGATTGGGACGCTTTGCATTTGTATAAAATGATGTTCCTGAAGTATTGCTTGTATTGAAGTAATGAGAAACTCTAATTGGAGTATAATTAGACGAAAGCCACTCAATTTGAGCGGTATGTGCACCCACTCGAGACCAATGTGTAAGAACCATAATGTTGCTGGTATCGGTAATTTGGTAGGGGGTAGTTAAGACATAATCTTTCCATCCCTTTGCAGTATCCAAACCTACAGCATTGTTGCTATAAACAAGTGTGGAACCGGTAACCTCAGCGTTGAAATTCCCAGCACCTCCAGAAAAATCAGATAACGGAGTCGTTTTAATGTAAAGCTCAAGCGTTCCATCATTGGTAAGATATCCACCATTTGTTGTCTTAAACCAACCAAGGCTGTTAATTGTCATTCCTTGTCCCCCACCAGCAGCAACAATTTCACTGTATTTATATATACTAAGATTCCAACTATTTTTGTTCGGACTTGCAGGGGAAGACATAAACATTGGCCCATAAAGACTGCTAAGGCTATCTGAACCGAGTGTTACGAGCTGCGCTTTAAGAAAATGAGTACTTAGAAGTAATGTAATTAGTAGAAATAGCTTTTTCATGTTTGGTATTTTTTTCAAAGATAGTTTTTAATTAAAAAAAATCAGAATACACATTCAATTTCTTAAATATTCAAATGCAAACATAATGTCTAATGACTTATATGGTGGATTAGAGCAGTTAAAACCCCACTCAGTGTAGTTTACAACTACACTGCTATATAATCGGTAAAGAAAATTGCAATGATGAAATTAAAAAAAAAGCCCAACTATTGGGTTGAGCTTTTAGTGGCCCCAGCGGGAATCCCTGCCTTCCGTCACATT
>WBZU01000779.1_pt1 | contig 26043 bp, 19 predicted proteins | sample 5204311 | NCBI WGS metagenome assembly WBZU01 (sample SAMN12344359, study PRJNA552823) | activated sludge metagenome | biome: Activated sludge suspended growth; feature: Nitrification reactor; material: Wastewater; isolation source: activated sludge from nitrification reactor of wastewater...
CGCGAGGTCGGCGATCCGCGCGCGGCGGTCGCCGCCCGCGAGGAGCTCGCGCTCGGCGGCCGCGTCCGGGTAGCCCAGCTCGAGCGCCATCAGGAAGCGGTCGAGCTGCGACTCGGGCAGCGGGTACGCGCCGATCTGCTCGACCGGGTTCTGCGTCGCAATCACGAAGAACGGCTCGGGCAGCCTGCGCGTCTGCCCGTCGATCGAGACCTGCCGCTCCTCCATCGCCTCGAGCAGCGCGCTCTGCGTCTTCGGCGGCGCGCGGTTGATCTCGTCGGCCAGCACGACCGAGTGGAAGATCGGGCCGGCGTGGAAGCGGAAGCCGCCGGCCCGCTCGTCGTAGATCGACACGCCCAGCACGTCCGCCGGCAGGAGGTCGCTCGTGAACTGGATGCGCGCGTACCTGAGGCCGAGCGTCGTGGCGAGCGCCTGCGCGAGCGTCGACTTGCCCACGCCCGGGATGTCCTCGATCAGCAGGTGGCCGCGCGCGATCAGGCAGGCGAGCGCGAGCCTGAGCGTCTCGTCCTTGCCGACGACGACGCGCGAGAGCTCGCGCAGGACCAGCGCTGCGCGCTGCGCGACCGGGACGATCTGGGAGGCGGGGCGGACGGTCATGGGGACGGGAGAGGGCGCGGTCCGTCGACTCTAGCCGGACGCTCGCGCTTCGTCACCCCCGGCGATCGCGCGATACACTCCGTCCGGCGGGCGGGCCTCGGGCGCGCGCCGTCCGCCGGCCCCGAGGCAGCCCGGGGCCCGTGTCGCGCCGCCGCCGGACGAGCCCCTTGCCCACCGCCTACATCACCCATGCCTCGTGCGCCAGGCACGAGATGGGGGCCTATCACCCCGAATGCCCGGACCGCCTCGCGGCGATCAACGACCGGCTGATCGCCGCCGGGCTCGACGTCTACCTGCGCCACTACGAGGCGCCCGAGGTCACGCGCGAGCAGCTCCTGCGCGTCCACAGCGCCGTCTACCTGTCGGAGATCGAGCACGCGAGCCCGCGCGAGGGCCTGCACTTCCTCGATCCCGACACCGCGCTCAACCCGCACTCGCTCGACGCGGCGCGCCACGCGGCGGGGGCCGTCGTGCTCGCGACCGACCTCGTGATGCGCAGCGAGTGCCGCAGCGCGTTCTGCGCGGTGCGGCCGCCCGGACACCACGCCGAGCGGCGCCGCGCGATGGGCTTCTGCCTCTACAACAACGTCGCGGTCGGCGCGATGCACGCGCTCGACCACCACGGGCTCGACCGCGTCGCCGTCGTCGACTTCGACGTGCACCACGGCAACGGGACCGAGGACGTGTTCGCGGGCGACGAGCGCGTGCTGATGGTGTCGACGTTCCAGCACCCGCTCTATCCGTACTCGGGCTTCCGCGATCCGGCGCCGAACATGGTGAACGTGCCGCTGCCCGAGGGCACCGGCAGCCAGGAGTTCCGCGACGTGGTCCGCGAGCGCTGGCTGCCGGCGCTCCTCGAGTTCGAGCCGCAGGTCGTGTTCGTCTCCGCCGGCTTCGACGCGCACCGCGAGGATCCGCTCGCCGGCCTGCGCCTGACCGACGCCGACTACGCGTGGGTCACGCGCGAGCTCTGCTACGTCGCGAACAAGCACGCCGCCGGGCGCATCGTCTCGACGCTCGAGGGCGGCTACTCGCTGTCCGCGCTCGGCCGCGCGGCGGCCGAGCACGTGAAGGAGCTGATCGCAGGCTGACCGCCCGCGCCGTCGTCAGCCCGGACGCCGGAGGCGGTACGCGCCCGCTGCGGCCAGCCCGAGCAGCGCGGCCAGCAGCGCGAGCCCGGCGGGCGGCAGCGCGGGGACGGGTACCTGCTTCGCGGGGGCGGGCGGCAGTGCGCCGACGAGCAGGTTGCCGGCCGCGTCGTAGGCGTTGAAGTACACGATCCGCTGGCCGGCGATCACCGCCACGTCGGCGAGCGAGATGCCGGTGTAGAGCGCGTTGCCGCCGATCGTGGGCGCACCGGCGAAGATCCCGACGGCCGTGCCCCAGGTGAGGCCGTTGTCCGCCGACTCCATGTAATAGACCTGGAAGTCGCGGCGCGAGCCGTCGCAGTTGCGCAGCGCGAAGAAGAAGCCCAGCGTGCCGTCGCCGTTGTCGACCACGCGCGCGCTGTTGTGCACGTACGCGCCGCCGGCCTGCGAGCAGTCGGGGATGCCGAGCGAGGCGAGCGGCGTCGCGACCGCCGCGTTCGTGGCGGTGACCTGCCAGGGCCCGGTGCCGTACGCGGCCGGGAAGACGACCGTTCCGTTGTCGGTCAGCGCGGCCCGGCCGAGCGCGCTGTTGTTGTCGTAGTACATGACGCCGTTGACGATCCCGAAGTGCCCCGCGGTCTGGCCGTAGATGCCGTTGCCGGGCACCGCGCCGACCGGGCCGAGGTGGGTGATCGTCGCGTTGCCGGGCGTGCCGAGGTCGTTCAGGCTGATGTTGTAGTTGTAGTCGCCGAAGACGCCCGGATACGGCGCGCCGCTGAAGAAGTCGTTGATCGTCCACAGGCCGAGCGTGTAGCGACCGTTCCAGACCGACGCCTTCGGGTAGATCCACGGCGGCTCGCCGTAGCCCGAGCCGTAGATCGTCGCGCCGAACGGATTCCCGGCGAACGAGAGCGTGGCGGCCGTCGTGAAGTTCACGCCGTCGGTCGAGGTCGCGTGCCGGTACGAGCCTATCCGCAGCGGGTAGAAGTCGGGCCCGGTGCTGCCGGTCTCGTCGGCGACCTGCACCCACATGTGCCAGGCGACGGTCGCGGCGTCGTAGACGACGGTCGGGACCGATGACCGGAACGCGATCGCCGAGCCCAGCGGCGTGCCGTCGAGGCGGATGATCTGGTTCACCAACGGGCCGACCGGCGTGACGGCCCGGACGGGGTTGGCTGCGAGGATGCAGGCGGCCACGAGCAGGGCGCCGGCGCACAGCGCGGCGAAGCGGGCGGGCGGCCGCGCGGACTTTCTGGCATGGCTCATCGTCGTCGTTCCTTCTTGTTCGTGCTTCGAACGCCCCCGGCGACGATTCCATCCTAGGATGATCCTGACGCGTTGTCCAGAAATCGGACAAAATGTCCGCTACAAGTGCATGGAAAGACGCGGTTTTCAGTTAGTCGGGTCAGCATGGGGAGGCGGACTCGGCTTCCGCGAATCCGGCAATCGAGGTCTCGACCATCGGGGTCCGACCCTGATTCCGCCGCGGCAGTCGGGGTCTGACCCTGATTCCGGGCAAGTGGCGCGTTTGTGGGGTCAGACCCCGTTTCGGCGCGGGCGCCCGAGCGCGACGAACGCCACGAAGGCGAGGAACGACAGGCCGCCCGACAGCGCGAGCGCCGGCGTCGGACCGGCGGCGTCGAGCAGCACGCCGAAGGCGATCGGCGCGGCGGCCTGCGCGAGCCGCGCGGCGGCGCCGATCGTGCCCTGGCGGAAGCCGTAGCCGACCGGCCCGAACAGCGCGAGCGGCAGCGTGCCGCGCGCGATCGTCAGGAGTCCGTTCCCCGCGCCGTGCAGCAGCGCGAAGGCCGGCGCCATCGCGCCCGCCCCGCCGGCGAGCGCGAGCGCGCCTGCGGCCGCCGGGTGCAGGATCGCCGCGATGCGCGCGACCGTCGCCGGATGCGGCTTCACGTGGCGGACGCTCAGGAACTCGGCGAAGCGCGCGGCGACCTGCGCGGGACCCACGAGCGCCGCCGCGGCGATCGCGGCGGCCGCGCTCGCGCCGGTGTCCTCGAGCAGGCGCGGCAGGTGCGAGGCCATCGCGGTCGACACGAACGCGACGATCGCGAACGCGAACGCCATCAGCGGCATCGCGTGGCGCGGGGGCGCGTGTCGCGGGGCGGCCGGCGCTTCGGACCGCGCGCCCGCGTCGCCGGATTCGTCGTCGCGTCGCGCCCGCCGCGGCACCGCGGCCAGGTAGCAGGGCAGCGTCACGAGGATGTGGACGGCCGCCCACGCGAGGCAGGCGCCGCGCCAGCCGATCGCGTGGTCGAGCCACGCGGACACCGGCCACCCGATCGTGCTCGCGAAGCCGGCCATCAGCGTGATGCCGGTGATCGGGACGCGCGCGCCGTGGCCGTACATCGCGGTCAGCGCGGCGAACGCGGTGTCGTAGAGCCCCAGCGCCATCGCGACCCCCAGCACCAGCCACGCGAGCGCGAGCGAGACCGGCCCCTGCGCCGCCGCGAGCGCGACGAGCCCGACCGGGAGCAGCAGCGCGGACGCGACCAGCACGCTCCGGCCGCCGCGCGCGTCGATGTGGCGGCCGATCGCGGGGCCGAGGAAGCTCATCACGACGAGCGCCGCCGAGAACGCGCCGTAGACCCACGCGCGGGAGAGGCCGAGGCTCGCGGCGATCGGCTCGGCGAGGACGGCCGGCAGGTAATAGCTCGACGCCCACGCCAGCGTCTGCGCGGTGCCGACCGCCAGGACGACCTGCGCGCGCCTCACGCCCGGCGCGCCGGCCTGCGCGAAATCGTGCCGCTCATCGCACGACGATCAGCGCGGCGACGACGCGCCGCCCCTCGCCGCTCAGGATGTTGAACGTGCGGCACGCCGCGGCGGTCGCCATCGTCTCGACGCCGATCCGCGCCTCGAACAGGGGCCGCAGCAGGTGCGGCGCCGGAAAACGCTGCCGCACTCCGCTGCCGAGCAGCACGAGCTCGGGTGCGTGCCGGAGCAGTCCGGCGAAGTCGTCGGGGACGAGCGCCCCGAAGCCGGCGACCGCCCACGGCGTCACGACCTCGTCGCGGGTCAGCACGGCGTTCTCGCGCACCTCCTCGGCGCCGACGCGAATCCAGCCCTCGCCGGTCGCGGTGACCACGATGCCCGGGCCGCGGTCGAGCGAAAGCTTCATGTCTGGCGCACGCGAGGATGGTGCATTGCGGTAAACCCGCGGATTCGCTACGATTATACGGTCGTGTTCCGGCCGGCGATCCCCGCGGGCCCGCGACGCGTCGCTCGGACGGTTCCGGGCGCTTACGCGAGAGCCCGCCATGCTCCTTCCCCCGAAGCATTTCGAACGCCTCGAGCGGCTGCCCCCCTACGTCTTCGCGATCACCACCGAGCTCAAGATGGCCGCCCGCCGCCGGGGCGAGGACATCATCGACTTCGGGATGGGCAATCCCGACGGCCCGACGCCGCCGCACATCGTCGCGAAGCTGGTCGAGTCGGCGCAGCGCCAGGACACGCACGGCTACTCGGTGTCGAAGGGCATCCCGCGACTCCGCCGCGCGATCTGCCACTGGTACGAGCGCCGCTACGGCGTGTCGTTCGACCCGGAGAGCGAGGCGATCGTCACGATCGGCTCGAAGGAAGGCATCGCGCACCTCGCGCTCGCCACGCTCAACCGCGGCGATACGGTGCTGGTCCCCAACCCGAGCTACCCGATCCACATCTACGGGCCGGTGATCGCCGGCGCCGACATCCGCCAGATCCCGCTCGCGCCGGGCGTCGACTTCTTCGCCGAGCTCGAGCACACGATCAAGATGAGCTTCCCGAAGCCGAAGATGCTCATCCTGAACTTCCCGGCGAATCCGACCGCGCAGTGCGTCGAGCTCGACTTCTTCGAGAAGATCGTCGCGCTCGCGCGCGAGTACGGCATCTGGGTCGTGCACGACCTCGCGTACGCGGACATCACGTTCGACGGCTGGAAGGCGCCGTCGATCATGCAGGTGCCCGGCGCGCGCGACGTCGCGGTCGAGTTCTTCACGATGTCGAAGAGCTACAACATGGCGGGCTGGCGCATCGGCTTCATGGTCGGCAACCGCGACCTCGTCAACGCGCTGGGCCGCATCAAGGGCTACCACGACTACGGCACGTTCACGCCGATCCAGGTCGCGGCGATCGCCGCGCTCGAGGGCCCGCAGGACTGCGTCGCCGAGATCGCGATGAAGTACCAGCGCCGCCGCGACGTGCTGGTCAAGGGGCTGCACGAGGCCGGCTGGATGGTCGACAACCCGAAGGCGTCGATGTACGTGTGGGCGAAGATTCCCGAGGCCTACCGCGCCGCCGGCTCGCTCGAGTTCACGAAGCGGATCCTGTCGCAGGCGAAGGTGTCGGTCTCGCCGGGCGTCGGCTTCGGCGAGTTCGGCGACGGCCACGTGCGCTTCGCGATGATCGAGAACGAGGCGCGCACGCGCCAGGCGATCCGCGGCATCAAGCAGATGTTCCGCGACGACGGCCTGTCGCAGGCCGCCTGACGGCCGCGCGGGCGACTTCGGAGGAGACGGCACCGCATGCGACCGCTGAACGTCGGCCTGCTGGGCTTCGGCACCGTCGGCAAGGGCGTCTTCGACGTGCTCGCCCGCAACGGCGAGGAGATCGCGCGTCGCGCGGGGCGTCCGATCCGCGTCGCGTGGATCGGCACGCGCACGCTCGACCGCGCGCGCGAGGCGACGCGCGGCGCGCAGGGCGTGCACCTCGCGAGCGACACCGGGACGGTCGCCGTCCACCCGGACGTCGACATCGTCGTCGAGCTGATCGGCGGCATCGAGCCGGCGCGCTCGCTCGTCCTCGCCGCGATCGCCGCGGGCAAGCACGTCGTCACCGCGAACAAGGCGCTGCTCGCCCAGCACGGCAACGAGATCTTCGCGGCCGCGCACGCGAAGGGCGTGATGGTCGCGTTCGAGGGCGCGGTCGCCGGCGGCATCCCGATCATCAAGGCGCTGCGCGAGGGCCTCACGGCGAACCGGATCGAGTGGATCGCCGGCATCATCAACGGCACGTCGAACTTCATCCTGTCGACGATGCGCGACAGCGGCGCTTCGTTCGAGGCGGTGCTCGCCGAGGCGCAGAAGCGCGGCTACGCGGAAGCCGACCCGACCTTCGACGTCGAGGGCATCGACGCCGCGCACAAGCTCACGATCATGGCGGCGATCGCGTTCGGCGTGCCGATGCGCTTCGACGCCGCGTACCACGAAGGCATCACGAAGCTCACGCGCGAGGACATCCGCTACGCCGAGGAGCTCGGCTACCGGATCAAGCTCCTCGGCATCGCGCGGCGCAAGAGCGCCGGCTACGAGCTGCGCGTGCATCCGACGCTCGTCCCCGCGAAGCGGCTGATCGCGAACGTCGAGGGCGCGATGAACGCGGTGCTGGTCAAGGGCGACGCCGTCGGGCCGACGCTCTACTACGGCGCGGGCGCCGGCGCCGAGCCCACCGCGAGCGCGGTGATCGCCGACCTCGTCGACGTCACGCGCATGCACACGGCCGACCCCGAGCACCGGGTGCCGCACCTCGCGTTCCAGCCCGACCAGATCACCGACCTGCCGGTGCTGCCGATCGGCGAGGTCGAGACGAGCTACTACCTCCGCATGCGCGTGCTCGACCGGCCGGGCGTGCTGGCCGACATCACGCGCATCCTCGCCGACCGCGAGATCTCGATCGACGCGATGATCCAGAAGGAGCCCCCCGAGGGCGAGGACCAGACCGACATCATCCTGCTCACGCACCGGTCGATCGAGAAGCGCGTCGTCGACGCGATCCACAGGATCGAGGCGCTCCCGACCGTGCGCGGCAAGGTCGTCCGCATCCGGCTCGAGGATCTCGCGTGAGCGCCGCGACCGCCGCGGCCCTCGACGGAGGCCGCCGGTGAACTACGTCTCGACCCGGGGAGCCTGGCAGGACGCCCCGCAGCCATTCTGCGCGATCCTGCTGGAAGGCCTCGCGCCGGACGGCGGGCTCGCCGTTCCGGAGCGCTACCCTGCGTTCGAGGCGGGCGAGCTCGAGCGGCTCGCGGGCGCGCCGTACCGCGACATCGCGCTGGCGGTGCTGTCGAAGTTCATCGGCGACATCCCGGCAGCCGACCTGAAGGCGATGATCGGCCGTGCGTACACGGCCGCGAAGTTCGGCGGCGACACGATCGTCCCGGTCCGCGAGCTCGAGCCGGGGCTCGCGCTGCTCCAGGTGTCGAACGGGCCGACGCTCGCGTTCAAGGACATCGCGCTGCAGCTCCTGGGCGAGCTCTTCGAGTACGCGCTCGCCCGCGAGGGCCGGCGGATCACGATCCTCGGCGCGACCTCGGGCGACACCGGCTCGTCGGCGGAGGTCGCGATGCGCGGCCGCAAGGGGATCGACGTGTTCATGCTGTCGCCGCACGGCCGCATGAGCCCGTTCCAGCAGGCGCAGATGTACTCGCTCGCCGACGCCAACATCCACAACCTGGCGGTCGAGGGCACGTTCGACGACTGCCAGGACATCGTCAAGGCGATCTCGGCGGACGCCGCGTTCAAGCGCCGCTACGCGATCGGGGCGGTCAACTCGATCAACTGGGCGCGCATCGCGGCGCAGGTCGTCTACTACGCGCACGGCTGGCTCGCGGCGCGGAAGAGCACTGACGGCGTCGTCGACGTGGCCGTGCCCTCGGGCAACTTCGGCAACATCCTCGCCGCGCACGTCGCGAAGCGGATGGGCGTGCCGCTGCGCCGGCTGATCCTCGCGACCAACGAGAACGACGTGCTCGACGAGTTCTTCCGGACCGGCCGCTACCGGCCGCGGTCGGCGGCCGAGACGCACGCGACCTCGTCGCCGTCGATGGACATCAGCAAGGCGTCGAACTTCGAGCGCTACGTCTTCGACGTCGTGGGCCGCGATCCGGACGCGGTGCGCGCGCTGTGGAAGAAGCTCGCCGACGAGGGCGGCTTCGACCTCTCGGGCACCGACGCGTGGAAGGCGGTCGCGGCCTCGGGATTCGCGTCGGGCACGAGCACGCACGCCGACCGCATCGCGACGATCCGCGCCGTCGAGAAGCGCTACGGCGTCGTCGTCGACCCGCACACGGCCGACGGCGTCAAGGTCGGGCTCGAGCACCGCGACCCGGCCGTGCCGCTCCTCTGCGTCGAGACCGCGTTGCCGGCGAAGTTCGCTGCGACGATCCGCGAGGCGCTCGGACGCGACCCGTCGCGCCCGGCCGCGTTCGAGGGGCTCGAGTCGCGGCCGCAGCACCGGACGGTGATCGCGAACGACGCCGACGTCGTCCGCGCGTTCGTCGCCGCTCACGCGCAGCCGGTGGCCTGACGATGCGCGCGCTCGCGCGCGGCCTTTCCGCCGACCTCGCCGCGGGCCTGAAGCTCGCGCTGTTCCTGCCGGTGCGGCGCATCGCGTTCCGCACCGGGCTCCCCGAGCTCCTTTCGCTCTTCGTCGTCTCGGCGCTCGTCCAGATCGGCGCGGATGCGCTGCGCTACGGCGAGAACGCGACGTTCTCGTGGTACGGGCTCGGCAACGAGGTGTTCTCGGGCGGGCTGCTGCTGCTGACGTCGTCCGTCCTCGCGCTCTTCAACCGCGACCGCGCGCTCGCGACCGCGATCCCGGTCGTCGTGCTCGCGTCGTTCCCGGTCCTGCAGCTCGCGAACGCGATGCCGTGGGCGCGCCTGGGCGTGCCTCCGGCGGCCGCGAACGCGGTCGACACCGCGCTTCTCGTCTGGATCGTCGCCGTGCTCGTGCGCTCGATGCACGTCGCGCTCGAGTACCGGCGCGTCCACCGGCCGTTCCGCGCGGTCGCCGGCGGCCTCCTGCTCGCGTGGCCGATCTTCTTCGCGCCGGCGATCGCCACCGTCGAGCCGTGGTTCGTGCCGGAACGCCCCGGCGGCCTCGATCCGCGCGCGCCGAGCGCCGCCTCGGAGCCGGTGCTCGCGCTGCAGGCGACGCTGCTCGACGACGCGCTCTCGTCGCTCGGGGACAGCCGCCCGGGCGTCGTCGATCTCTACTTCGTCGGCATGGCCGGCGACGCCGCCGTGGATGCGCTCCGCGACGATGTCGAGGCCGCGCGCCGCGCGATGGACGAGCGCTGGGGGACCGGCGGACGCTCGGTCGTCCTCGCGAACAGCCCGCAGTCGCTTCTCACCACGCCGATCGCGTCGCTGTCGAACCTGCGCGACGCGCTCGACGAGATCGGCGCCGCGATGGACCCGACCGAGGACGTCGCGATGGTCTACGTGTCGACGCGCGGCAATCCCGACGGCACGCTCGAGATGCGGATGCCGCCGCTCGAGCTGCAGCCGATCGCGCCGGCGATGCTGCGGGCCGCGCTCGACGATGCGGGCATCCGCTACCGCGTCGTCGTCGTCTCGGCCTGCCACGCCGCGGCGTTCGTCGAGGAACTCGCCGACGACGACACCGCGGTGATCGTCGCGTCGGCGTCCGACCGCGCCTCCGCCGGCTGCGACCGCGGCAGCGTCGCGACGGCGTTCGGCGAGGCGTTCTTCCAGCGCGGCATGGCGAAGGCCGCGAGCCTCGCCGAGGCGTTCGAGAGCGCGCGCGCCGAGGTCGAGGCCCGCGAGCGCTCGGGGAGCTTCGGCGCCGCGTCGACGCCGGTGATGCGCATCGGCCCCGGCATCGAGGCGAAGCTCCGCGACCTCAGGCGGCGCGGCGGCGCCGCCCAGGTGGAAGCGCGCCGGCGTACGTCGCCCGTGGGCTAGACTTCGGCGATGGCCGCGTCGGTCGAGGTCGCCGGAATCGAGCACGCGTACGACGAGCACGTCGTCGTGCGCGCGCTCTCGTTCTCGCTCGCGGCCGGCGGCATCGGCTGCCTGCTCGGCCCCTCCGGCTGCGGCAAGACGACCGTGCTGCGCTGCCTCGCCGGCTTCGAGCCGGTGCGCGCCGGGACGATCGCGTTCTCGAACCGCGTCGTCTCGTCGTCGGTCCACGTCGTGCCGCCCGAGGCGCGCGGCGTCGGCATGGTGTTCCAGGACTACGCGCTGTTCCCGCACCTCGACGTCGCCCGCAACGTCGCGTTCGGGCTCGGGCGCTGGAGCGCCCGCGAGCGCGAGTCGCGCACCGCGCGCATGCTCGAGCTCGTCGGCCTCGCGGACGCCGGGCGTGCCTATCCGCACGAGCTCTCCGGCGGCCAGCAGCAGCGCGTCGCCCTCGCGCGCGCGCTCGCGCCGAAGCCGGAGCTCCTGCTGCTCGACGAGCCGTTCTCGAACCTCGACGTCGACCTGCGCGAGCGGCTGTCGGTCGACGTCCGCAGGATCCTCAAGGAGTCGGGCACGACCGCGATCCTCGTCACGCACGACCAGCACGAGGCGTTCGCGATCGCCGACGAGGTCGGCGTGATGAACGAGGGCGCGATCGACCAGTGGGCGAGCGCGTACGACGTCTACCACCGTCCGCGCACGCGCTTCGTCGCCGACTTCGTCGGGCGCGGCGTGTTCGTCCGCGGCGTGGCCGAGGAGGGCGGCCGCCTCGCGACCGAGCTGGGCGAGCTCGAAGGCGACCTGCCGCCCGGCGTGAAGCCCGGCGAGGCGGTCGACGTGCTGCTGCGCCCCGACGACATCGTGCACGACGACGCGAGCCCGTGGCGCGCGACCGTCGCGTCGAAGACCTTCCGCGGCTCCGAGTTCCTCTACGCGCTCGCGCTCGCGTCGGGTACGCGCGTGCTGGCGGTCGTGCCCTCGCACCACGACCATGCGATCGGCGAGGCCATCGGCATCCGGCTCGAGATCGACCACGTCGTCTCGTTTCCCGCCCCGGACGGCGAGCGTTCCTGACCGGGCATTGACCGGCGATCCGGGATCGGTCTATAATTACAGTTCTGCCGCGGGGTGGAGCAGTCTGGCAGCTCGTCGGGCTCATAACCCGAAGGTCGAAGGTTCAAATCCTTCCCCCGCAACCAGTTAAATCAAGCAGTTGCAGCGGTCCGAGTAGGAAGAAGACGGTGCCGTTCTGCAAATGTTCTGCAATAGCTGGCCCCTTCGTTGACGTGGCGTCGACGAACCCGGAGGGCCACGCTATGGCGACCATCACCGCCCGTCGCCGCCGCGACGGTTCCCGCTCGCGGGACGTCATGGTGCGTCAAAACGACTGTCCTGCCGCGTTCCTTGAAGCGCATCGCTCGGGAGCGCACGCTTCTCCGATGCGTCCCGTGTCGAAGCGTACGACGCTGTTTGGCCGCGCCCGCGTCATGGCCGGCCTTGCCGCAGGCCTCGCCGCCGCGCTTTCTCACGCCGGCATTTGGGAGACCGCGGGCCCTGCTGACGGGGGCGACTTCGATTGGTGGGGCGCTCTTGCAACGCATCCGGCACGAGCGGGGCAAGCCCTCCTCTTCGCGGGCTTCCGCCCGGGAGAAGCTTCGCCGGCGCCGTTCTTCACGTCGGATGGCGGCGCAACCTGGTCGGCCAATGCGCGTCCGGGCAGTTTCGGACAGCCGCTGCTCGCCGGAACCCCGACCGTCGCGTTCTATGTGAGTTCCGGCGTCGCCCGGCGGAGCACCGACAACGGCAGGTCGTGGTCGTTCGTTTCGCTGCCGCTGCCGCCCCCGAACCGGTATGTCCAGGTGTGGGGCGTGAATCCCGCCAACGCGAACGAGATCGTCGCCAGCGCGAGCGGCCTCGTGTACATGTCGAGCAACGGCGGCGCATCCTGGACGACCGACGCGGCGCCGGCGGCGATCGGTTCGGTCGACGTCGACTGGTCGACGCGGATGCTCTATGCGTCGTTCGGCGGGTCGAGCCAGCCGCTGGGCCATCGCCCGCTGGATACGCCCGGCGCGTGGGGCGTGGGCGGGCAGGATCCGTACGTCTTCGGCGCGGGCCGCGGCATCGTGCTCTATCGCACCAGCGACGGATCGTTGTTCCGATCGATCGATGGTGGAAACACGTTCACCCCGGTCGGTCAGGCGATCGCGCCTGCGCCGGTGTGCGAGTTCGCGTTCGCCGCCTGGCCGTCGACGCGCGTCTACGCCATCGAGTGCGAGACCGGCCGGCTCTTGCGCAGCGTCGACGACGGTGCGACATGGGCGGCCGTCTCGACGTTCACTCATGCGCGAGTCGGCTCGCTGGCGATCGACGCGGCGAATCCCGACAAGCTTTTCGTCATGACCCGCCATGGAGCCCTCGTCAGCGTCGATGGCGGAGCGAGCTTCGCGCCGCTGTCCAGGCCGGGCGGCGCGCCCGGCGATACGCGCTATCTCTTCCAGGATCCGACTACCGCCTCTCGCCAATGGCTGTCGCGCGACAGCGAAGCCGATGGCCAGTCGGTCTTGCGATCGCTCGATGGCGGCGCGACGTGGAGCGAGGTGGATACGACCCACGCGATCCTCGGAGCCAGTCGCACGCGGGCCAACACCCTGTTCGGCACCCGGTCGGTCCAGTCGACCGCCAGGGCGTTCGACGTCAGCACCGACGGTGGTGCGACATGGTCGACGAAGTTCCAATACGCGGACCGATCGGTCACGATCGGTCCGATCGCCTACGGGCAAGAGGCCGGGGAGATCTACATCGCCACCGTCGCAGGCAGCACGTCCAGCGTCACGCGCGCGATCAAGTACTCGACCGACGACGGGGAGACCTTCGTCGAGCGATTCGCGCCGCCGGTTGCGATCAAGTCGATGGTGGTGACTCCGTCCGGGCCGTCTCGCCTGTACGCCGGCGGGTCGCCGCTCTCCGCCGGCGCACCGCAGCTCTATCGCTCCGACAATGTCGCGGTGACGTGGCAGCCGGTGGCGACGTTCCCCGCATCGCTCTCGTCGTTCGGCGGAACGACCGGCAACTCGATTACGGCGCTCGCCGTCGATCCCGCTGATCCGGATCGCCTGTATGCGGGCTTCGCCTATCCCGACTACCTCATGCGCAGCGACGACGGTGGGGCGACGTGGGTACGCGCGACCAGCGGGCTGGGCGCCGGCCCGATTACCTCGCTGATCGTAGACGCGAGCGATGCTTCGACGCTCTACGTCTCGCAGTACGGGTCCGGCGTATTCCGCAGCACTGACCGGGGCGCGACGTGGGTGGCGCTTGACGACGGCCTGCACGACGAAGTCGCGCTGGGGGTCAAGCGCGATCTGCACGTAGCCGCGCGCGTGTACGCGGAGACGGGCACCGGACTGTACCGCGGCGACCTCGCGACCGGATCGCCTGCCGGCAATCGCCGCGCAATCGAGTTCTACCATCAGGACTTCAATCACTACTTCGTTTCGGCTGATCTGGACGAGGTCGCGGGGCTCGATGCCGGCGTGTTCAAGGGCTGGGCGCGCACCGGCGAAGGTTTCCGCGTAACCGAAGGCGCGACACCGGGGAGCCAGGCGGTGTGTCGGTTCTTCGGCGTCGGCTTCGCGCCGCTTTCGTCGCACTTCTACACGCCCTATCCGAGCGAGTGCGACGTCGTGAAGGCGGATCCGAATTGGGTGTACGAGAAGATCGCGTTCGGCCTCATGTTGCCGGATCCGGCGCCTTCGCGAGGGTGCCGGGCAGGTGCGAGACCGTTGTATCGCCTCTGGAACAGGAACCTCGACGGCGCCCCCAACCACCGTTACACGACGAGTCGGGAGACGTTCGCGGCGATGGAGGCGCAGGGATGGCAATTCGAGGGCGAGATTGGAACCCAGGTGTTCGCCTGCGTACCGTACTAGGATCGGTTAACGCTACCGGGGCACTCGCGCCGCGACGGCTTGCCCGACCAATGGATCCGCGCGTGGAACCAGGTGCCGTGGCGGAGCCCCGCAACCACCATTGATCGCGCAGCGCCGGCCAGTCCGGCGCCATGCATTTCGGCCGTCGGGAACTCGACCCCGCGCACCGGGCGGTCCTCTGCGATCGGGCTGCGGGCGGCCTCGCTCGCGCCGTCCGCGCCGCGTATACCCTCACAACTTTTTCACCACGCGGTGTCGATGGATTCCGCACGGCCGACGGTGGCCGGACTCGACGGAATCCGTCGAGTGCGGCCTGAATCGCCATCATCGAAATCTCGAACGATATCTCGCCTGCCGGCTGCATCGGCGCGCTCGGACCCGCCGCTTCGAGCCACCACGTCCATCGCGCGCGCAAGCGGGAAACTTCGCGATCGAGCGCCCTCATGAGCGACGCCAGTGAATGCCGGTAGTGTGCTACCGCCTCGTCGACGGTTGGCGTGCGCGGCGAGGAGGACGGGGCGAGCTCCGCCGGCCCATCGGGGCACGCACGCGAAAACGAACGTAGTCGCTTCACCCTCCATTTCCCATCCGAGGCCAACCATGGTCAGAAAGGTCTGGTGATTCGAGGTGTAGCGATGGGCGGGCGCGCCGTCGCGATTGCGGTTCCACGTGCGGAAGAGCGGAGCATGGCCCGGCAGGCAGCCCTTGTTCGACTCGGGTAGCCTCAGCCCGAACGCGATCTTCTCGTAGAACCACTTCGGATCGGTCTTGACGAACGCGCATTCGTCGGGATAGGGCGTGTAGAAGTGCGACGAAAGGGGAGCGAAGCCCACCCCGAAGATGCGACATACCGGCGCCTGGTCGGACGATGGCGCAGGTCCGACGCGGAACGACTCGCCCGTGCGCGCCCAGCCTTCGAATGCGCCGGCGTCGAGTCCCGCGATTTCGTCCGCGTCCGCGGACACGAAGTAGTGATCGAATCTGGCGTGGTAATACTCGACGGCCCAGCGATTTCCGGTCGGCGTCCCCGTGGATAAGTCGGCGAGATACGGCCCGGTCTTTGTCGATGCGTAGAGCTTCGTCGGGTCCCGGGGGTCGAAATCGAGCGCGTTGACGCGATGGTCCGTCAGTCCCTGATCGAGCGCCGACCAGCTCGCACCGCCATCGACACTCGTGAAGACGCCCTGTGTCGATGTGCCGGCGAAGATGCGGAGACTGTTCGATGGATCGACGATCAATGCCGTGACATCGGTCGTCGGCAAGGCGGACCAGACCGAGGTCCAGGTCGCGCCGCCGTCGACCGAGCGCAGCACTTCGGCCCCGTTCGCCAGGCGGTAGGCGACGAACAAGCGCTGAGGATTCGCCGGATCGACGGCGATCGCGGTTACGGGTCCGGAAACGTCGCCGGTCACGATCGCCTGCCAGCTGGTTCCGTGGTTCAGGGAACGGAAGAGCCCGGCCTCGCCAATCGGCGCGTCGACGCCTGCGTACAGGGCGAGCCCCGCGCCCGAAGAGCGCGCGACGCTCAGCACCTCCCGCGCGAGCCCGGTGACTGCGGTCCAGGTGACCCCCTCGTCCGTCGAACGATATGCGAGGGCTTGTGCAGGCGGGACCTGGGAGGACGTCCGGACGAACACGAAGAATTCGCTCGGCGCTTCCCCGGCGACGAGGCGAAACTCCGACTGATTTCGATTGAAGGAAAGGGGCGTCTCCTGGAAGGTCACTCCCGAATCGACGCTGCGCGACAGGACGCTGCCGAACGTCACGCCGAACGCGCGAACGCCGAAAACGAGGCCGGATCGCGACGGACTGGTCCCGATCACGAGGTCCTGTACGGGTTGCCATGTCAGGCCCGCGTCGATCGACCGCTGCGAAGCGACGTCGCCCCGTACGAATCGCAGGCCGGTTGCCGCAGCGTCGAATGACACTCCGCGACTCGATCGGGACGGAAAGTCGCCCGCCCGCGGAAGCGGTTGCCACGTAGCGCCGCTATCGATGCTCCGCAGGACGCGTCCTTCGACGGATACGATCACGCGATCCCCTGCACCGGCTTCGACGGCGATTTCCGCGTTTCCCCCGCCGTCGCCGGCTATGGCGCCGGCGATGGTGAACGTCGCGCCGCCATCGACGCTCTTCGCCATGCGAGACGCCGGCGCGGCCTCCAATGCATACGCGATGTCGGGCCGCGTCGGCGCATACGCGACTGCGATTGCCGCGAAGTCCGCCCCGCCTATGGTCACCCCTTGCCAGGACACGCCGTGATCATTCGAATAGGACAGCACGCCGCCTCGTGCTGCAAGGGCCTTGCCGCCCGCGGCAGCGACATCCTGCGCAACGGGGCCCGGAATCCACACCGTGCCCGAATCCAGCGGCTTGGACAGCAACGGGCCCCCGAACCCGGGAATCACGAAGACGGTCCGCGTCGTCCAGTCGATACTGCCACCTCGAACATCCTGGGGGGCCGCGATGGTGGTCCAGGTGGTTCCGGCGTCCAGGGAATGCCGAATGCCGGCGATGCCGATGGAGCACGTCACGACCTCGGTGCCGAGATCCGGATTCGCGCCGATCACGCACTGCGGCTGGTTGGATCCCGCGTCGAGCGGCGTCCACGACACCGCTCCATCCTGGCTGCGCGCCAGGCGCGCATCATTGGCCGCATAAGCCCATTCTCCAGCGAGCAACACCTTCGGGACCGTGCCCGCGTTCGAAGACCCCGCTACCTCACTCGCGCAGGTCCAGTCGGCGCCGCCATCGGCCGAGTAATGAGTCGTGAAGCCATCGCCGAGCGAGGTGAGCTCGCGAGCGGCGAGCAGATGACCCGGCGTTCGAGGATGCGCCGCGATGCCGATTCGTGGATTCGACGGCGCCGATGATGGTCCCCAGGGCTGCCAGGCTCCGGCGAGCGCGTGCGTTGCCGCTGTCGTGAGGGACAGAAGTATGATGGCGCCGGCAAGCGGGCGTTCTCGCATGTGCGTCCCTCGAGTTCCTGCTGAATGTTTCATTATCCGCCGGGATGCCACCGCCGGCGCAACTGTCGTTCAACGACGACCTCAGACGCTCCCCCGATGCTGAGCTATCGCCACGGCTTTCACGCAGGCAACCACGCCGACGTCCTGAAGCACGTCGCGCTGGTCGCGCTGTTGCGGATCCTCGTCCGCAAGGACAAGCCGGTGGTCGTGGTGGACACGCACGCCGGCGCCGGCCTGTATTCGCTCGAGCAGGGCTTCGCGGCGAAGAACGCCGAATTCCGCGACGGCATCGGCCGGCTCTGGGAGCGCGACGACCTGCCGGCGCCGGTAGCCGATTATCTCGACCAGGTCCGCGCCGCGAACGCGGACGGCGTGCTGCGGCAGTATCCGGGGTCGCCGCGCATTGCGCTGGGCGTGCTCCGGCCGCAGGATCGCCTGCGGCTGTTCGAGTTGCACGGCACCGAGGGGCGGATGCTCGCCCAACAGTTCGCGCAGGACGGTCGCCGCGTGACGGTGACCGCCGGGGACGGGTTCGCCGGCCTGAAGGCGGTGCTGCCGCCTCCGTCGCGTCGCGGACTCGTGCTGATCGATCCGTCGTACGAGCTCGCGTCCGACTACCGCGCAGTGGTGGCGGCACTGCAGGAGGGCATGCGGAGGTTCGCGACCGGCACCTACGTCGTCTGGTATCCGCTTCTTCAGCGTCGCGAGTCCGTCCAGTTGCCCGGCGCGCTCCGGCGCGCGGTCGGCGCGGACTGGCTGGACGTCGCGCTGCAGGTGAAATCGCCCTCGCCCGAAGGGCGGGGTCTCCACGGCAGCGGCCTGTTCGTCGTCAACCCGCCGTGGACCTTCTCCGGGACGATGCGAGGCATCATGCCCTGGCTCACGCGTGCGCTCGCGCAGGACGAGACCGCGAGTTTTCGGCTCGATGCGCGCGAAACGTAGGCGCGACGCTTCCGGCACGCGGTCGCGCGGAAGCGTCGGCCTGACGGTTGCGCTACCGCGGACGCAGGCCCGTGACCGGCAGCGCGTGCGAGCTGCGATTCGAATCCCGGGAGCCCACGTGACCCCGAGCCTGGCGGGATCGCAACGTCACTCGCCCTTCAGCCGCCGCGAACCCTCGATCAGCGGATGCCACCCGTAGACGAGCGTGAGCATGAAGCCATCCATCTTGAGGTCGCCCGGCGCATTGTCGTTCACGGTCGACTTGTAGCCGAAGGTCAGGTTCAGGTTCTCGTTGACCTGGTAGCCGAGCGTGAGCCCGACGCCGACGTTGTTGAGCCGTTCGCCCGAGACGCCGTTGATCGTCGCCTTGCCGCCGCTGTACCAGGACGCGTCGATCGAGCCCCAGAGGCGCTCGGTGAAGTCGCGCGTCAGGTGCGCGTCGAGCTGGAACATCGGGTCGGTCTTCAGCGTCTGCCCGACGTAATCGGTGTTGTTGCCGAAGAGCCACACGGCGGGCAGGAGCTCGAGCGTCGTGCGCCGGCCGGGCACCCAGTCGCCGAGCTGCCAGACCACCGGCATGCCGAGGCGGCCGTACCAGCGGTTCTGGCCGAGGTTGAGCGGCTGGTCGCTGTCGTACTCGCCGATCGGCAGCGCGAGGTCGGCGAGCACGTCGACCGAGAACCCCGGCTCGTAGCGGAGCGCGTCGGGGATGTTCTTCTGCGCCTTCGGCCCGAGGATGTTGAGCGTGAACTCGAGCATCGGATCGCCGAATCCGCTGGCCGACTGGTTGGACGTGAGGCCGGCGACGGTCACGTCGCCCGAGACACGCCCCATCGGCAGCAGGATCGCCGCCATCGCCGAGCGGTCGAACAGCGTGAACGTGCGCGCGTAGCCGGCGATCGCCATCGTCGCTTCGAAGTCCGCGCCGGGCGTCACCATGTTGGCCGGATCGAACGGGTTCGTGTTGCCGCTGATCGAGTTGAAGATGACCGGCACCGCATTCCCGTCCGACAGCGTCTTCCAGTAGAAGCGCGCGGGAACCTGCGCCGATGCCTGGAACGCGCCGAGCACGCCCGCGGCGAAGATCGTGGCTGCGATCCACCGCGCTCCGGCGGCCGGCTTCGTGGCTCTTCCGTCATCGTTCATGATTCGTCGTCTCCGTGGATGAATGGGCGGATCGGCAACGCTCAAGGCTTCGGGTCGGCCATCATGTCCTTCGGCGGCACGAACTGCCGCTTGTAGACGAGCGGCGGATAGCCGGCGTCGTCCGGCACCCGCGGCGGAAGCTGGTCTTCCAGCGTCTCGAACATCGAGCGGCTCGGCACGATCACGTTGTTGGCTCGCGCGTACTGATCCCAGAGCGCGAGCAGCGCCTTCAGCTTGTCGGGGCGCTCGCGCGCGAGGTCCTTGCGCTCGCCGAGGTCGTCCGCGAGGTTGTAGAGCTGCCACTCGCCGGTGCCGTACGGCTTCCATTCCCAGCGGATCTTCCAGTCGCCCTGGCGGAGCGCGCGATTGCCGAAGATCTCCCACGCGAGGTAGTCGTCGCTCGTCCTCGGCGTCTCCGCCTGGCCCGCCAGCACGCGGCTCCACGACTTGCCGGAGAGCGGGGGCAGGTCGCGCCCGTCGTGGGTCCTGGGGTAGCTGGCGCCGGCGACCTCGAGCAGCGTCGGCATGATGTCGGCCACGTGCATGAGCCCGCGGTTGATGCTTCCCTTCGGCCGCTTCACGTTCGGGCCGCTGACGACGAGGGCGTTGCGGATGCCGCCTTCGGCCGTCCAGCCCTTGTACTGGCTGAACGGCGTCATCGACACCTGCGCCCACATCGGGCCGTAGCCGACGTACGAGCCGGGGTCGCCCCACGCATTGGGGTGGGTCTGCGACCAGTGGATCGCCCCGAACAGGAAGTCGCGCGAGCCCGGCGAGCCGGCGACCATCTGGAAGAGATCGGTGCCCTCGGCGCCGTTGTCGCCGAACACGATGAAGATCGTGTTCTCGTACTCGCCGATCTTCTTCAGGTGGTCGATCAGGCGCCCGACGTGGTAGTCCATGTTCTCGACCATGCCGGCGTAGAGCTCCATCTTCTTGCCGAGGATGGCGCGGGTCGCCGGCGCCAGCACGATGGGATCGGGCACGAACCACATCCGCTCGGCGAGCTCGGTGCCCGCGGGCATGATGCCGAGCTCGACCTGGCGCTTGAGACGCTCCTGCCGCACCGCGTCCCAGCCCTTGTCGTACTCGCCGACGTGGCGCGAACGCCACTCCTTCGGCAGGTGGAACGGGTCGTGCGGCGCTTGGTGGGACACGTAGGCGAAGAAGGGCTTGCCGTCGCCGCGGTTGGCGTCGATGTAGCCGATCAGCTTGTCGGTGTAGGTCTTCGTCGCGTAGTAGTCGTCGGGCAGCTTGGTGAGGTAGCGCCCGTCCTCGGTGAAGGTCGACTTCGGGGCCGCGGCGGTAAAGTTCGTCATGTCCCAGTAGCTGCCCGCCCCGTCGAGCAGCGTGAAGTCGCGCTCGAAGCCGCGCGCGGCCGGGATCTGGTCGGGCTGCTTGCCCAGGTGCCACTTGCCGACCATGTACGTGTGGTAGCCGGCGCCCTTGAGCAGTTGCGGCAGCGTGACGACGCGGTTGCTGAGGTAGCCCTCGTACCCGACCGCGCCACGCTGGTTGGGCGCCATCCACTCGTCCATGTTGCCCAGCCCGTTCAGGTGCGTGTCGACGCCGGACAGCAGCACCGATCGCGTGGGCGAGCAGGTCGCGTGCGTGTAGAAGTTCGTGAAGCGGACGCCGTCCTTCGCGAGCGAGTCGAGGTTCGGCGTGGCGATCTCGCTGCCGAACGATCCCATGTCGGCGTAGCCGAGGTCGTCGCCGAGGATGATGACGATGTTCGGGCGCTTCGTGGGCGTTTGCGCCTGCACCGGCGCGATGGCGGCGAAGAGCACCGCGAAGGCCGTGGCGACAGCGGCGATGGATGCTCGTTTCATCTTTCGTTCCACCCGTCCGGTGAATTGTGATCCCGACCCGGCCCGTCGGATCGCCAAGGTGATCGTCAGGGAGCGCAGACTATCATCGGGCGTCGTGCGGCGCTCCGGAGACAAGTCAATGTTCGGCGACATCGCCGTCGGGTCCGTCAACGCCGCCCTGCCCGGTTGACGCCGCCATCCCGGTTGACGCCGCCGGCCCGTACGCTGTGATTGCCCGCGGCGCCCGGTTGATGGATTCCCGGGTCGACGACGCCGGCGCCGGGCGCTCCGCCGCCCCGGTTGCCGGTGGCGCCGGGCTGGTTGATGCCCGGATCAACGACCCCCGCGCCGGGTGCCCCGCCGCCGCGGTTGCCGATCGCCCCCGGTTGGTTGACCCCCCGGCGCACAGGGCACGCTCGGGGAACGCCGCTCGTCTGTCTGCTACGCTCTTTCGGCCTGGCGCTGCCTGGCGCCCCCTTCGAGCGAAGGCCGGGCTGCGGGAGTCTCCCCTGCCAGAGCTGGAAAGACTATCGGAAATCCGCAAGCCGCGAACATGGCGCCCCCGGCTCCCGACGCCGATCACCGTCCGGCCGTCACGACGGTCGAGATCACCGAGCCCACGGCTGTCAACGCGGGTATCGACCTCTACGCCCAACAAGCCGTCCAGCTCCAGTCGGTGCCGCTCCGCGCGAAGCGCGTGGCCGTTCACCTCGGGTCCGCCACGGTCGTGTTCCATTCGACCAGTCATCGGGTTCGGACCCGGACGACGCTCGCCCCGGGCCTCGTCGCGTACATCACCTTCGGGCCGCAGGCGCGGGGAACGGTGAACGGACTGCCGATTCGACCTGGATGGATGCTGTCCGTGGCACCGGACACCGAAGTCGTGTTCGTGGTCGAGGCCGGATTCCAGGACATGGCGTTCCTGCTTCCTCCGGAAGACATCCGCGAGCACCTGTCCGCGCGCCGGCGCGACGACGAGTATCGGCCCCCGCACGGCGTCGAGCCGCTGCGAGCGGATCCGGAGAAGGTTCGCGGCCTGTTCGACTGGGGGAAGCGTCTGGTCGAAGCCGCCACGCGCCTTCCTGCCCTGTTCGACGAGGGCAGCCGCGAGCGGGCCGCTGCCCGCGACGAGCTGCTGGAGTCCCTGCTGGCCGCGCTGGGTGGCGCCGACGAATTCGAGCCCACGCGCAGCGATCGCACTCGCCAGGCGCGTGCCCTCGTCGTGAAGAAGGCCGAGGATCACATCCTCGCCCGGGCCGGCGATCGCGTCAGCGTGAGCGACCTCTGCCGCGTCGCAGCCGTGAGCGAGCGAGCGCTGCAGAACGCGTTCAGGGAGGTCATGGGATTGACGCCCCTGGCGTACCTGACCCGGGTCAGGCTGCACCGCGTGCGCGAGGCGCTCCTCGGGGCGACACGGGGATCGACGACGGTGTCCGCCGAAGCCCTTCGATGGGGTTTCTGGCACTTCGGCGAGTTCTCGCGCGCCTACAAGGCGTGCTTCGGCGAGCTGCCCTCGGACACGCTGCGGCGGAGGCCGGGCGAGCCCCAGGCGTGACCGGCACCGCGCGCGCCCGGCCGTTCCCGCCCGGACGCGACGGCTCGCTACCCGCCTTCCGGACCTGCGGCGGCCCGGAGGTCGTCAGGGCGCGTGCGCCGGGTGCAGGTGCTCGAGCGCGCGCTCGAGGTTGCCGACCGTGCGGTCGACGTTGCGCAGCTTGTCGAGCCCGAACAGGCCGACGCGGAACGTCCTGTAGTCCGGACCCTCGTCGCACTGGAGCGGCACGCCGGCGGCCGTCTGCAGCCCTTCGGCGATGAACTTGCGGCCGCTCTGGATCTCATTGTCGTCGGTGTAGCAGACGACGACGCCCGGCGCCTCGAAGCCCTTCGCCGCGACGCTGCGGTAGCCGTGCTTCGCCAGCACCGCGCGCACCTTCTGGCCGAGCTCCTGCTGCGCGGCCTTCGCGCGGTCGAACCCCCAGTCGGCGGTCTCCTTCATGGCGTCGCGCAGCCACACGAGCGAATCGGTGGGCATCGTCGCGTGGTACGCGTGGCCGCCCTTCTCGTAGGCTTCCATGATCTGCAGCCATTTCCCGAGGTCGAGCGCGAAGCTCGTGCTCTGCGTGGCGTCGATCGCCGTCCGGGCGCGCGGAGAGAACATCACCATCGCCGCACTCGGCGTGCTGCTCCAGCCCTTCTGCGGCGCGCTGATAAGCACGTCGACGCCGGTCGCTTCCATGTCGACCCAGATCGTCCCCGACGCGATGCCGTCGAGCACGAACAGGGCGCCGACCTCGTGCGCCGCGTCGGCGACCGCGCGCAGGTAGTCGTCGGGCAGGATGATGCCGGCGGCGGTCTCGACGTGCGGCGCGAACACGGCCGCGGGGCGCTCGCGGCGGATCGTCGCGACGACCTCCGCGATCGGCGGGGGCGCCCACGGAGCCTGCGGGCCCGGCTGGACCGGTCGCGCCTTCAGCACGGTCGCCTGCGACGGGATCGAGCCCGCCTCGAAGATCTGCGTCCAGCGGTAGCTGAACCAGCCGTTGCGGATCACGAGGCAGCGCTTGCCGCCGGCGAACTGGCGCGCCACCGCCTCCATGCCGCAGGTTCCGCCGCCGGGCACGAGCGCGACCGCCTGCGCGCGGTACACGCCCCTGAGCGTGGCGCCGATGTCGCGCACCGCGCCCTGGAACTTCGCGGACATGTGGTTGAGCGCGCGGTCGGTGAAGACGACCGAATATTCGAGGAGCCCCTGGGGATCGACGTCGGGAAGGAGGCCGGGCACGATGAACTCCGCGGTCGGGCAAAAGAGAGACCTTACCATGACGGGACCGGCCTCCCGCCGGATGCGCAGCGAGAGGGCCCGGCTGACGGCGCGGCGCGCGTCGGGTCGCATGGCGCAGTCCGCCGAGCGCGGCCGGGCGGGCCGCGCGAGGCCCGCCCGGCCTCGGCCCGAAGCGCGGATGGCCCGACGCGGCCCGTCCGTGCATGATGCACGTCAAGACCGCGCGCGGAAGGTCGGCATACCTTGCAAGACGGGCGGAGTGAGGAGGCTCTCTCAATGCGAACCACGACCTGGGTCCAGGCGCGTCGTCAGCGAGGCGCCCGCGGAGGAAGGACGGCATCGACGGCTGCCGGCCCGGCCGCGAGCCGAGGCGTCGCGTCCCACGCGCCGCGCCCATCGCATGCCGCGCCGTAGCGACGCTTCCGGGCTGGGCGCCGCGGGCGAGGCGATCGACCGCGTGATGCGCGAGGAGCGCGCGGCCGCCGACGCGCTCGCGCAGGCGCGCCGCGAGGCCGAGACGCTCGTCGAAGCGGCACGGGACGAGGGTCGCGCGATCGTCAACCGCGCAGCCGAGCGCATCGCCCGCTGGCAGGCGGCGCACGGTCGCGCCGTCGACCGCCGCGCCGAGGCGCTGCGCGCCGGGTCTTCGCGCGACGCTCGCGTGCGCGCGGCGCCCGATCGGGCGGCGATCGAGGCCGCCGTCGCTCGCGTCGCCGAGCGGCTCACCGAACCGGAACCGGGCGATGAGGACGGCCGCGCGCGCTGACTACGCGTTCGCGCAGGCCCGCCTGCAGGCGCGGCACGGCGCGATGCCCGACGCGCAGGCGTGGCGCGCGCTCGAAGCGAGCCGCACCGCGCCGCACTATTTCGCGCTCGCCCGCAAGGGTCCGCTGGCGCGCTGGGTCGAGGGCATCGCCGAGGATGCCGACGCGCACCGGATCGAGCACGCGCTGCGCGTCCGGTGGCGGCGCTACGTCGACGAGGTCGCGCGGTGGCAGGCTCCGGCCTGGCGCGAGGCGACGCGCTGGTTCGGCGCGCTCGTCGAGTTGCCGCTGGCGGCGGGACTGCTGCGCGGCGATGCGCGCGCGATTGCGGCGTGGCCGGAGCTGTCGGCCGATTCGGATGCCGCCGCCAGGATCGAAGCCCTGCGTTCGTCGGGCCTCGCGGCATTCGCCGCGTTGCCCGCGGACGCCGATGCGCGCGCGCTCTCGACCGCGTGGCTCGCCGAGTGGAACCGGCGGCTGCCCGCGGGCGCGCAGGCCGTTTCGGAACTGCGCGCGCCGGCGGAGCTCCTGCTGCCGCGCCTGCGCGACGACGCCGGCGGTCGGTCGACGGCCGGCGAGCCGACGCGACGCGCGCTGGTGAAGCTCTTCCGGCGCCACGCCTTCTCGCCGGTCGCCGCGTTCGCGCACCTGGCGCTGGTCGCGCTCGACGTCGAGCGGTTGCGCGGGGGCATGACCGCGCGCAGGCTCGCATCGACCGCGACGGGCGGAGCGGACTGATGCTCCGGACCGTTCCCTGCCGCTGGTTCGAGCTCGTCACCACGCGCCGCGACGTCGCGCGCGTGCTCGCGGCGCTCGCCGAGCGCGGCTCGATCGAGCTCGAGGCGCGCGGGCCGCAGCCCTGGGCGCCGATGACGTCGGGCGCCGATCGCGCGCTCGAGCGCTACCGCGAGCTCGAACGAACCTGGCGCGCGCACTGGCCAGCGCCGCGCGCGGGCGGCGCAGCGATCGTCGACCCGGGCCCGACGCTCACGGCGCGCGTCGCCGCGCTCGAGGCGTGGGCGGCCGCGGCGGGGCCGCTCGTCGCCGCGCGCGAGCGCGTCGCGGCGCAGGCGCGATCGCTCGACGACCTCGCTCGCGTGCTCGACGCGCTGCCGCCCGGGTTTCCGGTCGTCGGCGCGTGGGAGGTGGGCACGCGTGTCGCGGCGGACATGCGGATCCACGCGGTCGCACCCCACGCTCCGCCGGTCGACGTGCCGGAGGGCGTGCTGCGGCTGTCGGTGCGCGGCCCGGAGGACGAGTACGTGGTGGTCTTCGGGCGCGCGGGCGACGTCGGGGCGCTC
>WBZU01000630.1_pt1 | contig 26039 bp, 15 predicted proteins | sample 5204311 | NCBI WGS metagenome assembly WBZU01 (sample SAMN12344359, study PRJNA552823) | activated sludge metagenome | biome: Activated sludge suspended growth; feature: Nitrification reactor; material: Wastewater; isolation source: activated sludge from nitrification reactor of wastewater...
AAAGGAATAGGCAGGTATATCGTGTTTATCGATGGTGAAATTTCCGTTTCGCTTTAAAAGATTTTTTACTCTCAGCAGTAATTCTTCTAAATTAAAGGGTTTGGCAAGGTAATCATCGGCTCCCAATTTTAATCCTTCAATTTTATCTTCCTGAGAACTACGTGCACTTAAAATTAAAATTGGTATGCTCTTATCGCTGTCTCTAAACAATTCGCACAAACTTAACCCATCAATTTCAGGCAACATAATATCTAAAACTACTGCATCAAACTTGTGTGATTTAAATAATTGCAAAGCCTGTTTTCCATCATTGGCGCAGGTAACAGCATAGTCTTCCAGTTCAAAATTGAGTTGAATGGTTTGAGCAATATGCGATTCGTCTTCAATCAATAAAACGTGAGGTTTCACAAATAATAGTGTAAAATTTCTGATGTTAAGGTTGCCAAATTTAGGTAAAAAGACTTGGTTTTAACTATACACTATTGTACATTTGACAAATTATCCATAACCTAAATTTTATACTTATTCAATGAAAAATACATTACTAGTACTCGGTACATTTTGTCTGGGTTTATTTTCTGCTGATGCGCAAAATAGTAGATTCCCTAACCGTGGTTGCGCAACCATGGAAGAAGATGCTCGAATGCGTGCCGAACATCCTGAAATGGGAACCCTCGACGATTTTGAGCGTTGGATGGAACAAAAAACGACAGAGTTTAAAGCAGCTGCAGCTTCCGGAAGAATGCAAACCTCATTTACCATTCCGGTAATTGTTCACGTAATACACACCGGACAAGCAGTTGGTACCGGTTATAATATTTCTACTGCACAAATTAATTCACAGTTGGATGTTTTAAATGAAGATTATCGCCATCTAAATGCCGATACCAGTCTTATTCCGGCTATTTGGAAATCTGTAGCTGCCGATTGCGAAATTAATTTTTGCCCGGCAACCGTTGATCCCAGTGGATTACCACTCAACACTCCTGGAATCGAGCGAATTAATGCAACTGCACGTGGATGGTCTATTGCAGGTTTAACCAACACCTACATCACCAATAATATTAAACCGGCAACTATCTGGAATACGAATAAATACTTAAACGTATGGGTTGTTCCTGATTATACCAATGGCGCCGGAATTGACTTATTAGGTTATGCAACTTTTCCTGCAGGAAGCACACTTTCAGGAATTACATCAAGCAGTACTTCTACTACCGATGGATTTGTTTGCTGGTATAAATCATACGGACGTGTAGGTACCTTAGATCCAACCTATAATAAAGGCGAAACTGCAACCCACGAAATTGGACATTGGCTTGGTTTACGTCATATCTGGGGAGATGCTACTTGCGGCACCGATTATTGCAACGATACACCTGTATCTCAAACTGCAAACTATGGTTGCCATACGCACCCCTATCATTCTGGTTTGTGTGCAGGAAATACGACCGGCGAAATGTTTATGAATTACATGGACTATTCTGACGATGCTTGTTTGTACATGTTTACTAACGATCAAAAAACACGCGTTCAAACATGTATGAGCAATAGTCCAATGCGCATTGCCCAGGCGGCTTCAACGGCGTGTAATTCAATTGTAAGTGCCGGCGATGATGCCGCTGCTTTGCAAATTACTTCACCTGTTGCAAGTTCTTGTGCTACTTCTTTTATTCCTCAATTTAAATTAATTAATTACGGAAACGTACCACTTACATCTTGTACTATTAACTACATACTTGATAGTGGAACAGTTTCAACGTATGCATGGACCGGTTCAATTTCTTCACCTGGTTACGCAACTGTTCAATTACCTGTTATTTCTGGTTCGCCTACTTTTAGCGCAGGTGTACATACCTTAAAAATTTACACTTCTTCACCGAATGGAGCAAGCGATGTAAATGCTGCTAACGATACCGTTAAAACGAATTTTACCATTACTAACCCTACTGCAACTGCTATTACCGGTTCAAATTTTTATAGCCAGCCTTTTTCAGTAACACCGTTTACTGCCGGAGCTTATCCAGGTTTTTCACTAAGCAATCCAAACGCAGGAAGTCCTGCTTGGAGCTATACCAACACTGCCGGTGGATTTGGGAATTCAACATCTTGCATTCGAGTAGTAAATTTTTCTGCGACCAATCCGAACCCTTACACTGCACAAACGGATGAATTTAATACTCCCAATTTCGACTTTACAGCAACCAATCCATATTACTTGAATTTTAATGTTGCCTATGCAAAAAAATCGGGTGCCATCAACGATTCATTATTAGTATATGTGAGTACTGACTGTGATGCAAGCTGGACAAAAATTTACGGTAAATCACAGAATAATTTGGCAACAAATGGAGGTACAAGCGTTACCTCTTCGTTTACGCCAACTGCTGCTCAATGGCGCAGCGAATCAATAGATTTATCTTCTTATCAAGGCAATTCACATGTGCGATTTAAATTCAAAAATTATAATGGAGGAGGTAATAATATTTATGTAGACGATATTAATGTAAGTAATGCACCTCTAGCGGTTGCAACTACTATTTCGTTGCAAAATCAATTGGTGTTGTTTCCTAATCCAAGCCAAGGAGTATTTACAATGACATTAAATTTAGCCAGCCAATCGGATGTTAAGATTAGTATTATCGATTTACTTGGAAATCAAGTATACACCAGCAAAAAATCGAATGTAAAAAATGAGGATATTCAGTTTGATTTGTCCAACCTTGCAAAGGGTGTTTATTTTGTTGAAGTAGCTACTAATAAAGAAAAAGTAACACGAAGAATTAGTATAGTTGACTAATCCTCGCTTTGAATTAAAGGCGTCCTGTAATCCTGCAGGGCGCTTTTTTTTTATATAGCTCGTTCATTTGTCTAATTTTGTTTCGAAAAATTATTTCTCTGAACAAAGTAAATCCATACGCAGTATTTAAAGTGCCCGAATTTGGCTCTTTTATAAGTGGGCGATTTTTTCTTACCATCTCTATTCAAATGCAAAGTGTTATTGTGGGATGGCAAGTTTATAGTTTAACCAAAAATGTATTTGCTTTGGGTTTAATTGGCTTAACCGAAGCAATTCCGTTTATCATCACTTCCTTTTTTTCAGGTCATGTTGCCGATTCGTATGACCGGCGAAAAATAATCCGTTGGGCCTCCTTATTTTTTATGTTCGGCACTATGGCTTTATTTTTTCTGAGTATGAATGATGCTGAAATCTTACGAAAAACCGGAGTGTTTCCGGTATTTGCAATTATAGTTTTGGTAGGAATTAGTAGAGGTTTTTTATCGCCTGCTGTACCTTCCTTGTTAACGCAAATAGTGCCAAGGGCACTTTATCCCAATTCGGCAGCTTGGAATACTACGGTTTGGCACATTGGAGCAATTACAGGACCAGCGCTAGGAGGCTTACTTTACGGTTTTTACGGAGCTGCTGTTGCATATGGAGCTAACCTTCTTTTTTTATTTTTAGCTCTTTTCTTTTTTTCCTTAATTAGTTACAGGCCTTTACCTGAAAAGCGAAAAGAGGAAACCCTAAAAGAAAGCCTTACGGTTGGAATAAAATTCGTTTTTAAGAATCAAATAATTTTAGGTGCACTATCGCTCGATCTATTTGCTGTATTATTTGGCGGTGCTGTAGCAATGTTACCGGCTATTGCCGATAAAGTTTTAAAAGTTGGCCCCGAAGCATTAGGAATGTTACGCGCAGCACCTGCAATTGGAGCTGTTATAATGGCTTTTATTTTTGCCTATTTCCCTCCCTTAAAAAACTCGGGACGTAAACTTTTATTAGCGGTTAGTGCATTTGGAATTTGTACTATTTTATTTGCAGTCTCAACTAATTTTTACTTATCCTTTCTTTTTTTGATGCTTGCCGGAGCTTTCGATAATGTGAGCGTAATTGTGCGTCACACAATTTTACAATTAATGACTCCTGATGAAATGCGCGGAAGAGTTTCGTCGGTGAATAGTATTTTTATTGGATCTTCAAATGAAATTGGTGCATTTGAATCGGGTTTAGCAGCGCAATTTTTAGGACTAGTTCCTTCCATAATTTTTGGGGGAATCATGACAATTGGAATTGTATTGATTGTTGCAAAAGCTGCACCGGCCTTAAAAAATCTAAATCTTAATTCAATAAAATAAGCTGCATTAATTACTTCGGGTAATCAGAATTGTAATGTAATCCAATGCTTTCTTTGCGTGCCGATGCATGTTTTAAAATAATGTATCCAACTTTTATCATGTTGCGCAATTCACATAGCTGAACCGAAACAGTACTTTGCTCATATAAACTTTCGGTTTCATTATGCAGTATTAGTAGTCGGTCGAGTGCACGTTTTAAACGTAAATTCGATCGCACAATTCCCACATAATTGCTCATAATTGTTTGAACTTCCTTCGTACTTTGAGTAATTAAAATCATTTCCTCAGGATGTACTGTGCCTTCTGCATTCCAAGGTGGAACTTGTTCAAAAAACACATTTTGTTTTGTGTTCTGAATAGAATCAATAGCGGCTCGATGCGCAAAAACTACAGCCTCTAATAAGGAGTTTGAAGCTAGTCGATTAGCACCATGAAGCCCTGTGCTGGCACATTCTCCAATAGCATATAAATTGCGTATGGAGCTTTTACCTTGTTTATCTACTTTAATACCACCGCATTGATAGTGAGCAGCAGGCAATACCGGAATTAAATCACGACTAATATCTATTCCTAAGCTTAGGCATTTAGCATGTATGGTTGGAAAATGAGCTATTAATTCACTTGCATTTAAATGACGGCAATCGAGATACACATATTCATCTCCATGAATTTTCATCTCACTATCAATGGCACGAGCAACAATATCTCTTGGTGCCAAGGATTTTCGAACATCGTATTTATGCATGAATTCCTCCCCATTTTTGGTTCTAAGAATGCCACCAAATCCTCGCACAGCTTCAGAAATTAAAAAGGAAGGATGTTGCCCCGGTTGATAAAGTGAAGTAGGGTGAAACTGAATAAACTCCATGTTTTCAATTTTGCCCTTTGCTCGATAAACCATCGCAACTCCATCGCCGGTAGCAATTACCGGGTTTGTGGTTGTTTCATACACTTGCCCGCAGCCACCCGTAGCCATTAAAATAGATTTTGCAATGATGGTTTCTACTTCGTTAGTTTTGGTATTTAAGGCATAAATTCCATAACATTCGATACCGGGAGTTTTGCTATTTACAACTACACCAAGATGATGCTGCGTAATTATATCGAGTGCAAAATAGTGGTCGCGAATTTCAATATTGGGATGCAGGTGCAATGCTTTCAATAAGGCACGTTCAATTTCTAAACCGGTGTTGTCTTTGTGGTGCAAAATGCGGTGATCGCTGTGTCCGCCTTCTTTTGCTAAATCGTATTCTCCGTTGTTGTTTTTATCAAAGTGCGTACCCCATTCAATTAATTCAGCAATGCGTTGTGGGGCTTCACGTACTACTAATTCAACTGTTTCCTTGTCACATAAAAAATCACCTGCCACAAGGGTATCGTTCACATGTTTTTCAAAAGAATCGCCTGGAGTTGTTACAGCTGCAATTCCACCCTGTGCATATTTGGTATTCGATTCCTCTTTATTGGCTTTGGTGAGCATTAAAACTTTTCCGTGATCGGCTACTTTTAACGCATAGCTTAAACCGGCTATACCGGATCCAACAATTAAAAAATCAGCTTTTTGTAAGCTATTATTTTTCAAATTCATTTACTTTTTCTTTTAGCCAAACAATATTAGCAATGTTTTTGTTGGAGTTCAATTTGTTTTTAATGTTTTCGAGCTTATTTTTAAAAATAAATTTAGAGTAATTATTGTATTTTAAATCATACAGTTTTTTGGCAAGATTAATTAAGTTTAAATGATTAGTAAACTGCGATTGACTAATGTATTTATTTCTGCGCAAATACACTCTAAATGCACTAATTAGTGAATAAAACGATTCTGCATTGTCCATTTCAAAATAAGCTTTAAGAAGCAACGATTTGGAACCAAGATGGTAGAAAACATCTGTAAATTCTACCTTTTGCAAAAGTTTTAATGCGTCTTTATAATTTTCGACTGCGTAATAATAGGAAGCCATGTTGTAAGCAAAGGCATTATCGCGAAACTCCGGAACGATATGTTCTTTGTAATCGAGAATAAAATTTTTTGTCCACTCGTATTCCTCTTCGCGCAAAGCGATAGTTGCAATGTTTTTATAATCCCATTGGGAAAGATATTTGCCTTCAAAAATAATTTTACGAGTCAATAAATTTTTATAAAGTTTTAAAATTTCTTTTCCAAATTCTACATGCCCACTGTTGATTTTCTTAATGCAATAATTTTGAGCGAAATCATACATTTGGCGAGCTTCTTCTTTACTGAAATAGAGGTAGTTTTTATCCAGTAATTTTATCAATTGGGTGTAATGCGAAACGTTGTCACTTTCAGTCAACGTCATTATAATTCTATGGTAGATGGTAATAGCTGGAACATTTTTGAAGCGTTCCAAGGAAGAATTAATGTAGTTCATAATTTCTTCCAACATGTGTAATTCATAATCGGCTGCAACAATATTTTTCCGATTAATCATTTCACAACAGGTTTTCAATTTTGCTGATAAATAAAAGATGTCTAGATTATCTGCTTTGCGTTGAATGCTCTCATGAAACTTGCGGTTTTCATTTTTTATAAAGAAGGCATCGCTTTCCGATTCAAATAAATAAGTATGGTAATGAAAATTGTGATCGCGTAATTTATTTTTGTCAAGCTGTGCAGTAAACTCTTTCGAAACCATTTGAAATACTGAATTACTGTTTCGCTCTTTTAATTCTTCCAATAGAAATTGTTTACGCAACAACGATTGATTCATAAAACGTGTGCACGAAATAAAATCCTCGAGCAGTTTACTGAGGTAACTCATAATATCGCTCAACTGTTGAGGTGTGTATTGCTGGTTTTTAAAAACTGCCTTACCTGCTTTCTCCTTAGTCAGGTTGATGTTGGAATAATCACCAGAAAAGCTGCATACAAATTTACCCAGCTTAAACACATTGCTATGTTTATTAAAATAGGGCGATTGTATAAATTCCAAAAAATGTTTCGTTTCGCTATGGCTAAGTGATTGAAGCAGTTTTATGAGTTTACTGTTTTGCATTTGCTTTATTTATTGTCCAAAGTTATATAAATGAGAAAAAAATGTAATTTTTATAGCTACTTTAAAATAAGTGTTTTTAGAAGTATTTTATACCTAAAATGGAATATTATTAAAAGTCAGTTAGTCCAAAGTTGTGTAAAAAGTTTTTGTTATTAAGACTCTTAGTGGCGATTTTTGTATTTAAAATTTAGTAAAGTAAGTAAAGTTGAATTCAATAATCCAAAAAGAGTATAAAATGTAAAAAAATATAGAATCTTTGAAAGTGCTATAAATAAAGAATAATAAACTATATTGAAATAGTTTATACAATTAAAATAATAGTAAAAAGCCCTCCAAAGAGCTAAAATAATGTTTTTTTTTTCTGAGTTTTAGCTCCACATATTTGTAGCGTGAAATAAAATCTTTAGGTGTGTACGCAAGTGTTGCACTTAACGATTTAACTAATAAACGCTACGTTATGAAATATACATGTATCAAATTACACATTTTATCCCATTTTAAAGTGTGTATTAAAGTTCAGCTGCTAATTAGTGCATTTGCTATTTGTTTTTCAGCCAATGCCAGTAATTATTATTGGGTTGGTGGTTCAGGAGATTGGAGTGATTTTGCGAATCATTGGGCATCAACAAGTGGAGGTAACACTTTTTACACCCAAGAGCCCGACACTGCAGATAACGTGTTTTTTGATTCAAATTCATTTTTACAACCTAACGATTCAGTTGTTGCAACTTTTATTTTTTGTCATAATTTAATAAGTACAGTTCCTTCTGGGAATCATAATTTGGTTAATGGGTTTCCGTCGATTTATGGTTCATTAATATTGAACCAACATCTAAAACTTAAGGCAGATTTAATCTACCTATATGGAAGTTCAACAAGTAATATCTTAGATTTAACTGGCAACATAGGCAAGCTATTTTCCTTTAGTTTTAGAGGAAATGGAGTGTTTGATTTAAAAAGTGATTTGGAAGTTGGGGAATTATTTTTTGAAGCGAATTCTAAATTTAATTCGAATGGATATACTATTAAAGCATATCATTTCTTGTGTCATGGTAGCATGAGTAGTAATAGCAACATTCCAATAATTGATTTAGATACTTCAAAATTATTTTTGCAAGAATGGAATGCAAATACCACAGCAAATAGTGATGTTATTTTAGATGCAGATAGTGCAAGGTTTATTAAAACAGGAAACTTTAGTGGAGGAAAACACCATACTTATTTTAATTTGGACTCTGTATACTTTGGTTTTACTGGTTTTAATGCTAAAATTACAGATAGTTGTGTTTTTAATAATGTAACCAATGCATGGGGTCGAATAGGAACTGGTAATAAATTCAATAACCTGATTACAACTAATGCAAACCCATCCACTTTTGATATACAGGGTAGAATTATTGCTAATAAGATTGAAATAAATGATACAACAATTGCAAATGCACTGGGTACCAGCTTAGGATTAGGAGGGGGTACAATTGATTCTTTAATTGTCAATATTCCAGGAGTGCTATTGAGAAATGGCTATTTACAACCATACGGTGATACACTTTATATAACCAAATACTTAAAGATTAAAACAGATTCAACAATTACAAATCAAGGTTCATATGCTGGAATAATAGGTGATCATCCAGTTTATGTTTCTGCTCCTTCTGTCTGCTTAGACTATGTGAAATTGTTTGGAATTACTTCAACAATTCCTGGTGCTTTTTATGCAGGTACTCACAGCTTAAACTGGAGTAATAGCAATACAAATATTTTATTTAGCGCTTGCCAAGAAACCCAGAATATATGGCCAGGCGATGCAAACAGCGATCTGGTGGCTAATAATTTTGATTTACTTTCAGTTGGTTTGGCTTATGCTGATACTGGTTCTGTCCGCGTTGGAGCGAGTTTAGCTTGGGTTGGTCAAACTGCTGTGGATTGGACAAATTCATTATTCGGTGTAAATAACAAACATGTGGATTGCAATGGTGACGGAGTAATTAATAGTGATGACACGCTTGCAATTCTTTTGAATTATGGGCAAACCCATTTGCGTGAAGTGCCACAGCTTAGTAATATAAATGATCCTGAGCTATACATACAATTAGCGCTTGATACTGCTTCTGTTGGCGATACTCTTCATTTTTTAGTTGGATTAGGAACTGCAATTCATCCGGCTGATAGTGTGTATGGAGTTGCATTCACCATCAATTATGAGAGTGCGGTGGTGGATTCTGGTTCTGTTGTGATGCATTATGATTCATGTTGGATGGGTATACCCAATCTTGATTTAATTAATCTTCAAAGGGATAATTATACAAACGGTAAAATTGATTGCGCTCTTACTGGAATCGACCATTTAAATCGAAGCGGCTATGGTCAAATCGGTATTTTGAGTGTGGATATGAAAGATGATTTATCGGGAAGGGATTCAATATTTAAAACCTTGCATTTGAATTATAGCAATGTTCGAATTTTGGATAAGGATGGCAATTCTCGTCAAGTTAATATTGTAAATGATAGCATTGTTATAGGTCAGGATGTTACTGGTATACATCATTTGCAATTGCTGGAAAATAAAATTGTTCTTGCTCCCAATCCTGCTCAAGAAAATGTATTAATAGATTTTACTCGAATGAATGGTATAGTTAATAAAATTAGTGTTTACAATGCTTTGGGTGAAGAAGTGTTTGCGCAAAAAATTGATACAGAATTAAAAATTCAAATTCAAACTCAAAAATTTCAAACCGGTATTTATTCTGTAAAAATACAATCAAGTAAAGGAATTGTGATTAAAAAATTATGTGTAATTGAATAGTTATGAGTCAAAAAAAATAGAAGTAAAGTAATGAGCAACATCACTATCATAAACCATCTCGAAATGAAAATAATTTTAAGAAATGCAATATGTATCTTTTGCTTCGTTTTACTACTGAGCACTCCTACCAATGCCAGTAATTATTATTGGGTAGGCGGCAGCGGAAATTGGAACGATTATTCAAACCATTGGGCAAATAGCAGCGGTGGTAGCAATTTTTATTCGACACCCCCAGGTGCAGGTGATAATGTTTTTATTGATAGCGCCTCGTTTACACAAAATGGAAGTATCTCCTTTGCAGGCAATTTTAATCCACAAATACAAGACTTAAATTTTGCAGGATTAGCCCATGCTATTCAAATTGATTCTTGTTTGCTTCAAGTGCATGGTAATATTAACTTATCAAACTTGGTCCATTTTGATGCAAAGCTGAAGATGCAATTAGTTGGCAGTGGTACCTGTTCAATACAATGCAACGGCGCTAACATGCCGGATTTAATTCATTCAAAATATGGAAACATCCAACTACTCGATAATTATTTAGGTACTTCGATTCACTTTTACAATGGAACCCTGTTAACCAATAATTTCAACATTAATTTGATTGGAGCATTAAAGGCAGGTCCAAATTATAATGGAAATGCTAGTTTTTATTTTGGTACCAGCACCATTGTATGCGATTCAATTGTAGTTGATTTAGTCAACGGTAATCCTAATTTGAACACCGGATTTTATGCCGATTCTGCAACAGTAAATGCAGCCGGCTATCTGTATTGTAAAAGCGCCGGAAGTATGTTCGGCAACGTTACTTGTCCTGAATTTAATTGCGATTATGCACAAATTACAGAAATAACTACCTCAAAGTTTTTTGCCATTAATGCCACAAGTCAAAAATTTAATTTACTCAGAAATTCTTCTGTCACCGGCTGTGGTCAAGTGCAAGGATTGTATTCAACATCGAACTTAACGGTAACTGATACCGCCCTTTATTTATTGAGCGATTTATCGGTTTACGATACTTTGCAATTTAATGGGGCAAGTGCCTTATTTCTTGCACCGGGCATTAACTTACATTCTGATAATATTTTTAAGGTAAATAACGGGACTACCATTTTTACTATTAATTCAACCGACAATGTATCAACGGCCTTTTTATCACTAAATGTGAACAGAGTTTGCATGGATTACGCCAGCATAAAAAATTTACACATCAACGGGCCTTATGTTTTTAATGCCGGCATTCATAGTACTGATTTAGGAAATAACAAAGGAGTTGTTTTTAAAGACTGCTTTTCGGATACTACCTTATTATTGGCGCTCAATTCAGGATCAGGTTTGGGAGGTGATGGAGGACAAGTGCGCCATATCGATTTAACGAACGGTAAGGTGCAATCGTTCTACAATTTTGACCCTTCCAATGGAGGAGGCGGCACGGGCTCTAATCCAAACTCAGGTATGGTAAAGGCTTACAATAATAAATTGTATGGAACAATGCAGCAAGCAGGAAATTATTTTTACAGCTATGAACCTGCCACGCGCACTTATACTCCTTTATTGCATGCGTTGGGTATAAATATTTTCGGTACCATGGCACCTTCAGCTGATGGAAAAAGTCTGTATGGTTTTAATCAAACAGTTAGTGCAGATGGAATATTTGAATACAAAGTAGACAGTAATAGCTATACCTTGTTGCATCAATTTGCAGGATTAAATACAGGCTACACCGCTTTTGGTACCCCTTGTTTAGATACTTCTGGAAACCTCTATGGTACCTGCAGCCTTGGAGGCATTAATAATCAGGGGGTATTGTTTAAATACAATATCCAAAGCAATCAACTTACTAATTTGTATTTCTTCAATAGCAATAATGGAGTATATCCAAGAAGCGGCTTGTTATTGTTAGCTAATAAATTGTATGGAACTACAACCATGGGTGGAGCCTTTAATAATGGAACCCTTTTCGAATACGATTTAACAGCCGATACCTTTTACTTGCGTTCTGATTTTTCAACTTTATCCAATCAAACTTTCATAAGCAATGAATTATTGCTGGCATCCAATGGAAAACTATATGGCACGGCACAAAAGGGTGGTAACAATAATTATGGTGGAATTTTCGAATACGATATTGCAAATCATACCACACAAGTTGTTGCATTATTTGATAGCATCAATACCGGGGCTTTTCCGCTTGGAAAGCTCTTGGAAGTTAAACCGGGTGTGTTAATGGGAAGTACCGGCCAAGGTGGTTATTATGGAACCGGTACTATTTTCGAATTTTCTATCGACAGTGCAAAGCTCTATCCTTACCTTCAACTTTCACCCGATTTACAAAATACCAATTGGTTGTTACAATTAGCTCATTCGCCCACCGTAATTAGTCAGCAGTGCCACGACACAACGTATTGCATTGGTGGTAATGCTATTTTTGAAGTGCAAACAAATGGAACAAAACAATTGTATTATTTGTGGCAAGACAGCAGCAGTACACATACCTGGCAAAACATTAATTATGCTTATGCTACTTCATCTGTGTTAAATTTATTTGCCTTGGATGACTCCTTCGATGGTCGTAAATTCAGGTGTATTATTATGGATTATGCGGATACCTTAATTAGTGAAGTTGCTCAGCTAACTTCATTTAAAGTGACCTTACCTACAACTATTAATTATTGCGCTACCACCAATCCAATTTGTGCAACCGTAACTGCAGGAGCGGTATCAGTGGCCTATTGGAACGACGGATCCATTTTATCTACTTGTAGAACCTTTGATAATTCTGGCGAATACACCTTAAATGTGGTAAGTACAGATGGATGTGCGGATACGGCACTTATAAAAATTGGAAGCGGACAAGCCATTCAAGTTTCAACTGTGCAACAAGCGAGCACTTGCGGTATGTGTGATGGTACTTTGCAAACCAGCGTTCTGCCATTGAACATGCCCTATAGCATTAGCTATTCAGTAACTCCTTTTCCGAATTTAACAACCCTTTGTGAAGGCGATACCTTTACTGTTTTTTACACCGATACCTTTAATTGCACAGGATTAACGCATTTTGTGATGCCTTATTCCTGCAATGGAGATGTGTGGCCGGGTGATGCAAATGTTGATTTTACTGCCAACAATTTTGATTTGTTGCCAATTGGACTTGCCTACGGAAGCATAGGGCCACTTCGTCAAACTGCAAGTTTAGCCTGGGTTGCGCAATATTCCGCTGATTGGTTACAAACGCAACTAAATGGTGCTGATTATAAACACATCGATTGTGATGGAGATGGATTAATTGATGCTGCAGACACCCTGCCTATTTTGCTTAATTATGGATTTACACATCAACGTGCTTCTATAGTTGATGCAGTAGCTTCAGCACCTTCACTCTATTTTACTTTTGTAAATGATACGGCCATGGCTGGTGATACCTTGCATTTTGAGATTGGATTAGGTACAGTAATTCAACCTGCCGATAGTGTATATGGAATTGCCTTCACCATCAATTACTCAAAGGAGGTTGTTGACAGCAATTCTGCACACATTTCGCATACACAATGCTGGATAGGAACTCCCGGTAATAATCTACTCACTTTGCAACACGATAATTACACAAACGGAAAAATTGATTGTGCAATTGTTGGTACCGATCATTTGAATAAACAAGGTTTTGGAACTATTGGAGTTTTAGGAATTGATATGAAAGATGATTTGTCGGGAAGAGATTCGTTAATTAAAACACTTAATTTATCCTTTAGTAACCTTCGTTTTATTGATGTTGATGGAAATGAAAAAGCACTGAATGCACTAAATGATTCAATCATTGTGTGGCAAGACATTACTAAAATAGAGGAGTATACTTCACAACAACATAGGTTCTCAATTTATCCGAATCCTACTTCTGATTTTGTAATGCTCGACTTTAGCAATTTGAAACAGCAAGCTGATAAAGTTTCACTCATAAATATGTATGGAGTTGAAGTTTATTCTACTTCTAATTTGCAAAACGGAAAGTTACAACTCTCAACAAAAAATTTCAATTCAGGAATTTATTTCATACAAGTAAAAACAACACAAAACATTTTATCGAAAAAATTAATAATCACAACCAGAATACACTAATTTTATTCACTAAAGGTGAACAGTATTAACCTTAAATAACAACAACATGAAAGCAATTACAGCTTCCCGAAATTTTAATTTTTGGTTGAGCACAACAAAGAGCTTAAACCTATTAAATTGCATACTCGTGCTATTGGTTTGCATTTTTAACTTCAAAAGTGCCCTTTCACAAACCTCTTTTCCAAATGGTACATTTGAACGCGGCTATGGAACTGCCGGCGATGATGAAGCATACGATGTGTGCAAAACCAGCGATAAAGGATGGGCAGCAGTGGGTTATAGCAATGGCTTTGGAAACGACAAAGATTTTTACATCGTCAAGTTCGATTCAAATGGTGTTGTTAAATGGAGCAATCATTTAAATGGTTTAGGTATTGATGTAGCAACAACCGTTACAGAGGCTGCAAACGGCGACCTACTTGTTGCCGGTGTCACCAAAGTTTCTAATATATCAACATCCTATACCGATGTATTACTTGCGCGCTACTCTGCAACAGGAACCTTTTTGTGGAACAACCAATATAATTCGGTTAATAATGACGAAGTATCAGAAGTGATTGCCTTGCCCAATGGTACTATTTTACTAGCAGGAGCTACAAATAGTTCATTTAATTCTGGAGATGCTGTTGTTTGGATTACTGATGCTTCTGGAACTTTGCTTTCAACAAAAACCTATTCAAAAACTGCAAAGGAAATTTTTAATGATGCTGAACTTGCCCACGATGGTTCAATTTTATTGTGCAGCCCTTCCACTAATGGAACCATTGATATTATATGGTTGGTTAAAATGAATCAACAGGGCGATACAATTTGGACAAAGCAATACAATTATAATTACAATTGGGTATATGTAAACGGAATTTCAGAAATGCTAAATGGGGATATTGTCATTGCTGGTGCTGAGCGACAAGGTTTTGGAAACTCAAATTCTTATGATCACATTACCGATAGTTTGGGAAATTTAAAACGACATGTTGCAGGGTTAACTTTGTTGAGCAATATTAATGATGTTTCAGCAAGTCGCACTAGCGGTAGCGGCTCTGCAGAACTTTTTTTACAAACTGGCCAATACATCTCTTATCAAAATCGTTTTGGTATCGCTTCTGCCGATACTACCGGATTTGGTGTATACTGGCGTTTTTTGGATTTACCTACTTATCAAAATTTTAATTACACCATCGATAATTTTAATCCTGCAACCAATGCAATAACTACCGATATTTATGATACTTATTTTATTGGTTCTTGCATCGTGGGTAGCACTAAATTATCAGGCTACGGGGGGTTGGATTTTGCAATTGCACGTTCTGATTTCCAGGAAACCAAATCGAGCAACAACAAGCCTTGTATTGTAAGCACAGCAAATGCTATATGCAATGGCGATTCAGCAAAATTGTCCATAACTTGTAATCCACGTTCTAGCTATCGATGGATGCGAATTAGTACACCGGCTAATTACAATTTGGGAAGCGATACTGTTTTTTATGCAAAGCAAGGAGGGGTGTATTGTTTGGCAGCTTTGGATGCCGATAGCAATATGTGGCTTTCAAATGTAATTGAAGTAATCTTACGTGATACTGCAGCACCAATAATTACGGCAAGTGGAACAACCAATTTTTGTGCAGCTAGTGGACAAAGTGTTACCCTAACCGCAGCCGCCAGTATGCAGGCATCCTATCAATGGTATAAGGATTCTATATTGATTTCAGGAGCCACCTCGCGCACCTATATAGCTGCTGCCAGCGGTACCTATTACTGCATCATGTCCAATGCATGTGGAAGTTACAGTTCATTAAGTACTACAGTTAATGCGAATTTAGCACCTTCACATTTTACCTTCGGAGGAGGAACCTTTCCAAATGTCGTAATCATTCATCCCTGGTGTGCAAGTGGACTTTACGATCAACCAATACTAGCACCTACCAATGCATCCTACTCGTATGCCTGGTATTTAACTACGACTTTGATGGGCACTCAGCTTATTTCTTCCGGATCTAGTTGTTTACCCCAAGATACCGGTAAATTAATTTGTATTACAAGTAATGGTTGTGGAATTGATACGAGCGACCTTATACAGGTCATTGATTTTGGTCCTCCCAAACCTGCACCTTACCAAACAGGAATTTACCCGGTAACTCCCACTATTGTTAAAATTTGTCCAGGTTTTTCGGAGCAATTAACAGTTCCAAATCTTATGATAGGCCAATACTCTGGACCTTATCAATGGTTTAAAAACGGAAATCCTATTCCAGGTGCCTACGATAGTGTTTACACAGTAACTTCGGTTGGTGACTATACAGTGACTTTTACTGATCAATATTGTAGTTTGATGCCGCTTATGTCGGGTGTTATTTCATATCAAGCTCAAACGCCAATTCTTCCTGCATCAATGACAATTACAGCTTCATCTACTCTGGTATGTCAAAGCCCTGTATACCTTTACGCTCCTGCAATACCTGGTTTTACAAATTGGAATTATGCATGGGCAAAAGTGGGCTCAACTTTTTCTTGGGGAGGTGATACCCTCGAGTTACAATCATGGATGGGAAGTGGCGATTATTATTGTACTCTCAGCAATGGTTTTTGCAGCAACAAATTAAATTCAAATATCATTCACATCGATTTTTTAAGTTCTGATTTAACCAGCAATGTTCCGCCTTCCTTATGCTCTTCACCAGGAGGGGTTACTTTTACAGTACAAAATCAATTGGCTGGTTCAACCTATCAATGGTATAGCAATGTTTCCGGAAATGTTACATTGCTAACCGGTGCTACCAATGCTTCTTATTTCGCTACCACGCCTGCCTATTATTACTGCGAAATAACTAAGGGAACTTGCACTGTTCAAAGTACTGGAAAGAGCTTGTCTACCGCACAACCTTCTTTACAATTTAGTATTGTGACACAACCTACTTGCGGGCAATGCAATGGATTTTTACAGGTGAGTTTAACTCCAAATATAAACATGCCGCAATGGTCTTCAGGTGGTTCCGGTTATTCAAAGAATAATTTATGCCCCGGAACCTACATAGTTAATAGTACCGACGTTGGCGGTTGTGTTGTGGCAGATACCATAACTCTTGCTTATCAAAACAACATTGTGATTTCAATGCAAAATGCAATACCACCTAGTCCGGGTATGTGCGATGGCCAAGTAAATGTAGTTGCCTCAGGTGGAACTCCACCTTATACTTATTCCTTTTCACCGGCATTAAGCGGTACAGGATTTTGCGAAGGAGTTGTTTATACCGTTACTGTTACAGATAATAGTGGTTGTACAAAAAGTGATACTGTGTTTTTTGCTATTCCCGGTTTAGTGTGGCCCGGTGATGCCAACGCTGATTTGGTTGCCAATAATTTTGATTTATTTCCAATTGGACAAGCTTATGGCGATACCGGAGGAATAAGACCTTCCGCTTCAATTTCATGGATAGGTCAAGTGGCTCCCGATTGGAGTGATTCACTAAACGGATTAAATAACAAACACATCGATTGCAATGGAGATGGTGTAGTGAATGTGAACGATACACTTGCAATATCTCAGAATTATGGATTAACACATCAACGCTTAACTCCTCCTTTACCTGCCTCGCTTACCGATCCCGATTTATATTTTACCGTTTTAGTCGATACTTCTCAAGCCGGTGACCAACTGTTATTGCCCATTAATTTAGGTACCTTGCTAGTTCCTGCCGATAGTATTTATGGGATAGCCATGACCATTAATTACAGTAAAAATATTGTGGATTCGGCAAGTGTATTTGCCAAGTTTGATTCCTGTTGGATAGGTACACTCAATTCGAATTTAATTTCAATTCAAAAGGATAATTACAGCAATGGACGTATTGATTTAGCCATTGTTCGTACCGATAAGCAAAATCAAAGCGGACATGGAACTATTGGAATTTTGAGTATTGATATGAAAGATGACTTATCCGGCAGAACCGATATTTATAAAATGCTCGCACTCTCTTTTAGTAATGTAAGCCTGATTCGTTTTGACGGAACAGTACTACCGGTAAATGCAATCAACGATTCGATTGTTGTTCACGATGAAATTACTGCACTACAATATTTGCAAATGCTACAAAACGATGTGAGTTTAGTTCCCAATCCTGCCAATGCTAAAGTTACCATCAATTGGAACTCGGCTGCGGAAGAAGTAACAGAAATTAGCATTTGTACTTCCTTAGGTGAAACACTGTTGAAAAAGCAAGTATCCACTAAAGCAAAGTATGAACTATCAACGAATGAATTGGATGCCGGTATTTATATTGTAAAAATGCATACTAGCAAAGGAAGTATCAGTAAAAAATTATGCATCATTAAGTAAGTAACTTGTTTCGTTTAATTTGTGAAAAGTACCACAGACTCGATTCTGTGGTACTTTTTTTTGCAGGTTCGAAAGCGTATCTTTACACAAAAATTTGACATGCAAACTACATCCCACTTAACCACTATATACGCTGAAAGCACACCTAATCCGGCAGCACTAAAATTTGTTTCTAATCGTCCATTAATAGAGGGAAGTCCAATTGAATTCACTTCTAAAGAGCAAACAAAATCCTCACCATTAGCAGCGAAATTGTTTTCGTTTCCTTTTGTAACAAATATTTTTATTGCCGGTAATTTTATCACCATTTCAAAAGCGAGCACAGTTGAATGGCACGATATACAAACCGAATTGCGCGAGTTTTTACAAAACTATCTTTCTCAAAACTTACCTATACTTTCCGAAAAAATTGTTACTGAAAAAGCCAGTATTGTAGCCTCTGAAGATGTTACAGGGGATAAACCAACCAATGAAACGGATATTAAAATTGCTGAAATTTTAGAAGAATATATTCGTCCGGCCGTTGAAAATGATGGTGGTGCCATTACATTTAAATCCTTTAAGAATGGTGTTGTGACTGTTGTTTTACAAGGCTCTTGCAGCGGTTGTCCATCAGCTACATTTACACTCAAAGCAGGTATTGAAGGTTTGTTAAAACGCTTGTTACCCGAAGTTACCGAGGTGGTTGCCGAAGAAATGTAAAAACCTTATTGACAGTGCTGTTAATTTAATTTAGCATTGTCAATTAATGTCAAGCAGTTATTCTGCTCATAAGTTTAGTTGGTTTCATTCGAGATGAGGCCTTTTGCGTTGGAATTTTTTTTCCGGTCTTCTTATAAAATGCAATTATCTCACTGATTTTTTTTCTATCTTCAGATGAAAGTGGAGTAGGGTCAACTGTGAAATTAATTCCTACTGGTTCTTTAATGTGTCCCATTTTATAAATTTTAAATTGGAAAATATTTTCTAATAAGTTGCAATGCTTCCTTAGGGAATAGTACCATTTTGTTTCCACCTACATGTGTTGCACCTAAAGTTTTTTCGTAATGTTCCACCAATTTGGTTTTTGAAGTGAAGGAAACGAAACCTTGGTAACCTTTGTCCCATGAGGTTTTACAAGTGAATGCGAATAAATTACCAGGCACTCCTTCATAGAGTTTGTTTTTCCCTAAATTGAAAGGAGCGCTTTCAACAAGATGTAGATAAAAGTGGTCGATGTAGTCACTAATTGATAACAGTCCTTGAATAATGTTTGGGTTGTTACGAATTGTTAGCTTGAAAACTTGTCTGTCTTTGTGTTTAAATTCGTTATTCCAATTAAAAAGCCATCCGTTTTTTTTAGTAACATTTTTTAAGTCTGCTTTTGAAAGTGGATGAACGTCTGTTGGAAAACTGTCGCCGGAAATTGTATTGAGTATGCTGTTAGTCAGCTTGTCAATCTCGATTCCCAAATGATATTTGCTTTGTTTTCCCATAAGTCAAATATACAGAAAAAGGCATTAAAAATGACAATACATTTAAAACAAAGTTTCTTTGAAATCTATAATAACAGCATAGCTAATAAATACTAGTATTCCCATAAATTTGTAATTTGCAGCTGCTTTTAATTTGCCTATGCGCTATTTATTAGGGTTGCTTTTATTTGGTATGAGCCGGCTGCTTTGCCCTGCTGCCGAACTAAGCGGAAGAGTATCGGATACCAATAATCAACCAATTTCAGGCGCATTGATACTTTGTACTACTACCGGAAAATATACCATTAGCAACGAAGAAGGAAATTATCAACTCCAAATTAGCAATGAAGCAGCTCAACTTGCTTTTTCCTTTATTGAATATCAAACCCAACTTGTTGAAGTACCTGCGCAGCAAAGCATGCAAACAATGGATGTTCGATTGATAAAAAATACCAATCAACTGCTTGCAACAAAGAGCCAAGAAAAATCAATCGCTGAAGCGAATCGCCTGATTCAAATGGCACAGAGCAATAGAAAGCAATTTTTAAAGGTGTTAAACCCCTCTTCTTATACGGCATTTATTAAATCAAGCGAGCAGGAGCAGAAGCCAAACAATCGTCCTTATTCATTTGTAAGTAGGTTTAAAAACTCGGAAAGCGATAAAATGCTTGCTCATAATTTTGTGAATGAAAGCGAAATTAAGGTAAACCGCTATGCCCACAATGAGCTGCAATACCTTGTTATTAAAGGCAATAACTGTATAGTAAACAATGCCCTTATTAAGCATGAACAGTTTGCGGACGTAGCCTTCAATTTGTATCAAGCTGTTTTTCGAAATGCATTAATTTCAGAATTCGGTTTTGTTTCTCCACTTGCACCCAATGCCTTTCATTTTTATACCTTCCGTTTAGAAGGGATATTTAATGAGCAAAATCAAGCTATTTGTAAAATCAGGGTAATTCCTAAGCGAAGCGCTATTGGCAGCTATAGCGGACATATTTATTTAGTTCAAAACACCGGGCGCATTTATGCCGTCGACATCTACCTGAACAAATTTTCAGGACTTCAAAAATTGGATAGCTTGCATATCCAACAAAATTTTGTTTACAGCAACGATTCCCTTTGCTTGCCTTATTTGCTTAATTTGAATTACAAACAGCAACACAATAATGAAATAAAGGAGGGCAATTTTAAAGTGTTTTATACCAATTATTCCTTTGATTCAATAACAAAAAAAAGAAGCGATAAAGCGCAAATAATCATTAGTAATGCTGCACAGCCAATTGCTTCCCTGCTGCGCAGCCAAACCTTTTTAGTATCAAAGCAAGAAAAAGATGATTATTACTTGCATCATGAAATAGATAGTATTAGTACTACTAATAGTTATATTGATTCGCTTGATAAACGTTCAAATGAGCTTCGCTTAAGTCATTTACTCGATGGCTATACTTTTACAAAAACAAAAAAAAGGTATAGCATATATATTGAGCCGCTTTACAATTTTATTTCCTTTAATACCGTGCAAGGTTTGGTGCTAAATCCTACAGTACTTTTTACTAAAAATTTGAAACACTACACCCGCTTCGAATTGGCTGGCACCGGCGGTTATGGGGTGGCGAACAAAAAATATTTTGGCTATGGGCGCACGGCTTATTATTTTAATACCACTCGTTTCGCAAAGCTTGAACTTAATGCCGGAAAGGATGTGTTGCAGTTTAATAGCAATGCCATTTCCCCATTAATCAATACCCTTTATACACTTTTGGTAAAGGATAATTTTATGAAATTATTTGAAAAGCACTATGCACAAATTAATGTACAATATGAACTAATCAACGGACTTTTACTGTTTGCTGCTACGGAGTATGCCGACAGAAATCCACTGCGCAATACAACAGATTTTTCGTTTATTAAATCGTCTAAAGAATTTAGCAGCAACGATCCTCAACTTGAGGAGAACGATGGTTTTGCTTTTTTTCGAAATCAATCTTTTCATGTGCAGGGAGCTTTGCAGCTGAGTCCTTTTCAAAAATATTACATTGATAGAGCCGGCAATAAATTAATTCGAACTTCAAATTATCCCTCCTTTACGGTGTTTTACAAAAAGGCTTTTAAAAATGTGGCAGGTTCGGATGTTGATTTAGATTTGCTAAAGTTGGGAATGGAAGGTACATGGCAATGGATGCGATTGGGTAAGTTTCATTATTTGCTCGAAGGAGGAAAGTTTGTGAACAGAACCGACATGACCTTTATGGATTGGAAGTATTTTAACGGCAATAAAACCCTGTATTCTAACTTTAGTGGAAAGCAATTTCAATTGCTCGATTATTATGGCAGCAGTGCCAACAACAGCTACCTGGAATTGCATTTGGAGCAAAATTTTAAGAGCTCCCTTAGCGCAAAAATTCCTTTGTTGCGTACTGCAAAAATTGAAGAACTCATTACCTTAAATTATTTACTCACCAGCGATAGCAAGCGATTTTTAGAGTTGGGAATTGGTTTTCAAAAATTATTTTTTAGGTTGGATTATGTGTTTGGTTTTGATAATTACGTTTACACAAGCAGTGGTTTACGATTTGGTTTTTTGTTTTAAGCTTGAATTAAAACTAGCACACTAGCTTAACTTCTTTGCAAATTAATCGCTTCTTATTGCTTTGATCGGGAGATAGATGCCTAAAAAAAGCAATTGTTTTTATCAATTAAATTGCTTATTTCTGTAATCAATTCAATCGTTTAATTTTTAATACACACAAATATTTTTTTTATGCCAAGTTTCGATATAGTAAATAAAATTGATCATCAATTACTCGACAATGCTATAAATACCTCGCGTAAGGAAATAGCAACACGCTATGATTTTAGAGATTCAAAGAGCACCATTGAGTTTGATAAAAAAACGCTCAACATACAATTATTAACAGAAAATGAGATGCGTGTTGAGGCAATCGAGGATGTGCTGCGTTCACGTATGATTAAGCAAAAATTGGATCCTTTGTGCCTCGATTTTGGCAAGGAACGTTATGCCTCGGGAAACATGATGCGCAAAGACATTAAAATAAAAGAAGGCATAGACAAGGAAACAGCCAAAAAAATTGTAAAAAAAATAAAAGACGCAAAACTCAAAGTAGAAGCACAAATAATGGACGAGCAAGTACGTGTAAGCGGGAAAAAAATTGACGATTTGCAAGCAGTAATTGCCTTGGTTAGAGGTGCTGATTTTGAGGTGCCTTTGCAGTTTGTGAATATGAAGTGAGGTGGGGGGATTGGAATTTATTTTTTGTATGTGAATGAAGCTTTCGGCAATCAATAAGTTACCGGCAAGGCTATTGAAAATTCGTAGTCATTATCAAATTTACAAATAAGTGCTCCAGAAAAATCAAGCAGTGGATGAGAAAATACTAAATATTGAAGACAGACAATCCGATTATCAGGAATTAAATAAACTAAGTTGGCGAGCAGAAAATGGTATTCGCGCAATCTGCGTAATGTATGACGACCATTCCTCAGACAGGAACTCAAACGAAAATATCTTTATAATTAAAGACAATGTTCATTACAGACTTTTCTCGTTAGTTCACCAGTATTTAATTTTTCTAAGAGAACTTGCAAACTCAGAAGGCTACTTAAAAAATCTACATACGAAAGACCCAAGAATGTTAACAGCATTTCCCTTAGGAAATCCTCACTTTGATAAGGTGGAGTTAGAAATTTCATCCGTATTTGACAGTATTGTATTTCAACTTTCATCCTTATTTGATTACTTAAGCCATATGATTTGCTATATATGCAAGACCGACAAGTCAAGAACTCTTTACTGGACAAAATTAGCATCATCTGTTCACGGACAAAACAATGAATTTTCTGCACTTGCAATTAAAGAAATAATATCAGAGATAGACAAATCATTTGTGGGTAAACTTTACGACTATCGTTCAAGGCTCTTACACAATAAAAAGGACAGGCATATTTTCTCTACAACAGTTAAATTGGTAGGGTTTGATTTTGATGTCAAAGTCCTAGCATCAGACCTTGCTTTGAATTACTTTAAGTTAATTAGAAAACAACATCCTGACGAAAGAATAACATTAGCCTTTCTATCATCATGGCTCATTAGACAAAGTTTCACAAACATTGAAACAATACTTGACGCTCTAAGGGAAGAAATATTAAAAACATCTTCATTTCATCTGAATTTGATTAAACCCAAAAAGCCAGGGTTCATGACAATTACAATGGACCCGAAAACGAAGTTTGCCAAACCTGCATCGGACATGCTATGGGAACAGTACAAACAAAAAAAGTGATTAGCCCAGCCGGTAACAGCAGCTTGGCGCAATGTCTTATTTGGGGCGGACAGAAGGTGAATTAACGGATTACCTCGCTCCTACTTCTTGCAAAAAAAATATTGCAACATATTTTTCGGTAAATAATTTGTTTATTTGTTGCAATATTTTTGACTTAACGACAGTGCTACGAAAGCCCCAAATAAAACACAGCTGCCAAGCCGCAAAACGTTAGCGGCAAGTTTTAGGCGACAGTGCCACATCAACCTGACTCCATAAAAAGACAATAGAAATAATATCCTACTTAACTTACGAATGGAGATTTTAGTAACCATAATATCCTTGACATTATTTGGTGGACTTTTATTAAGTCCAATTCTTTTACTTCGTTTCGTTAACAGTACATACACTAAATACAAATTCATTGCATACTTGACAATTGGGGTTTTTCTTACTGCATTTATTGCATTTGTATTTGCTTGGTGGGGTGACGCATCAGACGACCTTTTACTAAAACATTACGGATATAACTTTGACGGTTGGAGCGAAGAGGAGCGTTGTGAAAAAGTTGCACCTGAGAATTTGGAGAAAGTGAGAAGTTTAGTAACAAGTATGATGGGAATTGGCTGGCCATTAAAAGCCATTATGTCCTATGTGTTTTATTCCCCTTATTTATTACTTGTTTATGTTGCGACCTACTTGATCAGGCGGAAAACCAAAAAAATTAAAATCTGACAATTTTGTTTTAAAGACAATGGACAATTATGTAAATAATTTTGGCAGACAGACCTTCGCAGCGATAAGTAAAACCAGCCGCTAACAGCGTGCAAGCGAGATGTCTTATTTTGGGGGACAGAAGGTGAAATAACTTTTTACCTCGCTCCTACTTCCTGCAAATAAAAATATTGCAATATAGTTTTCGGTTGAAATTTGTTTAATTTTATTGCAATATTTTTGCGAAAGTGATACACTCCGAACCCCAAATAATACACTGCGCAAAAGCCACAAACCGTTAGCGGCAATGCTTGGGCGGCTGAAAGTAATTTGCTTTCTAATTACATTTGTGCTTGGCGACAAGTCTCAGCGTTTAAACCCTGCCTTCGGCATTCAGTCAAACGTTAGCGGCAATACTATCAACAGTAAGAACTTAAAATTTAAATTGAAAAGAAAAATGAAACAGACAACTCTATCACACTTCATCACGATGCTGGCGATTATTTTTTTGAGTATAAAAACGAACGCTCAGCCATTTACTCAACCGCTTCAAATAATGGATACTTTAAGCGGCACTACTTTCAATCTGAGCTTGCAACAGGGTTCACACCAGTTTTATCAGGGTGTGAATACCGGCACTTACGGATATAACGGAAGTTTTTTTGGTCCCACACTTATCCTAAACCATGGCGATTCAGTTATTATGAATGTTACCAATAATCTAACCGATACAACAACTACGCATTGGCACGGTTTGCACGTTCCTGCGCATGCAGATGGCAGTCCACATACGATGATAATGCCGGGACAAACATGGTCACCATCATTTAAGGTGTTGGACAAAGCGGCAACCTACTGGTATCATCCGCATCTACACATGACAACAGAACAGCAAGTAGCAAAGGGTGCTGTAGGTTTAATCATTGTGAGAGATGCGGAGGAAGCATCTAAAGCATTACCAAGAACTTATGGTGTGGATGATTTTCCTTTAGTGATTCAGAGTAAAATTATTAATCCGAATAATAACCAGATAGTGTTGCAAGGTGTTTGGGATACAACCATGACCATAAATGGTGTGATAAAACCGTATTTAGATGTCCCGGCCCAGCCAGTGCGATTCAGGCTTTTGAATGGCTCAAGCCGTAGAGTTTATATGTTGGGGTTGAGCGACAATGGTTCGTT
>WBZU01000225.1_pt3 | contig 26036 bp, 19 predicted proteins | sample 5204311 | NCBI WGS metagenome assembly WBZU01 (sample SAMN12344359, study PRJNA552823) | activated sludge metagenome | biome: Activated sludge suspended growth; feature: Nitrification reactor; material: Wastewater; isolation source: activated sludge from nitrification reactor of wastewater...
ATGTCCGCGCTCGGTGGCAGCCCGGTGAGATCGAGTGAGATGCGTCGCACGAGCGCGTAGGCATCGGCTTCAGGGGCGGGTGCCAGCCCTTTGTCCTCCAGTCTGGACAGCACGAAGCGATCGATCGGTGTTTTGACCCACGCTTCGTTCTGCACTTTGGGCAGCGCGCCTTTCTCTGGCGTGATGAACGCCCAGTGCGGCTGCCAGGGCGCGCCCTGCTCGATCCAGATTTTGATCAGCGCGATCTCTTCCTGCTTCAGGTCCTTGTGTTCCTTCCGCGGGGGCATGACTTCGTCTTCATCGGTGCTGATGATGCGCTGGTAGAGCGGGCTCTTTTCCAAGCTGCCTTTGACGATGGTTGGGCTGCCGTTGGAGCCGTCTTTCAGTTTGCGCGGCGCAAAGAAGCCCGCCTCCGTGTCCAGGCGCAGGGAAGCTTTGCGCGATCCCGGATCGGGGCCGTGGCAGTGGAAGCACTTGTCTGCCAGCACCGGCCGGATGTCGCGGTTGAACTGCACGGGAGGTGCTGCCAACGCGATGCCAGTCGCTCCGACGGCAAAGAGTGATAGAAGTCGAGTCATAGGGGGCGATGCGTTCATTACGAACTGGCCAGCCAGAGTGTTTCCCGAGTGTATCGCCGTGACGAGCTTCATCTGAGCGTGAATTGTCATGCCCGCGCCTCGAATTGAGGTCTTTTGCCCGGTGGAAGTGCGACCGAAAAGACAAGGCATCACTGATGCGCCTTGATCAGCGGAACGCCAGACGGATGAACCACTGCGGGGAAGCTGGCGCGGCGAGTTGAATCGTGCGCAGTTCGAGTGTGGGATCGATGTCGGTGGACACGGTGCCCGGGCTCAGATCGGTCCAGTTCGACAAATCGGTGGACCATTGCGGAACCAGGCTCTGGCCAGTGACGTTGTGCTTGCAGCGGTAGTCGAACTGCAACACTCCGTCGCTTAGAGTGGCCAACGGCTGCAAGCTGGTATCGGGCTTCAAAGGGTCGCGTCCCGTGAGAAGTTCCTCCAAGTTGGTGGCACCATCGTGATCCGCATCGCCGGCAGGCGTGTTGTTTGCGCCCATGGGCCAGGGGATGGTCGCCGCCCAGCTTGCATACGTGATGGCAGGCGGCGTCAGACTAAGTCCGATCAGAACGGGATCGTGATCGGAAGCGCGGTAGGCCGTGCCAGTATTGAGGGCCTGTTGCGCGGGCGTTTTGTTTGCCAGCGAGTAGTCGAGGCAGGCAGGTTCATCCGCGTTGATGTGCCAGTTTCCCACGCCCGTGATTTGTCCGACGAGCGCGGTCGAGGAGAGCGCGTGATCGAGATGGCTGCGGGCAGCATCGAAACTGTAAGAGTAGGAGCCGGGTGCAAACACGGCGGTTTGATCGATGCATCCGCCCGCGCGCAAGATGTCGATGGGATCCTCCTGCGAGCAGGCATTCAGATCACCGATGATGAGCACCTGGTCCGTTCCGGATGCTGAGCGCACGCCGCTGAGAAAGGAGAGGAGGCGCGCGGCCTGCTGCTTGCGACGGTCATTGAATGAACCCTGGCCGTCGCCCTGATCGATATCTGCTCCGCTGGCACCGACGGGTGTTTTCGATTTGAAGTGATTGACGCTCGTGATGAATTTCGCTGCGGTGACCCGCTCCGTGAAGCACACGGCCAGCGGAGCGCGACTCCACACGCTGTTGCTCTCGCTGAAGCTGGTTGCGTCAGGCGTGACGACGGCAGGCTTGTAGATCATGGCGACCCGAATCAGATCGCCGCCTGCCGTTGCGGGTTCCGGCACGCGCGCATACATCGTTGTGCCGGCTGCGGCATTGACCGCTGCGATCAAGCTGTCCAGAGCCGTGGTGCCGTTGTTTTCAATTTCCATCAGCCCGACGATGTCGGCGTCCAGTCCGATGATTTCCGCCACGAGCTTGTCTTGCTGGCGCTGCAATTCGGCCAGGCTCGCAGCACCGCGCGAACCGAGCGTGGTAAAGTAATTCAGGCAGTTCATTCCTGCCACCTTCAAACGGCCGCCCACAACGGGCGTGCTGACGGGGCGTGGATTTGCATCGGCAAAGGCAACGGCTCCCGCGGGTTCCACGCGAGTCACGCCGGATGCATTGCTGAGAAAGCCGGTCAGACTCGCGACGGTGTCACCGCATCGGCGTGTTTGCTGCGCATTCAAATATGGCGTTGGACTCGGGAAGCCGTGCCGGCTGGCGTCATTCAGCACGATGCTGCGCCTGCTGTTCTCGGAGCTTTGCGCGGTGATCGCCGCCACATTCGTGTTGCCCGCGGTGGTCGTCGAATTGGTGCCGGATGCCACGACGTCATTGGGATCGATGGACTCCGTCGGCGTCTCCACGGAGCCGTTGGCCGCCAGCGTCAGTTCGCCGTCCGACCCGAGCAGGTGATTGTCCGTGACGGTGAGCACCTGATTGATCGTGACCAGCATGCCCTCATAGCTTTCGAGGGACGATGTGCTCGCTGCTGGAAGCGTGACCTGCATGGGTGTGATAGTCGTCGCAGCGCCGGAGATGACGACGAACGACGGGCTCGTGATCGTGGTCACGCCGCTCACCTCCGCCACCGTGCCGGTAACCTGAACCACATCGCCAACGGCTACCGCGATCTCGCCGGGGGCGCCGTGATCATCGACAAAGATTCCCTCCGAGGTGGCCGGATCATTGTCTTGTGTGGCTGGCCATTCCTGGACGAAAAAGCCGCCCAACGCGGGAGATGCACCCTGGAAGTCGCCGGTCACCACGCCCTCCACCGTGACCACCGAACCGACCATCGGACTTGTGCCGCCGGAGCCCTGCACGGTGTGAATGTGGGTGATCGTCGGCGCGGGGACCTGTGTGGCGGTGAAGGAGAAATCATCCATCGCCAGTCCGTCATCGGCACCTGCGTCATCCTTGTCCGACCAGCGCAGCGTCAGTGTCTGGCCGTAGCCCCAGGACACCCCGGAGACGGTGGCGGTGACGGCCGCGCGGTTGCCGATGTTGTTGCCATCCAATGCCGCCGCCGTGGTGCTGGACACGATCGAAATCATGTCCAGGGCTGGCACGTTCGCAAAGCTGCCGTTGTTGATGTCGCTCGCGTTGATGGCGTAAGCGAACGCCATCGTGTTGGACACGCCGCTGCCGCCATTGCGCCACTGTTCGCATGTGAAGCTTACGGTGAACTGAGTCAATGGTCCGCCGGAATGGTTCACCAAAGTCACGCCCATTCGTCCGATGTAACTGGCGCTGGCCAGCAGGCCCAACGCGCGGTCGGATTGCGTGCCCGATCCGTATGAACCATGACTCCCGCTGTTGTTCGCGCCATCATCCTGACGCAGCTTTGCATTCGTGGTGGCGCTGGCGGTGGCGATGGTCCAGCCGGGCATGCCACTGGCGCTGATCGGGGGCGCGGAGAGATCCACTGGATCGGTGGCACCTGCTGTAAAGGAGCCCGAAGCGGGCAACGTGTCGAAGCTCTGAGTGATTGTGCCGCCCGAGTAGCTGACTTGGGCTCGCGCCGGGTGGATCCCGAGCACGCACAGGGCGAAGACGGCGAAGCGCAGTGCGGGCGTGGCAGGCATGAAGGGCGAAATAGCGCTGATTATACCACGCCGGGTGATCCCTTGCCTCTCGTGAAGTGGATTGTGACGATGGACGCCCGCCCCATCCTGAGTCAGGGCGCGGCCCTACCCGAACCTGCCGTTTGATCGGTCAGGGTTTGCTCGGCGGCACCAGCTTTCATCGTCGATTCGACCGCGCCATACAGCGCCGTCCACGCCTCACGCACGGCAGGCGTGAAGCCAGCCCCGAGGGTTTCGGACAACATGTCCAGCAGGGCCTGACCTACTGTGGCGTAGTGCTGATCCTTCACCCCATAGCCTGTGTGGCGGGCGCCCATCGCGCGCAATTCCATGTCCAGCCCTGCTGGCCGCTCCAGCATCGCGATGAGCACTCCGAGCATCTCGATGAGCTTTCGTGATTGTTCTTCAATATTCCCGATGAATAGAGGGCGCAGTCCCGGGTCCAATTCGAACAGCCGCCGGTAAAACACCAGCGCGGCCACGTGATCGAAGCGGCTCAGCTCGGCGAAGGACTTGCGGATGAGATGGACTTGCTCTGGCGACATTTGCCGATTGAACCACGAATGAAAAATAGCAGCCATCGGACTTTGGTCGGAGAGAAAAAGTTCTAAGCGAATCCGCCATGGTCGTTCCGGGTGGGGCAGATCGCTGATTCCCGACATCCGCGTCTTGAGCGCGATGTCCCGTGAGGCAGGTCCGATCAGAAGCCGATGCAACGGGACCGAAAAAGCCAGTCGCCGCATTACAGTCGGGCAATGTTGTGATCACTCCGGCAGGAGAGCGAAGATTTTTCTCGCCATCCCCGGCGCGGTCTTGTCTAATCGCTTTGTCGGCAGGCCCTGGTTTGGCTTGCCGTCATTCATACATCATATCCAACTCAAACGCACTCATACCCATGAAAACAAGACGCAATCAGGGTTTCACTCTGATCGAACTGCTGGTGGTGATCACCATCATCGCCATCCTGGCGGGCCTCGCTGTGCCCGCTTATAACAAGGTCCAGGAACAGGCCCGTATCATGTCCGGCTGCAACAATGCCCGGCAGATCGTCATCCTGTTGAAAAACTACGCTGGTGACCACGAAGGTAACTATCCAGATGCGGACAAGGACAATCCTCCGCAGACGTCGAATGACGCCTTCCGTGTGCTCTTCCAGCGCGGTCTGGTGGAAGACGAAAAAATCTTCACCGCTGCCTCCAGCCCCTACCTGGGCGACAACCGCGTCGGTGAGGCTCCTCAGTTCGAGGAAGCCGTGAATTCGGGCGAAAACCACTGGTGCCTGACCAAGGGTCTGTCGGACTCCTCGTCCGGCATTGCCCCGCTGGTGTTCGAAAACCCGGTCGGCGGCGCTTCCTGGCCTCCCATGTGGAACATGGACAAGGCTGGTCAAAAGGCCGAAGGACGTGGCTGGAAGAGCGGCAAGATCATCATCTGCCGCAACGACAACAGCGTGGCCGGTGAAGAGCTGGAGTCCATCAAGGGCGACAGCGTGCCGCTCAAGCAGAACAAGGACGGCAAGGATCTCTTCACCACCTTCTCGGAAGAAGGCGAGTTCCTGGATGTGCAGCGCTAATTCGGCCTGACACCTGTAATTGAAACGGTGCCGCAGGGGCTTTGGCTCCTGCGGCACTTTTGTTTTCTAGCGGCTTTGCAGCGGAAAGGCAGGTTGTCAGGGGCGAGGAACCATCTCCGAAACACTGGGGCCATGGTCTGCGCGCAGGCCCTGCCGTTTCAGGCAAAGAGTGCGCTGACCGGCTTTCCGCCGTCCGTGATCGGCACAGGGCGGGAGCCATCCATAAGCTCCTTGGTGGGATCGATGCCCAGAGCGGCGTGAATGGTCGCGTGAAAGTCCACAAGCGGCACGGGGTTCTCCACCGGCTTCTTCGCGAGATCATCCGTGACACCGTAGGCACCGCAGTGTTTGAGGCCTCCACCGGCCAGCACCATGGAGAAAGCCGTGCCTTGATGGCCGCGTCCACCGCGCCCGTCAAATTCCGGAGGGCGCCCAAACTCGGTCGCGACTACGACAAGTGTTTTGTCGAGCATGCCCTTTGATTCGAGGTCGCGGACGAGGGCGGCTAGCGCCGTGTCCAGTTCTTGAATGAGCAGGTGCTGGTTTTTGAAGCCCTCGTTGTGGATGTCCCAGCCCGTGCCGTTCATGAAGTTCAGATTGTGCGAGACCTCGATGAAGCGCACACCCGCCTGAACGAGTCGCCGGGCGAGCAGGCAGCGCTGGCCGAATTCTCCGCCGTAGTCGTTGCGCAGGGCGGCGGGTTCTTCCTTCAGATTGAAATGACCCATGAAGTTGGGGCCCGCCAGCCGCAGGGCATCCTGCTGCGCGAGCTGGTAGTCTGCTGCAGCGGAACTTTTCAGCGCGCGCGCCATCAGGGGCTTGAGCAATTCATTGCGAACATCCGCGCGCTTCTCATCTACGAAGTCGGGCCGCGTAAATCCCGCGGGTCCTGTTTCGGTGTCGGTCAGGTAAACGTAGCCGTTCTTCGCGCCGAGGAATCCGGGGCCGCGGCTGACGTTTGGATAGCCGATCAGGATGTAAGCGGGCACGTCGCGATTGGCCGCGCCGCGCTGGTTGGCGATGATGGAGCCAATGCTCGGGTAGGTTACGTTCCCCGAAATCATGCGGCCGGTGTGCACGAGGTTCGTGGCGAACGCATGCTCATCGATCACGTGATGATTCACCGTGCGCATGATGGTCATGCGGTCCATGATCTTCGCCGACTTCGACAGATGCTCCGTCACGCGCACGCCTTTCACCGCGGTGTCGATGGACTTGTAGAGCGAGCCGGGTTTCGAGGGCTTGCTCAGGTTCTCGCCCAGATCCTTCGGATCGAACGTGTCGATCTGCGCCATGCCTCCGCCGAGCCAGATAAAGATACAGTGCTCGGCTTTGCCCTTGGGCACCGACACGGGCGTGGTGCTGCCAAATAGCGGTGCCGCGCCCATGGCGGCGGTTTGTGCGAGGAAACGACGGCGGTTCATGATGTGATAGTAAACGCCGGTGCGGACGCCTTTTTCATGTGCATTCAGATAACACTTTCGTGGGGGATGCATGGGCTGGATGTTCCGGGCGACAGACGCTTCTGGCTGAATCCATGAACATGCTCCCACATATCCTGCGCGGCGTGCTGGGGTTTGCCGTGCTTGCTTTGGGGCAGGGGATCGCTGCGGAACCGCTGACGACGGCGCTGGCTGTGCGTTCGTTGTCCGCGGAGCGTGCCAAGGAGGCCTTGCCCGTGCGTCTGCGCGCAACGGTGCACTTCATCGAATCGCCGGGAACAGTGTTTGTTCAGGATGAGACGTCCGGCACCTTTTTGCGGACAAAGCTCCCATTGGGAAATTTACGCCCAGGCGACATCATCGAAGCGACCGGCACTACCTTCCCCGGACTCTTTCTGCCAGGTGTGGAAACGGAGTCCTTCACCGTGGCCGGGCACGGCGAGCTGCCGCCCGCACAACCGGTGACTCCGGATGACTTGGTGAGTGCACGGTATCATTATCAAAGAGTCAGCGTGGAGGGAATTGTGCGATCGGTAGCGGCCTCGGGTGAGGACAAATCGGTGCTGCGTCTGGCGGTCGGCACGCGGGTCATAGAAGTCCGGCTGGATGCGGAGCCGCGCGGGCTGGACGATGCGCGTGTGCGTGTGACGGGGCTTGCGGCAGGCACGATCAATGATTTGCGGCAGCTCGTGCAACCCTATGTGCGTGCCGCAGCCTGGGATGTAGTGGAGATCATCAAACCCGCGCCCAACACGCTGGAGAAACTGCCGGTGATCACCCCATCACAGTTGCTGCGATTTGATGCCGCCGGGGCGGACGGGCACCGCGTGCTGGTGCGTGGTGAGGTGACCGCAACGTTTCCGAAGCGGAGATTGCTGTTCATGCGTGACGAAACCGGATCGATCGCCGTGCAATGGTCCGATCCGCCGGCCCAGCCTGGCGCTGTGCTGACCGTGCCCGGCTTTGCCGAGATGCAGCGATTCACGCCGATGCTGGTGGACACGGGGGCTGCCGTTCATGTCGAGTCCGGAGCGGCGCCGGCTGCGCCTGTGCTTCGTCTTGCAGAGTTGCCCGGCAAAGTGCGGGATGGCGACTTGATTCAGCTTAGCGGCACGATCGCCGAAACGTATCGCAGCGCGGAGGAACGGGGAATTCGGATCACCGATGGCAGCCGCTCGCTGCTGGCGGTGTTGGAGGGGGAAGTCCCCGTGCAGCCCGGAGAGCAGGTGCAGTTGACGGGCATTGCCCGTGTAGAGTCGGTGAGTGGCAGAGGTTTTAATGCCAGGCCGCAGCAGTTCAGTCTCTGGCTGCGCGAGCCATCGGACGTGCGTATCGTGCGCGCGCCTTCCCCCTGGACGGTGAAGCGGCTGCTGACCGTGCTGGGTGCGCTCGGGCTGGCTGGTGTCGCCGCACTGGTGTGGATCGTCCTCCTGCGCCGCCAGGTCGCTGGGTTGCAGCAGCGGGTGCGCCACGAGGCCGTGCTGGAGGAACGCCAGCGCATCGCCCGCGAGTTCCACGACACGCTTGAGCAGGAACTCGCGGGTCTCTCTCTGCGGCTGGATGCGGCGGCGTCCCGACCGATCGAAGACAAAGCCCGCGCCTTGCTCGATACCTCGCGCAGCCTGGTTTCCCGTGTCCAGACGGAGGCGCGGAACCTCGTCGCAGACTTGCGGGAGGATGAGGCACGTCCGCTGGATTTGATCGCGGCGCTGGATGACCTGGCCGGCCGCCAGCCAGCGGGTGCGCCAAGGATGAGGGTGGAACTGCAGGGAACGGTGCCCGCCCTCGCCGCGCCGATGGTTCACCATTTGCGCATGATCGCCCAGGAGGCGGTGACCAATGCCCTGAAACACGCCCGCGCCACTGAGATCACGCTGCGGCTTGAGGCGCAGCAAGACCGGATTTGCCTGACGGTCACCGACGACGGCAGCGGCTTTGATCCCAATGCACAGACGCAAGGCAAGCCCGGGCACTTCGGCTGCATGGGCATCCGGGAGCGCTGCCGCAAAATCGGTGCGTCGGTGGACTGGCGCAGCGGCCCCGGAAAGGGCACGATTGTCGAAGTGACCTGCCCGCTATGAATCTGATCAAGCTCATCCTCATTGACGATCACTTCGTTGTGCGCATCGGCCTGGTGGCTTCGCTCGAACTGGAGGACGATTTGCGCGTTGTGGCAGAAGGTGAACGTGGTGGGCAGGCGCTGGCTTTGTTCGCCCAGCACCATCCCCATGTGGTGGTCATGGATTTGCAACTGCCCGACATCAGCGGCGTGGATGCCACACGGCTGCTCTGCGCGGCTCACCCCGAGGCGCGAGTGCTGATCTTCTCCACCTTTGCGCGGGATGAGGAGGTGAATGCAGCGCTCAATGCCGGTGCTTTGGGCTATCTGCAAAAGTCCGCCTCACGCGCGGACTTGCTGCACGCCATTCGTGAGGTCGCGAAGGGTTCGCGCGCGCTGCCGCCGGATCTGGAGGCGCGCCTGACGGAGATGAAGAGCGGTCCTGAAATCACTGCGCGCGAACGGGAGATTCTCGCCCTGATCGCCCGGGGACAGGCGAACAAAGAAATCGGTGCCACGCTCGGCATCGCCGAGGATACGGTGAAGCGCCACGTGAGCAGCATCCTGGACAAGCTGCAGGTCAATGACCGTGCGCAGGCAACGGCCGAAGCCATCCGCCGCGGTATTGTTCAGGCCTGATGGCCGTGCGGCGTTCCCGGCGCACGCCGAGCAGGCCCCCCACGAAAGTGTTAGCGGCTTGATGGTGAAAACACGGCTGTGGCGGCGTTTGGAGATAGAGTCTCACCCTTCATTTTCATGTCACTCCGCGCGCTTCTTTTTTTGTCTTCTCTGGGCTGGTCCACGCTGGCCTTCTCCCAGAATGACTCCAACAACGACACGGGCGATGCCAGGAAGGCTGCGCCAGCCTTCATCTGGCAGTTCGAAGGCAAGGACACGATCGGCACCTGGACCGGCAAGGCGAAGCTCACGGAAGCTGGTCCGCGTCCCGCCGCCTACCCAGGCTTTGCCAAAGACAACCACGCAGCACGATTCGATGGCGACGGCAAGAAGCTCTCGCTGCGTGTGAAGGACAGCGAGGAGCTGCGCTTTGGGTTGAATGACACGATCACGCTCGAAGCGTGGGTGAAGGTGGAAGCGTTGAAGGATGGAGAGACGCCTTACATCATCGGGAAGGGGCGCCTGGGCACGAAGGAGTTCGGCGAGCAGAACCAAAACTATGCTCTGCGCATCAAAGGCGAGAAGGGGCAGGCGCTGGTGGGCTTTCTATTCGCCAGTGCACCGGTTCCAGGGAAGAAGAGCGAATGGCATCGCTGGTGGTCGAAGGACGGCTTTCAGACCAGTGGCTGGCATCACATCGCGGTGAGCTACACGTTTGGGAAGCCGAAAAGCATCAAGGCAGTGATCGATGCGAAAATCATCACCGACGGCACCTGGGACATGGGCGGTGCGACGGATCGGGCACCTGTGGTGGATGGCGATGACGTAGTGATTGGTGCCGGATCGAAGCTGACGAGCACCACGCATTGTCTCAAAGGCTGGCTCGATGAGGTGGCGATCTATCGCTCGGCGGTGAACGATGATGCGATGGTGGCTTCGTATCGGTTCGTGCCGCCGCCACCACCCGTGGTCGCAAAGGACGTGCCTGCAGGCCGTGTGCTGGTGCAGCTGGCTGAGGAAGGCATGCCTGATGCGAACGCCTGGCCTGGCGAGCCGCCCAAAGTGGCGGAGACTTACACCGAGGACGTGTTTGGGTTCATGGACGTGCCGCAGAAGTATGTGGACACCGGTGTGCGCGGCGACCGGCACATTCCTTTCCTGCTTCGCGCGGCGGCAAATGTGACGCTGCCAAAGGGCAAGCACCGCCTCCTGCTGCGGGCGCGCGGTGCCACGAATCTTTATGTGGATGGGAAGGCGGTGCTGAACACGCCTTTCCCGCCGAACGATTCGGACGGGCATCATCTGGTGGCAATCCAGAAGGACTATCTCGATCTCGGTCCCGACTTCCGCTTTGCGCCTCCTGGCAATCGTGAGTCGTGGTGTGAGATCGAGTCCACGGGCAAGCCGATGTTTGTTGTGCTCGAAACACTCGTGGGCAGCTACGTGGGCAAGAACAAACGCCGGCCCGAAACGGGCGAGACGGTCGTGGCTTGGTCGCGCGAGGGCACGGAGACGTGGTCCCTGCTCGCCCCGGGCCAGCGCGAGGTGGCCTACACGGATGCCGGATGGAATGCGTATGCGGCGGAACGCGGCGCGCACTATGAGGAGATGAATGCGAAGCGCCGCGCCGAATCGCGCGCGCAAGCACAGGGCTACTGGCACAAGCGTCGCGATGCCGCACAAAGCTGGCTTGCCTCCACTCCGGAGGTTGTCGTGCCGCCCGGTGCGGGCACTGCGGTGGACCGCTTTGTCGATGCACGCATCGCGCAAGTCCGGGCACAGAACGATGCCGCGCACAAAGGCACGGTGGACTACTGGAAGAGCGTGCAGCCTCTGCTGGAGTCCAAGTGCCTGGAATGCCATCGCGGTGGCAAGGCCAAGGGCGGCCTGCAGCTCGATACGCTCGCCGCCGCAGTCAAAGGTGGCAAATCGGACGGGGCGGCCATCACGCCCGGCAAGCCGGAGGCCAGCGCGATGCTGGCGCGCATCACGTCGGGCGATGACGATGAAGTGATGCCGCCGAAGGGCGATCGCCTGTCTGCCGGCGAAGTCGAGATGCTCACGACCTGGATCAAAGAGGGCGCCTCCTGGCCGGACATTCGCGCGGATCGCGTGGTAGTGAACGGGCGATCGGATGATCTCACATTCCTGCGTCGCGTGACGCTGGATACCGTCGGCGTGGTGCCCACGCTCGAAGAGATCGCCGCATTCGAGAAGAACCCGGATCGGAAAGCGGTGATCGACCGCCTGCTGGCGGACCCGCGCTGGGCGGATCATTGGATGGGCTACTGGCAGGATGTGCTCGCGGAGAATCCGAACATTCTCAACCCCACGCTGAACAACACCGGCCCCTTCCGCTGGTGGATCTATGAGTCGCTGCTGGATAACAAGCCGATGGATTTGTTCGTCACGGAACTGGTGCGCATGAAGGGCAGCGAGCGCCTGGGCGGCCCGGCCGGTTTCGGCATCGCCTCGCAGAATGATGTGCCGATGGCGGCAAAGGGCACGGTGCTTACGTCCGCCTTCCTCGGCGTCGAAATGAAGTGCGCGCGCTGCCACGACTCGCCTGCGGGGAAGAGCACGCAGGAAGATTTGTTCAAGCTCGCGGCGATGCTCAACACGAAAGAACTGGATGTGCCGCTGACCAGCAGCGTGAATCCGGACCGCTTTAAGATGATGGGGCGCAAGCCGCTGATCACGGTGACGCTGAAGGCCGGGACCAAGGTCGCGCCGAAGTGGTCGATGGGAGAGTTTTGCGACGAAGCAGGCGCCGCTCTGGCGGAGGATCCGTCCAGCACGCGCGATCAGCTCGCCGCGTTGATCACGGCACCGCAGAACGAGCGGTTCGCGCAGGTGATGGCGAACCGGATTTGGTCGCGCTTCATGGGGCGGGGGATTGTGGAGCCCGTGAACGACTGGGAAAAGGGCAAACCCACGCATCCGGAATTGCTGAAGTGGCTGGGCCGCGAGTTCGTGCGCGGCGGTTACGACGTGAAGCACATCGCGCGTTTGATCTTGAACTCGGATGCCTATCAGCGCGCCACGGACAGCGAGCTGAAGGAGCCGAGCCCGCTGTATGCATCGCCCGCTCCACGCCGTCTTCTGGCAGAGCAGATCGTGGACTCGCTTTTCTGCGCCACGGGCAAGCCCTTCAAGACCGAGGAGGTCAGTCTCGACATCGACAACACACGCGACCTCGGCAATGCCATCTCGCTGGGCCGGCCGCGCCGCAGTTGGATGCTCACCTCGACATCGAATGAACGCGACCGTCCGAGTCTGAGCCTGCCGAGAATCCAGGCGGTGAGCGATGTGCTCAGCGCCTTTGGCTGGCGCGGCGCACGGCAGGATCCGACAAGCAATCGCGACATCGCGCCGAACGTGCTGCAGCCTGCCATCATCAGCAACGGCACCGTCGGTGTCTGGCTCACCAGGCTCAGTGACGATCACGGCATCACCACACTGGCGCTGCAGGACATGCCGCTGGATCAATTGATCGATTCCCTGTTCTTAAAGCTGCTCACCCGCCATCCGACGGACGAAGAACGAACGCTCTACACGCGGCATCTCACTACGGGCTACGATCAGCGCGTGGTGCCCGAGTCGGAGGTCAAGCGCGTGCCCACCACGCGTGAACGGGAGAAGTATGTTTCCTGGTCGAATCATCTCGACGCTGAGGCAACGAGAGTGCGGCAGCAGCAGGAGCAGGCGGCGCGCCGGGGCGAACCGCCGACCGAACGCTTGAATGCGGACTGGCGGCAGCGCCTGGAGGACATTCTGTGGGCCATGCTGAACGCGCCGGAGTGGGCCTTCAGTCCGTAACAGAGCCCGGCGCCACGGTGCGGCAAATAGGTCTTGAGATCGGGGGAATTCTCGCCCGGTGTGCGCCAGCACCCACCTCTGATATGAGCCAGACTCCGCCGCCTTTACCGCCGCCACCGCGACCCAAGTCTCTGGGAGACGACGCCGGCATGCGCATGCTCATGCCGGTGGGGCGTTCGCTTTGGGCGATTGCGGCGGGCTACGCAGGCTTGTTTGCGCTGGTGGTTCTGCCTGCGCCGCTGGCATTGATCCTCGCCATCGTGGGCTGGATTGATATCCACAAAAGCAAGAGCACTCCGAATCCCAAGCATGGCATGGGCCGCGTAATCTTCGCTCTGATCACGGGAGGCCTGGGCACCCTGGTGCTGCTGGGGATGCTGCTGGCGCACTGATCCGCTCCAAGCCCGCCCGACAGGACTCGAACCTGTGACCGCCGGATTAGAAATCCGATGCTGGTGCTCTTGATGCGCCCGAACCATTGCCTTGCGACGCCAAGGCTGTGGCGTATTCTCCAACTGTGAGTGTAGCCACCCTCCAACAATTGAGCCACGATTTGCCTTCGCTGCTGGAGTTGCTTCGCCGGGGTGAGACCGTGGCCATCACTGATGGCCAACACATTGTCGCCAGACTCATGCCAGCCGGTGCAGAGGGAGCAACGAACAGCGGCAACAGCGCCGCAAGCTGGCCCGACTTCGCGGCACGGCGAAAGGCCATGTTCGGCGACAAAGTGCTGCCCGCCGGCACGGCGCAGGAACTCATCGACGAAGATCGGGGCGAATGAGCGCGACCGCGGACAGCCCCCTGATCGTCGCGCTTTACTTGCCCGAAGTGAACTCAGCACAAGCTGATGCGGCCTGTCGATCGGTGCCGCCGCCCTTGCGTCTGAGCGACTGGCATCGCGTGGAGATCGCCAATGCGTTTCAGCGCGCCGTGCTCAAGCGGCGCATCACGCCGGTGGAGGCAGCATTGATCTGGCAGGAGTTCACCGCGGACATGGCGAGCGGACGCTTCGAGATCATGGCCGTGGATCATGCCGCCGTGCTCGCGCGGGCTCTGGTGTTGTCACAAAGGCACACTGCCACAACCGGAGCGCGCACGCTGGACCTGATCCATATCGCAACGGCCTTGGAAGCCGGTGCGACTGCGTTTCTAAGCTTGGATTCGCGACAACGAACCGTTGATCCAGCGAGGGACTGCATGTGGTGCCGTGAAGTCCGCCGCGATTCCAACATGCAATAAGCACGCCCGACAGGACTCGAACCTGTGACCGCCGGATTAGAAATCCGATGCTCTATCCAGCTGAGCTACGGGCGCATGAAAAGGTGACGCGCAGTATGCACGCATTGTCGCGCGCTGCAATCGCGCGGCGACTACTTCAACTCGCGGATGCGAATGTTCCGATACCAGGCAGGATCGCCGTGCGCAGTCAGCATGAGCTTGCCGTGACCGGGCGCAAAGCCCTCCTTGTTCTTGAACTTGCTCGCCGCGATGTGCGCCTTCCATTCGTCGGTCTTGGTGTCTGCTGATGAGCACAGCTTGCCGTTCAGGTAGTGCTCGATCTTGCCATCCTTCACCACCACGCGGCTGTGATTCCATTCACCGATGGGGCTGAGTTTCTTGTCCTTGGATGAATCGAAGATGTCGTAGATGCTGCCGGTGTTGTGGCTGCCGCCCTTGAGGCCGTCAGGGTGGCCCGCGTCGTCGATCATCTGGTATTCAATACCCAGCCATTCCTTGCCGCCGATCTTCGTGACCCAATACTTCACGCCGTTGTTGCCCTTGGCTTCGAGCTTCCATTCCCATTCGAGTTCGAAGCTGGAGAACTCCTTCTGGCTGAGAAGGATGCCGCCTTTGCCGGGGAAGTAGAGCACGCCTTCGGGCTGGATCTGCCAGCCTGCTGTCTCCGCAGGTTTGTCATCCTGTGCGGTCCACCCTGTGAAGGACTTTCCGTCAAACAATGAAGTCCACTGCGCCTCCTGGGAGCGGCTGGCTAGCGGAACGATGAAAAGCATGCTGGCAACAAGTAGGTGTTTCATGGCGCGCCGTCTCTACTGGCGCGATTCCTCGCTGTCCAGCAAGACCATCTCGGGCGCTGCGTTGATCCTGTCCTCATGCATCGCCTAATTCCCGCCCTGATCCTCTCCTCTACAATGGTCCTTAGCTCCCATGCGGAACTCACTGACCAGCAGAAGCAGTTCCCGCTCGAAGTCGATTCCACCGATCCATCCGTGGCGAAGATCGTGCTCATCGCCGGCGGCATCAGCAACAACAAGCCTGGCGGCCATGAATACTTCGCGGGCTGCTCCTTGCTCTACAAGTGCCTCAAGCAAACGCCGGGCGTCGCGCCGGTGATGGCTGCGGAAGGCTGGCCGAAAAACGAAGCCATCCTCAAAGGCGCGAAGTGCATCGTCATCTACACCGATGGCGGCGAAAAGCTGCCGTGGCTCGATGACGCGCGCTGGTCGAAGATGCGCGAGGCCATCAGCGCGGGCGCCGGTTTGATCTGCATCCATCAGGCCGTGGAAGTGCCGGCGAATCGCGCGGACGAATTCAAAACGTGGCTCGGCGGCGTGTGGCAGAAGGACACCGGCTGCCGCGGACACTGGGACATGACGCTCAAGACGGCCGCGCAGCATCCCACGCTGGCAGGAGCGGCGACCTTCGACGCTCCCGGCGATGGCTGGCTCTACAATCTCCACTTTGCCGACACCGGCGTGACGCCACTGCTGGTGGGACAGGTCGCCGACAAAGCCCGCACCACTGCGGATGCCAAGGCGCACAGCGGTCGCGATGAAGTCATCGGCTGGGCCTTCGAGCGCAAGGACGGCGGTCGCTCCGTCGGCTTCACTGGAGCGGACCTGCACAGCTCGTGGCGCATCGACAGCCAGCGCCGTTTCATGCTGAACGCCATTCTGTGGACGGCCAAGGTGAACGCCGAGCCGGTCATCAAACTCGACGAAGCGGACTTCACGGCGAACATGGACAAGAAGACCGCGACGGCCGTGAAGAAGGTCGGGAAGTAGGCGTGCCGCACGGGAGCATGCGCGGCGCGAACACTCTTGCGCCGCGCGCGTGGCTTTGTAGAGACAAGGCCCGATGCAATCTCTCTGGAACGATCAAGAAGCCGCCACGTTTGGAACCGACCCGCTGGGCCAGCGCGTTTACACCTCGCGCCTCCTCGGCAAGAACCCCGAACTTGTGCTGCACGGCGGCGGCAACACGTCGGTGAAAGTCGATGAGAAGGACTTCTTCGGCGATCCGGTGAGCATTTGTTACGTCAAAGGCAGCGGCTGGGATCTCGCCACGATCGAGCGCGAGGGCTTCGCTCCGGTGCGCATGAGCGCGCTGCTGAAGATGGCCGAGCTGCCCACGATGACGGACAGCGACATGGTGCTGCAACAGCGCGCCGCGATGACCAATCCGAATGCGCCCGCCGCGAGCATCGAAGCCATCCTGCACGCGATCCTGCCGTTCAAGTTCGTCGATCACTCGCATGCCAACGCCATCGCCGCGCTGACCTGCGCCAAGGACGGCGAGAAGCGTGTGGCCGAGTGCTTCGGCAAACGCGTGCTCGTGCTGCCTTACGTCATGCCGGGCTTTGTGCTCGCCAAGCAGGTGCATGAAGCGATGAAGAAGACCGACCTCCGCAAGGACGGCATCGAAGGCATTGTGCTTCTGAAGCACGGTTTGTTCACGTTCGCGGATGACGCAAAGGCGAGCTACGAGAAGCACATCGAACTCGTCACGGTCGCGGAGGAGTTCCTGGCCAAACAACGTGGTGCAGACACTCCTGTCTGCCCGGCCAGCCCAAGCGCGGAGACCTGCGAGCAGACAGGAGTGTCTGCTTCACTCTTGGCGCTCGCCAAACTCCGCCGCGCCGTCAGCCTCAAGCGCGGCTTCCCGCAGATCGCCCGCCTGCTGAATGCGCCCGACCAAGTCGCCTACGCCAGCATTGGCGACGCCGGCACCCGCGGCCCGCTCACGCCGGATCACAGCATTCGCACCAAGCGCATTCCTGCCGTCATCGGCGAAGACCTCGACGCCGGCGTGAACGCGTATGCCGACGACTACGCTGCGTATTTCAAACGCAATGCCACCACCGAAACGATGCTCGATCCTGCGCCGCGTTTCGCTTTGTGGAAGGGCCACGGCATCGTCTGCTTCGGCGATACGGTGAAGGACGCGAAGATCGTCGCCGACATCGCCACGCACACCGCGAAGACCGTCGCGCTCGGTGAAGCGACTGGCGGCTGGGCTCCGCTCAGTGAGCAGGATATCTTTGCCATCGAGTATTGGGAACTCGAGCAGGCCAAGCTCAAGAAAGGCCCCGCCCGCAAGGTGCATCAGGGCAAGGTCGCGCTCGTCACCGGTTGCGCGGCTGGCATTGGCTTCGCCATCGCGGAATCGCTCGCCGAACAGGGCGCACAGGTCATCGGTCTCGACATCGACAAGGAGATCCCCGAGATCATGAAGAAGATCGGTGCCATCGGCATCGTGGTGAACCTCACCGAGGACCAGCCCGTCACGGACGCGATCAACCTCGCCGTGCGCGAATTCGGCGGCATCGACATCGTGGTCAGCAACGCGGGCATCTTTCCGAAGAACGACAACCTCGACGTGATGGCGCAGACCGACTGGGATCGCACCCTCATGATCAACCTCACGAGCCATCAGAAGCTCATGAACAAAGTGATCCCGTTCGTGAAGCAGGGCCTCGACGCCAGCATCATCTTCGTCGGCAGCCGCAACTTCAAAGCCCCCGGCCCCGGTGCCTCGGCTTACTCCTGCTCGAAAGCCGCGCTCACCCAGCTCTGCCGTGTCGCCGCGCTGGAACTCGCCCCGCACAAGGTGCGCGTGAACATCGTGCACCCCGACGCCGTGTTCGACACCAAGCTCTGGACGCCCGAAGCGCTCGCCAAGAGCGCCGCGCGCTACGGCATGACGATCGAGGAATACAAGACGAAGAATCTCATGAAGGTGGAGATCAAGAGCAAGGACATCGGCAACATGGTCGCCGCCATGGCCTCACCCTTGTTCGCGAAAGTCACCGGCGCGCAGATCCCCGTCGATGGCGGGAATGATCGGGTGATTTGATCACGGGGCGGCCGTCCTGTGCCGAATCTCGGCGCGGCGTGCCGGAGTCTCCGGATTGCTGCGCCGAATCTCGGCGCGACGTGCCGGAGTCTCCGAGGTGCTGCGCCGAATCTCGGCGCGACATGTCGGAGTCTCCCGGGTGCGGCGCCGAATCTCGGCGCGACGTGCCGGAGTCTCCGAGGTGCTGCGCCGAATCTCGGCGCGACGTGCCGGAGTCTCCGAGGTGCTGCGCCGAATCTCGGCGCGCCATGTCGGAGTCTCCCGGGTGCTGCGCCGAATCTCGGCGCGACGTGCCGGAGTCTCCCGGGTGCCGCGCCGAATCTCGGCGCGGCGTGCCGGAGCCTGTATTTGCCTTCGATCAGCCTGTTTCCCTCACTCCCGAGTAACTTCCCGGAAATATTCCCACAGATTCAGCACACCACCGATGGGATCGCTTTGGCAGACTCTGTGGTGAACTGAATCTGTGGGAGGTTACTCCCCGTTCCACTGTCAACGCAGCGGAGTTCAGTTACTCCCGAGTAACTTCGAGGTTTTGAAGCCTGCGAAGTCGTTCTCGTCCTCCTGCTCGTCCTCGAACGCGCCTTCGAGTAGGAGGACGATCTCCGCATTCTGAGCCTTCTTCGTTTTCGTGGACAGCAAAAGTTGGGTAACAACCCCAAGCAGCATGAACACGACTGGAACGAAAAAACGCACCTATGACGAGCAGTTCAAACGCGACACAGTCGCGTTGCTTGAAGGCGGCCGCAAGGCCGCCCAGCTTGCCCGTGAACTGGGCATCTCCCACTGGAACCTGCGCGATTGGGGGGAACGCTACGGCACTGGAGCTGCCGTAGTGAGCCAGCCTCAGGCGCGCAGCGCCGGGCTGGCGAACGCAGGCGACTCCAGTGCCGTAGCTGCGGCGGAGGGGCCGGAGAGAGCATCGGGTAATGTGACTGTTTCTTCGCCGGGCGATGGGGCATGGGCTTTGCGTGGAATGTTCTTTTCAGAATTTGCGCAGGGAAATCCGGCGGCGGGCGTGTAGCGGGTGATGAAAGCAAACAATCGTTTCTATTTGGTGCGGGGTCTTGCGCTGCTGGCCTGGGTGGCTGGAGCGGCTCCGTTGTCGTTGATGGCGCAGTCAAAGCCTGCCGGACCGAATGCGGTGTCGGTGCCGCAGGCGGATGTGCCGCGGATCGATCTGGACCTGGGGGACGGGACGACATTGCTGGATGCGGTGCAGAATATCCTGGGGCGCTTCCGGAAGGCCGGGCAGGATGTGAACATCGTGCTGAAACTGCACGGAGAGGAAGTGAAGATCCCGCCGCTGAGCCTGCAAAGGGTGACGGCGGAACAGGCGGTGCAGGCGGTGGTGCTGACGGCGAATCCTCCGGTGAAGCTGCAGGGGGATGCGGAACTGATGGTGATTTTTGCAGACGCGGAGACGGCGGCAAAGAGCAAGATGCGGGTGTTCAATGTGTCGGCCTTCCTGGGAAAGCCGAATGGGACTGCAGAGGAGCACAAGGCCTACCAGCGGAAGGTAGCGCTGCTCAATATCGCCCTGGAGAAGGGGATGGCGCTGGGGGCGAAGCTGAATCCGGAGTTGCAGCAGGCGCAGTTCGAGGTGGATCAGGAGACGGGGCTGCTTTTCGCGACGGGGAGCGCGGGGGCGCTGGAAATTGTGGCTGAAGTGCTGAGCGCGCTATGCGACACTCCGCGCACGTCCGAGAAGCCGTGATCTCCGCCCTCCCAGCGTCCATGCCTGCCGACCCAGCGATCACTTCGCCCGGAGACGGAGACGAGGCTGCGGTGTCGCGGCTGACGCTGGGGCTGGCGCGCGGCTGTGACGAAGCGTTCCGGGAATTCCACGCACGCTACTTCCACCGGCTGCAACGATATCTAATGGTGGTGGCGCACGGAGATGAGCTGCTGGCCGGGGATGCGTTGCAGGAGACGTATGTGCGGGTCGCGCGCCATGCGCGGCGCTTTCAGGAGGAGAAGGCCTTCTGGGACTGGCTGACGGTGCTTGGCCGGAGCGCGGTGGCGGACGGCGGCCGGAAGCAGAGTCGCTACCGCCGGTTGCTGGACTTTTTCCGAGGGGAGCCCCGGGCACCCGCGACACGCGGGGATGAGGAGGACATGCTGGTGGCGCTGGAGGCGGCGATGCGGCAGCTGGAGGACGAGGACCGTCGGCTTTTGTTGCGAAAGTATTACGAGCGCGGCACGGCACAGCAGATTGCGGCGGAGATGGGGATCACGGAGGGCGCGGTGGAGTCGCGCCTCGTGCGCATTCGCCGCGAACTGCGCGGACATTTATCAAAACAGAGGAACCATGATGAATCCTGATCGCTGGAAAAAAGACCTGCTGGACAGCCTCTGTCTGGAAAGGGAGGCGGACGCGGCGCTGCAGGGGATGCTGCGCGCGGGCCGGCAGCGGCGGACACGGCGTCGGCTGTGCGCGGCGGCGGGAGGAATGATCGCCGTGTCGGCGCTCCTGCTGGTCGTGGGCCGGTCCTTCCAGAAAGCGGAGCCGCACGTCGCGGCCATCGATGCGTCGATCCCCGGGGGGGCATCATCTCGCCCGCCGCAGCAACAGTCCAGGATGCTGGTGCATCAGCTCAGCGAGCCAGAGTTGAGACAGCGCTTGCGGGAAACGTCCGTGGCTGTCGCCTACGTCGGCCCGCCCGGTGCGAGAAGGGTGATTTTGCTGGAGGAGAGGAAGTAGCGCGGAGGGTTGAGAGGATTCAGGGGGGCGTGGGCGAATGTCCCGCATCAAGCATCCACGATCAATGACGAGCCGGAGCAAAAGGCCGAGGATGATCGCTTGCGGTGGGCTTGGAATGACAAGGTGATTTGATCCACGCTCACTTCAATGCCTTGCTCAACGCCCGATACGCGTGCTCGTTGAGCAGGGCGATGGCGCCGCGGTCGCTGGGGTCGCGGGCGACGTCGGACCAGGAGTTGAGCGCGTTGTAGAGGCTGTCCATCGCGGCGGTTTGGGACTCGGCGCGGGCGGCGGGATCGTGCGCTTTGTAGAGCGACTCGATGGCGGAGACGAAGTGGAAGGTGAACTCCAGGCGCTTGGCATTGTAGAGCGTGAAGCTGCGCGAGCCTTCGCGGGCGCGGGTGTTGGCGCGATACATCTCGTTCATCGCGTTGAGGTAGTGCGTCTTCACTTCGGTCAGCCAGTCGGGCGGTGGACCTTCGGCACGCAGATGACGGAGCAGCATGTCGGGCGCGGGATGACCGAGCTTGGGATCGTGCTTCGCGATCAGTGCGGAGGCTTTGTCGATCTCCTGGAAGCCGAGCCAGAGCCGGTCGGACACGCCTTCGCCGCACATCGGGGTGATGAAGGCGCTGAGCGTGGCTTCATCGGGGAAGGCATTCCTGGGCAGCACGGATTGCGCTGCGGGTGCGGCGGTGATGATCTCAAAACCTTGCGCCTTCGCTTTGTCGCGAAAGCGTGCGGTGATCGCGGCGACATCGGGGTTCTCAAACGTGCGCGCGCCGTGGAAGGCTTTGCGTCCGCCGGTGTCGCCATCCACGCGGATGGGGGCAAAGGGCTGCACGGTCTGCGGCACGGCGATCGTGGTGTAGCCGAGCTTCTTCAACTGGCCGAGCCGCACGTCGAGATCGTCTTCGTTCCACGCCTCCTGGCCCATGGCATCGCCGGTGTAGCCATTCCAGATGCGGTCACCGCTGGCGGGTGGAATCGACGTGTCGGAGAGGTGGCGCGGACCGTCGCTGCTCACCAGCGTGAGCGAGGCCGGCTCGGTGGCGCTGGAGGAGATGCAGAACAAGCTCTCCCGTGTGCGCACAAACAGGCGATCATCGGCAATCGCAGGCGTGGCGATGATTTCTTCGCCGAGGTCATTCCTGCCCAGCACCTTCAATTCGGGGCCGTCATCGATCACCACGACGAAGCCGTTCTTGCCCGCGATGAAGATCTTGCCACCCGCCGCGACGGGCGATGCGTAGTAGTCGCCGAAGTTGCCGAGGCGGCTGCGGTCCCACAACGTCTTGCCCGTGGCCGCATCGTAGCAGCTCGATAGGCCGCCGGCTTTCACCACATGCAGCCGGTGATGGTAAACGAGCGGCGAGGACAGATTCGAAGGCGATTTCGGATCGATGTTCCAGAGCACGTGCGTCTTCGTCACGTCGCCGGTGCCGCCGCCTTTGATCGCTTGAATGATGTTGCCACCGGCGGCCATGTTGTTCGGCGATTGGAAGGCGGTGTCGATTTCCTCGGGGCCGATCTTGCCATCGTGATTCTTGTCGGAGGCATCGAAGCGCTCGTGAAACTCCTTCGGTGTTTCCTCGCGGGAGAGGATGCCATCCTGGTTCGTGTCCAGCCACTCCAGCAGCGCATGCTTCAGCGTGCGTGTGGAATCGCCGTAGCTCTGCACGGCCACGTAGATGATGCCATCCTGCACCACGGGCGAGGTCATGATCGTGCGCAGCAAGGTGTTGCAGGTCCAGCGTTCCTGGCCCGTCGCGGGATCGTAGCCTTTGAGCTGCCCGCTGCCGGCGATGACAAGATCGGTGCGGCCGTTGGCTTCGCACATCACGGGGATCGCATAGCCAGCGAGCATGTCCTTGCGCAGCGTCTTCCACTTCTCCTTGCCGGTCTTCGCATCGACCGCGACGACGAACGGCGCGAGGTCATCGTCCTGGCAAAAGAACACCGTGCCCTGATGCACGACGGGCGAGGACGCCGCGCCCCAGTCCATGAGATACGCAGGCTTCGGCATGACGTAGCGCCACGCTTCTTTCCCTGATGCGGCATCGAAGGCGATGATGCCGATGGTGCTGAAATACACATACACGCGCTCCGCATCGGCGGCGGGCGTGGAGGACGCATGACTGTTCGGCGGTGTGATGCGCGGCAGCGTGCCGGTATCGAACTCGCTCTTCCACAGTGACTTCCCGCTCGCGGCATCGAAGGCAAGCACGGCAGCCTTTTGTTCGCCTGTCATGGCCACGGTGAACACGCGACCCTGCATGATCACCGGCGAACCGATGCCTTCGCCCACGCGTGCCTTCCATGCGACTTGCGTGTCCGCGGAAAACGTAGTGGGGAGGTTCTCGCTCGACGAAATGCCGCTGCCATTCGCGCCTCGGAATTGCGGCCAGTCTTCGGCATGAAGGGACACAGCGACGAGGGTGAGAGAGAGGAGGAACTTCATGGTGCCCGCCCACTACGACTGATCCGAGGCGGGCATATCAGTGGGGTGTCACATCTGCCGTGTCAGCCCGTGTCATCTCGATTCTGCGGCAGGCCGCAGCACAGTGGGCGGAGCCTGCACCCACCGCCGCGATGTCCAGCCACTGCCGCTGAGCCTCGGTCGCTCGCTGCGACCATCGCACGCTATTCTTGTGAACGTTAGTCTTGACCTACCATGATAAGACTTGATACCAATGTCCAAGCTGCACCAAGACTTAGACTATTTGCCAGTCTGCTGCCCCGCCACGTCGTTCACCCTGCCCTGCTTCGCCGATGAACTCTCACCGCTTCTCCTGCCTCATCCCTGCGAGCGTCCTCTGTTTGGTATCGAGTCTGCTCTCGACTCTCAGCGCCGCCGATAGTCTGGCCACTCCGACGCCAGCAACCAAGTCCATCCCGTTCTCTGAGATCGGGGCGAAGGCGACAGCGGACTGCAAGGGCAATGCCATCGGTATCACCGCCACGGCGGAGGGGCCCACGTTGCACACCGGTTTTCAGAAACTCGCGGGCAAGGTGACGCGCGAGGGCTTGCGGCTCACGTCCACCGAGGCGGCGGGCGGCAGCTTGCAGCTCAAGGCCGGTTCGGTGGGGCGTGTGGACGGCGCGATGCAGCCGTTGGTTTCGACGGGCCGCGTCACGAGCACGGACGCACTCGTCAGCTTCACCCGGCCAGGATTGACCGAGGAATACAGCGTCAGCGCGGACGGTGTGCGGCAGGACTTCATCGTGGCCACGGTGCCCGTAGGCACTGGGGCGCTGAGCGTGGAGCTGGCGCTGAGCGGAGCCACGGCGGAAGCAGCGGCAGACGGCGCAAGGCTGACTCTGGCAGGCAGCGGTCGCGAGCTGGCCTACAGCCGTCTGAAGGTGACCGATGCACGCGGGCAGGTGCTCGCTGCGAGATTGGCCGTGCTTTCACCCGAACGACTTGCCGTGCAGGTGGACGATGCAGGGGCCGTGTATCCCATTCGCATTGACCCCACCTTCAGTGATGCGGACTGGGTGAGCTTGAACCCCGGCCTTCCGGGGGCGAACGATTGGGTCAATGCAGCGGTCGTGGATGGCAGCGGCAATCTCTACATCGGCGGCGACTTCACGGTCGTAGGCACGGTGAAAGCCAACCGCATTGCCAAATGGGATGGCAGTGCGTGGTCGGCCCTCGGCTCAGGGATGGATGGCGAGGTCAGTGCGCTAGCCGTCAGTGGCAGCAATCTCTACGTCGGTGGCAACTTCAGCAACGCGGGCGGCACATCGGCCAACCGCATTGCCAAGTGGAACGGCAGCGCGTGGACGGCTCTCGGTGCCGGGATGAACGGCGGTGTCTATGCGCTGGCCGTGAATGGCACCGACCTTTACGCCGGAGGCTGGTTCACCACAGCGGGTGGTATCTCGGCGATCCGCATCGCCAAATGGAATGGGGGTTCATGGTCGGCCCTCGGAGCCGGGGCCAACAGCGATGTCTATGCGCTGGCCGTGAGCGGCAGCGACCTCTATGCGGGAGGTGCCTTCACCACGGCAGGCGGAACGACGGTCAACGGCATCGCCAAATGGAACGGCAGCACGTGGTCGGCCCTTGGCACTGGCATGAACGGCGTTGTCCATGCGTTGGCGGTGAGCGGCAGCAATCTCTACGCTGGCGGCGACTTCACCACGGCGGGCAGCATCGCCGCCAACTCGATTGCCAAATGGAACGGCAGCGCATGGTCGGCCCTCGGCACCGGGGTGGGCGGGATCTCGCCGATTGTTCATGCGTTGGCGGTCAGCGGCAGCGATCTTTACGCAGGCGGCGACTTCGGCACGGCGGGTGGAACGACGGTCAGTGCCATCGCCAAATGGGATGGCAGCGCGTGGTCTGGCCTTAGCACCGGGATGGGCGGCAGTGTCGTCGCTCTGGCGGTGAGCGGGACGGATCTTTTTGCCGGAGGCGCGTTCACGACGGCAGGTGACACCGGAGGCATCCGAATTGCTAAATGGAGCGGCAGTGCTTGGTCGGCCCTCGGCACTGGAATGAACGGTGCGGTCAATGCGCTGGTGGTCAGTGGCAGCGACCTTTACGCCGGCGGTTTCTTTACCATGGCTGGCAGCACGGCGGCCAACTTCATTGCCAAATGGGACGGCAGCGCGTGGTCGGCCCTTGGCTCGGGGATGAACGCTGGCGTCGCTGCGCTGGCGGTGAGTGGCGGTGACCTTTACGCTGGCGGATACTTCACCACGGCGGGTGGCGTCTCGGCGAACCGCATTGCCAAGTGGAACGGCAGCGCGTGGTCCGCGCTCGGCACCGGCATGGATGGCGGCGTTCAGGCCGTGGCATTGATTGGCACGGACCTTTATGCCAGCGGCACCTTCTTCACTGCGGGTGACACAGTTTGCAACCGCATCGCGAAATGGAACGGCAGTGCGTGGTCGGCCCTTGGCTCGGGAATGAACAATCAAGTCAATGCGCTGGCCGTGAGCGGCAGCGACCTCTACGCTGGCGGCAACTTCACCACGGCGGGCAGCATCGCCGCCAACTCGATTGCCAAATGGAACGGCAGCGCGTGGTCGGCCCTCGGCTCAGGGATAAACAACCCGGTCATGGCGCTGGCAGTGAACGGAACCACTCTCTACGCCGGTGGCTACTTCACCACCGCAGGCGGAGTGGCAGGCATCAACTGCATC
>WBZU01000780.1_pt1 | contig 26030 bp, 12 predicted proteins | sample 5204311 | NCBI WGS metagenome assembly WBZU01 (sample SAMN12344359, study PRJNA552823) | activated sludge metagenome | biome: Activated sludge suspended growth; feature: Nitrification reactor; material: Wastewater; isolation source: activated sludge from nitrification reactor of wastewater...
TCGTCTTTGGCCTCTGGTTGCTCTACGGTTGGCTGCCCGCCTTTCTGCATGACAAGTTCGCGCTCAATCAGGCCGACGCCGCCTTCAATGCCACTGCCTTCCTTCAAACGGCCACCTTCGTCGGTGTGATCGGTGGCGGCATGATCGCCGACGCGCTGTGTCTGCGCATCAGAGCAGCCCGCTTCTGGCTGATGATCACCGGTCTCGTGCTGTCCGCACCCTGTATCCACGCTCTGGGAAACAGCGACACGCTGCTCGTGACACGCATTGCCGCCGCGGGTTTCGGATTCTTCAGCGGCCTCTTCATCGCCAATATCTTTCCCGGTGCCTTCGATGTCGTCTGCGCCGAGGCACGCGCCACGGCCGTCGGCGTGCTCAATTTCTTCGGCGCCATCGTGTCCGGCTTCGCCACGCTCTTCGGCGGCATGTGGAAGCAATCCTTCGGCATCGATCGCCTGCTCTCGATCACGTCGCTTGGCTATCTCGTTGTCGCGGCGGTGTTGCTCATCGGAATCAAGACACTCTTTCCGCGCGACTTTGCCCAAACCTCGACCGTGTCATGAACCGCAATCTTCTTGTCGCCGCCACGCTGGCACTCGCATCCTTCACCGGCATCTCACGCGCCGCCGAAAGGACCTTCACCTTTACCGTGCTCGAAATTCCCGACATCCAGCGCGGCGCCGGACTCGCCATTGTCATGCGCACGCCCTCGGGAAAGACCTGGCTCTACGACACTGGCACTGCGCATCCGGAGAAGTTGTCGTCCGACGGATGGCTCGCGAACTTCAATGCCGGCCGCGATGTCGTCGCCCCGCTGCTGAAGAAACTGGGTGTCAGCGCGATTGATGGCATTTTCATCAGCCACGCGCACTACGATCACTTCGGCGGGCTGCTGTGGCTGAAGGATCACTTTGAAGTCAAAAGGCTCATCGACTGCGGCTACGTCTTTCGAAGTGACCTCGAGGATGACTATCGCGGCACGAACAAAGCGGAGCTGGATCATTACAATCTCGTGCGTGATGAATTCAATGCTCGTGGAGCGCATATCACCGCCACGGCGGGAGAGACGCTGGATCTGGATCCAGATTTGAAGATCGAGGTCATCGCACCACCGAAGAGCTACTTCAAAGATCCAAAGGTGAACACCCGGCAAAAGAACGACACGCCTTCGCATTTTCTCGTGAACGCCAACTCGCTCGCGCTGCGCATACAGTTCGGCGACATCGTATTCCTGCTTCCCGGCGACATTCAGACCGAGGACATCGAGGCCAGCCTCATGCCCTTCGTGGACAAGACGAAGCTGAGGTGTCACATCCTCGTCGCGCCGGGCCATGGCATTCATCCCATTCCGCCGGCCTTTGGCGAAGCGACTCGTCCCGAGGTCTCCATCGCCAGCGTCTTTCCACGCTATGCCAAAGGCATCCGCTCCACCGCTGCCCTCAAGGCGCTCGGCGCCAAAACGTATGTCACCGGCCTCCACGGCTCCGTGCAGGTCGTCACCGATGGCAAGACTTATCGAGTCGCCACCGAGCGAGATGACACCAACAAGCCAACCATCACCCATCGGGTTCCACTCTGGCCGGGCAAGGCACCGAACGGCGACGGCACGTTTGAGGATTGCACGAAGGATCTGGAAGTTTTCCTGCCACCCGCCGACAAAGCGAACGGCGCGGCCATCGTGCTCTGCCCTGGCGGCGGCTACATTCGCCACGTGACCGACCGCGAGGGCTATCCCATCGCGCAATGGCTCAACGAGCAAGGCATCGCCTGCATCATCCTTGAGTATCGCCTGCCGAACCTGCGGCACGCTGTTCCCTTGCTCGATGCGCAACGCGCCATCCGTCTTACTCGCGCCAACGCAGCCAACTGGCGAGTCGATCCGCAGCGCATCGGCATCCTCGGCTTCTCCGCTGGCGGTCATGTGGCCTCCACCGCGACCACGCACTTCCTGACTGGCAACTCCGAGTTCATTGACGATGCCGCGCGTCTGAGCTGTCGGCCCGACTTTGCGTGGTTCGTGTATCCCGTCGTCAGCATGGGCGAGTTCACGCACATAGGTTCAAAGAAGGAGCTGCTCGGCGACAATCCGCCTTCCGACCTCGTGCGCCTTTACTCGAATGAACTCCAGGTCACTGACGACACACCGCCCGTCTTCATCGCCCACGCGATCGACGACAAACCCGTGCCCATCGAGAACAGCCGCCAGTTCGTCGCCTTGATGCAGAAGCACCACCGTCCCGTCGAACTCCTCGAACTTCCCTCCGGCGGCCACGGCCTCAACGGCTGCAAAGGCCCGCTCTGGGAGCAATGGAAGATGGCGGCGCTTGTCTGGTCGGCGAAGCAGAAAATCATTCCCGCACCATGAACGCAGCTGCGCTCACCATCCTGAGTCTCGTCGCCGTCTCGTCTCTCCTCGCCGCCCCACCCGATCCCGGGCACTACTCCGAGGCGAAGTTTGAAGTGCGGGCCACGCGCGGACACAAGGCAACGATGCGCGATGGTGTCCGGCTTTCGGTCGACGTGTTTCAGCCAACGGCGGAGGGACGGTTTCCTGCGGTTCTGATCATCACGCCTTACAGCAACAATCCGGGCTTCACGAAGCGCGGGACGTGGTTTGCGCAGCGTGGTTATGTCGTCGCGGCGGCGGATTCGCGCGGGCGGTTTGATTCGGAGGGAACGTGGGATCCGTTTGATCGGAAGCACAAGACGGACGGCTACGACCTCGTCGAATGGCTCGCGCATCAGCCGTGGTGCGACGGGCGCGTGGGCATGATGGGCTTGTCATTCATGGGCTGGACGCAGTGGTGGACGGCCACGCAGGCGCCGCCTTCGCTGAAGTGCATCGTGCCCGAGGTCGCGCCGCCGGATGCGATGTTCAACACGCCCTACCAGAACGGCGTGCTCGTGTCGTGGATGGTCGATTGGGCCGGAGCGAACGGCGGTCGCGTGGGGCAGACGATGGGGCCGGGGCCGTATGGCGGCTTCGCATTGGAGGAGCGACGGCTCGCCGACTACATGCAGCTGCCGTATTTGAAACTGCAGGAGGTGCGTGGTGCGCTCGATGCGCCGTGGTATGAGAAGTGGATTCGCGGCAACACCTCGTCGGACAAGTATTGGCAGGACATCGCTTACCAGACGCCGGAGTCGTATGCCAAAGTCAGCGTCCCATCGCTCGCAGCCACGGGGTGGTTTGATGCCGACTTCCCCGGCGCGCCGATGAACTATCTCGCGATGAAGCAGCACGGCGCGACCGCCGAGGCACGTCGTCCGCGCATGGTGATCGGACCGTGGCAGCACATCATCAACTCGAACCGCAAACTCGGCGCCTTCGACTACGGCGATGAAGCGGTGATCGACTGGGACGGCTATGTGTGCCGGTGGTTCGATCACTGGCTCAAAGGCATCGACAACGGCGTGGAGAAGGACTCGCCCGTGCAGGTGTTTGTGATGGGACGGAATCGCTGGAGCGCGGAGCAGGACTGGCCGCTGCCGCAGACGCAGTGGACCAAGTTCTATCTGCACAGCAACGGCCACGCGAACGGCATCGGCGGCGATGGCACGCTGAGCACGAGCCTCGATCAATCCGCCGAGTCTGGCACCTTCACCTACGATCCCGCCAAGCCCACCCGCTCGTGCTTCACCGGCGGACATCTCGAAGACGGCGCGGCGGACACACGCAAATCATCGACCGGCGACGACGTGCTCGTTTACACCACGCCACCGCTTCAGGAGGAAGTCGAAGTCACCGGCCCGATAACCGCGAAGCTCTACGCCGCAACCTCGGCGCGCGACACCGACTGGATGATCCGCCTCATCGACGTGCAACCTGACGGCTTCTCCGCCATGCTCTGCGAAGGCGTGATGCGAGCGCGTCATCGCGATCCCGAACGCCACGGAGCCTTCAATCCCGCCAAGCTCAGCACCATTGAACCGAACGAAGTGCTCGAATACACGATCGACTTCTGGCGCGCGACCTCGAACGCTTTCGTCAAAGGCCACCGCATCCGCATCGAGATCAGCAGCAGCTGGTTTCCGTATTACCTGCGCAATCTCAACACCGGCGCGGACAACATCGGCCTCGAAACCCAGAGCGTGATCGCGAAGAACACCATCTACCACGATGCGAAGCATCCCTCGCATATGGTGCTGCCAGTTATTCCGCGCATCAAACCATGAGAACTCTCCTCACCTGCTTCGCCATCGCAATCACCCAGGCCTTCGCCGCCTCTCCAGAGCAGACACGCCGGTTGCTCGCCGAGGCCAGGGAACCCGTGCGCATCGTTTGCATCGGCGACAGCATCACGGGTGTCTATTATCACAGCGGCGGTGTGCGGGCGTATCCGGAGATGCTGCAGATCGCGCTGCAAAAGCTCCATCCGAAAGCCTCGATTACCGTTCGCAATGCCGGCATCAGCGGCGACACGAGCAAAGGCGGCCTCGCGCGGTTGGAGCACGATGTGCTGGTCCACAAGCCGCACTTGGTGACGATCATGTTCGGCATGAACGACCTCCTGCGCGTGCCGGTGACTGACTTCATCGCCAACCTGCGTCAGATCATCCAGCGTTGCCGTGCCTCGGGCGCGGAGGTCGTGCTTTGCACGCAGAACAGCATCGTAAACTCGCCGCAACGCCCCGTAGCGAAGCTTGTGGAGTATTCTCAAGCTATCCGTGATCTAGCGAAGATCGAGTCACTCGGCCTCGCCGACTGTCATGCGGCGTTCGAGGCTGTGCGAGCCAAAGACCAGCTCGAATGGAACTTCCTGCTCAGCGATGCCATCCATCCCAACATGGACGGCCACAAACTCTTCGCCGAAACCATCGCGAAGACCATCACCGGCAAGGACATCTCTCTGCGCGGCGAGCCACCACCGCCGAACCCGCTTGCCCACACGCTGAAGCTGCTCGGCGAAGGCAAACCCATCAGTGTGTTCGCCATGCCGCCCTACGATCACCACATCGAGGCGGCGTTGAAAAAGCTGCAACCCAACGCGCAAATCGCTGTGAAGCCATGGCCCACGGAAGGAAAGACGCTCGCTGAACTCGAAACTGCCGCCAAAACGGTGCGGACGATGAAGCCGAACCTTGTCATCATCGCCGTGCCGGGACATCTCAGTGAACGAACGCCGCAAGCCTTCCATCAGCACTTCTCGTGGATCATGAACTGGTCGCTCAGCTTCGGCCCGCAGGAATGGGATGTGGTGATGGCCCTGCCATCCGTCGCCCGACCGAAACTGGATGCTGGCGAAGCGGCCAACCAAGCTCTCGCACGTCGTCTCGTTAAAGCCCAGGACCTCAGCATGATCGACCGTGCTGCCGGTGAAGAGACGCCACTGCCGGAACTGCTGGCAAAGTGGATTTCGAACTTCAATCCAAAGAAGGCGGCGCCTTTGCGTCCGTAGTTTTTTCCAAGGAGATCCCATGACAGCCCTCGTTTTGTTGATCGCAGCCACCGTTCACGTTCCCAAGGACCATGCTTCCATCCAAAAGGCGATTGAGGCAGTCAAATCAGGCGATGTGGTTGTCGTGTCGCCGGGCACTTACCAAGAGCACATCAAGCTGAAGACGGGCGTGACCTTGAAGAGCACCGGAAAAGACGACAAGGGCAAGACAGGCTTGAAGCGTGCCGAGGCGACGATCATCGATGGCGGTGTCGAGATGGCAAAGGATGCGACCCTTGACGGATTCACGATTACTGGTGTCGGGAGTTATGATGACAAGGTGTGGCAGCATCACTTTGACACGCAAGGCAACGAGCAGCCGCATGAGCACATCGGCGAACCGGGTGTGGCAGGCATTGCCGTGAGCACCAACTGCACCGTCACGAACAATATCGTGCATCACATCGGCTACACCGGCATCGCCATCACCGGCGGATCGCCGCGCATCGTCGGCAATGTCTGCTTCCGCAACATGGGTGGCGGCATCGGCTCGATGAAGGGCTCCACGGCCGTCATCCAGAAGAACGAGTGCTTTGAGAACTTCTACGCCGGCATCGGCTGTAATGCGTCGAGCCCGGTGATCCGCGACAACGACTGCCATCACAATATCCGCGCAGGCATCGGCATCAGCGAAGGCTCATCGCCAAGAGTCACTGGCAACCATTGCCATCACAACCTCCGAGCGGGCATTGGGATCCGCACAGGCAAAGACACGCAGCCCGTCATCGAGGCGAACGAATGCCGCGACAACGACATGGCTGGCATCGGCGTCGAGGAGGGCGCGCGCCCGACGCTGTCGAAGAACAAGCTGATCAACAACAAGCTCGTCGCCATCGGCATCTCCGGCGGCTCTCAGGCTGTCATCGAAGCCAACGAGATGTCTCGCGATGGCGGAGCACCGCCGATGATCGCCGTGCTTGAAGGCTCCTGCGCCACCATCACCGGCAACATCATCCGCGGCGGCGGTGTCGCGGCCATTCTTGTCAAAGGCAAGACCGAGATACGCGACAATCACCTCATCACCACCAACCCGAAATCAACCAACGCCACCTGGGCTCAAGCCGGCTCGGACGTCGTGATCGGCGCAAACACGATCGAAGGCTGGGAGCGGGAAATGAATGCGGCAAAGGACGCGAAGGTCTCGCCGCCTGCGCCCGTATCAAAGCCGTGATCATCCGTCGCCTCGTCTCCTGCTTCTTCCTTTGGCTGACCCCGTATCAGGTTCACGCAGCGACACAGGAGATTGCATTCTCTGCCGGCATTGACGGCAGCGAGCAACGCTACGTTGAACTTCTGCCAGATCCGTTCGAGCCAATGATGGCGCATGACGTGGTGATCGCATTGCATGGTCATGGTTCGGATCGCTGGCAGTTCATCAGGGACAACCGCGGCGAGTGCAAAGGCGTGCGCGATGCGGCGGCGAAGTATGGATTGATCGTCGTGTCGCCCGACTATCGAGCCAAAACATCGTGGATGGGGCCGAAGGCGGAGACGGATGTGGTGCAGATCATCGCCGAGGTGAAGAAGCGGCATCATGTAAACCGCGTGTTCATCGCTGGTGGTTCGATGGGCGGCACTGGCGCGCTGACGTTCGCGGCGCTGCATCCTGAATTGATCGCCGGTGTTTGTAGCCTCAATGGCACGGCGAACCTGGTGGAGTATGACAAATTCCCGGACGCGATCAGCGCCTCGTTTGGCGGATCGAAGACGGAAGTGCCGGATGAATACAAGAAGCGCAGCGCGGAGTTCTGGCCGGAGAAGTTCACGATGCCCATCGCCCTGACGACGGGTGGCAAGGACGCGACCGTGCCGCCGCAGAGCGTGCTGCGGCTCGCTGACAAGCTGAAGCTGGCGAAGCGCAAGGTGCTGAGCATTCATCGCGAAAGTGGCGGTCACTCGACAAACTACGAGGACACGATGGCGGCGATGGAGTTTGTGTTGAAGGAGGCGGGCAACAGCACCGCAGCAGACCGCGAGGCATGGATGAAGGCTGCGGCCATCAAGCCGGCGACGGACAGCGAGGACCTGCGAGCCGACGCGGATATCTTTGCCAAAGGCATCACCTGGGCGCTGCGCTACGACACCGCAATGCAAACGAGCGACCGCGCGATGATCAAGAAAGCGCAAGCGCGATTCGACCAGCGTGCTCAGGCTCTCGCGGCGCATCAGATGCCGTGGACGATGAAGAAAGGCAAGGTGGCTCGCGGCTTCGTCTCCGCCATCGACGGCTCCGTGCAGCCTTACGGCATCATCATTCCGAAGAGCTACGACGGCACGAAGACGATGCGTCTCGATGTGGTGTTGCATGGCAGCTCGAAGCCGGTGGGTATGAGCGAGTTGAAGTTCATCAGCCGCTTCGATGAAGGAGATGAGGACAAAGGCAATGCGCCGGACGTGGATTACATTGAGCTGCATCCGCTGGGCCGCGTGGAGAACTGCTACCGTTGGGCGGGCGAGACGGATGTGTTTGAGGCCATCGAGGCCGTGTGCCGCAACTACAACATCGACCGCGATCGCATCGTGCTGCGCGGCATGTCGATGGGAGCGTCAGGCACATGGCATCTCGGCTTGAAGCATCCGGACCGCTTCGTCGCCATCGGGCCGTATTGCGGCTACGTCGATACGCATCGCTTCTCCGAGACACCGATCCCCGGATTCATCAAGGTCGGTCCGCTGCCGCCGCATCAGGAGATCGGGCTGCACATGCTCGACTCCATCGACTACGCCGCCAACGCCAGCATGGTGCCAGAGATCGCGGCCATCGGTGATCAGGACACCTTCTTCGGATCGCATGTCCACATGGGCGAGGTGTTCGCGAAGGAAGGCATTCCCTTCGTGAATCTCATCTCGCCGGGAACCAAGCATGTCATTGACCCGAAAACACACGCCGAGCAGATGCGCCGAATTGGCGAATACGCGGCCAAAGGCATCGATCACGACCCAAAGCAGATGCGCTTCGTCACCTGGACGCTGAAATACAACCGCTGCCACTGGCTGGAACTGCTCGCGCTAGGCAAGCACTACGAGCGTGCGGAGTTTCGCTCGGCGGTGGGCGATGGCGACGTGATCGACGTGAGCGAGGTGCGGAACATCACGAGCTTTGCCATTCATCGACCGGTCACGAAGCTGCGCATCGAGGGGCAAAGCGTTGCCTTGCCGCCGCACAAGCCGGACGAAACGCTCGTGTTCGCCAATCGCCTCGACGTGTGGGAATGCGTGGGGCCGCGCGGACAGCACCATCCGGAAGGGAAACGCCCCGGCTTGCAGGGCCCCATTGATGACGCTTTCACCAAGCCGTTCATCTGCGTGCGCGGCACCGGCAAGCCATGGTCCGAAACAGCGCATGCGTGGGCCATGAAAAGCCTCGAACGCTTCCGCTACGAATGGGCGCGCTACATGCGCGGCGATCTGCCGGTGAAGAACGACACCGAACTCAACGACGACGATGTGAAGAACAAGAACGTCATCCTCTTCGGCGATCCCGGCAGCAATCCCTGGATCGCACGGGCTTTGCCGAGATTGCCCGTGCAGTGGACACACGATGAAGTGCGTGTCCGCGACGAAGTGCGAACGGCCAAAGACAGTGCGCCCGCGCTCGTCTGCGCGAATCCGTTTTCACCGGAACACTATCTGGCGATCAACAGCGGCCACAGCTTCCACGAAAGCGAGTTCGCTGCGTTCAACTACCTGCTCTTCCCGCGCCTCGGTGACTGGGCCGTGATGGACATCGGCAAGGACGAACCAGTGGCGGCGGGATACTTTGATGAAAGCTGGCAGTAGCGTAAGCCTTCCATGCTGCCGGGTTCGACTTCGCGCCGAGCAACGCGAGGAGACACCACACACAGCCTAGAAAGGCTATGATACCCACGTATCCATCGCCGCCATGCTTCGAACTCTCTTTCTCTCAATGCTCGCCGTCACTCTCTCGCAGGCTGCCGAACCGCTCGTCTTTATCTCCGCCTTCGCTTCGGGCGACAAGGCCGCGATTCATGCCTTCGCGTTCGATTCACAGCAGGGGAAACTGAAGCCGCTGCATCGGACCACGGATTTGCAGAACCCGTTCTTCCTCGCCATCGCGCCAGACAAGCAGCATCTCTACGCCATCGACACGGCGAAATTCGGCGGACCGGAGAATGGCTTCGTCGCGGCGTATGCGATCGAGGGACGCGAAGGTGTCTTGAAGCGGCTGAACAAGGCGAGCACGCGCGGCACAGCGTCATGCTATTTGTCCGTCGATGCGACAAACAAAACGGTGCTCGTGGCGAACTACGCGTCGGGCAGTGTCGCGGCGCTGCCGGTAAAGAGCGATGGCTCAGTCGAGGAAGCCGCGTCGTTCTTTCAACACGAGGGATCGAGCGTGAATCCTGAACGGCAAAAGGGACCGAACGCGCACAGCATCGTGATCAGTCCGGACAATCGTTTCGTGCTCGCGGCGGATCTCGGCATCGACAAGATCATGATCTACCGGCTCGATGCTTCGAAGGCGGAGTTGAAGCCGAACGAGGCGCAACCTTTCGTGAAGCAGAAGCCCGGTTCCGGGCCGCGACACATCACGTTTCATCCCAATGGCAAGGTCGTCTATGTGATCAACGAACTCGCGAACACGGTGACGGTGTTCGACTACGCAGCGGACATCGGCAGGCTCACCGAGAAGCAGACCATCTTGACACTGCCCGGTGACTTTAGTGGCAAGAGCTACACGGCCGATGTGAAGGTCACGCCGGATGGCAAGTTCCTCTTCGGCACCAATCGCGGCCACGACAGCATCGCATCGTATGGCATCAGCGATAACGGCACGCTGACGCTGCTGAAGATCGATCCGAGCCTGGGCAAAGGTCCGCAGAACCTGCTCATCACGCCGGATGGTCGATGGCTGCTGTGCGCGAACATGCCGGGAAATAGTGTCGTTATCTTCGGCATCGACGGTTCGACTGGCGCCCTGAAGGCGAACGGTGAGCCGGTGGAAGTGCCGATGCCCTCGTGCATCCGTTGGCTGGAATAGCGTGGCGTAGCATCGGCGACTCCTACCGTTGTCTGCGAGCATCCCATCCGCGCCCTGGCTGGTTTGCCCCAAATGTAGCGCACGATCTTGCCGAAGTGCCCTGACGTTCGCACGATGCGATCGTAGCTCTCCTGCTGCCACAGTGCGCCTGCACGCCCAAGATAACCGTTGATCTCGCGAGCGGTGAAACCTTTCCAGGATTGCGTCAGCTTGCCGAGCGACCAGCCTGGCATCGGTGTTACCAGCAGATGCACATGATCGGGCATGACAACGAAGGCGTGCATCGTCTGTCGCGTGCTCTCGAAGAACATGAGCGCATCGCTCATGATTTGACGCACTTCGTTATCCCCAAGCACACAGGAGCCGAGGCATTGACCGGCGGTGCGCTCGGCCTTCAGCCATTGGCTGCGCTGGAATGCCTCCCACTCCAAGGACAGCGAGAGAGGCAAGGTGTCGTGCTTCTGGATCGCGGCCCCCACACGTTCGTTTCATGCGGCGGCTTCACGTTTCATGTGCTCCCAGACTTCAACGGGAATGGAGTCATCTGACGGAAGGCGATGATGTAGGTGGCGCATTCCTGCCGCCAGTGCGGGAGGTTTCGAGTGTGGATGCGTCGGGCCTTGCATTCGTCGAAATACCCGATCCCGTCGGGGACGCGGATGGAGTGCGCTGCGAGGTCGGGGTTCAGGTGAAGCGTGGGAGGTAGCGTAGCCTTGCTTGGCTGTGTCCTTCGTTGAACAATGCAATGACTGTTTGTGTGTCTGCGGCGCGCGGAGACGTTTTTCACAGGCTGGAAAGCCTTTGCTCCGCCGCAGAGAACTTCAGGGCTTCGTTGATTGGACAACAGTTGTGCTGGGGAGTGAAAAAAGGACGCCTGTGGAAAGAGTGTCGACACTTTTGGCTTATTGGAAACTGTCGACACTTTGCTATGAGCCTGAAACCAGCCCATGCCCCAGCCGCCATCCGACGGAACCTTGCCAGAGAGGTGGTCCTGTCACTGCGCCGTGAGATCATTTCGGGGAAACTCAAACAGGGTGAGCCGCTGGCGGAACCGGTGCTGGCCGAGCGGTTCGGTGTCAGCCGTGCGCCGGTTCGCGAGGCATTGATCGAGCTGGAGCGCGAGGGTCTCATTACCTTTGAAGCCACCGGTCGCACGCGGGTTCGCACGCTCACGCGGAGGGATTTTGAGGAGATCATGGAGGCGAGGTCTGCGCTGGAAAGCATGGCAGCCCAGCTCGCCGCAGCCCGGTGGAGCGTCGAGGACTCAGCTGCCATGGAGAGGAACATCGCCGCGCAATCGAAGGCGTCCACCATCGCGGAACTCAGCCGGCTGGATGTGGAGTTTCATGCCTATGTGATGCGGCGCAGTGGCAATGAGCGGCTGCTGAGATTGTGGCAGAGCATTCGCTGGCAGTTTGAGATGAGCCTGGCCTGCACCCATCGTTTGCAGCAGAAGCAGGCGTTCAAACCGCCGCAGATCACGATAGACACGCATCGCCGCATGCTTGCGGCGCTCGCTTCGGGAAAGCCAGAAGTCGCCGGACGAACCATGGCGGCCCACATGAAGGAGTCGATCGGCTGGTTGCATGGCAAGGAGTTGGCCTGGGAAACAACGCCGCCGGTGAAGGCTGCTGCGCCGATCTCGCGTGGCAGAGGTTTCGTGACAAAGGCGGTCAAGCTGGTGCTCGTGACTCTCCTCGGCTCACTCACCATGGATGCGTCAGCTGAGGCGGACTACATGAAGGACATCAAGCCGCTGCTGAAGGAGCGGTGCTACGAGTGCCACGGCGCGATGAAGCAGAAGGCGAAGCTGCGGCTGGACACGGTGGCGCTGATGCTCAAGGGCGGTGAGAACGGGGCCGCGCTTGAGCGCGGGAAGCCGGAAAAGAGCGCCCTCATCGAGCGCGTGACGAGCGCGGATGATGACGAGCGGATGCCGCCAAAGCATGAGGGAACGCCGCTCACGGCGGCGCAGGTGGCGCTGCTGCGCGAGTGGATCGCGGCAGGTGCTCCGGCTCCGGCGAATGAAAAGGCGGAGACGGACCCGAAGGAGCACTGGGCCTTTCGTCAGCGTGTGCGTCCTGCGGTTCCAGCGGTTGCGAATGCGAAGTGGGTGCGCAATCCCATCGATGCGTTTTTGGCGAAGCAGCACGAGGAGCAGGGTCTCACGCCGCAGCCGGAGGCGTCGCGTGCGGTGCTGTTGCGCCGGCTTTACCTCGACCTCATCGGCCTGCCGCCGACTGCGGATGAAATCACGGCGTTTGAAAACGATACCACTGCGGACTGGTATGAGCGCACAGTGAATCGCCTGCTCGATGACCCGCGTCACGGCGAGCGCTGGGCGCGGCATTGGATGGATGTCTGGCGCTACAGCGACTGGTGGGGGCTCGGCGGCCAGCTCCGCAACAGCCAGAAAAACATCTGGCACTGGCGTGACTGGATCGTGGAGTCGCTCAACGCCGGCACGCCCTACGATGAAATGGTGAGGCAGATGCTCGCGGCGGATGAGCTGTATCCGAACGACCTCCAGAAACTCCGCGCCACTGGCTTCCTCGCGCGAAACTGGTTTCTCTTCAACCGCCACCAGTGGATGGACGAGACGGTGGAGCATGTGAGCAAGGGCTTCCTCGGCATCACGATGAACTGCACGAAGTGCCACGACCATAAATACGACCCCATCTCGCAGGCCGATTTCTACAAGCTGCGCGCGTTCTTCGAGCCATATCAGGTGCGGATGGACATGGTGCCGGGTGAGACTGACCTTTCTCGCGACGGCATCCCGCGGGCCTTTGATGCCGTGCTCGACGCGCCGACTTACCGCTTCGTGCGCGGTGATGAGACGAAGCCTGACAAGTCTGCCGCCATCGCGCCCGGCGTGCCGGAGGTGCTCGCGTTCAAGAAGCTGGAGATCAAACCCGTGTCGCTGCCCGTGGAGGCGTGGCAGCCGGAACGCCGTCCGTGGGTGCTGGATGCGCATCTGTCCGCAGCGCGGAAGAAAGTGCAGTCTGCCGCTGCTGCCATCCCAACGGCGAAGGCGAAGCTGGCTGCCGCGGAGAAGCGTCACCCCAATCTGATCGCAAGTCGTCCGGTGACTCCCGCCGCGCCCGCTCCATCGACATTGAGCGAGACCTTCGCGACGCTGGACACGAAGCGTTGGAAACTCCTCGGCGGTGATTGGACGCATCAACCTGGGCGGCTGGAGCAGAAGCGCGTCGGCGCCCAGCAGTCGGCGGCACGTCTGCTTGAGAGGGCACCACGAGATTTTGATGCCACGATGCGGTTCACCATCCTTGGAGGCAGCGTTTGGCGGAGCGTGGGCCTGTTGTTTGACGTGAGCCAGGCCGATCCGTCCAAGCCAGCCGTCGCCGATGACAGCGAAATCCTCGTCTTCGCGAGCGCAGTCTCAGCTGGCCCGAAGGTGCAGGCTGCATTCGGTCGTGGAGGCGTGTGGCAATATCCAGGTGAGGGCGTGAAGGCGATGCCGATCCATCTGGGCCGCGAATACACCCTGCGCGTGCAAGCCCGCGACACGCTCATCAATGTGGCGCTCAATGGCGAGCCGCTGCTGGCGTGGCGCTCGCCGCTGGCCCGTCGCGACGGCGCGATACAAATGATCACTTTCGATGCCAAGGCCGTATTCCACGGATTCACGATTGCGCCGCTCAAGGCGGATGTGGCGCTGAGCGAGCCAAGGGCGGCAGTGACTCCGGCGAATGCAAAGACGGCGCTGGTCGAGGCAAAAGCAGAACTCAACGTCGCCGAACTGGCGCTGGCATGGGCCAAAGCGGAACTGACCAGTGCTGAAAGCCGCGCCGAAGCCATGCGTGCCTCATGGGCAAAGGCCGCATCCGAACCCGCCAAGGCCGCGGCAGCAGTCCGCGCCGAGCGTGCGGCCACAGTGGCCAAGGCGCGTCACGCCGTGGCCGATGCCGAGCTGCGCCTCGCGCGTGCAGCGGCGGCGCAAAAGCCGGTCGTTCAGAAACAGTTGGTCGCCGCCCGCACGTCGCTCGACATGGCCGTCAAGACCGTGGCCACGCCACCCCAGGCCACGGACAAGTTCACACCGCTCGCCGGTGCGAAGTGGACGCCCACACGCTTTGCGTCAACCACAGCAGAAGACCCCGCTCCTCCGCCCAGCGCGACGAGCACAGGCCGCCGCAGCGCCTTGGCCGACTGGATCACCGACCCGCGCCATCCGCTGACCGCCCGCGTGGCGGTGAATCACCTCTGGTCGCGGCACATGGGCACGCCGTTTGTGCCGAGCATGTTCGAGTTTGGCCGCAAGAGCGCCGCGCCCTTGCATCCTGAGCTGCTCGACTGGCTCGCATCCGAGCTGGTGGAGAGCGGCTGGGACATGAAGCACCTGCACCGTCTCATCGTCACCTCGGCGGCGTATCGCATGAGTTCCTCCGCTCTCGGTGGCGAGGCCAGTGCGGCGAAGGACCCGGACAACCTGCGCTGGTGGCGGCGTGCGCCCATCCGCATCGAGTCACAGGCGGTGCGGGATTCGATTCTCGCGCTCGCAGGTGAACTCGATCTGACCATGGGCGGGCCTCCCGTGCCGATGGCTGCACAGGCGGCCTCGAAGCGTCGCAGCCTCTACTTCACCCACTCGAACAACGAGCGGAACACTTTCCTCACCCTCTTTGATGAAGCCGATGTGAGGGAGTGCTACCGGCGCGACCAGAGCATCGTGCCGCAGCAGGCGCTCGCGCTTTCCAACAGCAGCCTCGTGCTCGACTCCGCCGGACGCATCGCCGCCCGTCTCGGTGGAAAAACTCCGCCCGAGGATGAAGCCGCGTTTGTGTGCGCGGCCTTTCGCGGCGTGCTCTGCACCGCGCCTTCCGAAGCGGAAATCGCGGCGTGCCTCCAGACCCTGTCGGAGCTGCGCAAGCTGCCCGGCACCACCCCCGCGCAGGCCCGCGCACACTTCGTCTGGGCGCTGCTTAACCACAACGACTTCGTCACCCTCCGTTAGCCCGCACGCATCATGAACACGCCATTCAATCCGCATCGTTCCGCTCACTCGCGCCGCGCTTTCCTCGGCGACATGGGCACGGGCTTCACCGGCCTCGCACTCAGCGCCATGCTCCATCGCGACGGTTTTGGCGCGGAGACTTCGCCACTCGGCCGCCCGCATTTCAAGCCGAAGGCGAAGAGCGTCATCTGGCTTTTCATGAACGGCGGCTACAGCCACATGGAGAGCTTCGACCCGAAGCCCATGCTCACGAAGTATGCGGGCAAGACCATCGCGGAGACGCCCTTCAAGGACGCGCAGGACCCGAAGAAGCTCGCACTCGAACGCGCCATCGTGCCCGACGGAAACGGCGTGCAGCGCAATCTGCTCTACCCGCTGCAGGTCGGCTTTCAAAAGCACGGCCAGAGCGGCATCGAAATCAGCGACTGGTTCCCGCACCTCGCGCGCAACGTGGACAAGCTGGCCATCGTGCGATCGATGTGGACCACCGACAGCAACCACATGGCGCAGACCCAGTTCCACTCAGGCCGCAATGCGCTCGACGGCCAGTTCCCCACCCTCGGTGCATGGGTGCATTACGGACTCGGCAGCCTGAATGACAACCTGCCGCAGTTCATCTCGATGGGCACTCGCGAATACTGGAACAAGCGCGACGGCCACTACCTCGGCCCCGCGCACGACGCCGTGCCGCTGCGCATCGATCCAAACAACCCGCTCGATTTTGGCAAACCGGAACGTCCCTTCTCCGCAGGCGCTCAGAGCCTCGGCATGGACCTCGTGAAAAGGCTCAATACCCTGCGCGGCGTCGAGTATCCGCAGGACGCCGCGCTCGCCGCGCGTGTGGCCTCGTATGAGATGGCCTTCCAGATGCAGCGCTCCATCCCCGAGGCGATGGACTTTTCCAAAGAGTCCGCCGAGACGAAGGCGCTCTACGGCCTCGACCTGCCGCACTGCAAAGACTTCGCCATGCAACTCCTCGCCGCCCGCCGACTCGTCGAGCGCGGTGTGCGCTTCATTCAAATCCAGCACGGAGGTGGCGGCGCGGGCACATGGGACGCGCACGGCGGCCTCAAGGCGAACCACACAAAGAACTCCCTCGCCGTGGACCAGCCCACCAGCGCCCTGCTCACGGATTTGCAACAGCGCGGGCTGCTCGATGACACCCTCGTCGTCTTCGCCACCGAGTTTGGCCGCACGCCCGGCACGCAGGGCTCCGACGGACGCGACCACCACATCTTCGGCTTCAGCGTGTGGATGGCCGGTGGCGGCATCAAAGGCGGCATGGTCCACGGCTCCACCGACGAGATCGGCTTCCACGCCGTGGAGGACCGCCACTACGTCACCGACATCCACGCCACCATCCTCCACCAGCTCGGCCTCGATCCCCGCCGCCTTACCATCCCCGGCCGCGTGCGACTGGAGATCGATTACGGCAAGCCGATCCGCGAGATCATCGCGTGAGCACAGACGCGCCCGTCAACTGGAACAAAACCAATATGAAATCGTTCACATTGACTGACCTGCTCCATCTCGCTGGCGCAGCGCTGCTCTTCGGTGCAGCGGCGCAGGCTGCTGAGGCGGATGCGATCGCGTTCTTCGAGTCAAAGATTCGCCCGCTGCTCGCGGAGCGTTGCTACGACTGCCACAGCGGCGCGAAGACCAAGGGCGGTCTCGCGCTCGACTCGAAGTCGGGCTGGGAAAAGGGCGGCGACTCGGGCGCGGCCATCGTGCCGGGGAAGCCGGAGGAGTCGCTGCTCATCAAGGCGGTGAGTTATCACGACAAGGACCTCGCGATGCCGCCGGAGAAAAAGGGCGGGAAGCTGCCGGACGATGCCATCGCGGCGCTGACGGAGTGGGTGCGCATGGGTGCGCCCGATCCGCGCGTGGCGGAGGCGAAGATTGCCGGCATGAACGCGGCGGAGGCGAAGACCTGGTGGGCATTTCAGCCGCTGCCCGCGCCGTCGGCGGCACCGGCGAGCGCGGAGCAGATGGATGCTTTTGTGGATGCGCGACTCGCGTCGGAAGGTGTGCCTGCTGCGCCGCCGGCGGACAAACGCACGCTCATCCGCCGTGCGACCTTTGACCTCACCGGCCTGCCGCCCACGCCGGAGGAAGTGGAGGCGTTTGTGGCAGACGCGGCACCGGATGCGTTCGCAAAGCTCGTCGCGCGCCTGCTGGACTCGCCGCACTACGGCGAGAAATGGGGCCGGCACTGGCTCGATGTTGTGCGCTATGCCGATTCGTGGGACGGGCGTGTGTTCGGCCAGGAAACGGATTTCCGCGATGCGTGGCGCTATCGCGACTGGGTCGTGAGCGCCTTCAACCGAGACCTGCCATACGACCAGTTCATCACGCAGCAGCTTGCGGGAGACATCCTCGCCGCGCGCGAGTGGGATGCGCAGAAGGTCATCGCGACCGGCATGTATGCCATCGGCGCCTGGGGCAACGGCGACGCCGACAAGGAGAAGATTCACACCGACATCGTGGACGACCAGATCGACGTGACGGGCCGCGCCTTCCTCGGTCTCACGCTCGGCTGCGCACGCTGTCACGACCACAAGTTCGACCCCCTCACCACGCGCGACTACTACGGCCTGGCAGGCATCTTTTTCAGCAGCCGCATTCTCGAAAAGTATGCGCCGAAAGGCTCGGCGGAGTTTCTCATGCGCATCCCGCTCCTCTCCCCGGAGCAGGTCGCGGAGCGCGAGCGCATGACGAAGCGCGTGGCGGCGATCGATGCGGAGCTGAAGGCCATCCTTGAGCCGTTCAGCGAGTTCAAGCGCGACTACTCCGGCGTCGCTGGCCTCGCGTCGTGGAATGGAAAGAGTGCGCCGCATCCGCTGCTCTTCATCAATACCAACGCCGCGCCCGTCGCGTTTGCGAGCATCCGGCTGCCGGCCCGTTCCATCGCCGTGCATCCCGCGCCGACGATCCCGGCGAACGCCACCTGGCGCAGTCCGCTCACCGGCGCGGTGAAATTGAGCGCATCGCTGCAGGACGCCGACCCGAACGGCGGCGACGGCATCGCGTGGCAGTTGCGGCATGGCGGAAAAATCCTGCACTCCGGCGAGATGAACAACGGCGGCACCGCGGATGTGCCGGAGACCGCGGTGGCCGTGCGCGAGGGCGAACTGCTCCAGCTCGTCGTGCTCCCGCGCGGCGATTACGCCTGCGACACCACGCAGATCGAGTTCAAGGTGCGCGACGAAACCGGCAGGACGTGGGATTTGCGCGAAACGCTCGTGAACGGCGCGAAACAGGGCCAGGACAATGTGTGGTGGCTCTGCTCCGGCGAAGGTGCGGCGCTGCCGGGCGCGGACTCGCCGGAAAAAAGGGCGCTCACCGAGGAGCGCAAGCAGCTCGCGGAAAAGCTCGCGCGCACGGAGTTCGCCGAGGGCCTGCGCGAGGGCGGCATCACCGCGACGCCTTACGAGGGCTATCACGACGCGCGCATTCACAAGCGCGGACGCTACGACCAGCTCGGCGATGTCGTGCCGCGCGCCTTTCCTGCGCTGCTGACCAAAGAGCAGCCTTCGATTCGCGAGGGCAGCGGACGGCTGGAGCTGGCTCGGTGGATTGCCAGCAAGGACAATCCGCTGACCGCCCGCGTGATGGTGAACCGCATCTGGCAGCATCACTTCGGCGAAGGACTCGTGCGTTCAGCGAACAACTTCGGCAAGCTCGGCACGCCGCCGACACATCCCGCGTTGCTCGACCTGCTCGCGGCGGAGTTCATCCGTTCCGGCTGGAGCGTGAAGCACATGCACCGGCTCATCATGGGCACCGCCGCGTATCAGCGTGGCGACGCGCTCACGGCCGAGGCGAAGCAGCGCGACCCCGACAACCGCCTGCTCTCCCACCAGCACCGCCGCCGGCTCACCTCGGAGGAATTGCGCGACGCGATGCTCTGCGCCGCCGGCCGGCTCGACCGCACGATGGGCGGCGCGTCGGTGCGCGATTTCAACGCGCCTCGGCGCACGCTTTACATCACCACGATCCGCAGCGAGCGCCGGGGCTTCCCAGCGGTCTTCGACGCTGCGGACCCGACGACGATCATCGAGAAACGCAACGAGGCCACCATCGCGCCGCAGTCGCTCTTTCTGCTCAACGATCCCTTCACGCTCGCGCAGGCCGACGCACTCGCCGCCGCAGCTGCGCAGGCGTGCGCCGAACCAACCGCGCGTGTGCGCTGGCTATGGCGGCGGATTTTTCAGCACGATCCTTCGTCCGAAGACGCCGCGCTCGCCGCACGCGCGCTGGGCGCCAATGCCGATGCCGCACGCTGGACCTCGTTTTGCCAGGCGCTCCTCTGCTCCAACGAATTCATCTATGTTGACTAACCCTCACCTCAACCGCCGCCAGGCATTGCGCCGTTTCGCCAACGGATTCGGAATGCTCAGCCTCGCGAGCCTGCTCGGCGAACAGACGCGCGGCGCGACGCACTTTCCCGCGCGGGCGAAGCGCGTGATTTTTCTCTTCATGTCCGGCGGGCCGTCGCACGTCGATCTTTTCGACCCCAAGCCGAAGCTCACCGCGATGGACGGCCAGCCGCTGCCATTCGAGAAACCGAAACTCGAACGCGCCAAGACCGGCAACTTGTTTGGTTCGCCGTTTCGCTTCGCCAGGCACGGGCAGTGCGGCACCGAGGTCAGCGAGCTGCTGCCGCATCTCTCCGGCTGCGTGGACGACCTGTGCGTCATCCGCTCGATGGTCGCCGACAACATCAACCACAACGGCGCGTGCCTCCAGATGAACACCGGCGAGCAGGCGTTCTCGCGCCCGTCGCTCGGCTCATGGCTGCTCTACGGCCTTGGCTCGGAGAACAAGAACCTGCCCGGCTTCGTCGTCCTCTCGCCCGCGCAGCCCGCGCAGGGCGCGCCGCTTTGGAGCAGCAGCTTTTTGTCCGCCGAGTATCAAGGAACGCTCGTCAGTGACTTGCTCAAGCCGGTGGCAAATCTCGACAATCCGCGCTGGTCCGTGGCCGAGCAGCGCGCGCAGCTCGACTGGCTGCGCGAACTCAACGGACGCCACGCCGCCACACGCGCCGAGGATTCGCGCCTCAACGCGCGCATCGAAGCCTTCGAGCTGGCCTTCCGCATGCAGCGCGAGGCACCCGATTCGTTCGACGTGAGCGGCGAATCCGAGGCGACGAAAAAACTCTACGGCCTCGACGAAAAGGTCACGGAAACCTTCGGCCAGCAATGCCTCATGGCACGGCGGCTCGTCGAGCGCGGCGTGCGCATGGTGCAGGTCTATCACACGCAGACCAGCAAGCGCTCGAGCTGCCAGCTCTGGGACCAGCACGGCCAACTCGCCGTCGAGCTGCCGAACAATTGCGCCGCCACCGACAAGCCCATCGCCGGTCTTTTGAAAGACCTCAAGTCACGCGGCATGCTCGACGACACGCTGGTCATTTGGGGCGGTGAATTCGGACGCACCCCGACCACCGAGGGCAAGGACGGCCGCGAGCATCATCCCTTCGGCTTCACCATGTGGCTCGCGGGCGGCGGCGTCAAAGGCGGCCTCGTCCACGGCGCGACCGATGACTTCGGCTGGCACGCCGTGCAGGACAAAGTCCACGTCCACGACCTGCACGCCACGATTCTCCACCTCATGGGCCTCGACCATGAGCGCCTCACCTACCGCTACGCCGGCCGCGAATACCGGCTCACCGACGTCGCCGGGCATGTGGTGAAGGAGATTCTCGCGTGACGTGTTCCGCCGCGTCTTTCGCGCGTGCTGCGAAAAGAACACCCCATGAAACCAGAATGAAACAGTTCACGTTGACCGCCATGCTCCATCTCGCTGTGGCAGCGCTGCTCTTCGGTGCAGCGGCGCAGGCTGCTGAGGCGGATGGGATCGCGTTCTTCGAGTCGAAGATTCGCCCGCTGCTCGTCGAACGCTGCATCGAGTGTCACGGCGAGAAAAAGCAGAAGGGCGGGTTGCGCCTCGACTCGCGGGCCGCCTGGCAGCATGGCGGCGAGAGTGGCGCTGCGATCGTGCCGGGCGATCCCGAGGCGAGCCGGCTCATCACGGCGGTGCGCTATGCGGACAAGGATTTGCAAATGCCGCCGAAGAAGCAGCTCAGCGCGGAGGAAGTCGCCGCGCTGGAGCAGTGGGTGAAGATCGGTGCGCCCGATCCGCGCGAAGGCAAGCTGGTCGTCGCGAAGGTCGTGGACTTCGAGGCTGGGCGGAAAATGTGGGCGCTCCAGCCCGTCGGGAATCCGCAGCCGCCGCAGGTCGCTCAGGAGCAGGAGCTGGATCGTTTCATCCTCGCGCGATTGCAGCAGGCGGGCTTGCAGCCCAGCGCGCCCGCCGACCGGCGCACGCTGATTCGTCGCGCGACGTTTGACCTCACCGGGCTGCCACCGACAAGCCAGGAAGTGGATGCCTTTGTGCGCGACACTTCATCGGACGCCTTCGCGAAGGTCGTGGAGCGCCTGCTCGCATCATCGCACTACGGCGAGCACTGGGCGCGGCACTGGCTCGATGTGGCGCGCTACTCGGACACGAAGGGCTATGTGTATGCCCGCGAGGAAAAGAACTGGGTCCACGCCACACCGTATCGCGACTGGGTGGTGCGGGCGCTGAACGACGACCTGCCGTATGACCGCTTTCTCCTGCTCCAGATCGCGGCTGATCAAGTGGAGCCAGCGGGCTCGCCAAATCTCGCAGCGATGGGATTCCTCACGCTGGGCCGGCGCTTTCTCGGCGTCACGCAAGACATCATTGATGACCGCATCGACGTGCTCATGCGCGGCACGCAGGGGCTCACCGTGGCCTGCGCCCGCTGCCACGATCACAAGTTCGATCCCATCTCCACGCGCGACTACTACGCGCTCTACGGCGTCTTCCAAAGCAGTGCCGAGCAGCTCGTGCCCTGCGCCGCACCCACGACGGATGCCGCCTTTGAGAAGGAACTGCACGCACGTGAGGAGAAGCTGCGCACGATGATGGCCCAGCGGCGCGAGGAGCAATCCGCCCGCGTGCGTGCGAAGGCGACGGAGCACCTCATCGCGCAACTCGAGCTGGAGAAATATCCCGACGGAACCTTCACGCAGATTATCGGTGCCGATGACATCAATCCGGTTTTCGTGCGCCGGTGGCAAAGCTATCTGGTGGTAGCCGGGCAGCGCCACGATCCCGTCTTCGCGGAGTGGCATGACGCGGCAAAGCGCCCGCTGGCTGAGCGGCGCGAAGTCGCCACGCGTTACGGCGCTCGCTTCGCGGAGGTGGAGAAAAAGTGGCGCGAACGGCTCAAAACGGAGCCAACGGCGAAGGCGCTGCCGGATGCGAGCGACGAGGCGTGGCGGCGCGTGCTCTACGGGCCGGACTCGCCGTGCTTCGTGCCGGACGAGCACCTTGCGAACAACGAATGGTTCTTCCCCACCAGCGTGGTCGTCGAGCTTTGGAAGCTTCAGGCCGAGGTGGATCGCTGGCTCATGCAGTCTCCCAATGCGCCCGCGCACGCCACCATCCTCGTGGACCGCGCGGTGCCCACGATGCCGCGTGTTTTCAAGCGTGGCAACCCGCTGACCAAGGGCGAGGAAGTGCCGCGGCGTTTCCTGCAAGTGCTCGCGGGCGACCATGCGCAGCCGTTCGCGAAAGGCAGCGGGCGGCTCGAACTCGCGCAGGCCATCATCGCGCCGGAGAATCCGCTGACTGCACGCGTGATGGTGAACCGCGTGTGGTTGCAGCACTTCGGCCGCGGCCTCGTCACGACACCGAGCGACTTCGGCAAGCGTGCCGATCCGCCGAGTCATCCCGAGCTGCTCGACTGGCTCGCGCGGCGATTCATGGAAGAAGGCTGGAGCCTGAAAAAGCTGCACCGCCGCATCCTGCTCTCCGCGACGTATCAGCAGACCTCACTCGCTTCCGCGCAGACCAAGGCGCAGGAGATCGATCCCGACAACCGTCTGCTCTGGCGCATGAACACGCACCGCTTGAGCTTCGAGGAAATGCGCGATGCGTGGCTCGCGGCCACTGGCGAACTCGACCTGCGCGTCGGTGGCAAACCGGCCGAGTTGTTCGCGAGCGACAACACCCGCCGCACGCTCTATGCGCGCGTGGACCGCGAACTCCTGCCCACCGTGATGCGCACGTTCGACTTTGCGAACCCCGATCTCTCCATCCCGCAGCGCAACGACACCATTGTGCCGCAGCAGGCGTTGTTCGGGATGAATCATCCCTTCCTCGCCACGCGCGCGAAGGCATTGATGCAACGCATCGGAGAAGTTGACGATGCCGCGCGTCTGCGCCGCTTGCATGGGTTGCTCTTCCAGCGCGAGCCCACGACGGCGGAGATGAATGCAGCCCTGGCTTTCGTGAAAGCCACACCCGCACTGCCGGTCCGCAGCATGGTCGCCAGCGCGTGGCAGTATGGCTACGGCGAGTTGGATGAAAGCACCGGGCGCTTGAAAAGCTTCACGGCGTTGCCGCTCTTCAATGGCAACGCATGGCAAGGCGGCGAGCAATGGCCGGATCAGAAACTCGGCTGGGTGCAGATCACCGCCACAGGCGGGCATCCGGGTAATGACCGTCAGCACGCCATCGTGCGGCGCTGGGTCGCGCCGAAGGATGGCAGCTACAACGTCGCCTCCACGCTGATTCACCAGCCGGAAGCGGGCGACGGCATCCGCGCATTCATCAGCCACAGCGGCCAGGGGCTGCTGCGCTTCGCCGCGCTGCACCACTCCAATACCGTGCTGAACATCGAAGCCATGCCGGTGAAGGCAGGCGAGACACTCGACTTCATCGTGGACATCCGCGACGGGCTGAACAGCGATCAATTCCTCTGGTCGCCGAAGATCACCTCTGCTGTGAGCGCGGGCGCGGGTGGCGGTGACGCGCAGTCATGGGATGCGCAGAAGGATTTCGTCGGAACGCCCCCCGTCCCGCTGAGCCTTTGGCAGCAGCTCGCGCAGACACTCATGCTCACCAACGAATTTGTCTTTCTCGACTGATGAACTCCGCACTTCCACTCACCCGCCGCGATTTCCTGCGCCGTTCCGGCCTCGGCTTTGGCATGCTCGGTCTGGCCGACTTGACCGCACACGCCGCCACGACCCGCGGCCCGCATTTCGCGCCGAAGGCGAAGCGCGTGATCCATTTCTTCCTCAATGGCGGGCCGTCGCACGTTGACACGTTCGATCCGAAGCCCGCGCTGCTGAAGTATGCGGGCAAGCCGCTGCCGCAGACCTTGCTCACTGAGCGCAAAACAGGCGGCGCTTTTCCCTCCCCGTTCAAGTTCCAGCGTTACGGCCAGAGTGGCATCGAGGTGAGCGAGTTGTTCGCGAAGACCGCGCAGCACATTGACGACATCGCCGTCATCCGCTCGATGCAGGCGCAGGTGCCGAACCATGAGCCGTCGCTCATGCTCATGAATTGCGGCGACTCGATCCAGACGCGCCCGAGCCTCGGCTCGTGGTTGATGTATGGCCTCGGCTCCGGGAATGAAAACCTGCCCGGCTTTGTGGTGATGTGCCCCCGTGGCTTGCCGGTGAAGGGCGCGGAGAACTGGCAGTCGGCTTTTCTGCCCGGCGCGATGCAGGGCACGCATGTGGACTCCCAACACGAGGATGTGAATCGCCTCATTGAAAACATCCGCAGCCCTCACGCTCCGCCTGAAGCCCAGCGGCGGCAGCTCGACCTCCTGCGCACACTTAACGTGGCGCATCGCAGCGGACGAATCGATCCCCGGCTCGACGCGCGCATCGAATCCTTCGAACTGGCCTTCCGCATGCAGACCGAGGCGACGGATGCCTTCGATGTGTCACGCGAGCCGCAGCACATCCGCGAACTCTACGGCAGCGGCGTCCACGGACGGCAGACGCTCATCGCGCGCCGTCTGATCGAGCGTGGCGTGCGCTATGTGCAGCTCTGGCACGGAGCGGGCCAGCCGTGGGACGATCACTCGAAGCTCGCGGCGCACCATCGCCAGCTCGCCGGGGAGATCGATCAGCCCATCGCCGCGCTGCTCAGCGATCTCAAGAGTCGCGGCATGCTCGAAGACACGCTCGTCATCTGGGGCGGCGAATTTGGCCGCACACCGGTGTCCGAGGCCGGAGATGGCCGTGATCACAATCACTACGGCTTCAGCGTCTGGATGGCCGGCGGCGGCATCAAAGGCGGCACAATCCACGGCAGCACGGACGAGTTCGGCTTCGCAGCGCAGGAGAATCCCACGAGCGTTCACGATCTCCACGCCACGATCCTGCACCTCATGGGCCTCGATCACGAGCGGCTCACCTACCGCTATTCCGGGCGCGACTTTCGCCTCACGGATGTGGAGGGGAATGTCGTGAAGGAGATTCTCGCGTGACGCGAGAAGAACCCAGACGAGGAAACCACAATGAAGACGTTCATGCTCACCGCCCTGTTGCTCGCTCCGCTGGCCGCAGTCGTTTGTGCGCAGGACAAATCGCTCACGCCGCATTTACCGGCCAAGGCCGAGTCGGATGCCGTGCGGTGTTACCCGACCGCGGGTGGCGGGCAAATTGTTCGCCATGACACCAAGGATGAAGGCCTCTACTTCGACGTGCCAGCCAGCGAAGTCGCCTACAACGTGCAGATACTGCGACGGGGCGCGGAGGGCTATGCCACCGTGTATCAC
>WBZU01000781.1_pt1 | contig 25993 bp, 18 predicted proteins | sample 5204311 | NCBI WGS metagenome assembly WBZU01 (sample SAMN12344359, study PRJNA552823) | activated sludge metagenome | biome: Activated sludge suspended growth; feature: Nitrification reactor; material: Wastewater; isolation source: activated sludge from nitrification reactor of wastewater...
TCCTTGCGTGGCCTTGGCAAAAGACCTCCGAGTGTCCTTAGTCACAACAGATCGGGAGATTTTCTGGAGGTTCGCCGTCGTCACGACCTTACCAATCGAGTGTGTAGGCAGACCACCATGAAATGGCAAGGACATCGCAATGAGAGGGGCTACACCTCGCGACCAAGTCGCTACGTGACACCTTGGCCGCAATCTTGCTTCCTAAGTATGCTTCTGGCTCATGTATAGAGTTGTCTCGATGCCTAGATGATCAGACAAAAATCCCTGCTGGCTGTCAGTTGTGTTTTGTCTCTGAAAACCGCGGCGCCTCACTCGTGCTAAATCCAGGTTGCAATCATGGGCGGGGTCAGGATCTTGGACCAACAATAGGTCGAATCTTCCAACGCAATCAGATGAGGACGTTGTTTTCTGGGTATCGTCGCAATATAAATCTCCAAATGAACCCATCAACGGCCTACACGCGTTTCCAAAGTTTCTTTCTTTAGGATATCTGTCGTTGTCATCATTGCGGGCGGTTTGACCACCACACCGTTCGTTTTGGAACGGCCCTTCGGCCCAGACATCGCGCATGTTGATAGACTTGAACCGTTGACTGAGTAGCTCGTACTTTCTCTCATTGGAAGCGTCAATGTTGAAGTCGCCACAAACAAGAGCCACATTACTCGGAAGGTGTTGCTCATTGTAGAAGGCGATAAGCTCGTCGATCTGCTGGAGCTCAATCTGCAGCCGCTCATCCGCGTTCGATGGTGTCATATGCGCACCAGGAACGATGTTCAGAACGTCTTGAGCCGCTTCACCCAGACCACCGCCGAACATAAGGTGTGTGGAGTAGATTTCAACGCATCCCAATGGGGTTTCGATTTCAGTAAATAGTACGCCTTTCTCGGCATAAAAATCGGAGTCCAAACTCACTTTAAAGCTTGTTAGGCCGAGATCGATGTCGTAGGACTTCCCCCTTGCGAAGAAGATATGACGGGCATGCCGCCTAATTGGAAATCGAGGGCTGATGGTAAGTAGGCTGCTCAGTCGGCCGCCAAAAATATGGCCGGGAGGTGTCTCTCCCCAAGCTTCAAGTATGTGGGACTTTTGTTCATGCTCCATAATTTCATAGAGGCAGGATAGATCATACTCTGTTCGCAGAATGCGCCCCAACTCGCGAGCACGATTCTCTATCTCTGGTTTAGCATGCAGAGTCACGTCGGTAAGAGGGGCAGGTAGCTTTAGTGTTGCCCGTAATAAATACGTATTGTAAGTGAGGAAGCGTATCGCAACAGCCGTATCCGGGGAGTGACGCCGAGCCACCGCCCGGCAACTGCGTCGGGCGTCTGGGTTCCAACGGTGCCATTTAATCAGATCTGATACTTTAAGGACGCTTGGCTGAGCGAATCGGTCCATCTCTTGAGCGAGCTGTCTTAGTGATATCCCCATTTATATGTAGCTCCTTTCAACTGTGGAGACCTGGACAACAACTGATTCGCCTGCCTTTTGTCCTTGCAGGGGCGTCAAGTGCATTAGATATGAGTGGTGTGTTGTCCCGGATCTCCGACAAGTGTCTCTAGCAGGTGGATTCTAGTTGCTCTCGCCTGACACTATTCTCCACTGGATCTATGGCAGGCAATGCACGACAATGTCGAACGTAAGACCGACAGGATTGCGAAAAGCCTGATATTCGAGTACAGGTACTGTCGTACCATCAAAATAAATTATCGATAGCGTCACCAAGACTCTCCACCGCCTCACCTACGATTGGTATCTCTTCAAGGATGTCGGTAACCGTTCCGCCGAGCTTTTTACCTATTTCGACTGTAAGATTCCAGGCATCAACACCCCCGAGTTTCGCTATGGGTAAGTAGGTAGCAGTAATATAGACAGTAGCCAAAACACCAGCGATCTCCTGTATCTTTAGATCGCTCTCGCCCTTGAGGAGTTTAGCCAGCTCGTCGACGGACGCGCCCCAATATCGCCCCTCTTGAGATGCAAGCGTGATAAAAGGGGCCGCAAGATATTGGCCTAAAGGCCCTAAGAAGGCGAAAGGAGCAAAAATAAGCAGGATTACAGTCGCAGCTATGCCGTAGATTGCTCCTCCGATATCGGCAGCCTTTATATTGCCTGACGCTATGTCGTCCGCGTGGTCCTGGAGGAATTGTCTTATTCCCTCCCAAATCTTGTTTAGCGCGGTTTCCTGCTGTTCTGGCGTAAGTTTCTTATCTCCAATTTCAACAGTGGTTGACTCACCACTTTGATTCTTAACTGTAATGTTCGAGCCGATTCGCTCAACGGTATATCCCAAATAGGTGTACTTCTCTGTGGTACCATAAGCTGCCACTAATTGCCGTGCTGTCCGAACGCCATATCGAGAAGTCAGTACCTTTAGGCTGGAAGTTTTTTCCCTTGTCGCAATAATTTGTAATGTAATCATTTATGATTACTCCTTCGTCTCACGATAGATGTACCTTTGTCGAGGTGATATCTATCTGTCCACGGTGAGCCGACTCAGTGTTCCACATAAATCCTAACTACATATGAGTCGACTTCTCTTTACACTATTGGCTGACTCTAAACATCATGGATGTGAACATCGAGCCATATCATTCGGGCCCTATTCCGATCCTTTAACCTGAATGGTTTTCTCATGATGCACTGCTCATTGGAGCGCGATTAGAATTGGAATCAAGCCTTGTCCTGCCGATAGCGGTTGTAAGGCCTTTCCAATGATTGTGCCTAGTGCTCGTGTCCTGGAAAAGATGAGGTCGTAAGTAGATCCCCAACTTCGATGGATCCATGGCTTGCGTCCACCTTACAATAAACTTTGCCTAATAGGGCGATTGGTTTTCGGTTAGCTCGCTTTCCTTGGTTGTCGAGCACTATGCCAGGCTTATAGCTCCCCGCACCTGAGATAACTCCTGCCACGCATTTGTCATAGGCTTGATGACTCGGGCATAAAGCTCCTTGCTGATCAATCACCATTACTGTGCCAGGTTCCACAGGCCCTGTCTCAGCAATGTCAAAGTCTTCAGCACAATCGGCATTTACGAGACGAATATCTCCGGTGACTTCAATATCTCCGGTGACTTCAACGTTCCCGACAAATTTACCGGCCAAGCCTTGCTCGCTTGCACCATAAACCCCTACGTTTGTGATGCTTTTCCCGTAAACACCCACACGTAAGCCATCCTTGCCCGAGGCAATTCCTGTAGTCACTGCAGCTTCGGGAACTTCCTTCATTGAATCCAAAACAACAGGGGGAAGATTAGTTCCTCCTCCAAAATTATCTCCTAGCGGCATAACAACCTCCTTACTGTATGGTTAGCGACACATGGCCAATTTATATCTGCACTCAGAATTCTGAGTGGATCAATACGAGCTATTAGCGGAGCCGAGTGCCCGAGTGCGGGGCACATCTGGTCCTCTAGTAGCCTTTGACAGTCTGTCCATAAGCTGAAAGTATGCACAGACAGACGTTACAGATCCGTTACCGATGAGATTTTTGTGGGACTCGCGGAAAAAGTTTACGGAGGGACTATTGGTCAAAAAGCGAATAGGATGTGAGTCTTAGGGGAGGTCAGGTCGTGGCGATGCTGTGGTAGAGAGACACGGTCTCTGAAGTCGGAGGGACACCAAGTTTCGCATGTAATGCCTGGCTGAATCGCTGATAGACTCCAATGGCCTCGGATCGACGCCCTAACCGCACGTACGTCATCATCACCCGCTGGCACATCACTTCCGCCACCGGCTCCACTTCAAGGGCATGGAGATATTTCAGTGCCGCTTCATTCACTTTCCCTTGTTCTTCCAAGAGTGTGCCGAGCCGCTCGATGAGATCGAGGAACTTCGTGCGCAATCGTTCGCGAACCGGCAAGGCCCAGGAAGCGGCCTCGCCCTGCAAGAAGTGTCCACCATAAAGGGAGAGCGCTCGGTCGATGGCTGCAGCGTCTGTGTAATCGAGATCCTGTACCATATGCTCGAAGGCTATGAAGTCGATTGAGACTAGTGATGGATCGAGGGAGACGTGTCTGCCAGAAAGTTGCACCGCGTCGTTATGGCGCAGGAGCTTGCGGAGTCGGTGCAGCGTTGTCCGAAAGGCCTGGTTGGCAGCTTCGCCATCGGCCTCCGGCCACAAGGCTTCTTCGATGTCCTCCTGAGTAACGCCATGCGCTCCGGCTGCGCAGAGATACTTCAAGAGCTCAAGGGGCTTGCGTTGAGCCTTTCCCGTAGTGGTCAGTAGAACGTCATCGATCGCTATTTCGAATCGTCCCAAAGTCGAAATCTTCACCGGATAGGGCCAGTGTTTTAGTCCGGCGGAGGGTGCGGGGAAGCGACGACGCTGGATAACACTACGGACATACTCGACTTCGATATCAGCTTCCAGCGCATGTGCCAGCAGTTTAGCCATCAGCGTCGGCCGCCACCAATAGTCCAGTGTTAGATAGTCATTGGTGCTGGCAATGCGTAGTCCTTCACGCAATGATTCTTGTCCGCGTTCAACCAGTCCTTCATTGAAGAATGATTGCGATCTCTTCAATAAACAGTGAACCTCCGTAATGCTGCTGCGCATTACTCGGGCATACCCTAGCACAACATCTAGTTGCTTACGTGCTTCGGCCAATTCCCCCAGTTCAATCAGGACCGCGACTAGACCCAGGCGGCAGTATTCCGTCAAAAACGGTAAAGAAAGCGATGCGGTTGTAGTGACAGCTAGCGTGGCGTGCTCCAGGGCCGAAGTCGGCTCTCCCCGCATGACAGCAATCGCTGCACGGTAATAGCTACATTGCCCCAACGCCAGTCGCTGACTGGGATGGATTACTTCCAGCGCTAGCTTTAAAAACTTCTCTGCTTGTTTGTCGTCCCCTTCGGCCAACGCAGCAATTACGCGTATTCCCAAAAGCATTGGTTTGAAAACGACAATGCCATGAGCTTCTGCGAGGTCTAATGCCTCTCCAATCTTGACGGTGAACTGGGCCCGATTTTGCATAATCCAAGCACAATTAGCTTCCATCGCCTTCCAGTTAAAAAGAATTACAGGCCGCACGACGTTGCTTGTCATATGAAGATTCATTTGGTCGAGTATTTGTAGTACCCGGCGAAAGTCACCTCTCCAGAGAGACAGATTGGTAAATGTAGTAGCCACGCCGAAACTGCCGGTAGGGTCGTCCGACAGCCGCAGGATTCGATCCACTGACTTTTCTAATTTTATGAGCAGCGGATGATGCGGAGAGGCATATACAAGGCCCTGCAGGCCTGCAAGCACTTGTGCTTCAATAGTTGAAGAAGGAAATCCATTATTCTCATGAAAAAGTTGTTGCAGACGATCACCCCAACCGATGACTGGAGCCATATCATCTACGCCGCACAGGTAAGATTCAATGATGCCGCTACAGGTAAGAAACAATCCTTCAATGTCTTCACCGTTGCACTCAAACTGTTTGTACGCCTGTTCTAGATCTTTTCGCGCGGTGCCATGATCGGAGATCAAACGACTCATGCCGGACCAATACAGGAGCCATGGCCGTTGTTGCCGTTTCTCTTCCGGTAGGTATGAAATGTATCTTTGTAAGGTTTGATTGCGACCATGGGTGAGCAGCGTCTCACTTATCTCGCAGATCAGCCGATTGAGTTCGTCCCATGATTGAGTCTCCGCGTAGAGTTCAACCGCTGTATCCTGTTGCCCGTACCGCTCAGCCACTTGCGCGGCGGTGTATTTGAGGTTGTGCTGGGTTTCTCTATCGAAGTGTTCTCGATATCGATCGAGAAGAAACTCTCTAAACAGGTCATGATACTGATAGCGTACCTGTGCGTCGGCACGGCGATCCACAAACAGGCCACGTTGATACAGATCACGAATCATCCGAGTTGCGCCTGAATGCTCGCTGACCTCATCAGCCATAGGCCCCGTGATCCATGGGAGCAGCGCTGTGCGCATGAGCACTTCTTGCGTGGAAGAATCCATGCGCATGAACACTTGTTCCGCGAAGTAGTGGAAGACTTCGGATTTTGTTTCGGACAGGGCGGGGGTATTCCAAGGTTCATTTGCCCTCAGTCGTTCGAGTAGTAGTATCGTGCCGGCTACCCAGCCATTGGCTTTGGCGTGGAGCAATTGGAGTGTTTCTCGATCGATGTCCGACGTCGATCCTGCCAATGAGCCGGTCTCTTCAAACGTGAGCTTCAGGTCTTCCCACCTGATGTGTCCCACCCCGTTGTGTACCAGCTCTCTCGCAAAAGGCTCCGGGGGACCTTCACGGCTGATAGCAATGAGGGTGGCTCCCTGTGGGAACTCAGCCAGTGCGATCGGGAGCATCTTGTGGAGAAGAGCCTCGGTCGCCAATTCTTGATAGTTGTCGAGGGCTAGCACCGCCGGCTGAGGAAGTTTCGACCAAAGCTCTCGCATGAACCGTCTTGTGAAGCCCGGCACATCCGCCATGAATTCCGGGGTCAACGCGGGTAATCGAAGTTTTTTCCGTCCGGCTGCGCTCTGCGCGGCCTGTGCGAGGTAGTGAAAGAAGGTGGCGAGGTCGGCATCGCCGGGGTCCACGTGATACCAGAGCGTACGCTGTTTGGATTCGGCAAGATAGCTGGCAACGAGAGAGGTTTTCCCGGCTCCGGGTGGGCCGGCAACCCAAATCAGTGAATGGTGGCGACCGTGCTCTTTAAGGAGCGTAAATAGGCGCTCACGGCGTGTGATGGCGTAGAGTCGCGGTGGAGTGAGTTTGGCTAATGTCGCTACCCGGCCTGGCATGTGTAATGACCGTGATCTCGATGTGCTGTTGGAACCCACAATCGTGGTAGCAAAACGTATACCTCGAGAAAGTAAGGAAATGAAGCTGCCTTCCTGATAAACAAATTCATTCATGCCGTATTTACTGAGCAGTAGTGAAACCGTATCCTGTACTCACAGTCGGTAAATTCCCCCGCTGTATCTATTTCGATTCAGCGGCAACTGAATCTGATTGGATACAGAAGTATGGAGTTGCCAAACGAAGTCATTTCCCCCTATACGCGGGTGAATGGAAGGAAACGGGGTGCAGGGCATCGAAATGATAATATTGTCAGCCAATTCTGTTGACGGACCCCATGGATCTGACGTATCGTGAGCGATCCATACTGTCCGGGTACAAGGCTGTCTTGTAGAGCCTGAACGAGGGAGCTACGACGACCATGAAGATATATCTCGCCAATCCCCGTGGGTTTTGCGCCGGTGTCGATCGGGCAATCGATATCGTGGATCTGTCGCTCAAGAAATACGGCGCGCCGATTTATGTTCGGCATGAGATCGTCCATAGCCGCCATGTCGTGAATACCCTTCGCCGGAAGGGCGCCGTCTTCGTGGAGGAGCTGAACGAGGTGCCTGAAGGGTCGGTGGTGATTTTCAGCGCACATGGTGTCGCGAAGTCGGTCTGGGAAGAAGCGAATCAACGGCGTCTCCATGTCATTGATGCGACCTGCCCACTTGTGATCAAGGTTCATAATGAGGTGAACCGCGACTATACCCAAGGCTATGAACTGATCCTCATCGGGCACGCCGGCCACCCCGAAGTGATCGGAACGTTGGGGCAGGTTCCTGATAAATTTCACTTAGTGTCGTCCGTCGAAGACGTGGAAAAACTGAAGGTGGAGAATACGGTCAACCTCTCATATGTCACACAAACCACGCTGAGTGTCGATGAATGTCGGGACATCGTGGGGGCGTTGCATCAGCGGTTTCCCAACATCAAAGGGCCCCATCAAGAGGATATCTGTTACGCCACGCAGAACCGGCAGAATGCCGTCAAGGAGTTGTCCCGCCTCGTGGATGTCATTCTGGTGATCGGGTCACCGAACAGTTCCAATTCGAACCGGTTGCGGGAATTGGGAGAGCAGTGCGGCATCCCCTCCTACCTTATCGACTCGGCTGCCGATATCGATCCTGTCTGGCTCGAAGGGGCTAAAGCCGTTGGCATTGCCGCTGGTGCGTCAGCACCGGAAATTCTAGTCACGGAAGTGGTCGCGTTCTTGAGAGCGGCGGAGCCATTCGAAGTCGAAGAGTTAACCGTCATTGAGGAAGATGTCGAGTTCCTGTTGCCGAAGGAACTGGTTCAAATCGAGTCTTCGAAGAAGCCGATGGCTGGCGTTCCACGATAGTGTGGAATGTGAGAATGCAATGGCTGATCGCTGCCATTTAGTTCCTAATCCTACCTAATTCCATGAATTGTAGGGGGCGCGTTTGGTGCCCCCTACATACTGTGTTTTGATTTTGATTTCCTCAGATTGCTATGGTACAAGGTCGCGGAGTTTTCCGTTCCTAGGGGTGTGTCCGTGGAGTGTGCGTCTTACGTCACGATGAAGGGGGGCTGATGCATTTAAAGACTATGAGCATGACGGGCTTCAAGTCGTTTGCCGAGGCAAAGATCGAATTTCCCGAGGGTGTGACGGCGATCGTCGGTCCGAATGGAAGCGGGAAAAGCAACGTCGTGGACTCAATCCTTTGGGTGTTGGGTGAGCAGAGCACAAAGACACTCAGAAGTGAAAAGATGGAAGATGTCATATTTAATGGGACTGAACTCCGAAAGCCTCTGGGCATGGCCGAAGTCTCTCTGGTCATTGGTGGGCTTGATCCCACGATGATGAAGCTCGATGGGAGCTCGAGCCTTCCCAACGAATTGACCGAAATGCAAGAGATGATGATTACTCGCCGATTGTATCGTAACGGCGAAAGCGAGTATCTCCTCAACAAAGTCCACTGCCGGCTCAAGGATATTCGCAGTTTGCTGCTCGACACGCGTGCGGGAAGCAAAGGGCATACGGTGATCGCCCAGGGGCAGATCGACCAGATCTTAAACGCGTCTCCCCAGGATCGCCGTGAATTGATCGAGGAGACGGCCGGGATCGTTCGCTATAAAAAGCAAAAGGCTGAAGCGCTGCGTAAGTTGGAATCGACCCAACAGAATCTTCTCCGTGTCCGAGACATTGTCGCTGAGGTCAAAAAGCAGTTGAATTCCCTCGAGCGCCAAGCGCGCCAGGCCCGAACCTATCAGACCTTGCAAGGAGAGGTACGTGAGATCGAAGTGACGCTGCTGACCAAGGAGTTCCGGACCTTGCGGCAGGCGTTGCAGGAGGTCGAGAGTGATGTGCTGAATCTCGACCAGCAAGAATCGGAGAAGGCGGCTGAGCAGGCTCGGCTCACGACCGATCTAGAACAAGCCCGGCTCGATGCGATTACCATGTCCGACACTATCGCCAAGATTCGTGAAGAATTGGCAGGTGTTGAGCAGCAACAGGCCCAGGCGTTGACTGCGGCGGAAGTCGAGCGGAGTCGAGGGCAGTTGTTTGGACAACAACAGGTGCAGGAGTCGGTTGAGCTCGAGGAGCTGGGCCGTGTGCAGGGGCAGGTATCTGAGACGCTGCAGACGATCGAGACGTCCTTACGGTCAGTGGATGAGGAGATGACGCTTCGGGTTCAGGCGCTCGAGGAATTAGATCAGGAGCTAATGCGATTGGTCGGTCAGCGGGCGGCAGCCGTCGCGGAGGAGGAGCGAGGCCGCAAGGATGTACTTCAGCTGGCTGTGCTTGTGGCGAATACCGAACAGGCCATCTCCCAACTGGCGAGACGGATGGAAGATCTCGTGGGGCGTGGTGCACGGTTGACGGCGGAGCGAGAGGAGCTCGGCGGCCAGCGTATGACGGCGATCGAACGGCATGAGTCGTTGCGGAACGAGTATGGAGAGGCCGATCGGCGGGTGTCGGAACTGCGTGCGGAGCTGCGGGCGGTGCAGGAAGAGGCCGCTCAAGCTGCGGGGAGCCTGCAATCGTTGGATCAGGTGATTCTGCGCCGTTCGGAGGAATTGGCAGGAGTCGATTCACGTCTTGAGGCGCTCCAAAGCGTGGTGCGTGAAGAAATGGGCTATGGCCGGCAGGGTGTCCAGCAAGGTCCTGCCCTGAAGTCTTGCGAGGGCGTGCGGGACGCGGTCGCCGAGTGGCTGATCGTTCCGTCGGGGATGGAGCGTGCAGTTGAGGCGGTACTGGGGGAGCGTGTTCGCGGATGGTTTGTGGATGAGCCGTCGGTCGGCAAACGGCTGATTCGATTTCTCCAGCAAGAGACGCTCGGGCGAGGCAGCTTTATCCCCCAGCGTCCTCGATGGGACGGGGCCTCGACTCCATCGTGGTGGGCGACGATTGCCGCTGAACCCGGGGTGGTGGGGCGAGCGGTCGATCTGGTCCAAGCGGATGCCGCGCAAACGGCGGCTCGTAACGTTCTGTTCGATCGCGTGGTGATCATTCGGTCCTTGGATCAGGCGTTGCAGCTGTGGGAGCGATCCGAATGGGGCGCTCCTCACGGACCGATTCTCGTCACGTTGGATGGGGAAGTGGTGGATGCCTCGGGTATCGTGACGGGAGGCCAGGTGCAAAGCACACCCGGTCTGCTGGAACGGCGTCGAGAGGTCATCGATCTCGAGGCCAAACGAGAGTCGTTTGTGACGGAGCTTGATCAGAGTAAGCAACAGCGGGACATGGTCGTTGCACAGATTCAGATACTCACCCAGCGTGATCGCCAGCTCGGCGATGCCCTGCGCGAAGCGGAAATGCAGAATCTGTCGTTGCGCAAAGATGAAGAACAGCTCCAACACAAGCTGACAGATCTTGACCATCGCTTGCAAGCTGTGGACGCGGAGATTCAGGAAGGCCTCACTGAGCGAGGTCGAGTTGAGGAAGAATCACAGTCCGTGCAGGCTCAATTGGGACAATGGATTGCAGAGAAAAACGGGCAGGATGCCTTGGTGGCGCGAGTACGAGAGCGCCTGGGGTTGCTTGACCAGACGATGAACCAGCACCAGGAGCATGTCACTCAAGCCAAGCTGACCGTACAGGGCTTGCGGGCCAAACGAGAACATGAACAGCTGAATCGTGCTCGTGTCACGCAGCAGATACAGGAGGCTGAAGAACGGCGGCGAACCTTAGGTGAACACCTCGACAGCTTGAAGGGTTTGATCGAACAGAGCCGGGAGGAACAGGTCCGGCAAGAGACGCGGTGCCAAGATCTCGGTGTGACTGTCGGGCGGGTCAAGGGTGAATTGGTTGCGGCTCAGGAGCGACAGGCGCAGCACATGACAGCGAGTCAAACACTTGAAGCCGGTTTGGAGGAGGTGCGGCGAGGGATGTCGGTCGTTCGAGAGGCTCGAATGACCGTGGAGGTTCGTCGTGCCGAGGTGCGTCTGCACTTGGGGACGGTGGAGGGTACGCTGACCGGCACCTATCAACTTGATCCACTGACCCTGGTCGATGCTCCGTCGCAATCAGATGAGTCGGTAGGCGAGGCGCAGGTTGCTGTGCAGCAAGAGACGGACGAGCGTTCAGATGCGGAGCTGAAAGAGCAGTTGCAGAAACTCCGTGATCGCCTGGATCGCATGGGCCCCATCAATCTGGCTGCGATCAGCGAGCACCAGGAATTGGAGGAGCGGCACAACTTTTTGTCGGCGCAAGAGCAAGACCTTTCGAACTCGATTGCCTCGCTGAAGGAGATCATCCAGCGGATTAACCGGACGACGAAGGAGATGTTTGCCGCCACCTACGACGAATTGCAGCAGAAGTTCACCGAGGTGTTTGGACAATTTTTCCCCGGGGGACGGGCCGAGCTACAATTGGTCGAGGAACCGCCTTTGGAAAACGGTGAGCCATCCGGTAATCAAGAGCCTGGCATCGAGATTGTGGCTCAACCTCCCGGCAAACGGCTGAAGAGCATTACCATGCTGTCGGGTGGAGAAAAAACGTTGACGGCGATGGCGCTCTTGTTTGCGAGTTTTCTCATCAGGCCGACCCCGTTCTGCCTGTTGGATGAAATCGATGCGCCGCTGGACGAGGAAAACATCGGCCGTTTTACGGCGGTCTTGAAAGACCTGGCACAGAATGCTCAATTTCTCGTCATTACGCACAATAAACGCACGATGAGCATCGCTGATTCGCTTTTTGGTGTGACGATGGAAGAACCGGGTGTGTCGAAGCTTGTATCCGTCAGGCTCGGCGATCTCCAGCCGGCTTAAATGGTAGGCGCCGTAACAGAGGCGCAGTGCCCTTTGCTCTCTTTCGTGAATTATTGAAGCGGCGGCCTGCTGGGCCAGCTGCTGAATGAGCGGTTATCTAGGCACTGTTTATCCTTCTTGCAGCTGAATCGTTTCGACGTGGACTCGGGCGGTACCTTGTTCGACGAACCCGAGTTGTTCGGCTGCCCCTCGGTTTACATCAATGATTCTCTTCCCGGAGGCAGGGTTATGCTGACTGGGAAAGGGGCCATGGTCATTGACTCTCACCATGATTGACCGTCCGTTTTCGAGGTTCGTCACGTGCACGTGAGTCGGGAGCGGCAAATACTTATGGGCTGCCGTCAATCCGTCGGGGTTGAACAGTTCGCCGTTGGTCCTCATGGAGCCGCCTGGCAACCGTCTGGTTTCTTCTCCATACCACAAGGCCTAGCCCGTTTTCTCGTAGATCTGCGCGCTGGTCACCGTCATCGGGATATAGCGAGAGCCGTTGATGGTATAGGGAGCGGTTTTCACACGTCCGAGCCGAATTGCCTCTGTGACAGGGAGACCATCGATGGTCTGGAGTTCATCCCTGACCAAGGGAACGTCCAATGGAGCCCGTACAACTTCAAAGGTGAATTCCCCGATGTGGTAGACAAGATTGGTCGCCTCTTTCGTGAATTGATATGTTTCGCGTACGGTCCACACGGTTCCTTTGACGGTGCTCTTAGTGACTCGATAGCCCGTCTTGATCGTTGAGACGGTTGCCTTGAGTACAGAGCAGGAGGTGAGTGTTAGGATGAAGATGCTTAGGAGCCATAATGGGAACGTGACTCGGTGCATCCGCATAGGCTCATGAAGAAGCCGATAGTGGCACAGAGGAGATCTCACGACACCCATAATGATGGCGTAGTGTTGTTTGTGTGGCAAGGCAGACTCCCCTCCGTAACGCATCGTTGGGTACAAGCAGGAGTGTGTTTGGATCATGCAGAGCAGGCTGGGCGTGGGCGATTACGACCGTACGCAAATGAGGTGATGTCCGTTCAGCCTCAGCCGGAAAGAAAGATGGTTTTCGTATGGGAGCAGGATAGGCTCGGGTATTCTGTAAGTGTAGCAACAGGGAGATGTTACCGCTATCGAGGAGGTAATCATGACACCTGTCCAAGGACCAGTCAGGCACCCGTATCCACAATCAGTCGACGGTCTCGTTCGTGCTCAGGTGATCTTGGAAACACTCTGTACGTTACATGGGAAGAGAGACCGAACGCTGGTTCGCCGAGAAGATGTGGAGAGGCTGGAGGCGTTTGATGATCATCCCTTGGCGCCTGCCATGGGAGTGATCAATGGGCTGAAGTTATCGGCTGTCCTATGGGGCGTTATCCTCCTGGGTGTCGTCTTGATATGGTGATCCGTTTCTCCCGCAGTAAGACTCGCGTGGGTTCCTCTCTAATATCTAGGGTGGTCCCACGTCGTGCATCAACATAACTTTCCAATAGGCTATTCGTCATCACCGTAGCCACCATACTGTTCTCAATCACCTACCGGATTCGAATCTGGCGGGGACATCAGGCACTTCTGTATCTCCCGCGCTTGACTCGATTTTGGGTGTCTGTTATAACCCAGCAGTGCTTGTGTAGGTTTTTTCAAACACACACAAGGAGACCTGTTGTAGATGACGGTTTCTTGCCTGCCGATCGTTATTGTTTTGAGTCCTAACCATTCATGAACCTCATTAAGGCGCTTTTCAACCGCCTCTCTGACAGCTTGCTCTCTGGGACGCCGGGGAGGCTGGATCACGCAACGGAGTTCAACCCCGTGGCACCGCTTCGGTTGGTGTCGGAGAAGCCGGTCGTGCTTCCTGCTTTGGATACCGCTGCAGGCCGGCGGCCAATTGGTCATGCTGTGGGACAGCCTGATTCGGTTGATGAGGCAATCAAGCGGAGCCAATCATGGTTCTTTGCCCGCCAACATGCTGAGGGGTACTGGGTCGCGGAATTGGAAGCCGATACCACTCTCACATCCGAATATCTGATGCTTCGCCGCTTCCTTGATCGGGTGGATCCAAAACGGGAAGTGATGGCGGTTCGATATCTCAAGTCGATGCAGCTTCCTGATGGAGGATGGCCCATTTATTATGGAGGACCATCAGAGATCAGCGCTTCGGTAAAGGCCTATTTTGCGTTGAAGCTGGGCGGTGTATCGGCAGATGAACCGTTCATGATTCGGGCCAAGGAACGTATCTTGGCCATGGGTGGAATTCTCCAGGCCAACGTGTTTACGAAAATCACGCTGGCGTTGTTCGATCAGTATGATTGGGAAGGGGTCCCCCACATGCCTGTGGAGATCATGCTGCTTCCCAAGAAATTCTATTTCAGTATCTATGCGATCTCCTACTGGTCACGGGCGGTCTTGATTCCGTTACTGATTGTCTTCGCTCACCGGCCGGTCTGTCGCATTCCACGGGATCAGGGGATCGACGAGTTGTATTCCGTCCCGCGCGAAGAAGTGCGATATTGGAAGTATCCTCCGTTCAATAAAGATCAGGCCTGGTTTACCCCGCACAACTTTTTTGTCGCCTTGGACGCGATGTTGAAGTTGTATGACCGTATGCCGATGCGGGCGTTACGGGAGAAGGCATTGCAGAAGGCCTCGTCCTGGATGGTGGATCACATCAAGGGATCTGGGGGGCTCGGCGCGATCTATCCGGCGATGGCGAACTCCATCATGGCGCTCGAATGTTTGGGGTACAAGGCCGATGATCCGCTCGTCGTCAAAGCTCTGCGTGAAATCGAGGAGCTGGAAGTCTATGATTCGGTCATGATGGATGGCGAGTCCGTCTCCACCGTGCATTTGCAGCCGTGTTTTTCACCTATTTGGGATACGGCGTTGTTGACCAATGCGTTGATCGAGGCTGGTGTGTCGCAGGATCATCCGTTGCTCCAAAAGGCAGGCCGCTACCTGATGTCCCGCCAAGCCAAGACGGTAGGGGATTGGATCATCTCCTCACCGAGTGCAGAACCGGGGGGGTGGTATTTTCAGTTTGAGAATGAACTCTATCCGGATGTCGACGATTCCGCTGTTGTCATCATGGCGCTCTCAAAATTGAAGATCCCCGAACAGGAATGTGAACTGGACGAGTCCATGCGGCGTGGCATGCAATGGGTCCTGGCCATGCAGGGCTCTGACGGCGGTTGGGGAGCCTATGATAAAGACAATAACCGAGTGGTCTTCAACTATATTCCGTTTGCCGACCACAAGGCGCTGTTGGATCCCAGCACGGCTGATCTTGCTGGACGGTGTTTGGAAATGCTCGGCGCTTTAGGGTATGACCAGACCCACCCATCAGCTGGACCGGCGCTGGCCTTTCTCAAGAAAGAGCAGGAGAAGGACGGAAGCTGGTATGGGCGGTGGGGTGTTAATTATATCTATGGGACATGGTCCGTATTAGCCGGTCTGCGTGCTATCGGTGAGGATCTTTCGGCTCCCTATATTCGCCGTGCCGTGTCGTGGCTTGAATCAAAACAGAATCCTGACGGCGGGTGGGGTGAATCCTGTCTCTCCTATCGAGACGATGGTGATAATCATGGAAAAGGAGAGAGTACGCCATCCCAAACCGCATGGGCACTGATGGGCCTGATGTCGGCCGGAGCGGTTGATTCCTTCAGTGTGGCGCGTGGTGTACAGTTCCTGCTTCGGCAGCAAACGAAGGATGGATCATGGCAGGAGATTGCCCACACTGGGACGGGATTTCCTCGCGTCTTTTACCTTCGGTACCATTGGTATTGTCAATACTTCCCCTTATGGGCGTTGGCGATGTATCGCAACCTGCGTGCTCGTGGGAAAACAAGGGCTGACGAACTGCGCCATCATCTCAAAGGAGCTGACCTCCCTCGGGCCGAGCATTGACCCCCGCTGGTCTTTTCCCTCTATTGTCTTTGAATGGGCAGCCGGGCACACGCGTCGCTATTTTTGCGGCGACACCATGGGAAATGAGAGCCATACGTTCAGCGTTTCATCCTGTGGTCAAACGCACTGTCGGTGGAATTCAGACGCTTGTGCATGTTGCCGGGGAGCAAGAATATTGTCTGATTCAGACTGGTGTCGGTCCAGAAAAGGCACGGCAATGTGCTGCCCGGTTGCTTGATAACCAGACCTTCTCTCTCATGATCTCCACGGGATTTGCCTGCGCACTAATCGCAGTAGGTATTGGTGCGCTCTTAGTTGGTCATGAGGTAGTGTACAGCGATGAGAAAAGTACGGAGTCCGTACCTCCTATCAGTGTGTTTGGCGAAGAACGGGATCGTGTAGTCGAGTACACTCAGACCATAATACCTGCGGTGCAGATGGGTCGGTTTGTCTCAACTGATCATGTGATCGGGACTGCTCGGGAAAAACGAGCCTTTGCAGACAAGACTCAAGCGATCGGCCTTGATATGGAGAGCGCAGCCTTGGCGGTCGAAGCAAGTCGAGTCCATACGCCGTTTATCATTATTCGAACAGTGTCGGATCTTCTCAATGAAGATCTTCCGCTTGACTTCAATCTCTTTCTCAGGCCCACTGGGTGGTTCAAAGGGATTGGGACTGTTCTAGCCGCTCCATCCTGTCTCTTGGGGCTTGGTCGGCTTCGTCGGCAGAGTATCATCGCCGCGGAAGCGTTGACCGGTTTTTTTAGGCAGTATGCGACGACGAGGGCTCATCAAGGACGAGAACGCGCGTCGACCTCGATGTGACTATGAAATCTCTTGAAGCACTGGGCCGCTGGGCTCTCACCTCTGTGGTTGAAATGGGTCGGATGCTGATCTTCGTGCTGTCGGCCTTTGGCTGGTTGGCACGTCCCCCGTTTCGAGCCATTCAAACCGTTAAACAACTCCATTTTATCGGCTATAAATCGACATTTGTCGTTGTGTTGACGGCAACCTTCACGGGTATGGTGCTGGCGCTGCAGGGGTATCATACGTTGCGGAAATTCGGATCGGAGGGGTTGCTTGGCGCAGCTGTGGCGGTCAGCATGATTCGTGAGTTGGGGCCGGTGTTGGCAGCGCTGATGGTGACGGCGAGAGCCGGGTCAGCCATGACGGCGGAGATCGGAATTATGCGGATCACGGAACAGATCGATGCGCTCGATACCATGGCCGTCAATCCGCTCCAATACCTGATTGCGCCAAAATTGGTTGCAGGGTTGATCGGCGTGCCGCTCCTGGTCGCTATTTTTGATGTGGTGGGAATTTACGGTGGCCATGTCGTGGGAGTGGAGCTGCTTGGTGTGAACGCTGGGACCTATTGGAATTCCATAGAGTCTGCGGTTGAGTGGAAAGATGTCTATGGGGGCATCCTGAAATCCATCAGTTTTGGGCTGATTATCAGCTGGGTTTGTTGTTATAAGGGGTTCTTTACCAAAATGAGTGCAGAGGGCCTGGGGAACGCTACGACCGAAGCGGTCGTACTCTCGTCGGTCCTGATTCTCGTGTGGGACTATTTTTTGACCGCCCTCCTCTTTAACCTGTAATCATGTTGAAGCTTGTCGGGGTGACGAAGACACTAGGTGGGCAGCAGGTATTGAGGGGCGTCGATCTTGCCGTGCCGGAAGGAAAACTCACGACGATCATCGGGCGCAGCGGAGAGGGCAAGAGTGTGCTGCTGAAACACATGATCGGTTTGCTCCAGCCTGATTCCGGAGAGGTGTGGGTCGATGACGTCGAGATTTCCCGGCTTCGTGGGCATGCGCTGAATGAGGTGCGCAAGCGATTTGCAATGTTGTTCCAGGGCGCGGCGTTGTTCGACTCACTGACGGTCTTCGAAAATGTCGCCTTCCCCCTCCGGGAGAAGCTCCGATTGAAAGGGCCTGAGGTGACCAACCGGGTTGAGGAAAAACTCGATCAAGTCGGCTTGACCGGGATGGGACATAAATTTCCAGCCGAATTGAGCGGAGGCATGCGTAAGCGCGCAGGGTTGGCACGTGCGTTGGTCATGCAGCCCGAGATCATGCTGTTCGATGAGCCGACAACGGGACTTGATCCGCTCATGGCCAAGTCGATTCATGACTTGATTACGAGTATGCAGCGAAAGTTTCGGTTTACTGCTGTGATGGTGAGCCATGAAATTCCAGAAATCTTCGGGATTTCTGATTACGTGGCGATCTTGAAGCAGGGGAAGATCGCGGCGATGGCCGAGCCGTCTGAGTTTCAACGAACCACTGATCCTGAAATCAGGGAATTTATTTCGGTGGGAGGGACGGTGCTGATGCACGCAAAGGCTTCAGAGGCTAAAGGAGTATCATGATGGAGAAGGCCAAGCTGGAGATGATTGTCGGCATATTCGTATTGATAGGGATCATCTCGTTGGGGTATCTCTCCGTCAAGCTGGGGAAATTGGAACTGATCGGTGGAGATCTCTATGAGGTTGATGCGCTATTCAATTCCGCGACAGGGTTGAAATCCGGAGCGGCTGTGGAAATCGCGGGCGTTGAAGTTGGGCGGGTCAAGGCGATCAGCCTCAAGGAGGATCGGGCACTCGTGCGATTGGGGTTGCACAATGGGACGAAGCTGTATTCCGATACCATAGCTTCGATCAAGACGCGAGGGATCATCGGAGAAAAGTACCTGTCCCTGTCGCCGGGTGGAGGGGGCGATCCGTTGAAGCCGGGTGAGACCATCCGAGATACGGAGTCCGGCCTCGACTTGGAGGAATTGGTGAGCCAATACGTGCATGGGAAAGTCAATTAGTTCGAGCGCACGTATTTGCGCACTGCGGAATAAGCCATCGAGTCAAAGGGAGTGGGTGGGATATGGTAATAGGGGAGTGCTGGAACAGTGGAGGCGTGTTCCGTCGGTTAGTCGTGGGATTCTTGCTCATGGCCGCGGTGATTGTGGCAGTACCTACCCAAAGTATTGCGGGGGATCCCACGGTCGCCATGAAGGCAACTATTGATGAAGTGCTCCGGATCGTACGGGATAAAGAGCTCAAACAGCCGGGGAAGGTCGACGCGCGTCGACACATGCTCGAAACCGTGGTGGCGGCACGATTCGATTATGCTGAAATGTCTCGGCGGGCACTGGGGGCTCCCTGGAATCAACTGACAGACCAACAGAAGCAGGAGTTCGTCGATCTATTTCGAACGTTGTTGACGAATTCGTATGCGGATAAGATCGAGACTTATTCCGGCGAGGGCGTGGAGTATCTCAACGAGCGTACGGAGAAAGAGTACGCCGAAGTCCGGACAAAGGTGCTATCAGGGAAAACCGAAATTCCTTTGGATTATCGACTCGTCAATAAGGCTGCCGAGTGGCGAGTGTACGATGTCGTCGTAGACAACGTCAGCTTGGTGAATAACTACCGTGGGCAGTTTACGAAAATTCTTCGTGCCTCTTCCTACACGGATCTCGTCGAACAGCTCCGCAAGAAATCAGACAAGCTCAAGGCACCATAGCACCGGTTCTGACGTGATGACGACGTGTATGCGTAGCCTTGCGAGTAGCTTTGTCGGTGCACTGTGCATGATCTTTTGTCTTGCGCCTCTGAATCAGGCTCAGGCGGAAGTGAAGTTTTTTCCAATCCCCGCCATCAGTACCAGTAAAAACGACGGAAGCGATTTCGGGTTGATCGTGCCGGCGCTATTCACGGGGCCGGATGGTGATTTGAAGTATCTGGTCGCTCCAATGGTGGTGCACAACTCGTTTGTCGGCACGCGTGGAACGATCAATCTATTTCGCTACGAGCCGGGCGGAAAGGAGCTTCGAGGAATTGCGTCTTGGTCGGAACGGATCGAGCGCAAGTTCTTGTTGAGCTACGTTGATCCTGGATTTAGTGATGGTCGATACAGCATCGGGTTCAGCGCCATGCATTTCAAGAACGCCACCATGCGTTTTTTTGGGCTGGGGCCGACGACCGTCAAAGGAGACCAAACGAATTACACGGCTTCTGAGACCAGGCTCAATTGGAAGTTCGGGGTGTATGCAAACGAGGTCACGCAAATTGCGGTCAGCCAGCGATTGCGACATATGCAACCAATCCAACAGGGGGCTGCTGATTTATTCCCGTTTTCCGGAGCGCTGTTTCCGGACGCTCCTGGTATGGGGGGGGCAACGATTTTAGGGCAGCGCATCAGTTTCCATTATGATACACGCAACAATCTCGTCACACCGACCGATGGCATGGCCGTCACGGCCTATGCCGAGCTGAACTATAACTTCAAAAACGGCGAGCATCCGCTCTATTCGCGATATGGGCTTGATGTGAAGAAAATGTTTGCCAGTGAATCCAAACGGGCGATTTTGGTCATTCACGGGGAACTACAAGCGACAATCGGGACGGACGTACCATTTTTCGAGCAGAGCTCGCTCGGTGGACAGAATTCGTTGCGTGGTCTTGGCATGGATCGATACATCGACAAGCAGATGATCGCGTTCAGTGTCGAAGAGCGAATTCATATCCTGCGAGCGCGGCTCGCCGGGGTTATGGCCGATTTTGAGATTGCCCCGTTTATCGATACGGGGCAGGTGTTCAACTCATTCAAGAACGTCAGCTTCAAAGACTATCGCATTACACCGGGCATTGGGTTTCGGGGAATTATTCGTCCGAATGTCGTGGGACGAATCGACTATGGCTTTAGCAGGGAAGGGGGAGCCATTTTTGCTGGACTCGATTTCCCATATTAACAAGCCTGGTGCAAAACTCTTCCCGCTCCCATACAGAGGGCGAACACAGTGTGTATGCGGTCGCATCTGAATAGTCTGAGAGATCCTCAATATGGCATCTGGCAAGGTTCCTGTCGGTTGAGATGTAGTGTCAGGACTGTATTGTGCGTGATGACTCTTCTGAACTGCAGGAGCCCAAAGATCCTCAATCTTTGGGCTCCCGATTCGCTATGAACTGGAACTGATCGACGACTCAATCAGGGTTCGTGCCACTGGCGACTTGAGTGGTTTCTGAGCTCCGCGTACCTTTCGTAAGTACTTGACTTCATGTAGTTTCTGTGTGAAACTTTGCGAAAAATCGCTCCTGGATCATACCAGGGAGAGCGTATTCCTGCCAAAGGCGGTCAGCGTCAATGGTAGACAAACGAAGGAGAGTATCCATGTCCATCTTGAAGAAGATCCATAGTCCGGCTGATCTGAAACGACTATCTCCCGACCGCTTTCCAGCGTTGTGCCAAGAGATTCGTGAACAGATTATCGGCGCGGTCTCCAATGTCGGTGGACACCTGGCTTCAAATTTGGGAGTCGTTGAGCTCACAGTCGCTCTGCAGTATCTCCTCGATACGCCGACCGACAAGATTGTGTGGGACACGAGTAACCAGTCTTATACACATAAATTACTGACCGGTCGCCGAGAACAATTCCATACGCTTCGCCAATATGGAGGACTGAGCGGGTTCTGTAAACGAGAGGAAAGTGAATACGACACATTCAATGCCGGGCATGCCGGGACTGGGGTGTCGGCTGCTTTCGGTATGGTGGAAGCCCGTGAACAGTTGAAGCAAAAGCATAAAGTCGTGTGTGTCGTCGGTGACGGGGCGATGACGGCCGGTATGACGCTCGAAGGTCTGCACCATGCCGGAGGGCTCGGAAAAGATTTCCTCGTGATCCTCAACGACAATCAGATGTCGATCTCAAAAAATGTCGGGGCGATCTCCGCGTACTTGAGCCGAACGATTACCGGCGAGTTTTACGGGAAGATGCGTGAAGAAACGGGGCAGCTGCTGGGTAAGATTCCTCATATTGGCAGTGATATGCAAAAACTCGCCCGTCGTGCTGAAGAGCTAGCAAAAGGCGTGATTCTCCCTGGATTGCTGTTCGAGGAGCTTGGGTTTCAGTACAGTGGTCCTATCGATGGGCACAACTTCGAACATCTTCTTCCAACGCTTGAGAATGTCCTGAAAATGAGGGGACCGGTCCTTCTCCATATCATTACGAAGAAGGGACTCGGGTATGAGCCGGCGATGAAGAATCCCGTGTGGTTCCATGCCTGCCCACCGTTCGTTCGCGAAACGGGTGTCCCCGCGAAAAAAGCCGCGCGGCCATCCTATACGGCGCTCGCAATGGAGACGCTGGTCAAATTGGCCCGTGAAGATAAACGCATTGTTGCTATCACGGCAGCCATGTGCGAAGGCACAGGTCTGACGGCGTTCGAAAAAGAATTCCCCGATCGTCTCTACGATGTCGGTATTGCCGAACAGCATGCCGTGACATTTGCGGCAGGGCTTGCAGCCCAAGGGCTGAAGCCGGTCGTGGCGATGTACGCGACGTTTCTCCAGCGGGCTTATGATCAAGTCGTGCACGACGTGGCGACGCAGAATCTTCCCGTGGCATTCTGTATCGATCGTGGCGGCCTCGTGGCTGAGGATGGAACCACTCATCACGGTGCCTTCGACTACGCCTTCTTGCGCCATGTTCCCAACATGGTTGTGATGGCCCCAAAAGATGAGAATGAGCTTCAGCATATGATGAAGACATCCCTGGAACATAATGGTCCGATTTCGGTGCGCTATCCGCGCGGAGTGAGCCTGGGCGTGAAGATGGATGCGACGCTGCAGACACTTCCTATCGGGAAAGGTGAGTTGCTGAAGGATGGGACGGATGTGGCGATCATGGCGATTGGCGTATCCGTGTGGCAAGCGATGGAAGCCGCGAAGCGCCTCAGCGAAGAAGGCGTCTCTACGGCGGTCGTCAATGGGCGGTTTGTGAAACCTATCGATCAGGAACTGGTCGTGGATGTCGCGAAGCGGGTTCGGTATGTCGTGACGGTTGAAGAGGGCTGTAAGATGGGTGGGTTCGGTTCCGCAGTGCTTGAGACGCTGGCCGAGGCGGGCGTCTCCGGTGTGAGGACCAAGGTGCTTGGTTTGCCTGATTGGTACATCGAGCAGGGGCCGCAAGATTTGCTGCGGGAGCGATATGGGTTGACGGCGGAAGGAATTTATCAAAGTGTCAAGGAGCTGATCGGGAAGGTGCCGGCAGAAAAAGCACAATTTGTCGGGACAGCACATGCCGGTCATCTTCCACATGGAGATGAACAGGGCAGTTAAGAGTGACATAAGGAGTGAAGGATACGGGGCAAGGCGAGTAGCTGGATGCATATTTCAAGGCGAAAAACTCGACAGATTCAGGTTGGCTCGGTGAAAATTGGTGGCGATGCCCCGGTGTCCGTGCAATCGATGTGCTCGACAGACACCCGCGATGTGGCGGCAACCGTTGCTCAAATTCGTCAGCTTGAGGCCGCCGGTTGTGAACTTATTCGTGTCGCGGTTCCCGACGAAGAAGCCGCCCAAGTCCTTCCGCAAATCAAATCGGCGATGACGGTACCACTGATCGCCGATATCCATTTTGATCATCGTCTTGCCTTGAAAGCCGCGAAGATCGTCGATTGTGTGCGTATCAATCCAGGCAATATCGGGGCCTGGTGGAAGGTGGAAGAGGTCATTAGGGCCGTGAATGACCGAGGCATTCCACTTCGCGTCGGAGTGAACGGGGGGTCGCTTGAACGGCCCCTGCTGGAAAAGTACGGGTGGCCCTCCCCTGAGGCCTTGGCCGAGTCAGCGTTGAACGCAGTTCGGTCGCTCGAGGATGTCGGCTTCACCAATATGAAGGTGTCACTCAAGGCATCTGATGTGCATCATGCGATTGATGCCTACTATCTCTTTGCGATGCAGTCGAACTATCCCTTGCACATCGGCATCACCGAAGCCGGTACGGCGATGACCGGCGCTGTGAAGTCGGCCATGGGCCTCGGATATCTTCTCTCCCAGGGAATCGGAGATACGTTGCGGGTGTCCCTTGCTGCCGATCCGGTAGAAGAAGTGAAGGTCGGCTATGAGATTCTAAAGTCGCTCGAACTCCGCCACCGCGGAATCAACGTCATCGCCTGTCCGACCTGTGGACGGGTCGAGATCGATGTTGTCCGGATGGCGAATGAATTGGAGAAAAAACTCGGCCATATCAAGACACCGTTGAACGTATCCGTGCTCGGCTGTGTGGTGAATGGGATTGGAGAAGGGAAAGAAGCCGATATCGGGATTGCCGGCGGTGAGGGGAAAGGTATTTTGTTCAAGAAAGGCAAGCTTGTCCGAAAGGTCCCGATAGAAGAACTGATGGACACGCTGATTGTGGAAGTGGAGCAGCTCGCGAAGGAGAAAGAAGCGGAAGGCCGTGGTGAGCCCGCTGTTTCCGTTGCTGCTAGCGGATGGGAACCTCTTATTCCTCAGGGCGATCAATCCTCAACTCTCGGCAAAGAAATTCCAGTCCTGCCTCACAGGTAGTTCAGCTCTTACGAGACAGCATTCCATCATCCAGTGCCGGAAGCCACAGCTGAAAGGCTCTGAGAAGCGCACAGGGGTGTCCTCCGAAGCTTCGGCGACCGAGGAGAGACTGCGACCGCTTTCTCGGAAAGCACAACAGCGACCAAGACTGTCACGCCGCCGGGCTCCACTCGTCAGATTGATTTTTGGGCGAGCCTTGCCAAAGAAATAATTGACGCGCTATTACGGGCCATGTCACTGTGCGTGGCATAATGGAAGTGCATTCCATCATCCGTAGGATTCGTGACGTTGCTACGTCTCCTCTCTTTGGTCGAGTGGTCAAGCTTGGCCTGACCGTTGCCGCAATCGTGCATGGCTACATCATTTCGTTCGGGCGGTCGTTTCACTTTCGTGACATTGATATCCATCGGGAGATTGGACGGCGCTTTCTCACCGGCGAATATCTCTACGCCAATGATTACTGCTACATGTACTTGCCCACCACCGGCGTCTATTTTGCTCCATTCCTGGCTTTTGAAAGAAACCCAAGCTTGGCTCTGCGCTATGCACTCGCAATCGGCTGCCTGGTTGGAACCATCATGGTGTTTGACCGGATGCTCCGCGGTCCATCGGAGCGGAATGGGTGGGAACGGCTGTGGATCGGTATTGGTGCAGGCGCATTGACGCTGCAATTTATCCTCAATGACCTTGATGACGGCGGTCCGCATCTGATGCTGTTGGGAATCCTCAGCGGTGGGGTCTATGCGATATGGGTCGGGAGGGAACGGTTGGGCGCCGTTTTGATCGGGCTTGGTATCGTACTCAAAATCACCCCTGCCTTGTTCGTTCTCTTCTTTCTCTGGAAGCGGCAGTGGCGGCTGGCATGGTCAACCGTGGCTGCAACCATTCTGTGGATTCTCCTGCCCATCATCTATATGGGGCCGACCAGCTGGTGGAATCATCATGTTGAATGGACACAGAATGCTGTCTTGTCCGTACTTGATCGGCAGGCAGAGGGTCGGCAAGAAAATGAGCTTCAGAAGGCAAACCTTTCACTTCGACATACCATGATGAGATATCTCGTCACGTATCCACCGACGCACCGTCTTCGGCAAGTAGACCATGGGTATAAACCAGTATTGGATCTTCCATCACCGGTGGCCAATGGCATCGTTGGAGTTGCGGCGGTCGGTCTGCTTGGACTATTCGCATGGTCAAGTAGGAGAAACTTTCAAGGGGCGGGGGATACGACGTGGGCTCAGGACTGTGCAGGGATCCTGATGCTGGCCTTGTTTCTTTCACCCATTACGTGGGATCAGCATCTGGTCTGGATGATTCCGGCTGCATGTATCGTCGTGGCTGCAGCTCTGCAAGTACAGAGAACGTTGAGCCGCACGGCGTACGTGATGCTCGGCGTCTATGTGGTACTGACCATGTTGCTGAATTATGAAGTGGTCGGGTCGGCAAGATGGGAAGCGTTGAAAAGCTATCACCACCTCGGTATTGCCATGCTTATCTTTTACAGTTTGCTTCTGAGTACGAGCCGTAGAGACGCACGATCCAACCTTCAGTCAGAACCTATGCTGCCTCGCTCACCTCGTATTGCAAATGAGACATAAGATTAAGCAGTGCAGTTCTTGTCTTGAGTTCTGGAAAACGAAGCGATTATAATGCCGTTCTCGGGGCGCCGTACCCAAGTGGTAAGGGAGCAGTCTGCAAAACTGCGATGCAGCGGTTCGAACCCGCTCGGCGCCTCCATACTTTTCCGCAGGCATCG
>WBZU01000782.1_pt1 | contig 25982 bp, 18 predicted proteins | sample 5204311 | NCBI WGS metagenome assembly WBZU01 (sample SAMN12344359, study PRJNA552823) | activated sludge metagenome | biome: Activated sludge suspended growth; feature: Nitrification reactor; material: Wastewater; isolation source: activated sludge from nitrification reactor of wastewater...
AACAACGAACGACGTAGATCCGCGAGCGGAATATATGCCAATCGTTTCAACAGATCGATACGCGCTTCCGGCTCGGCTCGCCCCAAAATGGACGCCAATAGCACGACGACACGCTCTTCGGCATCCGGTCCCAATCGACCGAGCGGAATATCGGCGAGTTTCGAAGCGACGATCCAATCCGGATCGCGCACCGCTTTTTCGAATATCGCCCACGTCTCGGGCCGATCCAAATGATCCCATAATGCGCGGAGGAGCGCGATACGCACGTCCCGATGCGTCCCGGGTGCGTCCAAGCGTAACAATTCTTGATACGCGTCCCCGCCGCCGACCTCCCCCAACAGGCGCACGACTTCTTTCGCCACCGTCACTTTTTTCAATGGCACGGCTCGAAGTTCAGCCAATACTTGAGGTTTGCGCATTTCGGAAAAAACCTTGCGCAAAGCATAAATCGCCCACCGCGCGCGATCATCCCCCAAGGCCTCCACGAGCGTCGGGACACCTTGTCGCGCATCCAGCCACGGAAGTCCCCGAATCGCCATTTCTCGCACGGGCTGCCGTGGATCACTCGCAAATGGCAAAATGGGCGTCGCATCGGCGAACGCAAGCCGCACCAGCGTGAATATCGCGAAACGCAATTCCGGAACGGGTCGCGATTCATCTTGAAGCATCCGAATCAATGCCGCCGCGTAGGTGCGTTGTTGCTGTGACGTCCAACGCGGATAACCGCCCGAAAAATCGATCACCCAATTCGTCCGGCCCGTGGCGAACCGCCCCTGCATCGGAGTGGCTGCGAGCATCGCATTCGTGAGCAAATCTTGGCGACTGCGACTGATGTAGTGCGCCACCTGCGGAATGAGCACGTAACTTTCGTCGGCCTTCAACAGTTCCGGAACGAGTTTGGCAAAATGCCCGCGATCGTGCTTATGCAACACGCCGAGCGCCAACGCGGCGACGCCGACAAACGGCAATTCTCGAGCCAATCGTTCCAGCGCTTCGAGCACGGGTTTGACCACACGAACACGCAGTCCCAAACTCTGCGCCAATGAAATGACCGCTCCCGCGCGTTCGCGCGTCGCCCACAGATCCACGAGCTGCGCGAGCGCCGGTGAAAGTTTCTCCGCCTCGGGGTTTGTCAGACCATCACCAATGCCCCACGTCGATACCGAACCGCGCACGCGAACGAGTTTGGCCAGGTACTTGGCGCCCCAAAACCCGTCGACCCGAAAAAGACGTACGACAAGCCGCTCGATCTGACTCGACGTTTGCGCCGACAAATCCGCGGCATCCAGCGCATCGTCGATGATCGCTCCGACCGCGTCCAAATGTTCCGGTTTGAAAAACGCAACCCGCAGCGGCACGAGCGCCCCGAACATCGCATTTCGGACCGGATCCTGCTCGAATTTGCGCGCTTTGATGTTGGCGACGGCATCCGGCAATGCCGCCGGATCATGACGAATGCTCGAAATCAATATGCCTTGTGCCCGCGCCCGCTCTTCGCCCTCCGGATGACCAAGCCAAGGAGCCAATACGTCTTTTGCCGCCGCAAATGGCAAAAGACCGGCATAAAAAATGCGCACTTCGGGCTTGGAGGCGATGGCCGGGCAATTTTCGAGGTGCCGACGCGCTTCGGCCTCGCGCAAATCCGCGGGCAACCAATCGAGCGTCGCAATGGAAATGGTCCCATCGGACGATTGCGTCGCGCGACTCCAACGTTCGAACGCGTGTTGACGTACCGCAACTTCGTCGGCAGCTTCGGCTTTGAAATACCGAAACAAAAACGCGCCCCAACTACCTCGCCCGTGGAGCAAAAAGGTCCGCAAGACGATTTTCTTGTCGGTATCGGACAAACGCAAGAACCAACGAATGCCGTGTTTTCCGTCACGCAGCGACGAATAAGCGTGTTTGACCAGGTATTCGAGGCGCTCCGATCCCAAACGATGCGCCACGTTATCAAACCGCACGAGCCCCAAAATGCCCGGCGGGTGCGTCGGTTTACCCGCTGCGTGGCGCCCTTTCAAGAGATCGAACGTGGGACAGGGGCGAGATTGAAGCAAAACTCCCAGGACCGCTCGAAACGCATTGTGATCTTCGCCCTTTTCGAGCAACCACGAAACGATGGCCAGCGTTTCATCCGGAGCCCGACGCGCAAGATTCGGCAAAACGAGCTGAACTTGATATCGTTTTCGCGGATCCAGCGAACCTCGTTTCTTCAAGTCGTCGAGCAACCATTTCGCCATGAATTGCGGATGCCGAGCACCCAATCGCTCCCACGCCGTATAACCGCCATCTTCGGTGATTTTCTGCATATAGCGGCGGACGAGAGGCTCCGAACCGAGCATCAGAATATCGATGACGAACGGCTCGGGTGAAGCATGCATTCGTTTGTCCAGGTATGCATCCACCGCGGCCCGTTTGCGGCCGCGCACGAGCGCCGCCAGCGTCCGACACAAAATGCGTTTTTCAACAATGGCGTCGAGCGCCTCGACTATCTGTTCATCCGAGCAAAATCGCGCCACCATGGTGCTCGCCCGACGCCGAATCGAGCGGGATGGATCCGACAAACCCTCGACGACCCACGCGCCGTTTCGACTTCCAAACACCGCCATGAGCGCCAACAGGCGTTCGTAAACATCCGGGCTCGCGTGCAGTTCGGACAACGTGCGTTGCGCCTCGGCATCGCCCTGCGCGAAACTTCGTCCGAGGGCAATCACCTGACGGATACGCGCTCGATGCGTGAGCGGTTCAAAGTGATGGACAACGTTTTCTGTTGCTGCGGATGGATTTCGGGACACGATGACGCCTCAATGCTCGACAATGCTCGACCGGCGAGTTTTTCCGAAATTTCGGCGACTGTCAATACGAGAAGATCCCGCCGCTTCGTTTTTGCCCCGGCCGCCGAATCGCTTTTTCAAAATGCCACACGCACGGGCGCGACTGACGTATCGGTACCGCCGTTGCCCAATTGAGAATATCCATTGTAGCCCCAACAGCTCACGATTCCATCTCCATGAATGGCGCACGCGAAATCGCCGCCGAGCGCCACATCGTGCACGTCGGTCACTTTTTCCTTCAATGGAATGGGCGAAACCGGATCGATCCCATATCGAAGTCCCCAGCACCAAAGCGATTTGTCTTTGCGAATGACGCACGCGCGTGAACCTGCCGCGTCGATGGATGTCGCGTCCGTGATGTCTTTGATCGGCAGCGGCGTCGATCGGTCCACATACGTGCCGTCGGCGAGTTGTCCGCGATCATTGGCGCCCCAGCAGCGCACGATGGAATCGCTCCCCAAAGCGCAAGCATAAGGCAGAATCGATTGCGCTTCACCCAGAGCAATCGAAACCGTATTTTCCAATCCCTCGATACGGACGGGCTTTTTGTCCGCATGCATTTTCGGCCGCGGATGATTCGGATCCTCTGTCCAATGCGGAGGCGGAGCCGGTAAAACTCGCGCATTGCCCACGTCGATGGGCGGATGCTTGGGAACGAAATGATCGGGTTTGTCCACAGGTTCCAATGGCCTGCCGCGAGGGTCGAGGCCCCAGCAATACACGGCACCACTTTTCACGATGGCGCAGGAATGATTCCCGGAAACTGATACGTATGTCGCCGGCTCGGGCAATTCGACGCGTTGAGGAACGGGACGTGCCGTATCCGTTCCATCGCCGAGCTCTCCGTAATCATTTGTGCCCCAACAAAACAATTGGTTTTTCGCGTCAATACCGCACGCATGAGCACCCGACGTCGAAAGGGACTGCAAACGCACGGCGACGTTCAATCGCTCGGGCACCAAATGCGACTTGTACTTTCCATCAATCAAAGGTTCCAGATGCGTCGTTCCGCCCCAAACCCAAATAACGCCTTCACCCGCAATGGCCAAGCTGAGCATGTGTCCCAGCGCCATTGTTTTCAAATTGGTTATTTTCCCCAAATGAAACGGCGTTCGTCGCACATTGTCGAATGGACTGCTGTGATTGATGGTCCCGTCGCCGACTTCCCCGCCGGCATTCATTCCCCAACAATACACATCATCCGAATCCGTACGGAGGCAAATGTGATTCCACCCGGCAACGATTTGAATGGGACGGCCATGTGCAGGTTTGCCGCTGCCTTGTCGTGTCTTCACCGGCACTTCTTCTTCCGATGTCGCTTCCGATGTCGCTTCCGCTGTCGTCACGCCGGCGTTCGTCCGAGTATTGGGCTTGGACGATTCCGACGATCGACAGCCGGCAACTCCATTGACCACCACCAGACAAAGACCAACGTACCCCACTGAATTCCAGGCATTCACCACCTCAGAATACACGTTTTTTCCGCCACAGGAAAAGCGATTTTTCATAAAAATACGTCGCCGCGAATTTCGTGCTTGGAACGATGATTTTGCTGTTCGGCGGAAGCGAATCGATGTATCGATGAAAAACGAGGTATCGCCATGGTTCGTTCGACCTATGCTCTGTTGATTTTATCGGCGCTTTCTCTGATTCCGGCATGCGGCAAAAGTGATGACGCGGCGCCGATGGTCGGTGCCGAAGCGGCGATGGTCGTGCAAACGGATTTGCCCGATGCGGTTGTCGAAGAGCACGACGAAGGTACGGTCGCCATGCAAATTGGCGCCGACGGACAAGTTCGCGCGGTCGTGACGGCGAGTGCGGGCGGACAAATCAAAGAAAACGTGAGTGGCTCGCTCGTCTACAAGCTCCAAGGTGGCGAAACGAAAACGGTGCCTTTGGCGCTCGAGCCGAAAACGGGCGTTTTGGTAGCCGCGGGACCCAAATTGGAAGCGGATTTGACCGAAGTCAATTACACCGTGCAGGTCTCGGGCAAACCCTGGAGCGGCGTCATGCACGTTCCGGTGGGCGGAACGGCGGCATTGGTATCGACGGCCAAAACATCGGTCGATGTCAAAGTGGATGCGCAAGCCGTGGGCCCTCATGGCGGAAGCATTCAAGTCGTCGGTGATGATCGACTCGAAATGGTCGGTGACGAAGGTGGCGAAGTGCGCGTGTACGTGCTCGATGCGGATTTACGCCCGCGTACATCCATTGAAGGACGAACCTTACGTGTCGGATTCATTGCGGAGCGACCGGAGGTCGTCGCGTTTGCTCCCGCTTCGGGAGGCGCTTATTTCGTCGGTCGATTTGGAACACGAGCGGTCGTTGATCCTTTACGCGTGACGGTGTCCTTGGGAACGGGAGGCATCTTTCGGTCGGCCATTTGGGGATTTCGTCCGGGTATTCGCGTGATTGCTCCCACGGCCACTGTCCGCATTGCCGCGGCACCTCGAATTCGATTCCGATTGACCGGTGGATTCGACAGCGGCGTGGATGTTTATGGTCGCGCCCGCACGCGCGTGGAATTTCGCGACGACGATCACGATGGAAAACACCATAAAGGCGACAATGGACGCCATTTCGGGCAAGACGGAACGTTTGCCCGAGACAGCGGCGGATTCAAATCGGATCACGCGGAACATCCCGGCGGCAAAGGCCACGACGTGTCGGTCCGCGCCGACGTGCACGCGGGTGGATCGCATCACGGAGACTCCCACGGTTCAAAAAGCAGCGGCGGCAGCCATTCCAGCGGCGGCAAGAGCGGCGGCGGTCATTCCGGTGGCGGAAGCAAAGGCGGCGGCAAGGGCGGAAAACGTTGACGATCGTTTGTCCTGAATAAACATTACGCCCGAACTCGAACTTCGGTGCGTGATTTACACCGCCAGCTTCACGTCTTCTTCGTGCAATTCTTCCGCACTTCCCTTTTCGCCCCGTTCGGCTTTGCGCATCAACCGCCAAATATGCCGGCCCAAAACGTCGATTTCCGTCGACGCGTATTGTTCCCCGCCAAACTGCTGAATGGTCTTGGTTTGCAACGCCAACAGCTCGGCATCTTGCGCAAAAACCTTCAAACCGAGCGGCATGAGAAGCGGCGCGAGGAGCCAACCGGGAAAGATGCGCACTCGGAAGTTCACCACCGCGTGAATGTGCGTCAAGAAATCCGAAACCGGGGTCATCGCCGCGGTCACGTAAAAATGGTTTTCCGTGCCAATCTTGTATTCGACCTCCGCGATCGACGGCAGAATGAAGCGATCGAAATGGGTCACGACGCCGCCCGAAGGCGACAAGATACGCGCCACGACGCCTGTCGGTCGAGGCTCCCCGATGTATTCGGCGACCACGCGATCCCGCGTTCGCGTTACGTGCGCCGTGATTTCGATCCCGCGCGGTTTGGAACGAAAAAGCCCGCGATGTAGAAATTGCGTATGAGGGACATCGAGCGCATTTTCGAGCGCCGCGTGCATGGTCGAGTTCGCTTCGACTCGACGCCGTACGGTCGTGTAGCCGGGCCCGAGCTGCGGAAACTTATAGGGTTCGGTCGTGGGTTTTTCATTGGGCGTCGAATATACCCAGACAAACCCATCCGAATCCATGGCCGCATATCCGGGTGCGTGATGCGCCTTGTGGATCGAATTGCCCACGAGCGACGGAATGTGTTTACAGGTGCCTTCACGATCGAATCGCCAACCATGGTAAGGACATTGCAATTGTCCTTCGACGACTTCACCAATCGATAACGGAACGTTACGATGAGGACAACGATCCAACAGGGCCCCGGGTTTGCCCTCGGCATCTCGGAAAAGCACGAGCGGCACGCCGAGCAACGTGCGCGCGATGGGAACATTTCCGAGCTCCCGCGATTGCGCCACGACAAACCAGTGACCAGGCAGCTTGGTGACGGATGCCCGCACTTTGGCGCGCGGTGGAGCGAGCAATCGATCGGCGGAAACCAGTTGCGCCGCGTCTTCGCGCAGATCCTCGGATTCGGGTGCCATAAGGCGAAGAGTTCCTCGTTTTCGCGCACTTGGCAAGTACCAAAATTCCCGCTCCACCTCGAACGCAATCATGATATCCTCCGTGATCATGACAAACTTCAAGATCGTTCTCTCCGTGGCATTTGTAGTGGGAAGCTCGGCATTCATCCTCGGCGGGTGCGGCGCCCCGAGCGTCGATTCCGTTACGACGGCGAGCACCGGAGCATCGTCGACATCGAGCAGCAGCGGTGAAGGCGGAAAAGGCGGCGCTGCCGGATCGGGTGGCATGGGCGGTATGGGCGGTATGGGCGGCATGGGCGGCATGATCGCCACGGGGGGCATGGGAGGTATGGGGGGAAGCGCCGCGACGTGCGCGAAGCCCGGTAATACATGCGGGGATTGTCTGTACGAACAATGCCAATTGGCGTATTGCGATTGCGCGGACGAACCCAAGTGTTTCGGCTTGATCGGATGCATTCAAGCGTGTCCCCCCAACATGCCCAATTGCATCAATGGGTGTTATGCGACAAACGCCCCCGGCTTTGCCGAATTCGTGATTGCCTCGAGTTGTTCGGCAACGCTTTGCGCGCCGTCGTGTCCGGGGTCGGATCAGGTCAAACCGTGCGACTTGTGTCTGGCGCAAAAATGCGAAATGCAGCTCGAGACGTGTTTGGGCGATATGCAATGTTTCCCGCTCATCAATTGTCGGGACAAGTGCATGGGGAACATGATGTGCGAGCAGCAATGCGACATGATGTATCCGCAGGGCGTGCCGCTCATGCAGGCGCTCTTCGGATGTGCGTCGTTGAGTTGCATGAATTCGTGCAATTGACATTCCGCCGGGATCCGGCTCGTCGCCGCGTCGTCGCGCGTCGAAACTTTGCTGGCGCTCGAGCGTCGGGTATGCGCGATATTTGCGTAAAATCCGCGTCTTTCGTTCAGGATCGCATCTTTCTTTACTTACCTGGACGAACTGACTAATCTGCCGCATCGTCCGTCGAACGCGGACCTCGAACCCTGCCGGCAACATGAACGCAAGATCTCGCCTTCGTCTCTCGAGCCTCGCTCTGCTCTTCGTCGCCCTCCCTCTTTCGGGGATTGCATGTGGCGGTAGCAGCGCTGGTTATAGCCCCGTCTACCAAGATCCCTTCAGCCAACGTGGTGGTGATCGTGACGGCGATGGATTCGCCGATATGGACGATCAATGCCCGGGCGATGCTGAAGACGGTATTTTGCCCAAAGCCAATGATGGTTGTCCCGCGACCGATCCCGATAACGACGGGATCATGCTCGCCGATGATCGTTGTCCCGACGCAAAAGAAGACGGGGCTCAACCGAATCCGAACGACGGCTGCCCGAACGATGATACCGATCGTGACGGCGTGGCCAATGCCAAGGACAAATGCCCCAATCAGGCCGAAGACAATCTGCCGCCCGACCCGGGTGACGGTTGTCGATCGCCTGATAAAGACGAAGACGGCATTGCGGATGTTTCCGACAAGTGTCCGACGCAAAAAGAAACCAACAATGGATATCGCGATGACGACGGTTGTCCGGATACGGCTCCGGGCGAAGTCGCCTACGACGATACCGCGCATACGATCGTCATTCCGGAAACGCGTAAAATCGATTTCATGCTCGATTCCGCCGATATTCAACCGGAAGCTCGACCGACGATCACCGAAATCGCCAAGATTCTGAAGCAATACCCGCAAATCCAGCGGCTCGAAATCGAAGGCCATGCCTCAACGAAGGGCGATCCGCACTACAACGTCACGTTGACGGAAAAACGTGCTCGCGCCGTCGCCAAAGCCCTCATGGATGAAGGCGTCGAAGAAAACCGTCTCGTGCCCATCGGTTATGGTGAATATTGCCCCGCCATCGACCGCGGCGATGAAGTCGACGATCCCGTCAATCGACGCGTGCTCTTGAAAGCCGTTCAAGTGAATGGTGCTTGGCAGGACGTACCTCGTGGATGCTGGAAAGCCAAGGCCGCGGGTATCGATCCGACCAAACGTAAGCCCGGGCTTTCTCAACAACAAGCTCCGGCACCCAATCCCGGAAACCCGAATCCAACGCCTCCGGTCACCCCCGCAGGCGGCGCTTGATCCCTATTGGTTCCATCAAGGAAAACCTCGGAGAACTCGAACATGTCCAAGATTCAACTCTTTGCCATTCTTGCGATTGCCGCCGCACAACCCATCCTCACGGGCTGCGGTCCCTCCCAAGCTCAAATCGATCCGCGTAACGTCGCGGATTTGCAAATTCGTCCGGCCTCGGGACAAGCGCTTTTTTGCCCCGGCGCGCATTTCGGCGTGGAATTCGTGGCCAAACTCAAGGATGGAACGACATGCAGCAACCTCAATGAAGAGAGCGGCTGCATGAACCAGAAAAACACCGTCATCGATCCGGCCGTCCTGCGTCTTACGGGAAGCAATGGCAAAGTCGATGGTCAAGGCTGGGTGACCGATTCCGATCCTTTGAAGACTGCGGACAGCGGTGTTCGTCTCGAGGGATGGCTCGAACAAGTCATCAACGGTCAAAATCAGCTGTCGAAAAAAGCCTCGCTCGATATGAAGCCCGTGTACGAATGCATGAGCGCGGCGAATTATTCGCAAAGCAATGGGCGTAACGACGGCACGAACGGCGCCGCCGGAGCTGCCATTACGATTGCCATCACGTCGCTCTCGACGCCGTTTTACCCGGACGCCGCGCTCGTTCGCGTCGAATCCGGCACGATGCGCGAATACTTCATCAGCCCCTCCGCCGACAAACCCATTCGCATCACCGCCGCGGGACAACCCGGCGCGCAAGGTCGTCCCGGTACGAACGGTACGAACGGCAACTCCGGCACTGCGGGCGCCGAATGCAAGAATGGTACGGACGGCACGGACGGCACGGCCGGTATCGCCGGCGGTCGCGGTGGTGATGGCGGCGCGGGCGCAACCATCAAAGTCATCCTCGACGAGGGTAACCCGGACAAACTCAAGGGACGCCTTTTGATCTCCAATCCCGGCGGAGCAGCCGGTGAAGGTGGTATGGGCGGCCAAGGCGGCGTGGGCGGCACGGGCGGCCCAGCTGGAACCAAGCCGGCCAATGCCGCGTCCGATTGCAATCCGCAATCCGGCAAGTCGGGTCAAAATGGCGTGAATGGTCCCAACGGCCCGCGCGGCAATGCCGGTCCGAACGGCCCGGCCCCGACATTCGAAAACGGCAAGCGCGCCACCGTTTGGGCGAATGAAATGCAAGCCATCCAGCGCATCGAAGGTTCCGGCGGAAAGACGAAGTGATTCGTTTTTTACGTAAAACCTTTTCCGCAGAACGTTGATGAAAACCCCGCCCATGTCGTGGCGGGGTTTCGTCATTTCAGCCGCGCACGTCGCATCAAAGATCCTTGCTGACTTCGACCATGACCGTCGGCGTCGGCGGTTGTTTTCCGGTCATTTGCGAAAAACGCACCGCCGCGGCATGTGGAACCTTTTCTAAAATATCGAGTTCGACGGGACGCACCGTTTGGTAAAGCAATCGCACGACGATTCGTTTCACGGATGCACCCTGAGGCACTCGGTATTCCACCAAATCGAGCCCCGCACCGAATGACAAATCATTGCCGATGCCCACCGGAGCAATCCAATCGATCCACGGGTCGGAACTGGACCAACCCACCGGCAAAAGGCGATTGTCTTTGGCATAACCCACGGAATCGAGCGGCGTGTGCGTAGGTTTGCCCGCGGCATTTTTCGCCACGGCTTCGTACACCTGCACTTCGTTTTCCGATTGAATCACGTCACGATGCGGGAACACGGCGTCGGAATCGATGGACTTGCCTTTACCGTCGACGATCGCTCCCGTTCCATCCACGGCACCCGATTCGAATAGCGCATTTCCGGCGGCATCTTCAGCTCGAAAATGGACCCACACGCGCCGGCCCGGATACGCCGTGGGCAATTTGTGCCCCGTATGGTTCTCGACGGAGATCGTGGCGGAAAGGGTATCGCCCTCCATGGTCGAAGAGAGAATGGAAAGCGCGGCACCTTCGGCCAAGTGGTCTTTGGCAGCTTGAGCGGCTTCGGTCAATTCCGACGCGGGTACGGTACTTCCCGTAAAACCAATGTTGTTGGCGAGCATGGTCAACATATATGCATTGCCGCCGCTGAAGCGATGTTTCCCCAAAGGCGTTCGCGGGGGCAAACCATCGGGCCACTTGGCCAGCGGCGAACTGTAATCGACCTTGTTTGCGTCTTTGGTCGGAAGATGACACGTTCCACAAGGAACCCCCGGCGCATACGTAGAATTGAGCCATTCGAGGTACGGGGACTGTTCCAAGAAATCGCCCTGCTTTTGCCCATTTTGCATGATGGGAATGACGACCGTATGACACGTGGCGCATACTTCGCTTTTCGTGATATGTGAAACCGACGTCGGCGTATAATTCACGATGAGCTGCATGGGGTCGACTTTGGGCGTCAAATGCGGCCCGAATATCTTGCGTTCGTATCCGATGGTAAAACCGCCCGTGAAACTCTGCGTTTTTCCCAGATTCATATCGGCGATTTGATGGCACAACGTGCACGTCACCCCGTCGCGCCCCAAATTGGCCTCGGGCGTGTCGTCATTGGCCAGCGCATCCAGCGTCAAATGGTTTCCCGAATTCTCGTATTCCACCGACCCCGCAGGCGCATGACATCGCGTGCACGTCGCTTCGATGAAATCCTTGTCGTTCGGGTGTTTGACGAGTTCCTGTCCCACCACGGCGAGGTAATACGGATCGCGCGCAGCAAACGCCATCATGGACGAGCGCCATGCATACACGGGCGAGATATCGTTTCCCTGAGCGTCGTGCAAAAGCGGCGTATCCGGACCACCGAAATGGCATTGCCCACATTGACCATGCGTCGCAAATCGATCCGTCGTCGTCACGTTGATCGGCGCCATGTCCCCCATCGGCGGAGGCAAATCGACGGGCGGCTCGATCGAACTGCCCCCGGACCCCGCCGTCCCCGGTCCCGTCGGCCCACAAGACGCGCAAAACATGGCTAAAATGACGGGCGTGATCCTACAAGGCGTGAAAAACATGGTTCGTCCTCCGCATGCGAAGTTCGCCGTCCCATGAAAACAGAAATAGCCCCGCAAAGCGATGAATTCTTTGCCGAAATCAACGCTCGACGCTTACGCAACGAAACGTCCACTCCGGGGACCTGTCGGGCAATTCGTCCAAATGGACCGATTCGTTCGGCATGACAAACAAGCCGCTCGACGAGATTTTCAGCGCCCTGCCGTAGGAAATGGTCTGCCGGGTATGCGGTGATTATCCGGCCGCTTTTGCCGCAAAGCGCGACGAAATCGCGTCCACGACGGTCTCGAATATGCCGAGCGACGTTTCGGCCATCGTATTCAGCGTATCCAGCACCGGATTGATTTCGCACATCTCCCAGCAGCACACGCGCGCGTCGTTGCACAACGTTTGATTGATGATGCGCGCCTCGGCGACGGTCAGACCATTGGGAACCGGCGTTCCCGTGCCCATCGAAATGGCCGAATCCATGCTGTCGACATCGAATGTCACGTAAATCAGATCGACACCTTGAAGTTTGGCGAGGCACTTCTCCGCAATCGCCAAGGGACCGAAATTACGCACGTCCGCCGTCTTGAAGTTCGGAATGCCGAGCGTCTCGATGAGGTAATCCTCGGGGCTCTCCGTATCCCGAACGGAAACATACACCAAATCGTCGAGGCGAATGTTCGGTCCGGGCACGCCGAGCGCTTTGCAACGTTCCCAAAACGCAATCGTTTCTTCGCTGGGATCATTGATGCGTTTCGCCATGTTGTCCGTGCTCGAAGCAATCGCCACGGGCATACCGTGCATATTGCCCGAGGGCGTCGTGTACGGGCTGTGAATATCGGCGTGGGCGTCGATCCAAACCACGCCGATCCGTCGGTCGGGAAATGCTTTTTTAATACCGGCGATCGTCCCCGCGGCCGTGGAATGGTCGCCCCCGAGCACCACGGGAAATGCCCCGCGCGTCAAGGTTTCCGCCACCAGATCAGCCGTTCGTCCGAGAACTTGTTCGAGTTTGTCGATATACTTTGCGTACCGAAATGCTTGTTTTTTGAACAAAGCATGATTCTCCGTCTGCACGCGCAGCGGGTCCATGCTCAGAATGCCGTTGTCCGCGGTCTGACGCGCGGCTTGTTTCCGCAATGCGGCCGTTTTCATGGCCGCAATACCCATCGAAGCCCCGCGTGTCCCCGCTCCAAGCTCGGAATCCACTTCCACGAGACCGATGGCTTCGATGTTCGCGACTTTGGCATATTGCGCGAGGATCTTTTTGAAGGCGCGCAGCGAAGCCAGCGTAATGCCGAAATCGGTCCACCATGACGGCGACGACGCGAATTCGGCGAAGTTCACGACACCATTTCCATCGCGATCGATTTTCGCGACGGCGGCATCGATTTCCGCCGCGGTCTTACCTTTGGACAAACAATGCGCCAATCGGGCGAATTCGTCGCGGGAAATCGTCCCGCTGCCATCGGCATCGATCAAATCGAAAATCCAACGCAAATCCGCACTGATATCAAAATCCTTGCGCCCCGCCATCCATTCGACGAACGCATCGACTCCAATCGAACCTTCCGCTTCCACCCGTCCGAGCAGGTTTTGCGCATCATCGGCGGCAATTTGCCCGCCGAGCACTTCCAGCGCGTCCTGGATTTCCCGCTTGGTCAAGCGACCATTGCCGCTTGCGTCGAACAAATTGAAAATGCGCTGAAATTCGTCAATCTGTTGCGTATCGAGCACCAATGACATGTCGTCGTCCTTCCCGTACAATCAAGGCCTGCCAAGTACGCTTTCGATGGGGGAAACGCCTGCCGTGAGCAGATTGCGACACCCCGTGACATATTTCCCGTCAAATGTGTAATGCGACGTCTCCGGCTTGATGACCACCATGGAAACGTGCAATTTGCCATTTTCCAACCGAGCTTCGAGCGGCTTGCCGTCGATTTCGGTAAATGGCACGAGACACGTCAAGCGCGCACGCGCGGGGTCGTATTCTTTTCCGGCCGGAGCATTCGGGCGCAGGCGATCTTCGACCAGAAACGTATCCGTTTTACCGGGCGCAGCACGCAAAACAAATCGCGCTTCGTTGCGTTCGTACCCTTGAATCAGAAATGGCTTTTCGTCGTGAATACGCATTTCGAGCACATCACCCACGACGACGGCATCGTATTCACGGCCCGACGAACTTTTCCATGCGCCTTGCAAAGCTTCGAGGGCATTTTTGGGTTTGACCGTCGGCGACCCCGGACGATCGGGGTTCATTGCCGGCTGCTGTGCAGGTGCAGCTGGTTTTGACGGACCATTCGAGGCTTGTTCGGCCTTGCCAAACCATCCGAGGCTGTACGAAAGGCCGAGCCCCATCGCGACGGAAATGACAACCGTGCCCAACACCATCGGCGCGCGGTTTGGCGTTACCGGTGCCGTATTCGATGCGGTCACCGCGGACGCGGGCGCCGTCACGTTGCTCGACATGGCCGGACGCGGACCATCCATCATGGCGGGCATCCCCGTCAATGCGGGCATTCCCGTCATTGCTTGCACACCCGTCGTCACGGGCAACCCCGGCACGGTCGACGACGGCGCGGGATTCATCACGGGCATTGCGGGCACGGTGGAGCTTGGACGAGCATTCAGATCCGCGGGGATATCGGCCAGCAATTCCTCGCACGACGAATAGCGATTTTCCCGCTGCTTTTGCGCGCACTTGCGAACCAGATGCTCGAGCCAATCCGGGACGTCGGGACGCAGTGCACGAAGCGAAGGCAATGGTTCATGCACGTGTTGGCTCATCAATTCGAAATTGCTTCCTCCTTGAAAAGGCCGTTGTCCCGTAAGCAGTTCGAATAGCAAAATACCCAGGGCATAGATGTCGACGCGTTTGTCCAGGTCCTTTTGGCCCTTGCATTGCTCGGGAGCCATATACCGGACCGAGCCGATCACGCCGACGGTTTTACCTTGGCCCGATTGAGCTTCCGATTCGTCTTTGGCAATGCCGAAATCGGTCACCTTGACGACGCCGTCTTTGGCTCGAACGAGCACATTGGCGGGTTTCAAGTCGCGGTGAATGATGCCTTCGGCGTGCGCCGCCGCCACGCCGCTCACGATTTGCCGAAAAATCGTCAATGCTTCCGCGAGCGAAAATTGCGTCTTTTGTTCCAGATTTCTCTCAATGCGCGCATCGAGCGATTCGCCTTCGATGAACTGCATGACGAGACAAACTTCATTCTCTTCGCAAATGACGGCATTGAGCCGCACCACATTGGGATGATCGATCCGCGCGAGCGCTCGTCCTTCGGCCAGGATACGATCGCGAAAATCCTTCAAATGTGTGAATTCCGCGCGGATGGCTTTCAGAACGACGGGAACGTCGGTCACGACGTCTCGGCCGAGCCACACGACGCCCATGCCTCCTTCGCCGAGGACTTTTTCGATTTTGTATTTGCGATCAACGATCGCGCCGGGGGCCAATGTCTGCATGGGTGGTATCGTCGTGAGGTTCGAGCAATTGGCTCTGATTTGGCGCTGAAGTCAAGATCGAATTCACGGTTTGAGGGGCTTTGTTCGCAATGATTGCAAAAAAAGACGGGCCTCGGCTTCCGTCGTAAACAGTCGAAACTCGGCCCGGCCTTGGGCACTGCCGAGCAAGGCCATCGCTTTGCGCATCAGGTCGGAAAGCACCCGCAATGTTCGGCTTGCGCCATAACCCGCCACGGCTTCGATGCCCACATAAGGATTTTTGGACATGTATTTCCGCGCTTCGGGAGATGGAGCTTCGGAATGCGACAGATCGAGCAAGACGAAGCGCACCCGAAGCGTTTTCGCCGCGTCGCGAATCTGATCGTTGATTGCCATCATTTCCGGCAGCGAAACCGAACCGTCATTGATGCAAACGAAAACGTCATCATCAATGCCGACTCGGTGTTTTCCCACGTAGCCCCACTGCATCTTTTCGCATCGTACACGCATCGAGGTCCGATACGATGACGAATTGAGCCGTTACGAGCGCGTCCTCGGGCGGGGCCTGCGAGGTTTGACGCGACGCACACGTTTGCCCGCGTCCCGACATCCGTTGGAACACCAATCAATTTGTCCGGGCGCCGACACGACGCTTTGTCGTTTGCTTGCGGCTCGATCGACTCCGAACTATCTACGAATCGAATCGGTCATGCGTCCTGCCTGGTCTTCGTTGTGTATTTCGATCGTCGCGATCTCGACCGCCTTGTCGGCGTCGGGGTGCAAACGTCGTTACGAGGTCGGCGACAAAGTGCTCGTCGAGTGGGAGAAGAACACGTATCCCGCGGTGATTCTCGAGACAAACGGGCCGACGAAGATCAAGGTCCACTACGAGGGTTACGATCCCGTTTGGGATGAGACGGTTCCGCGCGATCGCATCAAAGGGTTCAACGACGGCAACGCGCCGCACCCCGAACCTCCGCCGAAAGTCCGAGCCAAAGCGCTGCAAGCGGCCCAGACAAACGTCTACAAGATCGGCGATCGCGTCCGCGTCGAGTGGCACGGGACGACGTACCCGGCGGTGATCGTCGGCATCGTCGGTCAAGAGCGCTACCGTGTGCACTTCGAGGGGTACGGCGACGAATGGGACGACACGGTGGGCCTGAATAGAATTCAGCAGCGTTAGCCTTGTTTTTTCGCTATTTCGCCGCCGCCGAAAACGCGCCGAAAACGTGTCGCGACGGTGTCAACGAACCGTCCCGTCACTTTTCTAGTGGCACGACTCGCGCGTAGCGACTATAGGGCGCGGCGTTTTGAAGCACGCCGCAATCGCTGGTTAGGCGATGTCGAAGCGGCAGGAGTTCCATCTCGTGATCAGCGATCTGTCCAAAGTCAGAAACATAGGGATCAGCGCGCACATCGACTCGGGCAAGACCACGTTGACCGAGCGCGTGCTGTTCTACACGAAGAGAATCCACGCCATCCACGACGTGAAAGGCAAAGACGGCGTCGGCGCGAAGATGGACTCGATGGACCTCGAGCGCGAGCGCGGGATCACCATCCAGTCAGCCGCGACGCACTGCACGTGGGGTCAATACCACATCAACATCATCGACACGCCCGGACACGTCGACTTCACCATCGAAGTCGAACGCAGCTTGCGCGTGCTCGACGGTGCCATCCTCGTGCTTTGTGCCGTCGCCGGTGTCCAGTCGCAGTCGCTCACCGTCGACCGTCAGATGCGTCGTTACGGCGTTCCTCGTATCGCGTTCGTCAACAAGTGCGATCGTGCCGGGGCAAACCCGCTCCGCGCCCGCGACCAGCTCCGGGAAAAACTCAACCTGAACCCGTGCCTCTTGCAGCTCCCGATCGGCCTCGAAGACAAATTCGAAGGCGTCGTGGACCTCATCAAGATGAAGTCGTTCCGGTTTGAAGGGGCAAACGGCGAAAAAATCATCGAAGGCGCCATCCCCGCCGACATGCAAGCCGAAGCCACCAAGTGCCGCGAGGAAATGCTCGATACGCTCAGCATGTTCTCGGACGAACTCACCGAAGCCATGCTCGAAGAAAAGGTCACCGAAGACCTGATCAACAAAGCGGTTCGTTCGGCGACGATCAACTTGCAGATCGTGCCCGTCATGATGGGTTCGGCCTACAAGAACAAAGCCGTGCAGATCCTTCTCGACGGCGTCGGCAAGTTCTTGCCTTGCCCGACGGACGTGACCAACCAAGCCGTCGACCTCGACAAGGACGAAGCGAAGATCACGCTCGACAGCGACGCGGACAAACCGCTCGTCATGTTGGCCTTCAAGCTCGAAGACGGACGTTTCGGACAGCTCTCGTACTTGCGCGTCTACCAAGGCACGGTTGCCAAGGGCCGTGAAATCACGAACACGCGCACGGGCAAACGCCACAAGGTCGGCCGTCTCGTCCGCATGCACTCGGACGAAATGGAAGACATCGACAGCGCGGGCGCGGGCGACATCTGCGCCATGTTCGGCGTCGATTGCAACTCGGGCGATACCTTCACCGACGGCACGCTCAGCGTGGCCATGACGAGCATGCACGTGCCCGACCCGGTCATTGCGTTGACCGTCACGCCGAAGGACAACAAGGCGCAAGTCAACATGTCCAAGGCGCTCAAGCGTTTTACCAAGGAAGATCCGACGTTCCGCGTGAGCAGCGATCACGAAACGGGCGAGACGATCATCCACGGCATGGGCGAATTGCACCTCGACGTCTACATCGAGCGTATGAAGCGCGAATACTCGGCGGAGGTCATCACGAGCCCGCCGCGTGTTGCGTACCGTGAAACCATCACGCGTCAGGTGAACTTCAGCTACACGCACAAGAAGCAGACGGGTGGTTCGGGTCAGTACGGTAAGGTCGCGGGCTACATGGAGCCTTGCGAAGCGCAGTACGAGTTTGTCGATCAGATCGTCGGCGGCTCGATTCCTCGCGAATACGTCCCGTCCTGCGACAAGGGCTTCCAGTCGATGCTCGCCAAGGGTTTGGTTATCCAAGCGCCTGTGACGGGCGTGCGCATCATCGTCAACGACGGTGCGGCCCACGCGGTCGACTCGTCGGACATCGCCTTCCAAGAAGCTGCGCGTGGCGCGTGGCGCGAGGCGTATCCCAAGGCGCATCCGCAGATCCTCGAGCCGCTCATGAAGGTCGCGGTCGAAGGTCCGTCGGAGTTCCAAGGCGGCGTCGTCGGTGTCCTCATGCAACGCCGCGGCATCATCATCGGCACGACGGAATCCGATGGCTTCTGCCGCGCGGAAGCTGAAGTTCCGCTCGCCGAAATGTTCGGCTTCTCGACGGTTCTTCGTTCTGCAACCCAGGGCAAAGCCGAATTTACGATGGAGTTTTCCCGGTACGCACCCGTCCCCGGTGCCATCTCGGAAGAACTCATCAAGAAGCACAAAGACGAGTTGGCCAAGAAAGCGAAGTGAGGGAGGACCCGATGTACCGCAAAGAAGTCAACGAGCGGAGCCCGATGCGGGTCTTCGAAAAATCGATTCACGGTGGCCTTGGCCGCGGCAACGTGGGTGTCATCGTGTCGCGCCCCGGCGTGGGCAAGAAGGCGCTTCTCGTTCAGATCGCTCTCGACGATCTGCTTCGCGATCGCCGCGTCTTGCACATCTCGACGGAACATCCCGTCGATCACGTGCGCGCGTACTACGACGAACTCTTCCACGATCTCGCCACGTACACACGCCTCGCCGAACCCGAAGCCGTGCGCCTCGACATCGAGCGTCATCGCTTGATCTTCTCGCTCCTCGGTCATGCCGAAGCGCCTGAATCCGCGATGAAGAAGCTCCTCGAGACGGTCACGTTCGCTCGGGACGTCGCGCACTTCTCACCCGACGTCATCATCATGGACGGGTTTGACTTTGCGCACGCGTCCGACGAGATGATCGACGCGCTCGCGGGCATTGCCCGGGATTGCTCGGCCGAAATCTGGCTCACCACGGTCACCAAGGCCGCGCAAGTTTCGCCCGGATCCGCGCCCGAACCCATCTCGAAGTTCTTCGACAAACTCGGCGTGATCATCTACCTCGAGCCGGAAAAAGACGTCATTCGTCTGCGCTTGCTCAAGGATCACGACAGCAAGGACCTGGCCGAGATCACGTTGCGCCTCGATGCCCACACGATGCGCATCATCGATCAAGACTTGCTCCCGCCGTCCGAACGTCGTCGCGATGCCAAGCGCTTCCGCTTGCATTCGGGCGGTGCAAAGGGCGCGGAAGCCACCTTCGGCGCGTGCGCCGAACGCTGGGGTTTGACCGAGTACAATTACAGTTTTGAAGGACATACGCTCCGCGAACGTCAACGCGGCGTCGTCATGCTCTCCGAAACGGATCTGCGTCGCGGCGACTTCAGCCTCGTGTACGTATCCAAGCGTCTTGGCCGCGTGCTCAGCGAAATCCCGCTCGTGCGCAACGTGCTCCAAACGATTTGGTATCAAATCAATGCGGCCCGCGAGGTCTTCGTCATCGGTCAAATCCAAGACGACGGCACTGTGCGTGGCGGTACGGGCTGGGGCGCCGAGCTCGCGCGTTTGTGGAAGAAGCCGCTCTACGTCTTCGATCAACAGAAGCGCACGTGGTTCCGCTGGAGCGGCAAGGCGTGGGAGATGGTGACGGCACCCATCATCTCGAGCGAATCGTTTGCCGGCATTGGGACGCAGAACCTGACCGACGATGGCAAAGTGGCCATCACGGAGCTGTTCCAACGTTCCTTCGGCGATCCCTCCTGATTCACCTTCCAGCGCGCTTGGGACGAAGGGCCTTTTCTGTTAAAAGGCCCCCGTGTCGTCCGAAGAGCATTCGACTTCCCACATCATTCAATCGCTCGTCGCAAACCTCGCCATAGCTGCGGGAAAAGGCGTCGTCGCCTTTATCACCGGCTCCGGCGCGTTGCTGGCGGAAACGCTTCATTCCACGGCGGATTGCGGCAATCAGTTGCTGCTCTTGCTCGGGGTAAAACGGGCGCAAAAAAAGCCGGACGCTTCGCATCCGCTCGGCTATGGGCGCGACCTTTATTTCTGGTCCTTCCTCGTCGCCTTGCTCTTGTTTTCAGGCGGCGGCGTTTTCTCGATTTACGAAGGCATTCATAAACTCGGCCATCCCGAACCCGTCGAAAAGGTTCATCTCGGCCTCGGAATTCTGGGTTTTTCTTTGCTGCTCGAAGGTGGCGCCACCATCTCGAACATCCGCGAAATGAATCGTCGTCGCGGACAAACCCCGTTTTTCAAGTACCTACGCGACACGAAAGACAGCGATCTCATCGTCATCTTCGGTGAAAACGCGGCCGCCTCGTTGGGCCTCATCATCGCACTGGCCGCCCTGGGCATCGCGTACGTCACGGGCGATCCGAAATGGGATGCCATCGGCAGCATCGGGATCGGCCTCGTGCTCGTTGCCGTCGCCGTCTTCCTCGCGGCGGAAGTTCAATCGCTCTTGATTGGCGAAGCGGCCGATGCGGACGTCGAAAAAGCCGCCAAAGAAGCCGTCGAAGCGCATCCGAAGATCGAAAAACTCCTGCACCTCATCACAGTGCAACAAGGCCCGAACGAAGCGCTCGTCGCGATCAAAGTGAGCTTCGTCGAGAAGGCCACGATCGAAGAAGTTTGTGTTGCAATCAATGAGTTCGAAGCGGACTTGCGCAAACGTTGTCCGGAAGTCCGCTGGTGTTTCGTCGAGCCCGACATACCGCGTGGACCCAACTTCAAGAAGTCCGAGGCTGCTTAACAGCCCGTCGCCTCAAGCGTATTTCTCGAGCAGCTTCGACAAACGGGGGACGGCATCTTCCACGTGCTTTTTCGCCGTTCCGCGCAGCGACTGATACGTCGATTGCACGAGGGCGCTCTTGGCGCGTTTGGACTTTTCGTCCGTGACCGAAAGAAGCGCATCCGCCACGCGACTGCGGTTTTTCTGGAAATACTCCGCCGGCTTGCCCTCTTTGACGCCCTCGGCCCAAATCGGATCCACCTTCGTGGCGAACTCGGGCAAGAGGTTCTCGAGGACGTGCGAGATGAACCCCGGCTTGATGCCTTTGACCGCTTTGTAGCCCGCTTTCAGCGGAATCGACGACAAACCACCTTTCGCGTCGACCTCTTGATCGATCAAGACCGTGCAATCAGCCACGATCTTGCTCTTCTTGTCCTTGTCCGCGAGCGCTTCCGAAAGTCCCATCTCGTCCTCCAACGGCGGCCTTCCTAGCACACGACACACACGCGACGCGAATTCTGCGTGTTCTTCTACGTGTCAAAGGTGCCAACCACTTTTTCAAACGCCCCCGGTCAATACTTCGACCACGGCGTGGGCATGAAAAGCAGCACGAACACAATCAGCGACACCACCGCGATCGCTCGCCGCCCCGGCGATAACTCCCCCGGCTCCGTCGGCGGATGATTCTGCCCGGACAAACGTCCCAACAAATGCACCAGGACGAACCACACGAGCCACGCCATCGAATTTCCCACGGCATCGGCGAGGCTCTCTTTGCCTTGAAGCGCAGGCGGCAAGAACCGAACGAGGTTCAGGACGAACATTCCGAGCATCGACCAATGCACGATCCGTGCGTATCGATTCTGCTTTTCCCCAAAAAGCGCGTACGCGATGTGCCCGCCGTCGAGCTGCCCGATCGGCACGAGATTGAGCATCGTTACAAAGAGACCAACCCAGCCCGCGAACGCCGGACCATTCAGGAAAACATCGTGCCCTTCGGGGATTTTGCCCAGCGCGATGTACTTGAGCAGCCAATACAAAAGCGATTGGCCCTCTTGCGCGCCGTCTTCCGGAATCGGCTGCACCGGCGAATGCTTCAACCCGTAAAGCACCACCGGGATCGCCACGACAAGGCCCGCCAGCGGCCCGGCCGCCCCGATGTCCAGCAACGCATTGCGACTCTTGATGCGCCCGCTCATCCCGATCACCGCGCCCATCGTTCCAAAGGGACTCAGCAACGGCAGCGGAATGAAAAACGGCAAAGACGCAGGCACTCGATGTAGGCGCGCCGCGAAATAGTGCCCAAACTCGTGCGTCAACAAGATCGCCATGAGCGGCACCGTGTACGTCCATGCGCCAAGACCCGCCCGTATCTGCTCGGACAAACTCGCCTCCGCAGGCACGATGCCGCTCGTCAGCGCGTACGTCACGAGGGTCGACAGGATCGTCAAGACAAACAGCAGGAGGTTCTTGCGCCAACGCAGAGGTCCTTCGACAGCGCCTTCGTGCGGATCCAAGCCTTGATCGCCCGTGGGTTCATTCGTCGGAGGCTCGGTGGCGGACGATGCGTGTTCGGACTCTGTCGACATCGCGCGTAGGTTGGCCAAGACCCGTCCCAACCTCAAGGCCGGATCGATGAAAAACTCGGCGCTTCAATCGGCGACATCCGCAGCAAGCGCAGCCGCATAGTCTTCGGGCGTGTTGACGTTCATCAGAAACCTCAACCCCGGATCGATCCGGCGTAACTCGTCTTCCTCGATGACCCGAGTTTGCACGCGCCGCACAAGATCCATCACGCGCAGCTGATCGTGCTTCAGCATGTCCTCGATCGTGCGCAGGACGCTCAGCGCGTACACCGCCGCAAGCGGATGATGCCGACCAAGCGCATGCGGAACGACGAGATCATGCGAGGTTTCACGTAGCGCGGCGAGGTGCTTCACGACGAGCGGATCGACGAACGGGGCATCCGTGGACGAGACGAACGCGGCCTCGGAGTGCTCCTTCAAGAGCGACAAGCCCGCCGCCAAACCTTGCAACGGCCCTCGATCCGCAGTGGCATCTTCCGTGACCAGGACGTGAGACGGAAGATCCGGGATGGTTTGTCCAGCCGCACGCACGACGACGATCGGATGAGCCACGGTCGACAAACGCCGCACGACGCGAGCCAAAAGCGGCTCGGATCCGAATGAAAGCCAGGCCTTCGACCGACCCATGCGTCGGCTGTGACCACCACAAAGAACAACGGCGCCAAAACCAAGAGGCCTCGAGGTGTTTGTCACTCGAAACCAGCCCCGACGTCATCGACCAAGACGAGATATCTCCTGGAGGCGTTTTTGCAGCTCGTTTGGCGGAAGAAACACCGCGAGAGCGGCTTGAAGTGCGGGGATGGCCTTCTCGATGTCTTGCGGCTTGAGCTTGGTGTGATCCACACCGATACGAGCAAATGCGCGCTGGATCGTTCCTTTTGCGAACACCGGCGAAAGGCCGCTTCGCTGAACTACTTGGTCGAAAAGTGAGTCCACGCGAGTCGTTTCCGCATGAGATTCGTCGGGCGAAGGGACCGATGAGGTTCAAGGGCGCGTCGTTGTTCGTTCGTTGTCGATCCTTTTTCCGGAGACAAAGCGGCGCGTCGATCCTCGAAACCATGCGCATTCGCAGCACCAAAACGGCGCACGTCGACACGACGGCGGAGGAACGCACCCATCATGTTCCAAATCCTACCATGACGGTTCGGACGGCAACACGGCTTCGCGCGGCGGCCATGTATTTCATGTCGAGGCGACTGATCTGAACGTGATTTGCCGATTTTGGGGAGGAATCAGTGACCGCAATCGGTCTTGGCAAACACGACTCAGGCCCGGGACGGAGCCGGTTTGTCTTGGGCTTGACCGCGTTTTCGCGGGCGAGTGATTCGGCGCAAGGGAGCCAAAATCGCCAGCAATCCCAAGGTCAACACCGACGCTTTGGGGCCGCGTTTGGCCGATTTTGCGCGAGGATGACGAGCCACGGTGCAGTCGCTCGAGTCGCTCGAATCGCTCGAGCTCGTGTCCGTGTAGTCGGTCGATCCGCCGCTTCCGCCACCGCTGGTATCGCCGCTGCAATCGATGCTGCCGTCGGAGGTCGAGCTCGTGTCGCTCGTGCCGGTGCTTTCGGTCGTATCGCCGCCGCAATCGTCCGAAGATGAACTATCGGCGTAAGGATCGGTCGACTCCGTCGTGTCCCCGCCGCAATCGTCCGAAGATGAACTATCGGCGTACGGGTCGGTCGACTCCGTCGTGTCCCCGCTGCAATCGTCCGAGGACGTATCTTCGTAGATCACATCGCCGCCTGCACCGCCGTAGCCACCGTAACCGCCGTAACCGCCGTATCCACCGCCTCCGCCGTAATCCGTGATGATCGGAGCCGCCACGGGCCCGCCGCATCCACAGGACATATCCGAGTCGTAGTCGGTCTCGGGCGTCACGGGTGCCGACGCTCCGACGCCACCGCTGCCCGATGTCGTCGAAGGCCCGGACGAACCGCTCGAGGTTCCGTTCCCGGACGAACCGCTGCTGGTGCTTCCGGACGAACTCATGGCGTCACATCCGGCAAAGCTGATTCCGGCCGCCGTTTCGGTGGGATCGACCGTCGGCGCAACGGCGGTGAACGTGAGGGGCCATGTTTGTCCCGACGAATCTTTGGGGACGATCATCGTCACCCGAGTGAGCCACGCGTTCGCCGGCTGAAGATCGGAGAGGACGACGGCCAAGTCGTCGGCTCGTCCACCACAACGAAGTTTGGCCGGATCAACCTCGGCCCCTGCGGGAGCTTCGACACATGACGGAGCGCCGTCGACGACCCCCAAATTCGCGCGGGGACATGCCTGCGCGACGTTCGCTGCGCCTTCGAGCACCGCGGCGGCGCTGATGATGCACGGATTCGCATCGGAGTTGCCGTCGAGGTACGTCGCGGCCCGTTGAAAATACCCCGTCACGAGGCCCGTAATCGCGCCTTTGCCTTCGGCGATCGCCACGTTTTTGACGAGCGCATCGTGGCTCGCGGCTTCGGTGATGCTCGCCGAAGATCCACCGGCAAGCAGCGCGCCGTCGCGAAGTTCGATGTAGTTCGAGCTCTGCGTCTTCGCGCTCCATTGCAAATCGTTCATCGACAACTTGAGCGACGAACTTCCCGTCAAGGTGGCTCGACCAGCACCGACAAACCAAGCCGTGACGCGCAGGTCGGAGCTGCCGGCGTGCGTCAGCGCGAGCGGCAACGTCGGCGTTGAACCGGGAAGAACGACGCGCAGCGTGGACGTAAAAAACGGCGCGTCTTTCGGCTCGAATCGTTCCACGAAAAACCGCATGCCCGGCATGTTTTCGAGCGCCGTTTTCGTCGCGGCGGAAACGGTGAAGCCCCCGGCGCCGGCCCACGCCAGCACAGCGGGTACGTCGGGTAAAACCTGCGATTGCGAGGGATCGAGACCTTTCATCGGCGATGGAAACGTCGTCACGTGAAACGGATCGACCGCGGGATCGGGCATCGTTCCCGGACAAACGTACGCGGCACCGGTGGGAGGCAGGATACGCGGCGCCGTTGCGTCATCGAGCGCCTCGAACCACGCATCCGAGCTGTGATCGAGCGCGGCTCCCGGAGGCACCGGAACGACCAATCCGACGGGTTTCGCTGCCGAATCGAGGCGCAGGTTTGTCCAAACAGTCGTGCGTGACGGACTCACCGCCACGGCGATGCGCTGCTCGATCGGCACCGCCGAACCACTTGGAAAAATTGCGGTCGTCGCCTGCGCATCAGGCGCTGCAGCGAGCGACGTGAGCACGAGTGCCACCGATGAAGGCCACTGAAAACGTCGAAGCATGCCTCGTTGTTGGCAAGCGACGTGCCGCATCGGTAGTCGCGTAATCACAGGGAAAAACATGGACTTCTCCAAGCACTG
>WBZU01000783.1_pt1 | contig 25981 bp, 24 predicted proteins | sample 5204311 | NCBI WGS metagenome assembly WBZU01 (sample SAMN12344359, study PRJNA552823) | activated sludge metagenome | biome: Activated sludge suspended growth; feature: Nitrification reactor; material: Wastewater; isolation source: activated sludge from nitrification reactor of wastewater...
GGGTTCGACGACCGCATCGGTTCGCTCGCGCCGGGCAAGGAGGCCGATGCGATCGCGGTGGACTTCTCGGCGGCGGCGCTCGCGCCCTGCTACGATCCGGTCTCGCACCTGGTCCACGCCGCCGGGCGCGAGCACGTGACCGACGTCTGGATCGAGGGCGAGCGCCTCGTCCACGGCGGACGCCTCGTGCGCCTCGATCCCGCGGCGATCGCGGCGCGCGCGGCCCTCTGGCGCGACCGCATCGCGTGACCTCGCGCGCCGACGCCATGGCCCTCCCCGCTCCCGCCGCCGTACCGAACGCCGACCCCGCCGAGCTCGCGAAGTTCGCCGCGCTCGCGCACCGCTGGTGGGATCCGGCGAGCGAATTCCGCCCGCTGCACGAGATCAATCCGCTGCGGCTCGACTGGATCGACCGCGCGTGCGGCGGGCTCGCGGGCCGGCGCGTCGTCGACATCGGCTGCGGCGGCGGCATCCTCGCCGAGTCGATGGCCGCGCGCGGCGCGGAGGTCGTCGGCATCGACCTCGCCGAGAAGCCGCTCGGCGTCGCGCGGCTGCACCGGCTCGAGAGCGGCGTGGCGGTCGACTACCGGCTCGTCGCGGCCGAGGCGCTCGCGCGCGAGGACCCGGCGTCGTTCGACGTCGTGACCTGCATGGAGATGCTGGAGCACGTCCCCGACCCGGCCTCGACGATCGGCGCGTGCGCCGCGCTCGCGAAGCCGGGCGGGTGCGTCGTCGTCTCGACGATCAACCGCAATCCGAAGTCCTACCTGTTCGCGATCGTCGGGGCCGAGTACGTGCTGCGCCTGCTGCCCCGCGGCACGCACGACTGGTCGCGGTTCCTGAAGCCCTCCGAGGTCGCGCGGCACGCGCGGCGCGCGGGGCTCGATCTGGTCGAGATGATCGGCATGACCTACCGACCGCTGACGCGGAGCTACCGGCTCGCGCCCGACACCTCGGTCAATTACCTGGCGGCGTTCCGCCGTCCGCGCGCCGGCGCATGACGACGCGCGAGTCGCTCGACGTCGGGGCGGTGCTGTTCGACCTCGACGGGACGCTCGCGGACACCGCGGGCGATCTCGCGCGAGCGCTGAACCGCGTGCGGGCCGACCGGGGCCAGCCGCCGCTGGCGGTCGAGGCGCTGCGGGCGCACGCGAGCGCCGGCGCGCGCGGCCTCCTCGACGCGGGGATGGGCCTCGGGCCCGACGACCCGGGCTATCGCGCCGCCCGCGAGGCGTTCCTCGTCCACTACTCGGCGTGCCTCGCCGACACGACGCGCCTGTTCGACGGCGTGGCGGCGATGCTCGAGGACGTCGAGGCGCGCGGGCTCGCGTGGGGCATCGTCACCAACAAGGCCGAGCGCTACACGGGGCCGGTCGTCGTCGCGCTGGGGCTCGCGCACCGCGCCGGGACGATCGTGAGCGGCGACACGACGCCGCACGCCAAGCCGCATCCCGACCCGCTCCTGCACGCGGCGGGCGCGCTGCGCCTGCCGCCGTCGCGCTGCATCTACGTCGGGGACGACCGGCGCGACATCGACGCGGGCAACGCCGCGGGCATGGCGACGCTGGTCGCGTCGTGGGGTTACCTCGGCAACGGCGACCCGCCCTCGGCGTGGCCCGCGCGCGGGTGGCTCGCGTCGCCCGGCGATCTCGCAGGCTGGCTGCCGTGAGGCGCGGGCGCGGCCCCGCGGCCTGCGCTACGGGCAGGCGCCCGCGTTGACGATGAGGATCTCGCGGGGCTGGCCCGAACGGGACCCCGCGATGCGAACCGGCTGGCTCGCGACCAGCGGCCGCAGCACCGCGCCGGTCACGTCGTCGGGCTGCATCAGCGCGATGCCGTTCGCCTGCGCGATCCGGTCGCCGCGCGCGAGCCCGATCAGCGTCGCGAACCCGCCTTCCTCGCGGACGACGAGCGCGCCGTTGTCGGCCGCGAGCATCGCGCGCCAGCTGTCCGGCTGGGCGATCAGGCCCTCGAGGAGCTCGGCGTGCAGCTTCAGGATCGGGCCGATGAAGCCCGGCGGCGGCGCGCAGCCGGGCGCGGCGGCGGCGGCGCGAACGACCGGCGGCGCGGCAGGCGCCGCCTTCGGGGCCGCCGCGCGCGCCACCGCCGGTGCGTCGGCCTTCGGCGCGCTCTCGCGCTTCAACTCGACCGTCCGTTCGCCCGAGGCGTCGCGCACCTTCACGCCCGAGGGTCCGATCGCGACGAGCGACGTGCCGGCGACGACCTCGGCGCCCGCCGCGACGACGCGCGCACCATCGCGCGTCCGGAAGACCGCGAGCCCCTTGCCGCCCGGCTCGGCGAGCACGCCCAGAAGCCGCCACTCGCCCGGAGCCGGCGCGCCCGTCGCGGCCGGCGCGTCGGCGCCGTCGCTCCACAGGCCCGACGCGATGATCGTCGCCGCGGGATCGGCGGGCGCGGCGCTCGCCATGGGCGCGGGCCGCGGACTCGCCCAGCGCCAGATCCCCTGGGCCGCGACCCAGGCGAGCGCGGCGAACGCGACCAGCGTCGCGGCGACGGCGCCGGCACGCCACGCGAACGGCGTCGCAGGGCGCATCGCGCTCACCGGCACGCCCGGACGCCATCGCGGCGGTCGCTATAATCGGCGATCCCCGCTGCGATCCGCTTCCGCGTGAATCCCCGTCTCGATCTGCTCAAGCCGTATCCGTTCGAGCGGCTGCGTGCCCTGTTCGCCGGCGTCACGCCGCCCGCGGGCGTGAAGCCGGTCAACCTGTCGATCGGCGAACCGCGCCATCCGACGCCGAAGCTCGTGCTCGACGCGCTCGCCGCGGGCGGGGCGGGGCTCGCGAATTATCCCATGACGATCGGCCCGGCGCCGCTGCGCGAGGCGATCGCCGTGTGGCTCGGCGCGAGGCACGCGATTCCCGCGCCCGATCCCGCGACCGAGGTGCTGCCGGTGCTCGGGAGCCGCGAGGCGCTGTTCGCGTTCGCGCAGGCCGTCGTCGACGCGAGCCGGCCGGGGCCGACCGTCGTCGTGCCCAATCCCTTCTACCAGATCTACGAGGGCGCCGCGATCCTCGCCGGCGCCGGAACCTGGTGCGTCAACGCCGAGGAGGCGCACGGCTGGCGACACGACTGGGCGGGCGTCCCGCCCGAGGTCTGGGCGCGCACGCAGCTCCTCTACGTCTGCTCGCCGGACAACCCGACCGGCCGCGTGTACGGCCTGGACGAGTGGCGGACGCTCTTCTCGCTCGCCGACCGCCACGGGTTCGCGATCGCGTCCGACGAGTGCTACTCGGAGGTGCACTTCGACGAGTCCGCTCCGCCGCTGGGCGCGCTGGGCGCGGCGGCGAGGCTCGGGCGCGCCGGCTACCCCGGCCTCGTCGTGTTCGGCAGCCTGTCGAAGCGCTCGAACGCGCCCGGGCTGCGCTCGGGCTACGTCGCCGGCGACGCGAAGCTCCTCGCCGCGTTCCTGCGCTACCGGACCTACCACGGCTCGGCGATGTCGCCGGCCGTCGCGGCCGCGAGCATCGCGGCCTGGCGCGACGAGGATCACGTGCGCGAGAACCGGCGGCGCTACGCCGCGAAGTTCGACGCGCTGACGCCGAAGCTCGCCGCGGCGCTCCCCTGCCAGCGTCCGGACGCGGCGTTCTACCTGTGGGCGAAGACGCCCGGCGACGACGCCGAGTTCGCGCGGCGGCTCTACGCCGAGGAGCACGTCACGGTGCTGCCGGGGAGCTACATCGCGCGCGACGCGCACGGCGTCAATCCGGGCCGGGGCCGCATCCGGATCGCGCTCGTCGCCGACGAGGCCGAGTGCGCCGAGGGCGTCGAGCGAATCGCGAGGCTCGCCCGCCGCAGCCAGGCCGGGTAGACGCGGCCGGGACGCTCGCGCCGCTGGCGCCCGCCGGCCCCGACCGTCCGGTCCGGCGCGTCCCGCGGAGCCGCGGTTTCGTCCGCCCCCGGAGCGCTTCGTCGGCCGCCGGGACGGCCGGGGGGCGCCCGACCTAGAATCGGCGGCCATGAGCGAGACCGCCGTTTCCGCCCTCCGGCCGCCGCTCCGCGCGCGGCTCGCGCGGGGCCTGCGCGCCTCGTGGGGGACGATCGCGCTGATCGCGGCGATCAACACCGGGATCGCCGGCGTCCTCTGGATCGAGGATCCGCGCCCGTACTGGCACCCGCTCCTCACCGTGCAGATCTGCGGCTTCGTGATCGCGTATTGCGTCAACGTCGCCCGTCCCTGGGAAAGCAGCCGCCCGATCCGGACGCTCGCGGCGGCCGTCGCGATCGCGTCCTTCGTCGGCGTCGTCCTCGTGATCCTGGCCAAGGGCTACTCGTGGGAATACGTCGTCGCGAAGCACTCGACTTTCCTGCTCAGCATGGTGATGGCGTTCTTCAACGGCATGGCCGTGAGCCTGATCTTCCACGTCCGGATGGCGTCGGCCCGCGCGCAGGCGCAGCTCGCGCGCGCCGAGGCGGAGCGGCACCTGCTCGCGAAGCACGCCGTCGAAGCCGAGCTCAAGGTCATGCAGGCGCAGGTCGAGCCGCACTTCCTGTTCAACACGCTCGCGTCCGTTCAGTTCCTGACCGAGACCGATCCGCAGGCCGCCCACCGGCTGCTCGGCCACCTGATCGCGTACCTGCGCGCCGCGCTGCCGCAGCTCCGCGCCGCGTCGACGACGCTCGGCAAGGAGGTCGAGCTCTGCGAGCCCTACCTCGCGATCCTGCGGACGCGGATCGGCTCGCGGCTCGCGTTCGCGATCGACGTGCCCGACGAGCTCCGCTCGCGTCCGTTCCCGCCCAATCTCCTGATCTCGCTGGTCGAGAACGCGGTCAAGCACGGCATCGAGCCTTCGGCGGACGGCGGCACGATCGCGATCGCCGCGCGCAGCGACGGCGACCGGCTGATCGTCGAGGTCGTCGACACCGGTCGCGGCGCCGACGCGTCCGGCGCCCCGACGACCGGAGGCGGCGTGGGACTCGCCAACGTGCGCGAGCGGCTGGCCGCCCTGTACGGGCCGCGCGCCCGGTTCACGCTGGCGCCGGTCGAGCCCCGCGGCACCCGGGCGGCGCTCGAGATCCCGGTCGACGCGGACGCCTGACCGTGCCCACCGCGCTGATCGCCGAGGACGAGCCGCTCCTGAGGGCGCAGCTCAAGGCGCGTCTCGCCCTGGCGTGGCCCGAGCTCGTCATCGTCGCCGAGGCCGCGAACGGCGAGGAGGCGGTGAGGCTCGCGCGCGACGAGCGCCCCGACGTCGCGTTCCTGGACATCCGGATGCCGGTGCTGACCGGCATCGACGTCGCGAAGGCGATCGCCGGCGGCCCGCACGTGGTCTTCGTGACCGCCTACGACGAGTACGCGGTGGCCGCGTTCGAGGAGGGTGCGGTCGACTACGTGCTGAAGCCCGCGACGCCCGAGCGGATCGCCAAGGTCGTCGCGCGCCTGAAGGCGCGGCTCGGCACCCCGCCGGCCGACCTCGCGGCGCTGCTCGAGCGTCTCGCCTCGCGCGAGGCGCCGGCCGCGACGCTCAGGTGGATCCGCGCCTCGCTCGGCAGCGCGATGAAGCTGATCGCGATCGACGACGTGCTCTACTTCCAGTCGGAGGACAAGTACACGAAGGTCGTCACCGCCGAGGGCGACTCGCTCATCCGCAAGACGATCCGGGAGCTCTACGACGAGCTCGACCACGAGCAGTTCTGGCAGGTCCACCGCGGCACGATCGTCAACCTGCGCGCGATCGCGAAGGTCGAGCGCGACTGGCGCGACCAGCCGCTCCTCACGCTCAAGGACCGCTCCGAGCAGCTGACCGTCTCGCGCACGTTCGCGCACCTGTTCAAGGCGATGTAGCGCCTCCGCCCCGCGCGCGCGTTCGCGTAGACTCGCGGCGTGCGCCTGATCGCCTACGCCGGACGTCACGCGACCGCGGTGATGGCGGCGGGCGTGCTGCTGGGCGTCGCGATTCCGCCGCTCGCGACGCTCGCGCGCCCGCTCCTCGTCCCCACGCTGCTGATCCCGCTGGCGCTCGCGCTCGTGCGCCTCGACTGGGCGGCCGCCGGGGCGTGGCGGCGCCGGCCCGGGGTGGTGGTCGCGCTCCTCGCGTTCATCCTCGGCGTCTCGCCGGTCGCGGTCTGGGCGATCACCCGCGCGCTCGTTCCGCTGGGGTTCCCGGACACGCTCGCGCAGGCGCTGGTCCTGATGGCGGCGAGCTCGCCGATCGTCTCGAACGTCGCGATCGCGCTCGTCCTCGGCCTCGACGCGCCGCTCGCCGTCGTCGTCGTGCTGGCGGGCACCGCGCTGGTGCCGCTCACGCTGCCGGTCGCGGCCGACGCGCTGGTCGGCGTGTCGATCGAGATGCCGCTCGCCGAGTTCATGGCGCGGCTCCTCGCGCTCGTCGGCAGCGCGTTCGCCGCCGCGTGGCTCGTCCGCCGCCTCGTGCCCGCGCCCGCCCTCGCCGCGCGGCGCGAGCTCCTCGACGGCCTCGCCGTCGTCAACCTGCTGCTGTTCGGGCTCGCGATAATGGACGGCGTGACCGCCTACGCGATCGCGCGCCCCGGCTACGTCGCGCTCGCGATCGTCGCCGCCTACGCGTTCAACCTGCTGCTGCAGGCGGCCGGCGCGCTCGCGTTCCGGCGGCTCGGTCCGACGCGCGCGCTGACCGTCGCGCTGCTCGCCGGCAACTGCAACATGGGGCTCGTGCTCGTCGCGCTCGAGGGGCGCGCGAGCTTCGACGTGACCGTGTACTTCGCGCTCGCGCAGATCCCGATGTACACGCTGCCCGCCCTGCTCGAGCCGCTGTACGCGCGGTTCGGCGGGGCGCCCCCGCCGGCAGGGTAGAATTCCCGCTTTCCGCACGCCGACCGCACGACGATGAGCGCCCTGCAAGCCACGATCGACCGCGCCTGGGAAGACCGCGCGAGCCTCGCCCCCGCCACCGCGCCGGCCGGCGTCCGCGAGGCCGTCGCGCACGTGATCGCCGAGCTGGACGCGGGCCGGCTGCGCGTGGCCGAGAAGCGCGACGGCGCGTGGACGACGCATCAGTGGATCAAGAAGGCGGTGCTGCTGTCGTTCCGGCTCGCCGACAACGCCGCGATGGGCCCGCCGCCCGAGCGCGCGCCGTTCCGGTTCTACGACAAGGTGCCCACGAAGTTCGCGCGCTTCGACGACGCCGCGTTCGCGCAGGCGGGCGTGCGCGTCGTGCCGCCCGCCGTCGCGCGGCGCGGCGCCTACGTCGCGAGGAACGTGGTGCTGATGCCCTCGTACGTCAACATCGGCGCGTACGTCGACGAGGGCACGATGGTCGACACCTGGGCGACGGTCGGCTCGTGCGCGCAGATCGGCAGGAACGTGCACCTGTCGGGCGGCGTCGGCATCGGCGGCGTGCTCGAGCCGCTGCAGGCGAACCCGACGATCATCGAGGACAACTGCTTCGTCGGCGCGCGCTCCGAGGTGGTCGAGGGCGTGATCGTCGAGGAGAACTCGGTGCTTGGGATGGGCGTGTTCATCGGCCAGAGCACGAAGATCTACGACCGCGCGACCGGCGAGACGACGTACGGCCGCGTGCCGGCGGGCTCGGTGGTCGTCGCGGGCAGCCTGCCCGCGGCCGACGGCAGCCACAGCCTCTACTGCGCCGTGATCGTCAAGCGCGTCGACGCGAAGACGCGCTCGAAGACCGGCATCAACGAGCTCCTGCGGACCTGATGCGCGCGCCCACCCCGATGCCGGTCCCGATCAAGAGCGCCGAGGACATCGCGGCGATGCGCGTGGCCGGGCGGCTCGCCTCGGAGCTGCTCGACTACCTCGCGCCGCAGGTGCAGCCCGGCGTCACGACGGGGGCGATCGACAGGCTCGCGCACGACTACATGGTCGACGTGCAGCGCACGGTGCCGGCGACGCTCAACTACGCGCCGCCGGGCCACACGCCCTACCCCGCGTCGCTGTGCACGTCGGTCAACCACGTCGTCTGCCACGGGATCCCGGGCGAGCGCAGGCTCAAGGCCGGCGACATCGTCAACGTCGACGTGACGGTGATCAAGGACGGCTACCACGGCGACTCGAGCCGGATGTTCTGCGTCGGCCCGCCGTCGATCCAGGCGAAGCGCCTGTGCGACGTCACCTACGAGGCGATGTGGAAGGGCATCCGCGCCGTGCGGCCCGGCGCGCACCTGGGCGACATCGGCCACGTGATCCAGAAGCACGCGGAAGGACACGGCTATTCGATCGTGCGCGAGTTCTGCGGCCACGGGATCGGCCGCAGCTTCCACGAGGAGCCGCAGGTGCTGCACTACGGCCGGCCGGGAACGGGCCTCGAGCTCAGGGCGGGAATGATCTTCACGATCGAGCCGATGGTGAACGCCGGGAGGCCCGGGATCCGGTGCCTCGCCGACGGCTGGACGATCGTGACCGCCGACCACTCGCTCTCCGCCCAGTGGGAGCACACGGTCCTCGTGACCCCGGACGGCTGCGAAGTGCTGACGCGGTCGGCGGGCACGCCTCCTCCGCCCGCCTGAGAAGGCGATGGACACGGCGAGGCCCGACCGCGGCGCGGACCGGTCGCCTCCGCCGCAAGCGCCGCTCCGCGCCGCGCTCAGGGCCGGGCGCGACGCGCTGCGCGAGGCGTTCCTCGCGCGTCCCGACACCCCGAAGCTGCTGCGCGAGCACGCGCGCCTCGTCGACCGGGCGGTGCGCGAGGCGTGGCGCTCCTGCGGGATGCCCGCGCGCACCGCGCTCGTCGCCGTGGGCGGCTACGGGCGCGGCCATCTGTTCCCGCACTCGGACGTCGACCTGCTGATCCTGTTGCCGCCCGAGGCGGGCGGCGCCGGCGCGCTCGGCACGCAGGCGATCGAGCGGTTCCTCGCGACGCTGTGGGACGTCGGGCTCGAGGCGAGCCACGCGGTCCGCACGGTCGCCGAATGCGTGTCGGAGATGGCCGCCGACGCGACGATCCGCACGAGCCTGCTCGAGCACCGCCTGCTCGCGGGCGACCGCGCGCTCTTCCGCGAGTTCGTCCGCGCGTTCGCCGCGTCGATGGACGCATGCGCGTTCTACGAGGCGAAGGCGCTCGAGCAGCAGCAGCGGCACCTGAAGCACCACGACGCCGCCTACAACCTCGAGCCCAACGTCAAGGAGAGCCCGGGCGGCCTGCGCGACCTGCAGACGGTGATCTGGATCGCGCGCGCGGCCGGGCTGGGACGGTCGTGGCCGGAGCTCGCGCGCGCCGGCCTCATGACGATGACCGAGGCGCGCTCGGTGTCGCGGCAGGAGCGCCTGATCGGCGCGCTGCGCGTGCGGCTGCACTATCTCGCCGGCCGGCGCGAGGACCGGCTCGTGTTCGACCAGCAGTCGGCGCTCGCGCGGCAGCTGGGCCTCGAGGACACGGCGACGCGGCGCGCGAGCGAGCAGCTGATGCAGCGCTACTACCGCGCGGCGAAGACGGTCCGCCAGGTCAACACGATCCTGCTGCAGAACCTGCACGCGCGCCTGTTCCCGATCGGGCGCGAGCCGGTGCCGATCGCCGAGGACTTCTGCGCGATCGACGAGCTCCTGCACGTCGCGAGCGAGGACCTGTTCGACCGCAGGCCCTCCGCGATGCTCGACGCGTTCCTGCTGATGGAGCGGCACCCGGAGCTGAAGGGCATGAGCGCGCGCACGCTGCGGGCGCTGTGGCGCGGGCGCCGGCGGATCGACGCCGCGTTCCGGCGCGACCCCGGCCACCGCGCGCGCTTCCTCGCGCTCTTCCGCGAGCCGCGCGGCATCACGCACGAGCTTCGCCGGATGAACCTCTACGGGATCCTCGGCGCCTACCTGCCGGCGTTCGGGCGCATCGTCGGCCAGATGCAGCACGACCTGTTCCACGTCTACACGGTCGACGAGCACATCCTGATGGTGATCCGCAACCTGCGCCGGTTCGCCGAGGCGCAGCACGCGCACGAATACCCGCTCTGCTCGCGGCTCATCGCCGACGTGCCGAACAAGGAGGTCCTCTACCTGGCCGGTCTCTTCCACGACATCGCGAAGGGCCGCGGCGGCGACCACTCGACCTTGGGGGCGCGCGACGCGCGCCGCTTCTGCCGCGAGCACGGGATGCCCGCGCGGCGCGCCGGGGACGTCGCGTGGCTGGTCGAGCACCACCTGACGATGTCCGCGACCGCCCAGAAGCAGGACATCTCGGACCCCGACGTCGTGGCGGCGTTCGCGGCGAAGGTCGGCACCGACGAGCGCCTCGTGCTGCTCTACCTGCTGACGGTGGCCGACATCCGGGGCACGAGCCCCAGGGTCTGGAACGCCTGGAAGGCGCAGCTGCTCGAGGACCTGTTCCACGCGACGCGGCGCGTGCTCGCGGGCTCCGACGCCCGGCGGACGCTCGGCGACTCGCTCGCGGCGCGGCAGGCCGAGGCGCAGCGCCTCCTGCGCCTCTACGCGGTGCCGGACGGCGCCGAGCACGCGCTGTGGCGGCACCTCGACACGCCCTACTTCCAGCGGCACACCGCCGAGGAGATCGCCTGGCATGCGCGGAACCTCTACTGGCGCGTCGACCGCCGCGAGCCGGTCGTCAAGGCGCGCCTCGCGCGCACCGGCGCGGGACTGCAGGCGCTCGTCTACACGCCCGACCAGCGGGCGCTGTTCGCGCGGATCTGCGGCTACTTCGGCCGCGCCGGGCTGTCGATCCTCGAGGCGAAGGTCCACACGACGCGGCACGGCTGGGCGCTCGACACGTTCGCGCTGCAGGACACGACCGCCGCCCGGGGCTCGTCGCGCGAGACGGTCACCCGCATCGAGCACGACCTCCTCGAGGCGCTCGTCGGCGAGGCGCCGCCCGAGCCGCCGGCGTCGGGCCGCGTGCCGCGGCAGCTGCGCCACTTCCCGCTCACGCCGGAGGTCCGGATCTTCCCCGACGACAAGGGCACGCACTACATCCTCGAAGTGGTCGCCGGCGACCGCCCCGGCCTCCTCGCGCGGATCGCCCGGGTGCTCGCCGACGCGAACGTCAACGTCGAGAGCGCCCGGATCAACACGCTGGGCGAGCGCGCCGAGGACGTGTTCCTGATCGACGGTCACCGGCTGCACGACGAGCAGGCGCTCCTCAGGCTCGAGACCGCTCTCTACGAGCAGCTGCGGGTGTAGCGCTTTCCGGAGCCGCGCCGGCGGCGTAGCATCGAAGCCAGCCCCCCGACGGGCCTTCCGGTGAATCCGCGCCGCCGCTTCCTGCACGCCGCCGCCGCCGCCCTCGCCGCGGGGGTCGCCCGCGCCCAGGGCCGACCCGCGCGGATCGGCTACCTCAGCACCCGCGGCACGCGTTCCTCGATCGACGACGCGTTCTTCGCGGGCATGCAGGCGCTGGGCTACGCGGAGGGACGCAACCTCGTCGTCGTCTACCGGTGGGCCGGCAACGACCTCTCGCGCCTCCCTGCGCTCGCCCGCGACCTCGTGCGCCTGGACGTCGACGTCATCGTGACCGCGACGACCGCCGGCACCCGCGCGGCGATGAACGCGACGAAGACGATACCGGTCGTGATGGCGGCCAGCGCCGATCCGGTGGGCGCGGGTCTCGTCGCGAGCCTGGGGCGGCCCGGCGGCAACGTGACCGGCATGTCGCTGCAGACGACCGACATCGCGTCGAAGCGCCTCCAGCTCGCGCGCGAGCTCGTGCCGGGCCTCGAGCGCGTCGCGCTCCTGGTCGAGAAGGTCGCGGACCCCTCGCAGGGCACCACCGCGATCCTGCTCGCCGAATCGGCAGCCGCCGCGAAGGGAGCCGGACTGAAGCTCGTCGTCCGCGAGATCGCGCGGATCGGCGAGCTCGGCGACGCGTTCGAGGCGTTCGGGCGCGAGCGCGCGCAGGCGCTCGTCGTGCAGGTCAGCCCGCTCACGCTCGAGCACCGGGCGGCCATCGTCGAGCGCGCCGCCCGCGACCGGCTGCCCGCGATCTACGAGGCGCGCAACTTCGTCGAGTCCGGCGGGCTCGTTGCGTACGGCCCGGACCTGCGCGAGACCTACCGGCGCGCGGCCGCGTACGTCGACCGCATCCTCAAGGGCGCGAGCCCGCGCGACTTGCCGGTCGAACAGTCGGCGAGCGTCGCGCTCGCGATCAACCTCGGGACGGCGAGGGCGCTGGGGCTGGAGATCCCGCCGTCGCTGCGCCTGCGGGCCGACGAAGTCGTCGAGTGATCGCGCGCCTTTGCGCCGCGATCACTCCTCCCCTTCGGCGTCCGGGAACAGTATCCCGGTGTAGCCGAAGCGGCGCATGTCGGTCATGCGCATCGGGTAGAGGATGCCGTCGAGGTGATCGCACTCGTGCTGCGCGACGCGCGCGTGGAAGCCGCTCACCTCGCGCGCGATCGGGTTGCCCCGCGGGTCGAAGCCCTCGTAGCGGAGCGCCGTGTAGCGCGGAACCACGCCGCGCAGCCCCGGGACCGACAGGCAGCCTTCCCAGCCGTCCTCCATCTCGCCGGAGAGCGGTGTCAGCACCGGGTTGACGAGCTCCGTGTAGGGCACCGGTTCCGCGTCCGGGTAGCGCGGGTTGAAGTCGACGCCGAAGATCACGACGCGCAGCCCCACGCCGATCTGCGGCGCCGCAAGCCCCGCGCCGTTCTGCGCGGCCATCGTGTCGCGCAGGTCCTGCAGCAGCGCGTCCAGTTCGCGCGTGCCGAAACGCTCGACCGGGGCGCTCGCGCACCACAGCCGCGGGTCGCCCATCCTCAGCACCTCGCGGATCATCGCCCCGCCTCCGCCCCCGGAGGGGTCGCGATCGGCGCCAGGTGCTCGAGGAGCGCGCGGACCTTCGCGATCCCCTCGTCGAGCGTCTTCACCAGCGCCTGCATCGAGATCGCGTGCGTGCTGTCCCCCCGCCCCGCCGCGTGGTTGACGACGACGCAGATCGCGGCGTACGGGAGATCGAGCTCGCGGGCGAGCGCCGCCTCGGGCATCCCGGTCATCCCGACCAGCGTCGCGCCGTCGCGGTCCATGCGGTCGATCTCGGCCGCCGTCTCGAGCCGCGGCCCGTTCGCGGCGCCGTAGACGCCGCCGTCGACGACGTCGACGCCGGCCGCCTTCGCGGCCTCGAGGCAGCGTGCGCGCATCCACGGCGTGTACGGCTGCGTGAAATCGACGTGCACGACCTTGCCCTCCTCGCCGTCGAAATACGTCGAGGCGCGTCCGCTCGTGTAGTCGACCAGCTGGTGGGGCAGCACCAGCGTCCCGGGCGCAACGCCCCGGATGCCGCCGACCGACGCCACGGCCAGCACCGAGGTCGCGTCGCGGGCCTTGAGCGCCCACAGGTTCGCGCGGTAGTTGACCCGGTGCGGCGGGATCGTGTGGCCGTGGCCGTGCCGGGCGAGGAAGAGCGCCTCCCGGCCGGCGATGCTGCCGAACAGCAGGGGCGCCGAGGGCTCGCCGTAGGGGGTCCGGACGACCTCCCGGCGGGTGACCGCGAGCGTCGACAGTTGCGTGAGGCCGCTGCCTCCGATGATTGCCAGCATGGAATTTGCTACGGATCGGTTTCGAGGGGGCGGGCGTGGGGCCCGCCCCCGGGACCGGGGCGGGCCGCAGGTGGCCCGCCGCGGGCTTTCATGACATCATCATGGCGTCCTCCCTGGGCCCCGGATCCCCGGGCCGACGGAGCGCGCCGCCCATTGTAGCCGCGAGAGGTCGAATGTACCTGGACCGCCTGTTCAAGCTGATGGCCGAGAAGCAGGCCTCGGACATCTTCATCTCGTGCGGCGCGCCGATCAACATCAAGGTGAGCGGCGTCGTCTCGCCGGTGTCGACGCAGCCGATGGACCCGGAGACGGTGCGCCGGATCGCCTACGAGCTGATGACGAAGGACCAGGCCCGCGAGTTCGAGAACGAGCTCGAGATGAACCTGTCGCACCTCGACCGCGCGGTCGGCAACTTCCGGATCAACATCTTCCGGCAGCGCGGGACGCTGGCGCTCGTGATCCGCTACGTGCGGAGCCACGTGCCGCCGTTCGAGAAGCTGCGGCTGCCGCCGGTGCTGCTCGACATGGTGATGGCGAAGCGCGGGCTGGTGCTCGTCGCCGGCGCGACCGGCTCGGGCAAATCGACGACGCTCGCCGCGATGATCGACTACCGGAACTCGAACAAGAGCGGCCACATCCTGACCATCGAGGACCCGATCGAGTACCTCTACGAGCACCGCAGGAGCATCGTCAACCAGCGCGAGATCGGCATCGACACGCAGAACTACCAGCTCGCGCTGCAGAACGCGCTGCGCGAGGCGCCCGACCTCATCATGATCGGCGAGATCCGCGACAAGGAGACGATGCAGTCCGCGCTCCTGCACACGCTGACCGGCCACCTGTGCCTGTCGACGATTCACGCGAACAACAGCTACCACGCGCTGTCCCGGATCATCAACCTGTTCCCGTACGACGCGCGCTCGGCGGTGCTGTCGGACCTGTCGATCGGGCTCCGCGCGATCGTCTCGCAGCGGCTGGTCCGCAACGTCGACAACGAGCTCCAGCCGGCGGTCGAGATCCTGATGAACACCTCGCTCATCGCCGAGCTGGTCAAGAGCGGCGAGTTCGCGCAGATCAAGGAGGCGATGGAACAGTCGCTCTACCCGGGATCGCAGACCTTCGAGCAGTCGCTGTGCCGGCTCTACCTCGACGGCGTCATCACCTACGACGAGGCGATGAGCGCGTCGGACTCGCCGACCAACCTCGCCTGGCTCATCAACCAGAACAGCCCGACCGCGCGCGTCGAGAACCTCGAGACCTCGGTCGCCGACCGCGAGACCCACCGCGCGACCGCCGACTTCGCATCGCTCACGATCGACCCGGCGATGCTGGAGCGGCAGCAGCATTGACCCCCGGGGCCCGCCTCTCGCCTCTGCTACCATCGCGCGCATGGACACGCGCGCCCGCCCCACGCTCGCGCTGACGCGCGAGCTCGTCGCGCGACGCTCGATCACGCCCGAGGACGCCGGGTGCCAGGCGCTCGTCGCCGCGCGTCTCGCGCCGCTGGGCTTCGCCTGCGAGACGATCGCCTCGGGCGGGGTCGCCAACCTGTGGGCGCGGCGCGGCGGCACGGCCCCGCTCGTGTGCTTCGCCGGCCACACCGACGTCGTGCCGACCGGGCCGCGCGAGGCGTGGTCGTCCGACCCGTTCGCGCCGGTCGAGCGGGACGGGTTCCTCTACGGGCGCGGCACCGCGGACATGAAGGGGTCGGTGGCCGCGTTCGTGACGGCGATCGAGGCGTTCGTCGCCGCGCACCCCGACGCGCCGGGGTCGATCGCGGTCCTGCTCACCTCGGACGAGGAAGGCCCGGCGACCGACGGCACCGTCAAGGTCGTCGAGGCGCTGAAGGCGCGCGGGGAAGCGATCGACTACTGCGTCGTCGGCGAGCCCTCGTCGGTGGCGCGGCTCGGCGACATGATCAAGAACGGCCGCCGCGGGACGCTCTCGGGCGTGCTCGGGGTGCGGGGCGTGCAGGGGCACATCGCCTACCCGCACCTCGCGCGCAACCCGATCCATCAGGTCGCGCCCGCGATCGCCGAGCTGGCCGGCATCGAGTGGGACGCCGGCAACGCGTACTTCCCGGCCACGAGCTGGCAGTGCTCGAACGTCCATGCGGGCACCGGCGCCGCCAACGTGATCCCGGGCGCGCTCGAGCTCCAGTTCAACTGGCGCTACTCGACCGAGAGCACGCGCGAGTCGCTGATCGCGCGGCTCGAGGAGGTGCTGCGCCGCCACGGCCTCGACTACTCGCTCGCGTGGCTGCCGGAAGGCAAGCCGTTCCTGACCCCGCGCGGGCGGCTCGTCCACGTCGTGACCGAGGTGGTGCGGGAGGCGTCCGGCGTCGTGCCGGAGCTCTCGTGCGCGGGCGGCACCTCGGACGGCCGCTTCATCGCGACGATCTGCCGCGAGCTGGTCGAGCTGGGGCCGGTCAACGCGACGATCCACCAGATCGACGAGCGCGTCGCGATCGACGACCTCGAGGCGCTCTCGGCGATCTACCGCCGCGTCCTCGAGCGGCTGCTCCCGGCGGCATGAGCGCCCGGTCGCGTCCGGCGGCCGCGGCGGCGCCGCGCAAACGCCGCGCGGGAGCCGGCTGATGTCGGCGCCGGTCCACGAGCTCGAGACCGTCCGCGACTGGCTGCGCTGGGCGGTGACCCGCTTCACCGAGTCGAGGCTCGCGTTCGGCCACGGCACGACCAACGCGTGGGACGAGGCCGCCTATCTCGTGCTGCACGCGCTCTCGCTGCCCGCCGACCGGCTCGAGCCGTTCCTCGACGCGCGGCTGACCCAGCAGGAACGCGTGCGGCTGGGCGAGCTCCTCGCGCGGCGCATCGACGCGCGCGTCCCGGCCGCGTACCTGACGCGCGAGGCGTGGCTCGGCGATTTCCGCTTCTACGTCGACGAGCGCGTGATCATCCCGCGCTCGTTCATCGCGGAGCTCCTGCCCGACGGCCTCGCGCCGTGGATCCCCGACCCGGCGGCGGTCCGGAGCGCGCTCGACCTCTGCACCGGATCCGGCTGCCTCGCGATCCTGCTCGCGCACGCGTACCCGGAGGCCGACGTCGACGCCGTCGACCTCTCGTCCGACGCGCTCGCGGTCGCGCAGCGCAACGTCGCGGACTACGGGCTCGCGGGCCGGATCAACCTGATCCGCTCCGACCTCTGCGCGAACCTCGTCGAGAAGAGCTACGACCTCATCATCAGCAACCCGCCCTACGTCACCGACCGGTCGATGGAGGCGCTGCCGGCCGAGTACCGTCACGAGCCGGCGATGGCGCTCTCCGGCGGCGACGACGGACTGGACGCGGTGCGCGGCATCGTCAGGGACGCGCCGCGCTTCCTCAATCCCGGCGGGCTCCTCGTCGTGGAAGTCGGCCACGGCCGCGCGGCGGTCGAAGCGGCCTGGCCGCGCATGCCGTTCGTGTGGCTCGAGACCGAGGTCCACGACGACGCGGTCTTCGCGATCGGCCGCGAGGACCTGGTCGCGGGTCGCTGAGGCGGCCGGAGCGCTATCCGCCGCGCGACTCGCTCGCGAGCCCGAAGAAGTCGCGGATCCTGCGGACCATCTCGGCCGCCGTGCCGCTGGCGTGGCGGGCGTGCTGCTCGGCGTCGAGCGCCTGCAGCGTGGCGACGTTGGCCGCCTGGCGCTTCGCGAGCACTTCGGACATCGCGGTGGCGATCTCGGGGCGGGCCTTGAGAATGGCGTCGAAGCCGCGCTTGTCGAGCTGGTAGCACATCACGTCGCCCGACGCGAGCACGGTCGCCCCGCGCGGCGCGCCGAGCAGGAGCCCCATCTCGCCGAAGTACGCCGGCGCCTCGAGCGTCGCGAACTTGTGGCGCACCGTGCCGTCGCGCGAATCGCCGACGACGTGCACGTGCCCCTGCGCGAGGACGAAGAGCGAATCGGCCGGCTCGCCCTGCCGGCAGATGATGTCGTCGCTGACGTAGGGCGAGGTCCGGAGCTGCCGCGCGAGCATGTCCTTCTCGGCCGACGTGAGCGTCGCGAACAGCTCGACTTCGTCGACGACGGCGCGCTTCTGCAGGTCGTCGAGGCGCGCCCGTTCGCCCTTGCGGTCGCGCAGGATCTCGACGACCTGGCGCGGGTACGGGATCGGCATCCCGGCGCGCACCAGCGCGGCGTAAGTGTGCGTCAGCACGTCCGATTTCGTCGGCCACTCGCGCTTCGGGTCGATCAGCTGGTAGACGACGACGTACTCGGCGCCGCTCTCGTCGAACCGGTCGCACAGGCACATCGGCTGCGGGTCGTGCGTCATGTTGAGGATCTCGGCGCGCTGCAGCGCGTCGGTCACGACCGCGCACACGCGCGCCGGCGGATAGTCGTAGTCGACCTGGAACGCCACCCAGCGCCGCCAGCACGCCTTCTCCTCGCCCCGGCGGCCGAGCACGATCACCTTGTCCTTCATCAGCTGCGAGTTCGGGACGACGAAGGTCTCGTTGTTGTTGGTCGCGATCGCCATCGACCGCCAGCGGATGCTCACGACCTGTCCGGTCTCGTTGCCGATCTTCACCCAGTCGCCCAGCCGCACCGTGTTCTCGAGCTGCAGCGAGATGCCGGCCCAGAGGTTGCCCAGCATCTCCTGCGCCGAGAACGCGAGGGCGCCGGTGATCACCGCGGAGGTCGTCACGACGCCGGCGAGATTGACGCCGATCGCCGAGAGGCGGAACAGCGCGTAGCTGATCAGGATCAGCACCAGCGTGAACTCGGACACGATCCTCGGCACCGCGAGCCGCGCGAGCAGCGTCGAGAGCACGAAGATCATGAACACGCGGATGACCGCGAACGCGACGACGAACAGGATCAGCTCGCGGATGATCACGGTGATCGTGCGCGAGCCGACGAAGCCTTGGTACTCGACGTGGCCCCACAGCGCGGCGACGCCGACCGTCGCGACGATCGCCATCGCGAGCAGGCCCTTGCGGCGCTCCGGCGGGAACAGGAACGACACGAGCACGACCACGAGCGCCCCCGTGGCGAACATGATCGCGTCGTGCAGGGTTTCGTGGCTGACGATCATCGGCGTCCGCGCCGGCCCGGGGCCGGCGGCTCGCGGATTATAGGCAGGATCGCGGCCGCGTTCGCGTAGAATCGGCCGCTTCCCCGGCAGCCGGACTCCCCGATGCAGCCACGTTCCGGCGGCGAGATTCTCGTCGCGAGCCTCGTCCGGCAGGGCGCCACCCACCTGTTCGGCGTCCCCGGCGAGAGCTACCTGCCGGTCCTCGACGCGCTGGTCGACGTCCGCGACCGGCTGGCCTTCGTCGTGTGCCGGCAGGAAGGCGGCGCCGCATACATGGCCGAGGCCGCCGGCAAGCTCACCGGCCGCCCGGGCGTGGCGATCGTCACGCGCGGGCCGGGCGCGAGCAACGCCGCGATCGGCGTCCACGTCGCGCGCCAGGACTCGACGCCGATGGTGCTCCTCGTGGGTCAGGTCGGCTCCGACATGATCGACCGCGAGGCGTTCCAGGAGGTCGACTACCGGCGCATGTACGGCGACGTCGCGAAGTGGGCGGCCCAGATCGACCGTGCCGACCGCATCCCCGAGTACGTCGCCCACGCGTGGCGGATCGCGATGTCCGGCCGTCCCGGGCCGGTCGTGCTCGCGCTGCCCGAGGACGTGCTGTCGGCGACCGCGGCCGTGGCGGACGCGCCACGGGCGGACCCGACGCCGGCGGCCGCGGATCCGGCTCAGGTCGCCGACGCGCTCGCGCGGCTGGCATCGGCACGCCGGCCGCTGGCGCTCGTCGGCGGCAGCCGCTGGGATCCCGACGCGTGCGCCGACCTCGCGGAGTTCGCGCGGCGCTGGTCGCTGCCGGTCGCCTGCGCGTTCCGGCGCCAGGACCTCTACGACCACCGGCTGCCGAATTACGCGGGCGACCTCGGTATCGGCCCGAATCCGAAGCTCGCCGCGCGCGTGCGCGATGCGGACCTGCTTCTCGTGATCGGCGAGCGGCTGGGCGAGATGACGACGTCGGGCTACACGCTCCTCGACGCGCCCGCGCCGCGGCAGGCGCTCGTCCACGTGCATCCGGGGCCCGAGGAGATCGGGCGCGTCTACCAGCCGGCGGTCGGAATCTGCGCCACGCCCGGCGCCTTCCTGTCCGCGGCGCTCGCGACGGGCCGGCCGCCGGCCGAGGTCGCCTGGCGCGCGTCGGCGGAGGCCGCCCACGCCGACTACGAGACGTGGCGCGAGCCGCGGCCGGTGCCCGGCGCGGTCGACCTGTGGCGCATCGTCCGCTGGCTGGACGAGCGGCTGCCCGACGACGCGATCCTCACCAACGGCGCCGGCAACTACACGACGTGGCTCCACCGCGTCTTCCGCCATCGCCGCTGCGGCACCCAGCTCGCCCCCTACTCCGGCGCGATGGGCTACGGCGTGCCGGCGGCGATCGCCGCGAAGCTCCTGCGCCCTGCGTCGACCGTCGTCTCGTGGAACGGTGACGGATGCTTCCTGATGAACGGCCAGGAGCTCGCGACCGCGGTGCAGCACCGCCTCGCGATCGTGTTCGTCGTGATCGACAACGGCATGTACGGGACGATCCGGATGCACCAGGAGCGCACCTACCCGGAGCGCGTCTCGGGCACGACGCTCGTCAACCCGGACTTCGCCGCGCTCGCCCGAGCGTACGGCGCGCAGGGAACCACGGTCGAGACGACCGACGCGTTCGCCCCGGCGTTCGAGCGCGCGCTCGCGCACGACGGCCCGGCGCTCGTGCACGTGAAGCTCGATCCGCAGGCGCTCACGATGAACGCGTCGCTCGACGCGCTGCGCGAGGCCGGCCGGCGCGCGCGCGCCTGACGCGCTGCGCCATGACGCGCATCGAGCCGGCGCGCCCGGCGCACGCTGCCGACGGCACGCCGATGTCGCCGCGCTACGGCGACGTCTACCACAGCGCCGATTCCGGCCCCGGCCAGGCGCGCCACGTGTTCGTCGGCGGCAACGGACTGCCCGGCCGCTGGGCCGCCCGCGAGTCGTTCACGATCCTCGAGACCGGCTTCGGCCTGGGCGTCAACTTCCTCGCCACCTGGGAGACGTGGCGCCGCGACCCCGCGCGCCCGCGGCGGCTCCACTTCATCGCGATCGAGAAGCACCCGTTCCTGCGCGGCGATCTCGCGGCGCTCCTCGGCGCGCACCCGGAGTGGGGCGAGCTCGCCCGCGAGCTCGTCGACCGCTGGCCGCCGCCGCTCGCCGGCACGCACCGCCGCGTCTTCGACGCGGGCGGCGTCGCGCTGACCGTCGTGTTCGACGACGCCGCCTCCGCGCTCGCGCGCCTCGAGGCCCGGGCCGACGCGATCTACCTCGACGGCTTCGCGCCGTCGCGCAATCCGGACATGTGGACCGGCGAGGTGCTCCGGCGCGTCGCGCGGCTCGCCGCGCCCGGCGCGACCTGCGCGACCTGGTCGACCGCGCGCGCGGTGCGCGATGGTCTCGCGGCGGCGGGATTCGCACTGGAGGTCCGCCCGGGATTCGGCCACAAGCGCGAGATGCTCGTCGGCCGGCTCGAGCCGCGCGGGGCGGACGCAGCCCAAGCCCGCGGCCGGGCGCGGGGGGAGCGCCATGCGATCGTCGTCGGCGCCGGCCTCGCCGGCGCCGCGGCCACGCACTCGCTCACGTCGCGCGGCTGGCGCATCACGCTGGTCGACGCGGCGCCGCGGCCCGCCGCGGGGGCGTCGTCGCTCCACGCGGGGTGCTTCCACCCGCTCGTCGCCCGCGACGACAGCCTCCTCGCGCGGCTCACGCGCGCGGCGTTCCTGCACGCGCTCGACGCCTGGCGCGAGCTCGAGCGGCGCGGCCACCCGATCGCCTGGGCGCGCTGCGGCCTGCTGCAGCTCTCGCGCAAGGCGGGCGACGAGGCCGCGCTCCATGCGGCGATCGACGAGCTCGGGCTGCCCGCGACATTTGTCGAGACGGTGAACGCGAGCGAGGGATCGCGGCGGATCGGCTGGCCGATCGACCGGGCCGGCGCCTGGTTTCCCGAGGGCGGTTGGGCGAAGGCGCCCTCGATCGTGCGCGCGCAACTCGACGAGGCGATGGCGTCCGCCGGCTCGACGTTCCTCCCGGCGCGCCGCGTCCATGCGCTGGCGAAGACGGCGGACGGGTGGCGCGCGCTGGCCGAGGGCGGCGCGACGATCGCCGAGGCGTCCGTCGTCGTGCTGGCGAACGCGGCAGACATCGCCCGCCTCGCGCCGCTCGGCGCGCCGATCCGGTCGGTACGCGGGCAGGCGAGCTACGTCCCCGCCTCGCTACTGGCCGCGCCGAAGGCGGTGCTGATCGGCAACGGCTACGTGCTTCCGGACGTCGACGGAACGATCGTCGTCGGGAGCTCCTACGACGTCGAGTCTTGCGATCCCAATCCGACCGTCGAGGCGCACGCCGGGAACCTCGCGCGCCTCGCCGCGCTCGCCGGCCCGGCGACCGCGGGGCTCGACGCGGCGGGCCTCGACGGCGGCGTCGGTTTCCGCGCGGTCGTCGCGGACCGACTCCCCGTCGTCGGGCCGCTGCCCGATCCGGCGGCGCGCGCGCGCGGCGAGGGCGAGATCCCGGCGATGGACGGGCTCTACGCGATCGGCGCGTTCGCCTCGCGCGGCCTCACGTGGTCGGCCCTCGCCGGTGAGATCCTCGCGTGCTCGGTCGCCGGCGAGCCGGCGCCGGTCGAGGCCGACCTTGCGCGGGCGATCGACCCGGGCCGCTTCCTGCGGCGCGCCCGACGGCGCGGCGGCGGCTGACCGGGGCCCGGTGACGGCTACGACGCGTCCCGCGCCCGCTTGATCCGGATCGCGGCGCTCGCGAGCATCACGCCGAACGCGATGCTCCAGACCGAGATCATCCAGACGACGGCGAGCGCGCCGCGCGTCGGCGAGGTCAGCATGTAGGCGCCGAACAGCACCGACACCACGCCCGACAGGATGAGCATCCACTCGTGCTCGATCGCCTTGCGCACGCGGATCGCGTGGATGACCTGGAACACGCCCATCACGACCGCCCACCACGCGATGAACGTCAGCAGCGCGACCGCGGTGAGGCCCGGGCTCATCGCCGCGACGATGCCGGCGCCGACGCCGAGCACCCCGATCAGCACGAGCGGCCAGACCGGCTTCCCTTCGTCGCGCGCCTTCCACGCGGTCGCGAGCGACGTGACGCCGTCGACGAACGCCCACGCGCCCCACAGGACGACCAGCACGACGATCGTGAGGCCCGGCCACAGGACGGCGAGCGCTCCGAACGCGATGCTCGCGAGCCCCCGCAGCAGGATCCATCCCCACGCATCGCCCAGTTGCTTCACCAGTGCGTCCACGGCCATGCCGATCTCCCCGGTCCCGCGTCGCCGCCACCCTCCGGCGCGCGCGCTCTGCCCGAACGTTACCTGCGATTCGCGCGGTCGCCAACCCGGCGCAGCGAGGCCGTTCGGCCGGGCGGCGGCGCGACGATCCGTATCGCGGGTCTCGGGAACGGCCGTCGCCGCGCATGGCGACGGGATGACAATGGCGGGGCGGCGTGGCAGACTGGCGCGGTTCTCCCGTCACGAGAGCGCGCCGAAGCGGCGTGGCGGTCGCGACGACCGGGAACTCCGGCCAGGTCGTTCGGACGCGGGAGGGAGTACCTCCGCATCCGGGTGCCGGGTGGAAGGCGCGTTTCGCACCCGACGATCCACATGAGGGAGCCGACATGATTCGCCTCGCCGTGCTCGTGACCGCCATCGCGGCCAGTGCGCCCGCCTGGTCGCAGTTCAACAATGCGTTCGCCATTCCGTCGCCCGTACCGACGCTCGACGAGATCGGCCTCGGAGCCCTGATCGCGCTGGTCGCCGGCGTGGCGGGCTGGGCGGTGCGCCGGCGCTCGCGGCGCTAGCGGAGGAACGACGATGATCCGCTTGGCAACGCTCGCTCTCGCCACCACCGCGAGCGCGCCCGCGTGGGCGCTCATGAACAACGCGTTCCTGTTCCAGGCGGTGCCCACGCTCGACGAGATCGGGCTTGGCGCGTTGATCGCGCTCGTGGCCGGCGTCGCCGGATGGTCGGTCCGCAAGCGCGCGGGCCGCAAGTAAGCCCCCTTCGCGGGGTGCCGCGCCGGGTCCAGCGATGACGCAGGCCGGCCTGTCGGTCCTCACCTCGGTCTACCTCGGGCTCTTCGTCGGCGGACTGCTGTTCTTCTGGCTCTGGGAGGACGGCGCGCCGTTGCGGCCGTTTCCCGACGCGCGGGCCCGGCGCACCCACGCGCTGCGCAACCTCGGCATCCTCGCTTCGGTCATCCTGTTCGCCGACATCGTCGTCGGCTCGTTGCTGCTCCGCGTCGGCGAGCGCCTGCTCGACCCCCCGACCGGGTGGCTCGCCCCGCTCGATCTGCCGGTGGCGGCGCTGATCGTCGTCGCGTTCCTCGTCACCGACCTGTTCGAGTACGCGCTGCACCGGCTGGCGCACGCGTGGCGGCCGCTGTGGCTGATCCACGCCGTCCACCACAGCGATCCGCACGTGGACGTCACCACGGGCGCGCGCAGCCATCCGGTCGAGACGACGATCGCGATCTGCGGCCGCGTCGCGATCTACCTCGCGCTCGGCCTGCCGCTGTGGATCGAGCTCGTCCGCGTGATCGTGATCAACACGCTGTTCCTCGCGCAGCACGCGAACGTCGAGTTCCCGCGCGCGATCGAGGCGCTGCGCGTGGTCTTCGTCACGCCCGCCGTCCACCGTCAGCACCACAGCCCGGACGCGCCGCTGATCGACCGGAACTTCGGCCAGATGTTCTCGATCTGGGACCGGCTGTTCGGCTCGTACGCGGAGCCCGCCGCTCCCGCGCCCCCCGCCTACGGCCTCTGCAAGCTCGCCGACGAGCGCTGGCAGACCGTCGCGGGCATCCTCCTCACGCCGATCCGCGCGAGATCGATTCCCGGGCCGCTCTGACCTCGCCGGCAGCGAAACCTCGGGACGCCGGCTTGCGCGAGCGCCCGGCCGCTCCGGGCCGTTGATCCCGATCAACGAAGCGGGGAAGCGCCGGGAACCGCGCGGCAGTCGTGCAACAATCGACTCGGGCGTCCGGCGGTTCGGGTGGAACCGCCCGCGGCGAACCCGGACTGGCGACACGACCGATGAACGTCGACTTCCTCGCGCAGGCGACGCTCGAGAGCGCTCCGGGCGGCGGCGCGCCGCGGCTGCGCTGCGACGGCGCCTGGACGGTGCGCGGCATCGTCGCCGTCGAGCGCGAGCTCGCCCGGGCGAGCTGGCCGGGGGCGGGCGAGGTCGTGATCGACGGGTCCGGCATCTCGATGCTCGACACGGCGGGAGCCTGGGTGCTCTACCGGACGCGCGGCGGGCTCGAGGCCAGCGGCCACGCGGTCCGCGTCGAGGGCCTGCGGCCGGAGTTCGACTCGCTGCTCGGGCTGATCGGCTCGAAGGACCTGCCGCGCGAGATCGTGGCCGCGCCCCGCGTCCCCTGGCTCGTCGGCGTCGGCCAGCGGTCGTGGGCCGTGCTGGGCGGCGGCGTCGGCTACCTCGCGTTCGTCGGCGAGAGCTTCGTCGCGCTCCTGCGCGTGCTGCGCGAGCCGCACCGGCTGCGCTGGCGCGCGATCCTGCACAATGTGCAGACGGCGGGCGTCGAGGCCCTGCCGATCACCGGCCTGCTCTCGTTCCTGATGGGCGTCGTGATCGCCTACCAGGGCGCCGACCAGCTGCAGCGCTTCGGCGCCAACATCTTCATCGCCGACCTGGTCGGCATCTCGATGCTGCGCGAGCTCTCGCCGCTGCTCACCGCGATCATCATCGCCGGCCGGTCCGGGTCCGCGTACACGGCGCAGATCGGCACGATGAAGGTGACCGAGGAGATCGACGCGCTGCGCACGATCGGCGTGCCGCCGCTCGAGCTGCTCGTGCTGCCGAAGATGATCGCGCTCGTCGTCGTGATGCCGCTGCTCACCGTCTACACCGACGTCACCGGCGTCCTCGGCGGCATGATCATGGCGCAGTGGAAGCTCGACGTCGGCCTCCGGGCGTTCGTCGACCGCCTCGACGACGCGATCGTGCTGTCGACCTACTGGACCGGCCTCGCGAAGGCGCCGGTGTTCGCGATGATCGTCGCGCTCGTCGGCTGCCACCGCGGCTTCATGGTGACCGGCAGCGCCGACAGCGTCGGCACGCAGACCACGATGAGCGTCGTCCAGTCGATCTTCCTCGTGATCGTGACCGACGCGGTCTTCTCGGTCGTCTTCCTGTGGCTCGATCTGTGAGCTCGGGATACACCCCCCCGGAGCGGCCTGCGGCCGCCTCCCCCCAGGGGGCCGCGCGCCCTTGGGACGGCCCGGCGGGCGCGGCCCTCCCCCCGGAGCGGCCTGCGGCCGCCTCCCCCCAGGGGGCCGCGCGCCCTTGGGACGGCCCGGCGGGCGCGGCCCTCCCCCCGAAGCGGCCTGCGGCCGCCTCCCCCCAGGGGGCCGCGCGCCCTTGGGACGGCCCGGCGGGCGCGGGGGTGATCCCCCCGGAGCGGCCTGCGGCCGCCTCCCCCCAGGGGGCCGCGCGCCCTTGGGACGGCCCGGCGGGCGCGGGGGT
>WBZU01000452.1_pt2 | contig 25975 bp, 18 predicted proteins | sample 5204311 | NCBI WGS metagenome assembly WBZU01 (sample SAMN12344359, study PRJNA552823) | activated sludge metagenome | biome: Activated sludge suspended growth; feature: Nitrification reactor; material: Wastewater; isolation source: activated sludge from nitrification reactor of wastewater...
ATTAAATGTTGATTTAGAATTAAACATCGCACAGCTTGAATTAAGCAACCGTGAACTTGAGGCATTTAGTTATACCATTTCGCATGATTTACGAGCGCCTTTGAGGGCAATTGATGGCTTTACTCAAATACTCAAAGAAGACTATACCGACTTACTTGATAGTGAAGCAAAAAGATTAATGGAGGTAATTATGAGTAATGCTAAAAAAATGGGACAACTTATCGATGACTTGTTGCATTTTAGCCGACTCAGTAAGCAAGAAGTAATAAAAGTAGAAGTAAACATGACCGATATGGTTCAAAAAATAATTACAGATTTAACTGCTACTTTACCTGCTTCAAAAGTTGAAATCATTCTTGAAGAATTGCCTGTTGCCTTTGTTGATTCGGCTACTATTAAACAGGTTTGGTTTAATTTAATTTCGAATAGCATTAAATACGCTTCTAATAAAAGCAAAATAAAAATAACGATTGGGTGTAAAGTCGAAAAAAAGGAGCTGATTTATTTTATAAAAGATAATGGTGTTGGATTTAACATGCAGTATTACGATAAGTTATTTGGCGTATTTCAGCGTTTGCACGGAACCGAATTCGAAGGAACAGGCGTTGGTTTAGCCATTGTTCAACGTATTATTCAAAAAAACGATGGAAAAGTATGGGCGGATTCCAAAATAGATAAGGGTGCTACCTTTTATTTTTCCTTACCCAAAATGCTGAATTCTCAAGAAAAATTAACTTAATCCGATTAAATCAACAATTCACCGATTTACTAAATCCTTAATTTACTTGCTGCGTTATAGGAAGCAATTAACATATTCTCAAAAATAAATTGAATTTAAAGTCAAATACCATTTTGTTTTTTAACTTCGTTATTCAATTTTGATCAGAGAACACATATCTTGATAAACATGAAAGATGTACAGATTTTAGTGGTTGAAGACAACGACACCGATGCTGAATTAACCATGAGAGCGCTAAAAAAAGCACAAGTTCCCTCTAAAGCCTTTCATGTAAAGGATGGAGTTGAGGCGCTAGATTTTTTGTTTGCCACCGGTGCCTATTCACATCGACAAATTGAAAACACACCCAGCGTTATTATGTTGGATTTAAAAATGCCTAAAGTGAATGGCTTCGATGTATTAAAAATTATAAAAGGTGATAAACGTACACTAATGATTCCGGTGGTAGTATATACCAGTTCTAAACAATTGGAGGATATAAAAAAATGCACTAAATTAGGTGTCAATAGTTACGTTGTAAAACCAGTTGAATCCGATAAATTCAGCAAAGTAGTGATGGAGGTTGGGAACTATTGGTTAACTGTAAATCAAACGTTAAAACTATAAAGCGTTTTAACTTTATACAAAATGGACAAGCCAATTAAAATACTGTTCATTGAAGATTCTGCTCACGATGTGGAACTGATACAGCGTGAGCTACGACGTGCATCTATTGAATTTAGCAGCTACATAGTACAAACCCGTATTGATTTCTTATACGCACTCGAAAAATTTACTCCCGATTTAATTTTATCAGATTTTACCTTACCCCAATTTAATTCGCTGGAAGCACTGAGCATTTTAAAGCAAAACAAAATTGCAATTCCATTTGTAAATATTACAGGTGCTGTTGCTGAAAATTTTATTGTAGAAAGTATTCGAGCAGGTGCCGATGACTATATTTTGAAAACCAGCTTAAACCGATTATCCGCTTCGGTGTTAAATATTTTTGAAAATCCAAATTACGTTGTAAGAAGCACCCTTTTTTGGGAAAAATAATTATTCCTGCAAAGTTTGTTGTAAATTTTTAAACGCTTCGGCTGTTTCAGTTTTCATACGCGCAATAATTTGACCGCAGGATTGTATGTCGTTGATAAGCTCAACCGATTGCCCTGCACACCACAAAGTGTCGTACCCTGCAGGTTTTACTGAACGTTCAAGTTTTTGCATCCCTCTAATCTGAACCAACATTTTAAAATATTTTTTGGTCGTTTTATTATTCGATAACAAGCGCTCCAACCAATTTTGCTTATAGCCAATTTTTTTTGCGTAAGGTGTATTAATTATAGTACAGGGAGTACCCGAAATTTTAGTTGTAAATACAATATCGTCCATGTGGGAACTAACAATGGCATCTTTATAGGCTTGATTTACTTTCGATTCAATGCTCGCAATAAAGCGCGTTCCTACTGAAACTCCGGCTGCTCCAAGAGCCAATACTGAAACAATTCCTTCACCAGTAGCAATGCCTCCGGCTGCTACAACAGGTATAGTTGGAAAATGATGATGAAGAGATGGTACTAAAACTTGCAAAGAATTTGGACCTGCATGCCCTCCTGCAGCTTGACCTACAGCAATAAAACCATCACATCCTGAATCTGCACATTTTTGAGCATGAACAATGTTCGTAACATCGCAAAAAACCTTTGCTCCGTATTGATGTGCTTTATCAATAACTTCCTTTGGATTTCCAAGTGAGGTAATATAAAAGGGGACTTTATTAGCTACACAAATTTCAAGATGCTTCGCATAAAGTGGATTCGATTTTTGAACAATTAAATTTACTCCGAAATTGCCTTGAAGATTTTGAGTTTGTTTCGCTTCGTGCAATCGCTGTATCAATTGCTCCAGCTCCCCTTCCTTTCTGAAATTCAAACTTGGAAAAGTTCCAAGTATTCCATTTTGCATGGCTGCTTCAACCATCTCAAAATTACTTACCAAAAACATGGGTGCCATAATCATTGGAAACTCCAGCTGCAAAAGTCTTGTAAACGAGTTTTGAATTTTCATTTTTAGTGTACTTAATCCATAAGGATACTACTTATATTCGGATACCAATTACAAGAATATCGTCAACTTGTTCATCGGTGCCACGCCATTTTTCAATAAAACTTTCCAACTCCTTGCGTTGGTCTTTCATTGTATGATTCTTTATAGAAATTAAATAGTCTTTAAATCGTTTAGTTGTAAGTTTTTTATGAAACTCGCCGCCGAATTGATCAGCATAACCATCCGAAAACAAATACAAACAATCACCCTTTTCTAAATCTATCAGATGCTCTTCAAACTCCTGATTTGCTTTTGTATATCCGGCAATTGCCGATTTTGTAGCTTTTATTTCAATTAAGTTGAATGAATTTTTCTTAATAATCCACAAGGGTCTGTTTGCACCAGCATAAGCAACCTGTGTGTTTGACAAACGTATTAAACCAATGTCAATTCCATCACCGGTAGCATCTTCTGCAGTCTGTCGAAGTGTTTCCTTTACACCATTATTTAAGGCCTTTAAAATTTTTCCGGGCGAATTAAACTGAGCATTCGCAATGCGCGATTCCTTTACTCCTACCAAACTCATAAATGCACCCGGTACGCCGTGTCCGGTGCAATCGGCAGCCGCTAAAAATATGTCATTGTTACTCTTATTGTAATAGTAAAAATCACCGCTTACAATATCCTTTGGTTTATACAAAATGAAAAAGTCGCTTAAGTTTTTCTCAATCTCGTGCATATCAGGCAAAATTGCTGATTGAATGCGTTTGGAGTAGTTAATACTATCGAGCACTTCATGGTTTTTCTCTTCAATAATTTTCTTTTGTTGAGTTATTTCTTGCTTCTGCGATTCGAGCAAAACATTTGCTGCCAGCTTACTTCTATAATTGCGATACACTACAAACAAGGCGATTACAATAAAGCCAATCATAGCAACAATCATGATGTTTAGTACCTTTTGTAAGTTGAGCTCCTTAATAACTGTAATATACTTACCATTGAGTTTACTTAGTTCTTGTTGCAAATTTTCGTATTCCTTTTTCTTCGTTGAAACCACACTATCGCGCAGACCGAATTCTTGCTTACTCAAATTAATACGATCTTCCGCTAATTTTATTTTTTCGTCAGTCGATAAAGTTTCTGATTGAAGTTGTTGATCGAGTCGTTGTTTTTTACTAACCACTTCATTCATTTTCAAATCAATTTCATGCTCCTTTTGTTTTATTTCATTTTGCTTTCTCACAAACTCAGGATCCTCGGCTATTGGTTTCGCTTTAGCTTTGCGCGCCACTTTTTCTTCTGTTTTTTTTGCTGTGCTTTGCTCAGTTAAACTAGTGGATGGGTTTACCTGATTATCAGGTGAAACAACAGTTGTATTTTCAATGCCAGTAGAGTTAGGTACATCATCACTAAAATCCGAATCCGGGGAATCTTCATTCATACGAATTGTTTTTTTTGATAATCCTACAAAGCCACTGGTAAGCTTCAATCCTCCGTTTTGTATATTGCTTTTGTTAATTTCAAAGCTTAGTTTTCTATCAACTTGAATAAATGCGAGCATGGTTTTATCCATGTACAGATTATTATCAGAAATAAGCAATCCTTTGCTTTTTAAAGCGGTCAAATTAAAAGCTGGAAACTTTGCAAAATCCACGTAAAGTATTTCACAAGGTCCAACTTCTGCAATAGAAGAATAGGTAATGATTCGAATGAAAAATCTACCTTCCTTTTTGCGGTTGGTAATTCGTTTCAATTCACTCACCAAATCAGGATGAGCGCCTAAAAGCGCAATCCTAAAATCGCTAAGCTCACGTGGATTTTGCCATTCAATAGTATGCGCAAATTTAAATATTAATCCGGCTTTTACTTTTGAATCCTTGTCAATAGCCTTAGCATTAGAAAAAAACAAAACAAGTAATAGTATAACTAGTGGTAATTTTAAATACTTCATAATTTATTCATAAAAAAACTTGCGCAAAAATAACTTGCTTGTTGTGTAAGCTTTAAACAGTAATAAGTATATCAGGGTTAAACTTAGCCTGTGGTGAATCAAATATATAAATTAAATTCTGCAAGTAAAAGTTTGCAGGTTCTACAAAATAAGCGAAAAGGTATGTTTAAGTGAACACAAGCACATTCGGTCAAATTAGGTTGATTCATTCGTAAGCCATTTGTTGCTTTCGGGGGCTTGATATGCCTTTAATTTATCTATAAGAGCAATAGGGTCGGCGCTAATTTGTATACTTTTTAAATGCTGTTGCTGAATAAATCCGGTGTTGTACATTTGAGATACGAGTTCCAACAATGGAGCATAAAATTCAGCACAATTCAGCAAGCCCATTGGTTTGTTGTGTAATCCCAATTGTGACCATGTAAGCATTTCAAAAAATTCTTCTAAGGTGCCAAACCCTCCGGGTAAGGCAATTACAGCATCGCACAATTCGTTCATTTTGGATTTTCGTTCGTGCATGCTATCTACCAAAATTAATTCTGAAAGACCATCGTGTGCAATCTCTTTGCTACTCAAAAAACGGGGCAAAACTCCGATTACCTTTCCACCATTTTGCAAAGCTCCATCAGCCACAGCTCCCATTAAACCTATCTTTGCGCCACCATAAACCAATTGTATTTTTTCCTTTGCAAGTAATTTCCCTAATTCAGTTGCCACAGTTTTGTAGTTCGAAACTGTACCTTCACTAGATCCGCAAAAAACGGTAATGCTCTTTATTTTCATTAGCTGTATTTAAGATGTTTAAAAACAAATTAGTAATCATCAACGAATGAGCACATTTGCACAAAAAGTTTCAGTGCAATGCGCTAATATTTACAACTTGTATTTGTATAAGATTTAAAGTAATATGCCTATCATGCGCTTTATTTTTAAACTCACTTATGGTTTCCAAAATATCAAAATCGACAAAATTACATTGGCTTCCATCTATTGTTAAATTGCTGTATTCTGGAATTGAATCCAGGGCCTTTCGAAGTTTCACTTTATTTAAAAATGTAACATTACTATTGAGTTGTATAATGTAAGTTTCAATGCCCAAATGCATTGTTTGTGAAATCTTATATTCTGCTTTAAAATTATTTTGAATAATAAAATACAAGGATACCAAAAGTCCGATGCTTACTCCTATTAATAAATCAGTAAGTAATATAACAATTACGGTAATCGCGAAAGGAAGAAATTGCTTGCTTCCAAGCGTCCACATATGTTTATACAACTTTGGCTTAGTTAAATTATAACCTGTTATTAACAATATTGCAGCCAGAGATGCATAAGGAATTTTATTAAGTAGCATAGGAAAAAATACAACTGCAAGAAGTAAAAATAAACCATGTGTGAAAGAAGAGAATTTGCTTCGAGCGCCGGCATCCACGTTTGCTGCTCCTCTCACAACTACAGCAGTTATAGGCAATGCACCAAGAAAACCACAAACCATATTCCCAATTCCTTGAGCAATTAGTTCTCGATTAACAGGAGTTATTCTATTGCGTTTATCCAATTTATCAACTGCTTCTATACACAATAAAGTTTCTAAAGATGCCAATAGGCTAATTAAGATTCCTGCCTCCCAAATTTTACTATTCGTAAAAAGTTGAGAAAAATCAGGACTTACAATTCCAGAAAAAAAATCCGCAGGTATGCTCACCAATTGAGGCGATGTAAGTTGAGTCGATGTACCTAAGCGGTTTACTAATTCTCCTATAATAATTCCTACTAACACGACAAGTAAAGGTGCCGGCAAAAGATTGCTCTTTTTTGCAATTATGCGTTCATAAAAAATTAATATAGCCAAAGAAACTATGCTAATTAGGATTGCACTATTAGTAAAATGAAATTCCAGATCATGTAAGTTACTTAGTAAGTTGCCACTTGTAAATAAGTTGATAAATCCACTCGTCCAAAAATCGGGTTTATCATAACCTAAAGCCAATGGAATCTGCTTCGCGACTAATAACACTCCAATGGCAGCTAACATTCCTTTAATTACTGCAGAAGGAAAATAATTGGAAATACTTCCCAATTTCACAACACCTACTACTAATTGAAATAAACCAGCAATTACCACAGCTACACAAAACAATCGATAGTCACCTAAAGTAATTAAGGTGGCAGCAACTAAGGTAGTTAATCCTGCTGCAGGTCCCGATACTGCCAGTTGGGAACCACTTAATAACGAAACCAGCAATCCACCAACAATACCTGAAACTAAACCTGCATAAAGTGGTGCGCCAGAAGCCAGTGCTATTCCTAGGCAAAGCGGAAGTGCCACTAAAAAAACTGTTAGTCCAGCAGGTAAATCGTGTCGTAACCAAATAATTCGATAATATTTAATCGATCTTTTCATAGTTTCACAATTTCTGGAATTGAGGTTTTATTCAGTATCATAAACATTCTTGACAATTAACTCAAATATATACTACGAACATAAAAGCACACACAGCTTAATACTTACTTACTACAAAAATAGTGTATCTTCTAGATTCTGAAATTAGGCACAAATCCCTGCTGATTACAGGTAAAATTCTGAAGTAAACTATCACACGCTTTTAAACTTAAATGGAACTCCCTTTATTCAAAAAAACACTTCCTTATTGATGTTTAAAAAACATTTAGTGCAGTTCTTTATCAGCTTTACAATACTATTCAATTGAATAAGCTTCCAACAAAAAATGCTATACTAAAAATGATTTAGCACTTTCGTTGTATTCTTAGTATTTGTTCCCAAAAACATCGAACTACTCAATTTCACCAATTAGCAAATTAACCTCTTGTAAAATTAGCTACCTGCTATTTTTATATAAACTGTTGAATTTTGCTACATTCAAATAATGTGCGTATAAAAGTACTATTTCATTGTCCATAATTTAGTTATAAAAACGGTTTAGCATAGTATATTTTTATACTTTCGTGATTACAATTCAGAAGGTAATTTAACTTAACAAAACCGGTAAAAACTCATTCTTTGTTCTTGTTTTAAGCAATGTAACTTTAGGAATTTAGCAATTACTACACACATTTAAACAAATTTACTTACGTATTTCAACAAGTATGAAATTCACAAAACAGTATACAATTTACTTTATAAGTATCATTTTACTTATAGTTGGGTCCGTTAAAGCAAAAACAGCAACGAACAGTATAAGCAACTACGAAAGCATTCCTAACGATATGTTAGGTACACGCATATATACGCTCGAGAATGGTTTTAAAGTATATATGACTGTTTATAAAGACGCACCCCGAATTCAAACTTATGTTGCTGTGAAAACAGGTAGCAAAAATGATCCTGCCGATGCAACTGGTCTGGCCCATTATTTAGAACACTTGCTTTTTAAAGGGACGGATAAATTTGGTACACTTGATTTTGAAAAAGAAAAAAAAGAACTCGATAAAATTGAGGTACTTTATGAAGCATACAGAAATACAAACAAAGAAGAACTCCGAAAAATTATCTACCATCAAATTGACAGTATTAGTGGTGTAGCTGCTAAATATGCTATTGCCAATGAATACGATAAAATGATTGCAATGTTAGGCTCAAAAGGGAATAATGCATTTACCGATTTTGAGCGTACAGTGTATACCAATGAAATTCCATCAAATCAGCTCGAAAATTGGCTAACAGTGGAAAGTGAACGTTTCAGAAATCCGGTTTTCCGGATTTTCCATACCGAACTAGAAGCTGTTTACGAAGAAAAAAACAGAAGCCTGGATAGCGACGACAATCAAGTATATGAAGCACTGTTTAAAAATTTATTTCCTACACACACCTATGGTACTCAAACAACAATCGGTACAATCGAGCACTTAAAAAATCCATCGCTTGTAAAGATCAAAAATTTTTATTCAAACTATTATGTGCCCAACAACATGGCGCTCATTTTGGCCGGCGACTTTAATCCGGATGAGGCTATTAAATTAATCAATGCCAAATTTGGTTCTCTAACTAAGAAAACCATACCTAGTTATTTACCTGCTAACGAGGTTCCAATTAAAAGTCCTGTTGTAGTAGATATAAACGGTCCCGACGCGGAATTTGTAAACATTGGTTATCGATTGGGAGGAGTAAAAACTCAAGATGCCGACATGGTTCTTTTAATTAGCAAAATAATCAGCAACGGAACTGCCGGATTGATGGACATTGATCTTACGCAAAAACAAAAAGTAATCGACGCCTATTCATTTCCATATGTGCTTAACGACTATTCGTGTTTGGTATTAGGCGCTTCTCCTAAGGTTAATCAAACACTGGAAGAGGTGAAAAATTTAATGCAACAAGAAATTGAGAAATTAAAAAAAGGAGAATTTGAAGAATGGATGCTTGCTGCTGTACTTACTGAACTTAAGGTTGCTCAAACTAAATCGTATGAAACAAATCGCGGCAGAGCAGATGAATTATTAGATGCTTTTACTTCGGATATAAAGTTAGAAGACAAGCTAAATCAACTCAAACGATTAGAAAAAATCACTAAAAAGGAGTTGGTAGATTTTGCAAACCGCAATCTCGTTAACAATTATGTAGTTGTTTACAAACATACGGGTGTAAATACAAAAATTGAAAAAGTAATTAAACCCACAATTACACCGGTTGAGGTAAACCGAGATGCGCAATCTGATTTCCTAAAACAAATAACTGAACAAAATGTACCCGAAATTGAACCGGTATTTATTGACTATAAAAAAGACATTCAACAATTCCAATTAAAGAACAACCTTCCTGTTTTATACAAGCAAAACACTGAAAACAATACATTTAGTATGTACTACATTTTGAATATGGGCACCAACCATTCAAAAAAAACCGGAGTGGCAATTGACTACCTGCAATTTTTAGGAACTTCTAAACTCACACCTGCTCAAGTTAAAGAAGAGTTTTATAAGTTAGGCTGCACATTTGAAGTGTTTAATTCGGAAGATCAAACCTATGTAAGTTTGAATGGACTAGCTGAAAATTTTGAACCTGCCGTAGTACTTTTTGAAAATTTATTGAGCGATGCACAACCTTCAGCGCAAGCATTGAACGACCGCATAAATGATGTATTAAAAAAGCGAGAAGACAACAAATTATCGAAATACGAAATATTGCAAATGGCGATGCGGAATTATGCTAAATATGGCCCAAGTTCGCCTTATACCAATGTGCTTTCGGCTGAAGAGTTGAAAACACTTAAACCAGAGGAATTGGTTGGGTTGATAAAAGATTTAACGAGCTACCAACATCGAATTCTATATTATGGACCACTTGCCGGCGATAGTATTGTGAAGGTATTAAACCTTCGTCATTACTGTGCAAAAACGCTAAAGCCAATTCCCGCTCCAGCAATTTTTCCTGAACTTGAAAATACTGAAAACAGGGTATTTGTTGTAAATTACGACATGAAGCAAGCCGAAATTTTATCCTTGCATAAAAGTGTAAATTATACGAATTCAAATGCTGCTAAAATTGCACTTTTTAACGAGTATTTTGGTGGTGGCATGGGTAGTATCGTATTTCAAACTATGCGTGAATCAAAAGCGCTTGCCTACGGAGTGTATGCAACATACGGGATTCCGGTTTATGCGAATAGAGCCCATTATTTGAGCAGCTACATTGGAACCCAAGCTGATAAACTTCCCGAAGCAATGAAAGGCATGAACGAATTGATGAATACTATTCCACATGCTGAAATACTTTTTGAAGGCTCTAAAAAAGCAGTCTTGCAAAAAATTCGTACCGAACGAATCACTAAGGCTGCAGTGCTTTTTAATTATGAAAAGGCAAAAAAACTCGACCTCGATTTTGATATACGAAGCAGTATATATAACGAAATAGCCGATTTAACTTTTAACGATTTGGAAGCCTTTAGCAAACAATATATCAGCAATAAGAAATACACAATAATGGTTCTTGGAGATAAATCATCGCTGGATATGAACGTTTTAAAGCAGTACGGAAGAGTGGAGTTTCTTAGTTTAAAAGATATTTTTGGCTATTAATACCTGTAAAGATTTTTTAATTTCGCAGCACAATACAAACACATAAATTATATACCTCATACAATGAATAAAATTAAAGTTAGCAACCCTGTAGTTGAACTCGATGGTGATGAAATGACCCGCGTAATTTGGTCTTTTATTAAAGAAAAATTAATTCACCCTTACCTTGAATTAGATATTAAGTATTACGATTTGGGAATGGAGCATCGTGATGCAACCGACGATAAAGTTACTGTTGAAGCTGCTGAAGCAATTAAAAAATATAATGTTGGAATTAAATGCGCCACCATTACTCCTGACGAAGAAAGAGTGCGCGAATTTAAATTAAAACAAATGTGGAAATCGCCCAACGGCACCATTCGAAATATATTGGATGGTACTGTATTCCGTGAACCTATTGTTATGAAAAATATTCCGCGTTTAGTGCCAAACTGGACTGCTCCAATTTGCATCGGTCGTCATGCATTTGGCGACCAATATCGCGCCACCGATTTTGTTACCAAAGGCAAAGGAAAACTAACTATAAGTTTTACACCCGAAGATGGTAGCCCGGTTCAAAGTTTTGAAGTTTTTAATTTTAAAAGTGATGGAGTTGCTCTTGCCATGTACAATACTGATGAAAGTATAAAGGGGTTTGCTCGTTCTTGCTTTAACCAGGCAATTATGAAAAAGTGGCCGCTCTATCTTTCTACTAAAAATACCATCCTAAAAAAATACGACGGACGTTTCAAAGATATTTTCGAAGAAATTTATCAATCCGAATTTAAATCAAAAATGGATGCTTTGGGTCTTACTTATGAGCATCGACTTATTGATGACATGGTTGCCAGTGCGTTAAAATGGAACGGAAATTTCGTGTGGGCTTGCAAAAATTATGATGGAGACGTACAAAGCGATACTGTTGCTCAAGGTTTTGGATCCTTAGGTTTAATGACTTCTACTTTGGTTACTCCCGATGGTAAAACCATGGAAGCCGAAGCAGCACATGGCACTGTAACTCGTCATTACCGAATGCATCAACAAGGTAAACCAACCAGCACCAATCCTATTGCAAGTATTTTTGCATGGACACAAGGTTTGGCATTTAGAGGAATGCTCGACAACAACCAGGATTTAATTAAGTTTTGCAAAACTCTGGAAGCAGTTTGTATTGAAACTGTTGAAAGTGGTAAAATGACCAAGGATTTAGCAGTTTGCATTCATGGAAATTCTGTTAAACAGGAACATTATTTAACCACTGAAGATTTTTTAAGTGCCATCGATTCAAATTTAAAAGCAAAGTTAGCTTAGTAAATTAGCTCTCTCAATAACACTCTGCGCAAGGAAAGTAAAATTTTCTTGCGCTTTTTTTTGCCTGAGTTGATGTTTTATTTTTTACATTTGTAGCATTCTTATAGGGGTGCTTTGTACAAGTTACAAGGCTGAGATTACACCCATTGAACCTGATGCAGGTAATGCTGACGCAGGGAACTGAAGGTTGACTGATTAACAGGAAGATGCCCCTTTTTTTCTGAAGTATAATGCACTCTTTGTTGAGTAAAAATTGTATTCTATGAAAAATTTAAAAATTGCACCTGCTGCCTTTATGGTAACTGTTCTGTTAGTTGGGTATTCAACTTTTTGTTTTGCTCAATATAGCCTTAGCGGGAAAATCACATCTAAAAATAGTTCCGAGAAATTAATTGGAGCAAGTATTAAAATAATCAATACCTATCTAGCAACACAAAGCAATGTGGATGGTAGGTATATTTTGAAAAAATTAAAAGCAGGAAAATATACTTTGAGTGTTTCAACCATTGGTTATGAAACAAACTATTGTGATGTTAATTTACAAAGTGATACTGTTATCGATTTTCAACTTCAACAAACCAGTTTGTTACAAGAAGAGTTTATTGTAGAAGCAACACGCGCTAATTCTAAAACAGCCGGTAGCAATACACTTCTCTCTAAAAGCGAAATTGAAAAAAACAATGTAGGACAAGATCTACCCTACTTGCTCAATTTACAACCTTCGGTGGTTTCTACTTCAGATGCCGGAAATGGAGTTGGCTATACCGGCATTCGAATTAGAGGCAGTGATGGAAGTCGTATTAACACTACTATTAATGGAATAGCTTTGAACGATGCCGAATCTCAAATTTCATATTTTGTAGATGTTCCAGATTTGCTCTCTTCTGTTGACAATATTCAAATTCAACGTGGAGTAGGCACTTCAACAAATGGATCGGGTGCTTTTGGAGGAAGTATAAACATTGAAACAAGCAAGTTAACTGTTGAACCCTATGCTGCTTACTCAAGCTCGGCTGGAAGTTTTTCAACTTTTAAGAATACACTGAATATAGGCTCAGGCTTATTAGCAAATGCTTACAGTTTTGACGTAAGACTTTCTAAAATTTCAAGTGATGGATACATCGACAGAGGTTCAGCTAATTTACTCGCATATTACCTTTCGGGCGGATACTATGGAAAAAACACAACACTTAAATTTATCAGTTTTGGCGGAACCGAAAAAACGTATCAATGTTGGAATGGAGTTCCAGAAGCAAAGTTGTTTGGCGATTCAACACAACTGGCCGAATACATACAACGGAACTATTTATCAGAAATTGCTACTCAAAATATTTTGCAATCATCAGCTCGTACTTACAATTCATTTACATACGCCAATCAAACCGATAATTACAAACAACTCAATTATCAATTACACTTTAGTCAACGTATTAAAAACTATTGGAATGCTTCAGTAGCATTGCACTATACAAAAGGACTTGGTTATTATGAAGAATATAAAGAAGCAGTCAACTTCGTCGATTACAATCTTCAAAATGTGCTGCTTACCAACGATACTATACTTTCAACCAACCTTGTTCGTCAAAAATGGTTGAGCAACGATTACTATGGAATAACCTATTCATTAAATTATTCACGTTCTAAAAAATTCTTTGCAACACTTGGAGGAGCCTATTCAATTTACGATGGTGACCATTATACAAAACTTGTATGGGCTAATTATTTCAGCAATGCTGATTTAAATAAAAAATACAATTTTTCGAATGGACTAAAAAAAGACTTCAACATTTATGCAAAGGCCAATTATCAATTAAACCGCTTGTTTAATGTATTTGCAGATGTTCAGTTACGGAATGTTTCCTATACATATCCAGGATTCAACACTGCTTTGGAAATTGAAAAACAAAAAGCAGTATTAAACTTTTTTAATCCCAAATTAGGACTAAGCTATTTTATCAGTAGCAATAAATTACTTTATATAAGTTATTCAATTGCCAACAAAGAACCTTCAAGAGATGATTTTATACAAGCTTCCACAACCAGTGTTCCGGCGCCTGAAAAATTGATGAACTGGGAGTTGGGTTATGTTCAAAAAAATAAACGCTATTCCTATTCATTCAATACTTATTTTATGAATTACCAAAATCAATTGGTTTTAAATGGAGAAGTCAACGACGTAGGAGCCTATAACCGCACCAACGTAAACAAAAGTTATCGGTTAGGTATCGAATACATGACAACAATACAATTACTCAAAAAATTAGAATGGACAGCAAATGCTACTTGGAGTAGCAATAAGATAAATCAGTTTTATGAGTTTGTTGATAATTACGATAGTAGCTACCAGGAAGTAGTTGAACACCGTAATACCGATATTTCCTTTTCACCTAACTGGGTTGCTGCAAGTACTTTAAATTATACTCCGTTTAAAAATTTTAGCGCAGTTGTTTCGAGCAAGTATGTTGGCAAACAATTCCTCGACAATACCTCCTCATTAGATCGAATGCTTGATGCATACTGGGTAAATGATTTGCGTTTAAATTATAGTTTGCACATGAAACAACTTAAAGAAATACTGTTCACGCTTAGCCTAAACAACCTTTTCAACGAACAGTACGAATCAAATGGATATACCTATAATTATATTTCGAGTGGAAAATTAGTTGTTGAGAATTTCTATTTTCCTCAAGCCGGATTTAATTTCATGGCCGGAGTCACTCTAAAATTCTAATACAACTTTAGAGTACTTCATTCGATTACTACTTCATTCGAATCTAATTCTACCTTGTCACCCGGTCGTACTTTTGCACGGAGACGCAACTCGGTGTTGCCATTTAGTTTCACATTTCCATTGCTAACACAATATTTTGCATCGCTTCCCATCGCGCATAATCCCGATGCTTTCAGCAATTTTATGAGTTCAATATATTCACCGGCAATTTTAAAATTTTTTGTTTTCATCTATTTTATTTTTGCACTAATAGGATTTTTTAACCCTTCGTACGATTTAAGTTTTGCTTTGATGGTTCCAACCAAAATTGGAGTCTCAACATAGAGCGGTAGTTTATTCTTGTCATCCGTTACCCATACCGTCATGTCATCACCTGCTTTAAAAATAGTTCCTTCCACCAACATAGGATGAAATTTTATACAGTTAAAAGTACCCATTTCGGTAGTAATTGTTTCCTTTCCTAAATAATCAATGTAGAGTGAATACACAGCATTATCAAGGTATAGTGAAATTGGAATTCGTGTATTTTTGGGATAGGAATTAAAATCAATATTTCTTGCCGAATAAATCATGCTAAGTACATCAAAAGTACAAGTCTCAATTTTTACTGAATCAGCTTTCACGGTTTTATTTTTCACTCGGGTAAAACTATAAGCCTTCAGACTTGAGTAATTAAAAATATTATCGCTGTAATTAACTGTTGATCCTTCATGAGTATCTCGGATATAGCGCAAAGGTTTCAAATAAGATGTATCGCAAATCGTTTCAAATCGGTCGCGTACTTTATACATCCAATCGTATTTTGGATAGGTAGCTCCAAGTCCGGTAAACTTATAATAAGGTTTATTATTATGTTGTATTAGGGTTGTTTCAAAACTTGCTTCACCGGCATTCACCCATATCAATCCCCAATTGTAAGAAATTTCATACTTCAACTTTTCTCCCGACCTAACAACTGTATTTTTAGTTGAACAAGTTGGATTTTGTGAAAAGCTTGTAAGTGTAATAAGAAGCAATACAAGTAAAATCAATTTTAAAGAAGGATGAATATTTATACTTCGAAGTTAGTACAAAAAAAAATCTCTCTGATGGAGTCAGAGAGATTTTCTTTTCAGGAAGTAATTGATTACTTCTTTTTAGCTGGAGCTTTTTTAGCTGCTGCTTTTTTTGCAGGAGCCGCTTTCTTAGCAGGAGCTGCTTTTTTAGGAGCTGCTTTCTTAGCTGGAGCTGCTTTTTTAGGAGCTGCTTTTTTTGCTGGTGCTGCTTTTTTAGCGGCAGCTTTTTTTGGAGCTGCTTTTTTCGCTGGTGCTTTTTTTGTTGCCATTGTTTTTTGTTTTTAGTTAATCTATTAATTAATAGTCGATACAAAGGAAATAAATGTTTTGGAAATAAAATATTTTTAATGCACTAATTATCAACATAAAAATGTTAGTTACTGATTTTATTTTTGCGCTTCTACCATTTCTGCACAACAATTTGCTCAACTTAATTCTAAATCAAACATTCTACAAATATTGATTTTACTATACATACACAACATTTAATTTTCAAATAAAAGTGTTTTTAAATTTTAGAATACACGAATTTTTTTTCGATTTTATTCCTTCAAATTAATTTCATTTTTTTTGATGCCCTGAATTTATTTTTCAAAAAACTAACATCGTACGATTTAAATCATCGTATAAAAAATATTTTTACTCTGATTCATTATCTCCGAAATCCTTTGTTTTAAGCTATTTCAAGCAAATACTCTGTACTCTTCTAGCTCAAATGAAATTTAATTCGCTGAATCAAATTTTAAAATCTAATCGAAATCAAGCTAAAGCAATTCTCAATGAAAAAAAAAAAGAAACACTATTGCAATTATTCTCATTCTTTCTGAACACGTATCCAACATTCACCTTAACTGAGTTATTATAAAATATCTAAAACAAAATTCATAGGGTACAATAAAGTGATTTTTGGCTCAAGCTTAGTTGAAAAATCTAATCTTAGAAATTGAAATTCAAAAATCAGTACCCCCAGAAGTGATATTGAAAAGAAATAAACGCTATCAGAAACACACAGAAATAAATTCTGACACCAAGCTATAGAGTGCTTAAAAAAAGTAAGCAGTACCTATTTAGTGTTGAGTAGGCAAGCTCAACAGATTCACGAATAAACGATAAGCTCCTGCATTTCCAGCAGGTAACTGTCGAAAGAATGCCAATCCGGTATATGCAAAATTTCCTTTTCCATATTTTCCAATTATCAAACTACCCTCCTTCGCTGTTTCACTTTTATCGCTTACCGAAAAAATACTTTCATAATTTTTATCCAATTCAGTTGCAAAATAAATTCCCCGTTCCTGCACCCAATTTTCAAAATCAACTGAAGTAATTTTATTGGGATAATTTACAACTGGATGATCGGGTTTCAAAATTTGCATGTTCGCATTTTCATCCGTTACCCGATCGCGCGAAATGGTAAATGGATAAGGACCAATTTTCGCCAACAAGGGGCCAATTCGATTGTTCGTGTTGTACTGAACTATTAAATTTCCTCCCATTTTAACATAGTCCATCAAGCGAGGATAAAATTGTTGTAGTTTTTCATTTGTGTTGTATGCCCTTACTCCTGTTATAATGGCGTTATATTCTATTAAGTTTTCTTTGGCCAATAATTCATCTGTGAGCAAGGTCACATGGTAACCAATTTGCTTAAGGCAATCAACTACCTCATCTCCTGCACCCGGAATAAATCCAATATTCAATCCTGCTTTTTTCACATCGACACAAACCAATTTAGCCTCAGACTTTGCAAGAATAAATTGATAAGGTATATGATCGTATTCAACTCTTTTTATAGCTGTTGAATAAGTAACAGCCCCTAATTGAATAGCTATTTCCAACTTCGCTTCACCACCGGTTAATGGAGGAGTGAGCATTCCATTTATAACCTGTTCGGATCCCTTATTTGCAATATTAAATTGGTTGGTATCTAAAACCAACTTCCATCCTTTCGGAACAGTAGTAACAATTTTTCCTTCAACCGCTTGTTTGTTTGAGCGCACAATCAGTTGAATTTTTTTAGGATTCGAATCCGCAAAAACATATACCCTCTCTGATAAATTTACCGTCGCCGGTGGTACAATTTCAACAGGGCGATACACCTCGCCTTTTACTGGATCAGTCGATTTAAAAATTACCGGTCTTTCAATTCGGAAATCTTTACCATTAATTTCAAAATCAAAAAACACATTTAAAGGACTATCATTTTCAGCTTTACCAATCCACAATTTATTTTCAACATAATAGCGTCCTACTCCATGAGTATGACTCAACCAATAAGGTGAAGAAAACGGCAAAGTTGCATCCGGCTTTTCACGGTGCTTTATACTAATTAATTCATTTAGCTTTGGAGTTAAATTCACTAGTGTATCGTGTTGATTAAAAAATGAAATCCGTTTGCAAGTCAGTTGAACTTGATTTCGGTTAACAAATTGCACGTTAAGTTCCATATCGATTCCAGGTATGCCAATATAATCGGAAGCTGCAGCTTCACACCATAAACCCGAACAAGAAACAATTAGCTGCTCAATTTCTTTTAATTTTAGTTTCTTCCAATACAAAAACTCATTTCCAATTTCTTCCTTTTTTTGTAGAAGTGTATGTATTTCAATAAGTGCATCTACTGATTTTTCAGGGTGCGCGATAGAATATGCGTCAATACATTTTGAAATTTTCTCTTTAAGTGTACTGCATGAATTTAGTCTGTCCCAACTTTGGTTTATCCCTTCAAATAAATCCTGGGTGGCAACATCACCTTTAATTTGTTTAAAAAACTCTATGGAGTTGCCACGGGTTTTAGCCGAACCAAATCCTTGACTTTTATGATTTGAACGACTTTCAGCGGCGACTTCTCCATAACTTTTACCTGTTAACACATTGAACACTCCAACATTTACTTTCAACTGACTTGAGTCGGTAGTATTGGTTCCTCCAAAATTAAAAGTATTCCAAAAAACTCGCTTTGCTTGCCATACTTGCGTGTACTTTAATTGTTGAGGAAATCTTGAAGGATCTGCAGCAGCAGTAAATGCCTCTTCTGCTAATATTGCTGAAGCAGTATGATGACCATGACCACCTTCACCTGTGGTTGGAAAACGGCAAATAATTACATCCGGTTTAAAATTACGAATCACCCAAACTACATCTTCCAAAATACTGTCCTTGTTCCAAAATTGAAATGTTTCTTCCGGATTTTTACTATACCCAAAATCGTTGGCTCGGGTAAAAAATTGTTCAGCTCCATCAACCCTTCGTGCAGCTAATAGCTCTTGTGTACGAATTAATCCCAATGCTTCACCTTGTTCCTTGCCAATTAAATTTTGACCACCATCACCGCGTGTAATCGATAAGTAGCCGGTTCTTACATTTCTTTCTTTTGCAAGATATGAGAGCAGCCTTGTGTTTTCATCATCAGGATGCGCAGCAATATATAATACCGAACCAAGGGTGTTCAACTTTTTTAATCCAAGATAAATCTCAGCTGAGTTAGCCTGTACTTGAGCAAATGTATATTGCAGCATTTGCAAGTGAAGCGTTATAATAACTATAAAGAATTTTTTCATAAAATGTATATTCACTTTTTTACTATTAGGATGGGTCATTTTAGTGCTATTAAATTGAAAAGAGTACAATTAACTAGTATAATAATTCCCGAATACAATAGTATAAAATAAACTTGCAGTTAAAAAGTAGGATTTCAATTTGTACCTTCCTAATATAGACCTTATATTTGGCTTTCTAACTCAATTATAAATTATGAAGAAAATCATTACTTGCTGCTTGACTTATTTACTACTCCTTAATAACCTTTCAGCGCAAACCTATCTGCTTCAACCGGCATATCCAACTTTATCAACAGTATTTCTTTATCCTATTGAATTAAAAAGTGTACCCGATACAAGTAATCGAATGTTTGTTGTTGAAAAACATGGAAACATTTATGCGATTTCCACAAGCGGTACTACTACAACTGCTAAACTATTTTTAAATCTTTCAAGTATCGTGAGTCAGTCAGGTGTATCGGGCGAAACCGGTCTATTAGGTTTGGCATTTCACCCCGATTATGCCAACAACGGTTATTTTTATGTCAATTATACCAACAGTCTTAGTGGCTCGTTAAAATCATACATCTCGCGATTTCAAGTTAGTTCAACTAATCCCGATTCGGCACTTTTTAGTAGCAAGTTTGATATACTTAATATTAGTCAGCCTTATTCGAATCATAACGGTGGTTGCCTCAATTTTGGCTTAGATGGCTATTTATATTGTGCTTTTGGTGACGGTGGTTCAGGTGGTGATCCATTGGGTAATGGTCAAAACAAATCGGTATTACTTGGAAAAATTTTACGCATCAATATTGATTCTGCAGCAACTCCGTTAAATTATTCTATTCCTATCGACAATCCCTTTTATGGAAATGCACAAGGATTTCGGGAAGAAATTTTCACTTACGGTATGCGCAATACATGGCGATTTAGTTTAGATTCGGTAAGTCAAAAAATGTGGGCCGGAGATGTTGGCCAAAATGCCTATGAAGAAATTGACATTCTCGAAAGTGGCAATAATTATGGTTGGAATGTGATGGAAGGTTTACATTGTTACAATGCAACCATATGTGATACCACACAAAAACGTAAACCAATTTGGGAGTATGCACAAGGAAGTTCAAACTACTCGGTTACCGGAGGATATGTATACAGAGGTTCATTAATGCCGGCCTTATATGGCAAATACATTTATGGTGATTATGTTTCGGGAAGAATTTGGGCCTTAAATTACGATGGTATCAATCCAACAACCAATGCACTTATTATTGATCGACCTACAGCAACTGCTCAGCAAAAATCTATTTCGGCTTTTGGGGTTGATCGGCAAAATAACATTTATGTAATATCTTACGGTGAAGGTAAAATATACAAAATCGTGCCCAATACTAACAGCATTGCTGAAAACTCAACTAGTTTTGAGTCCTCAATTTCTCAGAATATTCCCAATCCTTTTACACAACAAACCACATTTACAATTACACTAGCTTCCAAAAGCAATGTCACTCTCTCTATTTATAATGCCTATGGTGAGTTGGTGAAAACCATTCTTAACGAATCAAAACCTGCTGGCGAATTTCAATTGCTTTTCGATGCTGAACAATTGCCTTCAGGAATTTATTTTTATACCCTAACAACAAATGAAGGTACCATTACTAAAAAGATGTTGCTTAATGCGAAACAATAAAAGCAATTTGTTTAAGGATGGAATAATTTCAAAGTAATTGTCAAATATAGTTACAAGATGTTTCTACACTTATGATTAGTTGTTCTACTAAAATTGAATTATTGAAATTAATTTTTGTTTAAATACTACCCAATATACAATGAATAAACTGGTAACTGAATTTAATGAGTACCGCAGCAAAATGAATGAAAAAATTTTAGATGCGGATAATTTAATTATGAAACGCTTATTTAATTTAGACACTAACACCTATGCAGAAGGTGCTTTATCGGTAAAAACTAAAGAAATGCTTGGACTCGTTGCTTCCATGGTTTTGCGTTGCGATGATTGTATTAAGTATCATTTGCAAAAGTGCAAAGAATGCCAGCTAACTACCACCGAAGTTTTTGAAGTGTTTGCAATTGCCAATATGGTTGGTGGTAGTATTGTGATTCCACATACACGCCGTGCCGTTGAATTTTGGGAAGCGCTTAATGAATAATTTTTCTTTGTATTTTGAAATAACCTAACGTTCCTATTTCTTACCAATCTGTGAAGTATCAAATTTTTCGCTCCATTTTTACAACTTTAGTTCTTGCATTTCTGCTTGTTAATGCTTGCACACACAAAGCTAATGCTCAAACCACACGGGTAACCGGGAAAGTATTCGACAGCGAAACAAAAGAACCATTGCCATTTGTAAATATCATTTTTAAAGGCACCCGAATAGGTACTACCACCGATTTTGATGGAAATTATTTGCTTAGCACTAGCGATAAAGTGGACAGCATTGTATTTTCATACATCGGTTATATTCCTAAAACAAGAGTTGTTAAACAAGGTATATCACAGGAAATACGAATTGAATTAAGTGTAAATTCAGTTGCCTTAAAGGAGGTTGTTATTAAGCCGGGTGAAAATCCGGCTAACATTCTTTTCAGAAAGGTGGTAAAGCACAAAGATGAAAATGACGTAAAAAAATTAGAAGCTTACCAATACGAAACTTACAATAAAATTGAAATCGATATCAACAACATTTCTCAAAAAATGAAAAAGAGAAAACTGTTGAAACCGTTCGATTTTGTTTTTGATAATATTGATAGCTCTCACGCCGATGAAAAACCTAGCTTGCCAATGTTTATAACCGAAACATTGAGTGATTTCTATTTTAAAAAGAATCCAAAGTTTAAAAAAGAAATTATTAAAGCTAGTAAAGTTGCCGGTATTAAAAATGAAAGCGTATCTCAAGTTTTGGGTAATATGTACCAGCAAGTGAATATTTATGACAATGCGATTTTAGTAATCGATAAAAATTTTACCAGCCCACTTTCCGATAACGGCTTGCTTTTTTACCGCTACTATTTAATCGATTCGCTTTTTTTAGATAATCACTGGTGCTATCATTTGCAATTTAAACCTCGTCGTAAGCAAGAATTGGCTTTTATAGGAAATATGTGGATTGCCGATACATCCTTTGCTGTAAAACGTTTGGAAATGAGTATTCCGGATGATGCAAATATCAATTACATCGTTGCATTAAATGTAGTTCAGGATTATAACCTGGTTGGCAAAAATTGGATGTTGAGTAAAGATAAATTGGTAATTGACTTTGCCTTACTCGATAAAAAAATGATGGGAGTATATGGAAGAAAAACTACTTCTTATAAAAACATTATCATCAATGAACCCAAGGATGAAAAATTTTATTCAAAAACGGATAACCTAATAGTAATGGAGGGAGCAAGCGATAAGGATAGTAAATTTTGGGAAGGGGCACGACACGATACACTATCAAAAAATGAAGAATCTATTTACCACTTGGTTGATACTATTCGCACCTTGCCGGCTTTTAAACGCTACTCCGATTTAGTTAAAACACTTTATGGTGGATACTATGTATATAAGTTAATTGAATTGGGTCCTCTATTCTCTACATACAGTACCAATACTATTGAAGGAAGTCGAGTTCGAATTGGCGGGCGCACCAGCAATGCATTCAGTAAGTGGTTTGAATTAAATGGCTATGTGGCTTACGGTTTTAAAGATGAAAAATATAAAGTTGGCGGAGGCTTTAGATGGATGTTGCAAAAAAAACCAACGCGTCAAATGCTTGCCTTTAATTACAAAAACGATTACGAAATATTGGGGCAAAATGCCAATGCGTTTCGTCAAGATAATTTATTCGTATCGCTCTTTAGAAGAAATCCATTATCGAATTTAACTCAAGTTGAACAATACAAAGGATTCTATGATAAAGAATGGTTTAATGGATTTAATACAAAATTAATCCTAACGCATCGGGTGATGACTCCGCTTGGAAGCACACGTTACCGATTTGTGCAGGAAAACGATACATTCTCAATTCCCAATATTAAATCTTCCGAAATAGGAATTAATATCCGCTTTGCTTATGGTGAACGTTTTTTAGATGGCGAATTTGATAGAGTTAGCTTGGGAACCAAATCTCCTGTTTTCCAAATACAATTTACCGAAGGCTTGAAAGGTGTGCTTAACAGTGATTTCGATTACAAAAAAATTGTAGTCAACATCGAAGACCGCTTACGAATTAATCCTATTGGATATACCAACTATGTGCTTCAATATGGAAAAATATTCGGCAAAATCCCATACCCATTGTTAGAGCTTCATCCGGGTAATGAAACTTTTGCTTACGATTTTTATTCATTTAACCTGATGAACTATTTTGAATTTGTGAGCGATGAATATGCCAGCGCATTTGTAAGTCATCACTTTGATGGATTTTTCTTTAACCGAATTCCACTTTTGCGCAAACTTAAATTGCGTGAAGTTGCTACCGGCAGAGCTGTAATTGGAAAAGTTAGCGACACCAATAGGCAAGCACTTATTTTTCCTGAAAAACTCTACACATTTAATCAGGCTGGTTATACTTCAAATTTATTTAGCCACAACAAACCATATGTTGAGGTAGCAGCCGGAATTGAAAATATCCTGAAATTTTTCAGAGTGGATGCAGTGTGGCGTTTATCTTACTTAAACCATCCGAATATTGCTAAATTTGGAATTCGTGCAACCGTGCAGGTTATTTTATAAGCAACATGATTTTAAGAACCGAAAATTTAATTAAAAAATACAAGAACCGAACAGTAGTAAATTCTGTTTCGGTAAATGTTAATCAAGGAGAAATCGTTGGGTTACTTGGTCCAAATGGTGCCGGTAAAACAACTACTTTTTACATGACGGTTGGATTAATTAAACCCAACGAAGGAAAAATATATTTGGATAATAGGGATATAACTAACGAACCAATGTACCGCCGAGCTCAATTAGGAATTGGTTATTTAGCGCAGGAAGCAAGTGTGTTTCGAAAACTAAGTGTGGAAGACAATATTTCATGTATACTCGAAATGACCAAGCTTAGTAAGCAGGAACAAAAAGAAAAACTTGAATCCTTACTCGATGAATTTAGTTTACAACACATTCGCAAAAATCGTGGTGATTTGCTCAGTGGTGGTGAACGCAGACGTACCGAAATAGCTCGTTGCCTTGCCGTAAATCCAGCTTTTATTCTGCTCGATGAACCTTTTGCAGGTGTCGACCCAATAGCAGTTGAAGACATACAGAGTATTGTTTCAAAACTTAAGGAAAAAAATATCGGCATATTAATAACCGACCATAATGTGCACGAGACCCTAAATATTACCGATCGTGCATATCTCCTTTTTGAAGGAAAAATTTTAAAAGCCGGAACCGCTGAAGAACTCGCAGCCGACGAAACAGTGCGACGGGTATACCTCGGTCAGAATTTTGAATTGAGAAAGTAAGTAGGTCTTTTTTTACTAAACCAGTTTATCCTTTAAGTACTTTCCGGTATAGGATGATTTGCATTTAACCAAATCTTCCGGAACACCTTCAAATACAAGATTACCGCCTTCTTCCCCGCCTTCAGGTCCTAAATCAATTACCCAATCGGCACACTTAATTACCTCTGAATTGTGTTCAATAATAAGTAGCGAATGCCCATGTTTTACCAATTCATTAAAAGCATAAAGCAGCTTTTTAATATCGTGAAAATGCAAACCTGTGGTAGGCTCATCGAAAATAAACAACAAATTTTCTTCAGAATTACCTTTCGTTAAAAAGGATGCAAGCTTTATTCGTTGTGCTTCACCACCGCTTAGGGTATTACTCGATTGTCCCAACTGTACATATCCCAAACCAACATCGGCCAATGGCAGCATACGTTGAATTATTTTCTTTTCAACTAAACTTGGACGTGATTCACTTTCAAAAAAAGCAATTGCATCATCCACTGTCATTTCTAAAATATCCGCTATCGATTTTTCATGGTACAGTATCTCCAAGGTCTCTTGTTTGAAACGCTTACCACCGCAACTTTCGCATTGCAAATGAAGATCGGCCATAAATTGCATTTCAATTTTCACTTCTCCTTCTCCTTCACAAACTTCACAGCGTCCTCCATCAACGTTAAACGAAAACTGGGAAGGTTTGTACCCTCGTGCCTTTGCTAAAGGCTGTTCGGCAAACAAGGCTCGAATTTCATCGTATGCTTTAACATAAGTAACCGGATTTGAGCGCGACGATTTACCAATTGGATTTTGATCAATCATTTCTACTCCACTTAATTTTGCATAGCTACCTTCAATGCGATCGTATAATCCGCTTTGTTCATTGTAGCCTCCAAACATCTTTTTAAGCGTTGGATATAACACACGTTTCACTAAGGATGTTTTTCCACTTCCACTTACACCGGTTACCACAGTAATGGTATGCAATGGAAATTTTACATCAATATTTTTTAAGTTATTTTCTCTTGCGCCTTTTATTAAAATGAAATCATTCCATTTTCTCCGCTTTTCAGGAAGTTCTATTTTAGAAATTCCCATCAAATAGTTCGCAGTCAAACTTGAACTTTCCTTCTCAATTTTTTTCCAATCACC
>WBZU01000784.1_pt1 | contig 25959 bp, 23 predicted proteins | sample 5204311 | NCBI WGS metagenome assembly WBZU01 (sample SAMN12344359, study PRJNA552823) | activated sludge metagenome | biome: Activated sludge suspended growth; feature: Nitrification reactor; material: Wastewater; isolation source: activated sludge from nitrification reactor of wastewater...
TGTGCCGGCCCGGGCACGACGCGATCCAGGTCGTGCTCGCGGCGACCGGGCGCGTGCGGACGGTCAGGACGCGCATGTCGTGCCCCTGACGCGGCGTGCCGCCGGCCGCGTCGCGCGCGCCGCCGCCCCGGCGACGGCGGTCGCGGCGCGCCCGGGGCGCGGAAGCCCGTCGCCCCGGCGTCCCGGGCCGCCGCGCCGTCCATTCCCCCCGGGCGCACCACTGGTCGGAGGCCGTTTGTACGGCCCCTCGCAGGTCCCTACCATTCCAGCTGTCGAGAAGGATGACCGCCATGGCCCCTGCCCCGCTCCGCCGCCGCGCCAGCGGCTTCACGCTGATCGAGCTGATGGTGACGGTCGCCATCGCGGCGATCCTCGCGTCGGTCGCGATCCCGATGTACCGCGACTACGTGGTCCGCAGCCGGATCATCGACGCGACCTCGAAGCTCTCGGACTTCCGCGTCCGGATGGAGCAGTACTTCATGGACAACCGGACCTACGCGAACGGCGCGAACTGCGGCGTCGCCGACCCGAAGGACACCGACGACGCCGCGTTCACGATCGCGTGCAAGGATGCGACCGCGTCGGCGTACACGGCGGTCGCGTCGGGCAAGGAGTCGAAGGGCATGAAGGGCTTCGAGTACCAGATCGTCGCATCGGGCGCCAAGAAGACGACCTCGGTGCCCTCCGGCTGGACCACGAACGACGTGTGCTGGGTGACCCGCAAGGACGGGAGCTGCTGATGCGCGTCGCGGCTCTCCGCCTCCGGCAGCGCGGCGTCAGCCTGATCGAGATGATGACGGCGATCGCGGTGTTCACGATCCTCGCCGTCATGGCGTTCCCGATGTACTCGACCTGGATCGCGAGCCAGCAGGTGCGCACCGCGACCGAGTCGCTCGTCGAGGGACTGCGCGTCGCGCAGAGCGAGGCGCTCAAGCGCAACGCCGACGTGCGCTTCGTCCTCGACACCGCCAAGGGCTGGGAGGTGCAGCTCGCCTCCGACGACAGCGTGCTCAAGAGCGGCCTCTTCGCCGAAGGGTCGTCCAAGGTCGCGCTGACCGTGAGTCCGGTCGGCACGACGACGGTGCTGTTCGACGGACTGGGCCGTCCGCTCGACAAGGACGGCGAGCGGTTCACCAAGCGCGTCACGATCGACGTCGACACGAGCACGGGCTTCGAGGACGTGCGCAAGATGCGGATCGTGGTCGACACCGCCGCGGCGACCGGCGTGGGCATCCGCACCTGCGATCCCAAGCTCGGCTCGGGCGATCCGCGGGCGTGCCCGGCATGAGGACCGACATGTCTCCGTCGCTTTCCGCCGCCCGCCCCCGGCGCGCCCAGTCCGGCGCCTTCCTCCTCGAAGCGCTCGTCGGCGTGCTGATCTTCGCCTTCGGCATCCTGGGACTCGTGGGCCTCCAGGCGCAGGCGATCCGCAACACGAACGACCTCCAGTACCGCGGCGAGGCGATCCAGATCGCCAACGCCGCGATGGGCCGCATGTGGACGATGGACCGCACGCAGCTCAAGACCTCGTACGAGGGCGACAAGGGCACCGGCGGCGAGGGCTACACGACGCTCGCCGAGGCCGCCGAGCGGCTGCCCGGCAACAACCTCGACGCGAACAAGCCGACGGTGACCGTCGAGGCAGGACCGACCGCGACGAGCAGCCTCGTGACGGTGACGGTGCGATGGCAGCTGCCCGGCGAGAGCACGCCGCACCAGTACGTCGGATCCGTCATGGTGGGACAGAACACGTGAGCACCAGGACCCTTCCCGCAGCCCGCGCGCTCCAGCGGGGCATCTCGCTGATCGAGCTCATGGTCGGCGTGGTGATCGGCATGCTGGCGGTGCTCGTCATCTACCAGACGTTCGCGGTCGCCGAGGGCGTCAAGCGCCAGACGATCTCCGCCGGCGACGCCCAGCAGACCGGCATGCTCGCGACCTACCTGCTCGGCGTCGAGTTCGCCAACGCGGGCAACGGCATCTCGACGAACGTCGGCGACCTCGCGAGCTGCCCCGACACGAAGGACATCAAGACCACGATGCGCCCGGTCGCGCTCGTGATCACGAGGGGCGCGGACGACGACAAGCCGGACAGCTTCGTCGTCAACTACGGGACCCCGAAGTCGCTCGTCACCCCGGCGCTGTTCGTCGCGAGCGCCGCGGTGGACGCCACCGAGTACAAGGTGCAGAGCCCCACCGGTTTCCACGCGGGCGACATGGCGATCGCGGTGAGCGGCACCGGCAACTGCGAGCGCGTGAAGATCAAGGAGGTCTCCGCGCCCGACGGCAGCGGCGTGATCACCGCGACGCTGGATGGCAAGTCGGCGAAAAGCTACCCGCCGTCGGCACGGCTCATCAACATCGGCCCGGCGGCGTCGGTGCAACGCGTCCAGTACGACGTCGTGAACGGCGTCCTGCGCTCCACCGACCTCGTCGCCGACGAGGCGACCGCCGCGCCGATCGCCTCGTCGATCGTGAACCTCAAGCTCCAGTACGGCGTCGACACCGACGACAACGGCACCGTCGACACCTGGGCCGCCGCCGACGGCGACTACGCGCCCGACAAGATCCTCGCCGCCGACGCGATCGCGATCCGGCGCATCAAGGCCGTGCGCGTCGGCGTCATCGTGCGCAGCGACGAGTACGACCGGGACGCGCCGACGTTCGACTGGACGCTGTTCGAGTGTACGGACGAGGAGAAGAAGATCTACGCGTGCCCCGACGCGCTCACCGGAACGCTGCCCGCGAACTACCGTTACCGCGTCTACGAGACGATCGTCCCGCTGCGCAACGCGATGTGGAACCAGTCATGAGCCGCCCCACCCTTCACCGCCTTTCCGCATCCCGGCGCGCCCAGTCCGGCGTCGTCCTGTTCATCGCGCTGATCGTGATGGTCGCGCTGTCGATCGCCGGCATCGCGCTCCTGCGCTCGGTCGACACGTCGGTGTCGGTGACCGCGAACCTCGGCTTCCGGCAGGCGTCGATCCCGCCGACCAACTGGGCGGTCGAGAACGCGATCCGCGCGCTGTTCGAGAAGGCGACGATCGCCGACAAGAACGCGAGCAAGGCCGACGAGAACTACTACGCGTACCGGGTCGAGAAGAAGTTCGGCGCGAAGCCCGAGGACAAGTACGGCGTCCCCTACGACCTGCAGGGCGCGAAGCCCGACAACTACCCGGGCACCTTCGTCACCGAGACCGACAAGGCCGGCAACACGATCCGCTACGTGATCGAGCGGATGTGCCTCGACGAGGGCGAGGCGACCGTCGCGAACTGCGACATGTCGCCGCCCAAGCAGTCGAACGCGACGACCGCGATGGAACTGAACAAGGTCACGCTCGACCGCGTGCCGTTCTACCGGCTCACCGTCCGGGTCGACGGTCCGAACAACACGACCACGTACGCCCAGGCGATGCTGCGCTGACGCGGGAACGCCCAGGGAGAGACGCCATGACCGACCGCCACCTTGCCCCCCCTCCGATGCGACGCGCGCTCGCGGGATTTCTCGCGTTCCTGACCGGCTTCGGCCCCCTGACGCCGCTCGCGCTTGCCGCGGAAACACCGCTCGCCGACGCGCCGATCAGCGTCAGCATCAAGGCGCACCCGAACATCGTGTTCACGATGGACGACTCGACGTCGATGCAGCTCGACTTCCTGCCCGACTACGTCGTCGTGAACTCGCTCACGAACGTGGCCACCGCGTACTGCCGCAGCGCGACCTGGATCACCGGGTGCGGCAACACCGGCAGCAGCACGATGCCCCAGCACATCTACGCGGAGTGGGGGATGCCCACGGGCAGCGGCAATCCGTGGCCGTCCGGCTACGGCAACAGCAGCTACGGCCCGCCCGCGGTCATGGCCTCCGAGTTCAACGCGCTGTTCTACAACCCGAACGTCACCTACACGGCGCCGATGAAGTACGACGGCACGTCGTACGCGGACATGACCTCGGCGAACACCACGGCGTGGACGAAGGTGCCGGCCGACCCGTACCTGTACCCCACCAAGTTCGTCAACCTGCAGACCAAGGTCGGCGTCGGCGTCTGGTGCAACACCGACTACGCGGACAAGGTCACGAACGGCAACGGGACCATCATCAGCAGCGACCATTGCCGCATCAACGGCTTCCCGTACGGCGCGGGCGGCAACGGCGCCCCGAAGGTCAACGGCGACTACAATTATCCGTTCGGCAAGGTCCTCGCCGACGCGGACAATTCGAAATACTTCTCCAACAACACCAAGTACGTCTGGTGCGACGCGTCCAAGATGAACACGTCGACCAGGACGAGCACCTGTCAGGCCTGCGCGAAGGTCTGTCCGGTGCCGTTGGAGGACCGCCCGGTCGGCTGCGACCCCGGCTGCAAGAACCCCGTCGAGTGCACGGTCTGCACCAAGCAGTGTCCGGTCGCGACGGTGACGCCGGACGACTGCGGGTCGAAGACCTGCACGAGCCCACCGCTCGTGTGCGGCGTGGGCTACAAGTGCGTGACGTCGGGTGGCGGCGTGGTGACCGCGTGCAATACCGTGATCGCCGCCGGCCCGTCCAAAGGCAAGACCTACGAGCAGGACGCGAACAGCCTGGGCGACGTCTGCCGCCGGAACAACTTCACCTATGGAGTCGACGTGGCGGGCGGCTGGACCTACGGCACCGCGCATGCGACCTACAAGACCCGCGCCGATTCCTGCGGCAGCATCACGTCGATGTCGATCAACCGCCACTATTACAAGGCCGCGGTCCAGTGGTGCACGACGCAGATTCTGGCCAGCACCAACGACCGGTGGCGCGGGTACGGCAAGAGCGGTTGCCAGGAAGAGAAGGACGCGACCCACATCTACCCGAAGTTCGTCAAGTACGGCTCGGATCTCTCGACGACGGTCGACAACTACGACTACGACAACGCGGCGTTCGAGCTGGTCGAGCTCGACTTCAAGAACTCGAAGATCATCGTCCGCAACGGCTCGCCGACGACCTCGATCTCGCACACGCTGCCCGACGGCGACACGATCACGCGCGGCGTCTCCTCGGCCAAGCCCGAGGACAGCGAGCTCGTCAACTACGCGAACTGGTTCGCCTACTACCGCACTCGCATCATCGCGGCGAAGACGGTGACTTCGATCGCCTTCTCCGACCTCACCGACAAGTTCCGCGTCGGCTTCCACCGGCTATCCAACGACCCGGCGTCCGACTTCGTGACGCTGGCCGACTTCAAGGGCGGCGCCGGCAACCAGCGCCAGACCTGGTACACGAAGCTCGCGGGCGTCTCGATCCCGATGGGGAACGACACGCCACTGCTCGACGCCGTGGTGCGGATCGGCGAGTGGTTCAAGTCGGACTCGGGGACGAGCACCGAGCTGACCGGCTCGACCAACCCGATCAACCTGTCGTGCCAGAAGAACTACCACATCATGTTCACCGACGGGTACACCAACCAGCCGGCGAAGCCGACGCTTACCGTCGGCAACGTCGACGGCTCGGTGATTCCGACGCTGCCCGAGACGATCCTCGATCTCAAGACCGGTGACCCGTGGCCGCTCCGCTATCGCGAGGGCGCGACCGCGGTCGACGACTCGCTGTCCGACTACGTGATGAAGTACTGGCTCACCGACCTGCGGCCGGGCACGTTCGACAAGAGCGTCGCCGAGAACAACGTGCCGACGACCGAGAACGACCCGGCGAAGTGGCAGCACCTCAACTTCGCGGCGCTGTCGCTCGGGACCGAGGGCGTGCTGCCGTCGCGCAACGTCTCGAACGTCGAGGCCAAGATCGCGGCCGGATCGCTCAAGTGGACGACGCCGACGCCCAACGTCTTCCGGCCCGGCACGACCGGCGTCGACGACCTCTGGCATGCGGCGGTCACCGGACGCAGCCAGTTCGTCAACGCGCGCGACCCCGCCGAGCTGCAGACCGGGATGGCGGCGATCCTGAACGAAATCAAGAACCTGCAGGCCGCGCGCGCCGGCGTCGCGTTCGGCAACGTGAATTTCACTGGGGCCGACAACTACATCTACCGGGTGACGATCGAGCCGGGCTGGGGCGGCACGCTCACGAAGGTGCTGCTCGACCCGTCGACCGGCACCGAGTCGGCGATCAGCACCAAGTACCACGACAAGCTCAAGGAACAGGTCACCCCGGTGTCGCCGGGCGACGAGCCGTGGTACGACGACCGCCGCGTCGTCACGTGGATCCCGAGCAAGAAGAAGGCGGATTCGTTCGCCTACGACAAGCTCGACAGCGACCAGCTGACCGCGCTGGGCGCGTCGGCCGACGTCCAGAAGAAGATCATCGCGTACCTGCGCGGCGACACGGGCAACGAGGGCTCGGCGCTCAAGAACTTCCGCTCGCGCTCGCAGATCCTCGGCGACATCGTGAACTCGTCGCCGTCCGTCGTCGGCAGCCCGAACGCGCCGTACTCGGACGCGACCGACCCGGGCTACGAAACCTACAGGAAGACGACACGCAAGAAGATGCTCTACGTCGGCGCGAACGACGGGATGCTGCACGCGTTCGACGAGTCGTCAGGCGCCGAGCTGTGGTCGTACATCCCGAGCTTCGCCTACAGCAACGAGACCGACAGGGGCATCAGGATGCTGGCGAAGAAGGACCCCTTCTTCAAGCACCAGATGTTCGTCGACTCGACACCCGTGGCGGCCGACATCCGGATCGGCGACGCGTGGAAGACCTACCTGTTCGGCGGGCTCGGCAAGGGCGGCAAGGGCTTCTACGCGGTCGACGTGACCGCGCCGGACGACGTCGACAGCGAGTCGAAGGCCGCGGCGAACGTCAAGTGGGAGTTCACCGACGCCGACCTGGGCTACAGCTACGGCAAGCCGCTGGTCGGAAAACTGCGCGCCTACGACGACAAGTGGGTCGTGATGTTCACGTCCGGGCACAACAACACGTCCGGGAAGGGCAAGCTCTACATCGTCGACCCGGCCGACGGCACGCTCCTGAAGACGCTGGAGACCACGGCCGGCTCGGAGGGCTCGCCGAGCGGCCTCGCGCAGGTCTCCGGGTTCGTGATCGACTACCACAACCAGGTGATCGAGCAGGTGTACGGCGGCGACCTGCTGGGCAACGTCTGGCGCTTCGACCTGTCGTCGTACGACTCGGCCGATTTCAAGGTCGAGAAGTTCGCCACGCTCACCAGCGTGGACGGGTCGGCGCAGTCGGTGACGGTCGCGCCGCAGATCGAGGTCGACTTCCAGAACGGCATCGACCGCTGGGTCATGATCGGCACCGGGCGGCTCCTCGACGAGTCGGACCTCGTGACCTGGGCCGACCAGGTGCAGACGATGTACGCGATCCGCGACGGCACGGTTCTCGAGATGGGCAAGTCGCTGCCGCACAAGCCCCGCACCGACTCGGGTTTCGAAAAACTCACCGACGGTCTCGCCGGGCTCTCGGTCGCCACCGAAAAGGGCTGGCTCCACGACCTGCCGAAGGGCGAGCGGATCATCGCGCCGATCCAGGCCGAGGTGAACCTGCTGGTCTATGCCGGATCGCTCCCGCCCGAGAACGAGTGCCTCTCGGGCCTCGCGGCGAACATCTACGCCCGCGAGTTCACGCGGGGCGCCTCGCAGCTGCGCGAGAAGGACGGCGAGCCGTTCGTCGAGAGCATCTACTCGGAAGAGGGCGCGGTGGGCGTCGAGCTCATCAAGCTCTACAAGGGCGAGGACGCGGCGCAGCCGACCTTCCGTGTGGCGATCACGCGCGGCACCGACGGCAAGATGATCTCGTTCCCGGTGAACCTCCCCGGCGTCTCCGCGCAGCACCGGATGTCGTGGCGGCTGCTCGGGCAGTGATCCACGCCTGCCGCCGCGCGACCGCGTCCTTCTGACGACCGACGGCCGGCCCAGCCGGCCGTCGTCGCCTGCGGGAGCGCGCGGCGCGAACACCGATGCCCGCCGGCATGACCTTGGGGCCGACCGGCGCCGCCCACGTCGGAGGGCACGGAGGGCACGGCGAACCCCGCAGCGAGTGGCGGCCGGTGAGCGGGGCGTTGGCGACGTCGCTCGTGTTGCATGCAATCACGCTTGCGTCGCTGGCCGCCATCCTGGCGCCGTTGCCGACCGGCGATCCGCACGCCGCGCCGGGCACGCCGATCGCGGTGAGACTGCTGCCCGCCGGCGGTGCCGCCGATCGTCCGGCGAGCGCGTCGCCGCCCACCATCGCGATTGAACCGCAACCGTTGCCCGGAACAGCGGCCGCGATGACCCCCGGCGGCCTCGCCATCCCTCGAACGGCCCCGGGCTCTCAGCTGCCCTGGTCCGGCCTTCCGGTAGACAACGACTTGCCGGCGCCGATGCTCGGAAGCGCGATGACGCCCCAGGGTGTCGAGTTCTACGAGACGCGCAATCTCGCGATCCTCGGCGTCGACGTGGAGGGAAAGATCGCGAAGGGGTTCGGCTCCGAGCCCGATCGGCCCATCCAGCTCAGAGCCGACGCGGTCATCGGCTATCCGCTAGATGCGCTCGCGCAGGGCATCGAAGGGACCGTGGTCGTGTGGTTCGTCGTCGACGCGGATGGCGAGGTCGTCGAGCGCCAAGCCGTGTCCGGGCCGCCGGAACTCGCCGACTTCGTGCTGAAGCGCCTGGGCAGCATCGTCGACCTGCCGGCGTACGACAAGGGTCGCCCGGTCCGCGCATGGATGGCGCTCGAAGTGACATTCAGCCGCGAGGCGGCGCAGGCCACCGCGCCGGTTCCACCGTCTGCCGCCGAGGCGTCGGCGCAAGCCGCCGCCGAGGCGAAGTAGGCGGGCGCTTCCGCGAGCGCGAGCCGCGCTGCGCTGCGCAGCATCGCGCGTCGATGGCGGGGGCGTGGGCGGACTAACCCATCACCGGCATGTGGAACCCCGGCGCCGCGCTGCCGTCGTCCGGCCAGCGCGAGGTCATCACCTTGGTGCGCGTGTAGAAGCGGACGCCGTCCATGCCGTGCATGTGCAAGTCGCCGAACAGCGAGTTGCGCCAGCCGCCGAAGCTGAAGAACGCCATCGGCACCGGGACCGGGACGTTGACGCCGGCCATGCCGATCTCGCCGTCCTGCTGGAACACGCGCGCGGCGTGGCCGGAGCGCGTGAACACGGCGGCGCCGTTCGCGTACGGGTTCGCGTTGACGAGGCGGATCGCGTCGCCCGGCGACTCGGGACGCCACTCCTTTCGGATGACTTCCTCCGCCGTCGCCGGGTGTGTATTCCTTCCGGATCGCCGCCGATCGGGAGGTTCAAATTCGACTACGCTGGAGGCTCTGGAAGCCCGGATTCTCTGCCTCTCTGCCGAAGCGCGCTCCCGGTTGCTCGACCGCCTGATCGCCAGCCTCGACGCGGACCGGGAACGAGACGAGGCTTGGGATCGCGTCGCGGCAGCGCGCGAGGCGGAGCTCGCGCGCGACGCGACCGCATCCGCCCCGAGTGGAGCGGTGCTCGCGCGGCTGCGTTCCGAAGTTCGGTGACCGCTGCTCTTCATCGAGGCGCCCAGCGGGATCTCGAAGCCGCGTTCCAGCGCTACAGGAAACATGCCAGCGACAGGGTCGCGCTTCGGTTTCTCGAGGAGGTCGACCGCGCGATCGAATTGCTCTGTACAAACCCGGCCAGCGGGACGTCTGCGTCGAGTGGCCGGAGGGTCTTCGCGCTTCGGACCTTCCCGTACTGGTTGATCCATCGGCCGGACCGCTCGGAAATCGTGGTTCTTGACGTCCGACATCAGCACCGGGATCCTTCTTTCGGAGGCGATCGGCGCTGGCGCGCGACACCGACGGTGTCGCGGGCCCCCTGACGAAGCCGGGCCGCAGCGATCGTGGCTTTCGTGGGTCGGCCTTCAGGCCGACGAGGCACGGCGCGGGAAGAGCGTCCGGCTGAAACCGGACCCACAGGGGGCGAGCGAGGCGGCGCGCACGACTCGTGGGTTCGACTTCAGTCGAACCTCCTTCGAGTCGCGAATGGCGTCGGCCTGAAGGCCGACCCACGGTTTCAGCCCATCACCGGCATGTGGAACCCCGGCGCGGCGCTGCCGTCGTCCGGCCAGCGCGAGGTCATCACCTTCGTCCGCGTGTAGAAGCGGACGCCGTCCATGCCGTGCATGTGCAGGTCGCCGAACAGCGAGTTGCGCCAGCCGCCGAAGCTGAAGAACGCCATCGGCACCGGGATCGGGACGTTGACGCCGGCCATGCCGATCTCGCAGTCCTGCTGGAACACGCGCGCGGCGTGGCCGGAGCGCGTGAACACGGCGGCGCCGTTCGCGTACGGGTTCGCGTTGATGAGGCGGATCGCGTCGTCGAGCGACTCGGAGCGCACGACGCACAGCACCGGGCCGAAGATCTCCTCGCGGTAGATCGTCATCGCCGGCGTGACGCCGTCGAACAGCGTCGGCCCGACGAAGTACCCGTTCGGGTGGCCCGCGATCGCCGGCCGGCGGCCGTCGACGACGAGCTTCGCGCCTTCGGCGACGCCCCGGTCGATCAGCCCGGTGATCCGGTCCTTCGCCGCGCAGGTGATCACCGGTCCCATCTCGATGCCGGGCGCATCGCCCGGGCCGGTCGCGATCTTCCGCGCACGCGCGGCCAGGCGCTCGACGATCGCATCGCCGGCGTCGCCCACGGCGACGACGGCCGAGATCGCCATGCAGCGCTCGCCGGCCGAACCGTAGCCCGCGCCGATGATCGCCTCGGTCGCGAAGTCGAGGTCGGCGTCGGGCAGCACGACCGCGTGGTTCTTCGCGCCGCCCAGCGCCTGCACGCGCTTGCCGTGGCGGGCGCCGGTCTCGTAGATGTACTTCGCGATCGGCGTCGAGCCGACGAACGACACCGCGCGCACCAGCGGGTGCACGAGGAGCGCGTCGACCGACTCCTTGTCGCCGTGGACGACGTTGAACACGCCGTCGGGCAGCCCGGCCGCCTTCAGGAGCTCCGCCATGCGCAGCGCGAGCGTCGGATCGCGCTCGGAGGGCTTCAGCACGAACGTGTTGCCGGCCGCGATCGCGACCGGGTACATCCACATCGGCACCATCGCCGGGAAGTTGAACGGCGTGATCCCCGCGCACACGCCGAGCGGCTGCCGGATCGACCAGGTGTCGACGTCGGTGCCGACGTTCTCGCTGTGCTCGCCCTTGAGCAGGTGCGGGATCGCGGTGGCGAACTCGACGACCTCGATGCCGCGCGTAATCGAGCCCTCGGCGTCGGCGAGCGTCTTGCCGTGCTCCTGCGTGACGATCTTCGCGAGATCCTTCTTGTGCGCCTCCATCAGCTCGCGGAAGCGCATCAGCACGCGCGCGCGGCGCAGCGGCGGCGCCGCGCGCCACGCCGGGAACGCCGCGTCGGCCGAGCGCACCGCCGCGTCGACGTCCGCCGCGTTCGCGTACGGGACGTGCCGGACGACCTCGCCGGTGGCGGGGTTGGTCACCTCGCCGTAGCGCGTCGTCGTCGGGATGTGCGGCGCACCGCCGATCCACATCGGCAGGCGCTCGAGCGTCGTCAGGTCCATCGTCACTCTCCTCATCGCCGACCGGCGGGGGTCTCCGGAATCCGGTTCGGACCCGGTGTCAGACACCGTGTCCGGCACCGAAGGTTCATCTCGTGGCCTCGGCGTAGCGGGCCACGTAACGCGCGATCAGGTCGACCTCGAGGTTGACCCGCGCGCCGCGCACGATCCGCCGCAACGTGGTGACGGCCAGTGTATGCGGGATCAGGTTCACGTGAAAGCGGGCGCCCGCGACGCCGTTGACCGTGAGGCTGACGCCGTCGACCGCGACCGATCCCTTCGCCGCGATGTACGGTGCGAGCGCCGCGGGCGCGTCGATCGCGAGGCGCATGCTGCCCGCATCCCATCCCCCGGGTGTCGTGTCGGGAACCGGGTCGAACGACGCCACGGTGCCCACGCCGTCGACGTGGCCGGTCATCAGGTGGCCGCCCAGACGGTCGGCGAGCCTCAGCGCCTTCTCGAGGTTGACCTCGCCGGGCGCGTCGAGCCCGGTCGTGCACGCGAGCGTCTCGGCCGACACGTCGAACGCCAGGCGCAGCGCGCCATCGCGGCGTTCGATGCCGACGACGGTGAGGCAGCAGCCCGAGACCGCGATGCTGTCGCCCATCGCGATGTCCGACCCGTCGAGCGCCCCGGCGTCGACGACGAGCCGGCGCGCGCTCGGCCCCGCCTCCACCGACGCGATGCGGCCGACGGCCGCGACGATCCCCGTGAACATCAGTCCTCCTCCCGAACCACCCGGGCGACGATGCGCAGGTCCGCGCCGACGCGCTCGACGCTCGTGAAGACGAGCCGCGTCCGGTCGGCCAGGCGCGCGAGCGGGTCGCGGCGCGCGAACATCCCGCGCGCGGGATCGCCGATCACGCCCGGCGCGACGTAGAGCAGGATCTCGTCGACGAGCCCCGCGTCGAGAAGCGCTCCGTTGAGCCGCGCGCCGGCCTCGACGTGCAGCTCGTTGACGCCGGCGACCGCGAGCTCGCGCATCATCGCGCCGAGGTCGACGCGGCCGTTCCCGTCGGGCAGCGAGAGCGTGCGCACGCCCGCCGGCCACGCGGGATTCGCGCCGCCCGCCGTCACCACCAGCGCGTTGCCGTCGGCGAGGACGCGCGCGGCGGGCGGCGTCCGCGCGGCGCGGTCGACGACGACGATGAGAGGCTGCCGCGGCGTCGCGACCTCGCGCACGGTCAGCGCGGGGTCGTCGTCGCGCACGGTGCCGATGCCGGTGAGGATCGCGCAGGCGCGCGCTCGCCACGCGTGGCCGTCGGCGCGCGCCTGCGGCCCGGTGATCCAGCGGCTCTCGCCGCCCGCGAGCGCGGTCCTGCCGTCGAGGCTCGTGGCGAGCTTCGTGCGCACCCAGGGGCGCCCGCGCGTCATCACGGAGATGAAGCCCGGGTTCAATTCGCGCGCCTCGGCTTCCAGCACACCCGTCTCGACCGCGATTCCGGCGTCGCGAAGCCGCTGCGCGCCGCCGCTCGCCACCGGGTTCGGGTCCTTCATCGCCGCGACGACGCGGCCGATGCCGGCCGCGACGAGCGCGCCGGCGCACGCGGGCGTGCGCCCGTCGTGGTTGCACGGCTCGAGCGTGACGTACGCGGTGGCGCCCCGCACGTCGCGCTCCTTCGCGCTCGCGTCCGCGAGCGCCGCGGTCTCGGCGTGGAGGCCGCCGGCGCGCTCGTGGAAGCCCTCGGCCAGCACCTCGGCGCCGCGCGCGATCACGCAGCCCACGCGCGGATTCGGCGTCGTCGTGTAGAGTCCGCGCGCCGCGAGGCCGAGCGCGCGGGCCATCATCGCGCGATCGACGTCGGCGGGCCGGCCGGCCGGCGTGTCGTGCGCGGCGCTCAACGGGCCGCCTTTCCCGGGCTGGCCGGGCGCGTCACGCCGGGCGCTTGCCCCGGCGCGAGGGCGCCTCGACTTCCTTGATCGCGTCGCGGAAATCGGCGACGTCCTGGAACGAGCGGTAGACCGACGCGAACCGGATGTAGGCGACCTTGTCGAGCTTGCGGAGCTCGTCCATCACGAGCTCGCCGACCTGGCGCGACGGGATCTCGCGCTCGCCCAGCGACAGCACGCGCTGCACGATGCGCTGGATCGCCGCGTCGACGTACTCGGTCGGGACCGGGCGCTTGTGCAGCGCGCGCTGGAATCCGACGCGGATCTTGCGCTCGTCGAAGTCCGCGCGCGAGCCGTCGCTCTTGACGACCTGCGGCAGCCGGAGCTCGACGTTCTCGTAGGTGGTGAACCGCTTCTGGCACGCGAGGCAGCGGCGGCGCCGGCGGATCGAGTCGCCCGCCTCCGACACGCGCGAGTCGATCACCTGCGTGTCGGCGCTGTTGCAGAAGGGGCATTTCATTGGCAGGAATCAGGTATCAGAGGACAGGGATCAGAGGCGCCGGCGTGTCCGGTGGCGGCGCGTCGAGCGCCGACGATCGGTCTCGGTCAATCGCGATGGCAGAGTGCGGGTCGATCGACGATCGGTGCCCTCCGACTCGAGAGCGGCCCTCCCATGGTCCCTGCGCGCGTCCCGGCGCTCGATGCGCCGCCTCGGGTATCGCCGCGGCCTCTGATTCCTGTCCCCTGATCCCTGTCACCTGTAGACCGGAAACTTCGTCGTCAGCACCGCCACGCCGGCCTTGACGCGCACGCGCGTCGCGTCGTCGCGCGGGTTGTCGAGCACGTCGGCGATCAGGTGCGCGAGCTCCTCGCAGTCGAGCTCGGCGAAGCCGCGCGTGGTGATCGCCGGGCTGCCGATCCGGATGCCGGACGTGACGAACGGCTTCTCCGGGTCGTTCGGGATCGTGTTCTTGTTCACCGTGATGTGCGCGCCGGCGAGCGCCGTCTCCGCGTCCCGGCCGGTGAGCTTCTTCGCGCGGAGGTCGACGAGGAACATGTGCGAGTCGGTGCCGCCCGAGACGATCCTCAGGCCCCGGTCGTGCAGCACGGTCGCGAGCACGCGCGCGTTGTCGATCACCTGGCGCTGGTAGACCTTGAACTCGGGCCGCAGCGCCTCGCCCAGCGCGACCGCCTTCGCGGCGATCACGTGCATCAGCGGACCGCCCTGCAGGCCGGGAAACACCGCCGAGTTGATCGCCTTCTCGTGCTCCTCGGAGGTGAGGACGAGCCCGCCGCGCGGGCCGCGCAGCGTCTTGTGCGTCGTCGTCGTCACGAAGTCGGCGATCCCGACCGGCGACGGGTAGACGCCCGCCGCGACGAGCCCCGCGTAGTGCGCCATGTCGACCATGAGCTTCGCGCCGACCGCGTCGGCGATCGCGCGGAAACGCTTCCAGTCGATCACGCGCGAGTAGGCCGAGGCGCCGGCGATGATCATCTTCGGCTTGTGGTCGAGCGCGAGGCGCTCGGCCGCGTCGTAGTCGATGAGCTCGGTTTCCGGGTCGAGCCCGTAGGCGACGACGTTGAACCACTTGCCCGACTGGTTGACCGGCGAGCCGTGCGTCAGGTGCCCGCCGTGCGGCAGGCTCATGCCGAGCACCGTGTCGCCGGGCTTGAGGGCCGCGAAGAACACCGCCTGGTTGGCCTGTGCACCGGAATGGGGCTGCACGTTCGCCGCGGCGGCGTGGAACAGGTGCTTGGCGCGGTCGATCGCGAGCTGTTCCGCGATGTCGACGTAGTCGCAACCGCCGTAGTAGCGCTTGCCGGGATAGCCCTCGGCGTACTTGTTCGTGAGCTGCGAGCCCTGCGCCTCGAGGACCGCCGGGCTGGCGTAGTTCTCGGACGCGATCAGCTCGATGTGGGCTTCCTGGCGCCGATTCTCGGCGACGATCGCGGCCCACAGGTCGGGGTCCGACTGGGCGAGCGTGCGTGAGCGGTCGAACATGGGGGACCCCGGGGTCGGTCGGCGGCGAGCGGCGATTCTAGCACCGCCGCCTTGCGAGGCCGCGCCGCGGCCCGGCGAATCCCCCTGGCGAGGTCGCGCCGCGGCCCGGGAATCCCCCTATAATCCGCCGCACGACGACGCAGCACCCCGCGCCCGCGAGACCGCGGGGCGGCACGCCGCCCCCGGCGGAGGGAGGACCCACGATGAATGCCCTGCTGGCCCTGTCCCGGGCGATCGACGCGCTGAACGAGCGGGTCGGGCGGACGGTCACCTGGCTCGTCCTCGCCGCGGTGCTGATCAGCGCCGCGAACGCGATCGTGCGCAAGGCGTTCGACATGAGCTCGAACGCGTTCCTCGAGGTCCAGTGGTACCTGTTCTCCGCCGTGTTCCTGCTCTGCTCGGCCTGGACGCTGCTGCGCAACGAGCACATCCGGATCGACGTGGTCAACGGCAAGTTCTCGCGGCGCACGCAGACCTGGATCGACGTCTTCGGAACCGTGTTCTTCCTGCTGCCGATGGTGTGCCTGATCCTCTACGAGTCGTGGCCGTGGTTCCTGCGGGCGTTCGCGAGCGGCGAGATCTCGTCGTCGGCGGGCGGGCTCATCCTGTGGCCCGCGAAGATACTGGTGCCCACGGGCTTCACGCTGCTGTTCCTGCAGGGCATCTCGGAGCTCGTCAAGCGGGTCGCGTTCCTGCGCGGCCGGGGGCCGGACCCGCTCGAGCGGTTCCACGACAAGTCGGCCGAGGAAGAGCTCGCCGAGGAAATCCTCAAGATGCGCGGCGACGAGCCGGCGTGACGCGAGCGATCGCGCCCCACCCCCTCGCCCGCCCGGAGACCGCCGCATGAGCGCCTTCCTCGCCGCCAACCTCGCGCCGCTGATGTTCGCGGCGCTCGTCGTCTTCCTGCTCCTGGGCTACCCGGTGGCGTTCGCGCTCGCCGCGAACGGCATCGTGTTCGGCCTGATCGGCATCGAGCTCGGCCTGCTGCATCCGTCGCTGTTCGGCGCCCTGCCCGAGCGCCTGTGGGGCGTGATGTCGAACGACACGCTGCTCGCGGTGCCGTTCTTCACGTTCATGGGACTGATCCTCGAGCGCAGCGGCATGGCCGAGGACCTGCTCGACACGATCGGCCAGGTGTTCGGTCCGGTGCGCGGCGGCCTCGCCTACGCGGTGATCTTCGTCGGCGCGCTGCTCGCCGCGACCACCGGCGTCGTGGCGGCGAGCGTGATCTCGATGGGCCTCATCTCGCTGCCGATCATGCTGCGCTACGGCTACGACCGGCGCTTCGCGTCGGGGACGATCGCGGCGTCGGGCACGCTCGCGCAGATCATCCCGCCGTCGCTCGTGCTGATCATCATGGCCGACCAGCTCGGCCGCTCGGTCGGCGACATGTACGCCGGCGCGTTCATCCCCGGCATCGTGCTGGCGACCCTCTACGCGAGCTACACGCTGCTCGTCTCGATCGCGAAGCCCGAATGGGTGCCCGCGCTCCCGCCGGAGGCGCGCACGCTGCGCGAGCCCGACGGGTCGCCCGGGACGCGCTCGCTCCTCGTGCTGACGATCCTCTCGGCCGCGGCCGCCGTCGCGTTCTGGCAGCTCTGGTTCAACGTCCACCGGCCGGAGACCGCCACCGACGAGCGCCTCGTCATCTGCATGTCGATCGGCGTCGGCGTCGCGTTCGCCATCGCGGTCGTCAACCGTCTGCTGAAGCTGGGCCTGCTGTCGCGGCTCGCCGAGCGCGTGACGTTCGTCCTGATCCCGCCGCTCGCGCTGATCTTCCTCGTGCTCGGCACCATCTTCCTCGGCGTCGCGACGCCGACCGAAGGCGGCGCGATGGGCGCCTCCGGCGCGCTCGTGATGGCGGTCGCGCGCCGGCGCCTGAACCTGCGGCTCCTGACGCAGGGCATGCAGACGACGGCGAAGCTCACGGCGTTCGTCGTCTTCATCCTGATCGGCGCCCGGGTGTTCAGCCTCACGTTCTACGGCGTCGACGGGCACAAGTGGGTCGAGCACCTGCTGACGAGCCTGCCGGGCGGCGAGCTCGGCTTCCTGATCGTCGTCAACATCCTCGTCTTCCTGCTCGCGTTCTTCCTCGACTTCTTCGAGTTGTCGTTCATCGTCGTGCCGCTCCTCGGGCCGGTGGCCGAGAAGCTCGGCATCGACCTGATCTGGTTCGGCGTGCTGCTCGGCGTCAACATGCAGACGTCGTTCATGCATCCGCCGTTCGGGTTCGCGCTCTTCTACCTGCGCAGCGTCGCGCCGGCGAAGGAATACGTCGACAAGGTGACGAAGAAGGCGATGGCGCCGGTGACCACCGGCCAGATCTACTGGGGCGCGGTGCCCTACGTGATCATCCAGGTGATCATGGTCGGCCTCGTCATCGCGTTCCCGCAGATGGTGCTGGTCTACAAGAGCGAGGCGCCGGTCGTCGACCCGTCGAAGATCGAGATCCAGATTCCCGGCGTCGAGACCGAGGCGCCCGCGCCCGCCGACGCCGCGCCGCCGTCCGGCGGCGGCGCCCCGGGGGGCGCCTCGAAGAGCAGCGACCCGCTCGAGCGGATGCTCGACCAGCAGGAAGGCGACGCCGACAAGGCGAACAAGTCGCTCGAGGACGCCCTCAAGGCGAAGTAGCGGCGGCCGGGCGCGGGCGCCACGGCCGCGCGGTTCGCCGCGTCGCGACAGGCGAAAAAAAACCCGCGGGCGCGACCGCCCGCGGGCCTCGTTCGGCGCGTTCGCCGCGGCGCGCTACTTCTTCGCCGCCGGCGCCGCGGTGCCCGCGGTCGCCATGTAGTTGTCGTAGGTGTTCTCGCAGACGCGGAACCAGAGGATCTGCTCCTTCTGGAACGCGACGTAGTTGTCGTAGATCTTCTTCCACTTCGGGTTCTTCGCGCTCTCCTCGGCGTAACGCTCCATCGCCGCCGCGTAGCACGCGTCCATCACGGCCTTCGGGAACGGGCGCAGCTGGGTGCCGCCGGCGACGAGCTTGCGCAGCGCCGCCGGATTCTGCGCGTCGTACTTCGCCATCATCCAGGTGTTGCCGTCCTGGCAGCCGGCGTGCAGCGCCGCCTTGTAGTCGGCCGGCAGCTCGTTGTACTTGGCCGTGTTGACGAAGTAGTGCAGCGCCGGCCCGCCTTCCCACCAGCCCGGGTAGTAGTAGTACTTGGCGACCTTGTTGAAGCCGAGCTTCTCGTCGTCGTAGGGGCCCACCCATTCGGCCGCGTCGATCGTGCCCTTCTCGAGCGCCGGGTAGATGTCGCCGCCCGCGAGCTGCTGCGGCACGACGCCGAGCTTCGCGAGCACCTGGCCGGCGAAGCCGCCGATGCGCATCTTGAGCCCCTTCAGGTCGGCGACCGTCTTGATCTCCTTCCGGTACCAGCCGCCCATCTGCGCGCCGGTGTTGCCGCACAGGATCGAGGTGATGCCGTAGTCCTTCAGGAACTCGTTGTACAGGTCCTTCCCGCCGCCGAAGAACCACCACGCGTCGAACTGGCGCTGGTTCATGCCGAACGGAATCGCCGTGGCGAACGCGAACGTCGGATCCTTGCCGATGTAGTAGTACGGCGCCGTGTGGCCGCATTCGACGGTGCCGTTCTGGACCGCGTCGGCGACCTGCAGGCCGGGCACGATCTCGCCCGCGGCGAACACCTGGATCTGGAACTTGCCGCCGGTGATGTCGCTGACCGTCTTGGCGGCGGTCTCCGCCGCGCCGTAGATCGTGTCGAGCGACTTCGGAAAGCTCGACGCGCAGCGCCACTTGATCGTGGGCGAGCCCTGCGCGAACGCGGGTGCCGAGCCGGCGGCGAGTATGCCCGCCATGCCCGAGTGCTTCAGGAACGAACGACGTTGCATGAATCCCCCTCCTGGAGGCGACGTGGATCGGAGCCGCCGGTGGCGGCCGGACTCGCGGATTCTAGGGGCGGGCCCCGAGAAACGCCATGACTTTTCGTCGGCCCCGCGGCGGGGTCGGGGGGGCGGCGGGATCGGGAACGGCGGCGCCTCCGGTTACGGGCGGCGCCCCGGAATGGAACGGGCGCCAGGCCACAGGGCCCGGCGCCCGTCCCGCCGTCCTCCGGCGCGGAGGCTACTTCTTCGCCGCCGCGGTCCGGCCCGACGCCTGCATGAAGTTGTCGAACTGGCTCTCGGCGACCCGGAACCACAGCAGCTGCTCGTCGCGCCACTTCGACCAGGCCTCGTAGACCTTCCTGAACTTCGGGTTCTTCTCCGAGTTCTCGGCGTAGGTCTCGTTCGCGGCCCTGAGGCAGGCCTCCATCACCTCGCGGGGGAACGGACGCAGCTGCGTGCCGCCCGCGACGAGGCGCCGCAGCGCCGGCGGGTTGACCGCGTCGTACTTGGCGATCATGTCGAGCGTCGCCTCGGCGCACGCGACCTCGAGCGCCGCCTTGAACTCGGCGGGCAGCGCGTCGTACGCCTTCTGGTTGACGAACATGTCGACCTGGGGTCCGCCCTCCCACCAGCCCGGGTAATAGTAGTACTTCGCCACCTTGGCGAAGCCGAGCTTCTCGTCGTCGTACGGCCCCACCCACTCGGCCGCGTCGATCGTGCCCTTCTCGAGCGCCGGGTAGATGTCGCCGCCCGCGAGCTGCTGCGGCACGACGCCGAGCTTCGCGAGCACCGTGCCGGCGTAGCCGCCGATGCGGAACTTGAGGCCCTTCAGGTCGGCGACGGTCTTGACCTCCTTGCGGAACCAGCCGCCCATCTGCGCGCCCGTGTTGCCGGTCGGGAACGAGATCACCCCGTAGTCCCTGTAGAACTCGCGCATCAGCTCGAGCCCGCCCCCGTGGTACATCCACGAGAACTGCTGGCGCGTGTTGAGGCCGAACGGCATGCAGGCGCCGAAGCCGAAGGTCGGATCCTTGCCGACGTAGTAGTAGGCCACCGTGTGGCAGCACTCGACCGTCGCGCTGGTCGTCGCGTCGAGCGCCTGCAGGCCGGGGACGATCTCGCCCGCGGCGAACACCTGGATGCGGAACTTGTTGCCGGTGAGCGCCGCGACGCGCTTCGAGACGAGCTCGGCGCCGCCGTAGATCGTGTCGAGGGATTTCGGGAAGCTCGAAGCGCAGCGCCAGCGGACCTCGCCGGCGGTCTGCGCGAACGCGGGCGCCGTGCCGGCGGCCAGGACGCCGGCGAGACCCGCGTGCTTGATGAAGGAGCGACGTTCCATCGGGTGTCTCCAGTGAGGTGCCCGTTACCGACGGGGCGTGATCGCGCCGCGACTCGCCTGGAGCGGGTCGCCGCGCGCGGAAAGACGAGCCGGTCGAGTATACCGCGCCGCAACATCGCGCCGCGGCCCGGGCGCGTCCGCGGGTCAGGCGCCGAGCTTGCGGACCGCGCTGAACATCGCCCACCCCCAGCCGGATTGGCGCTCCAGCACCTGCGTGAAGCGGATCAGGTAGCGGGCATTGCCGGTGTCGAGCTCGACCATCCCGCCGGGCACGAACTTGTCGTCCGGGCCGATCAGGCTGCGCTGCGCGGACGTCCGGTTGTCGGCGTGCGCCGGCAGGTAGAGCCCGAAGAACGGCCGGTCGGCCGCCTGCCGGGATCCATCCGCCGGCGCCGACCAGGTGCGCAGCAGCACGCGGACCACGCGGCGCGCGATCACCTCGGCGCCGACGGTGATCTCGTCGACCTGCTGGCGCTGCATGCGGCGCACGACCGCGAGCGTCCAGCGGTCGCCCTCCTGCACCGCGAGGAGCTCGCCCAGCCGCGCCGGGGCCTCCTTCGCGGGCGCGAGCAGCCGGCAGCCCGTGTCGCTGCGGTCGGTCATCGTCCACATGCCGCCGCGGATGCGCCGCGCGACGCTCTCCGGGTTCGCGGTCGGGTTCACCATCTGCGTGACTTCGTCGTAGGCGGTCGCCACGCCGGGCATCCGCGCCTGCTCGGGCAGACGTTCGATCTCGGCGATCGCGCGCGTGAGCGCCTGCAGCCCGGTCACGACGCGAACCTGCGCCTCGGTGCGGAACCGCTCGGCGCGCGGCGCCTGCGCGATCGCCTCGGGCCCGTAGAGCGACGCCAGGCGCATCAGCAGCAGGCGCTGCTCGCGCGGCGGCAGGTCGCCGGGCTCCTGCACGGCGTCGTCGTGCTCGGGGAGCCAGCGCATGCGCTCGACGACACGCGCGTAGACCGGCGCGAGGTCGACGTACAGGACGCGGCCGCCGACGGTCGGCTTGTCGCGCCGCCTCAGCCCCTGCGCTCCGGTGAGGTCGACGTAGAAGCCCGCTCCCTCGCCCGGCGGCGGCACGAGCGTCAGCGTCGGCGCCCAGTCCGCGAGCTGGCGCGAAACCCATTCGACCTGGTCGGGCGTGAAGTTGCCGGAATCGAGCCGCATCAGCAGCAGCGTCTGCACGTACTCCTGCTCGAGCGTGATGCCCGGCTGCGCGAACTCGCCGCCGCCCAGCACGAGCTGCTCGCGCTGCCAGCCGCGCATCCGGGCGAACTCGTAGAGCTCGTGGAAATCGCGCCACTGCGCGGGAATCCAGTGGCTGTAGCGGAACAGCCGGTAGCGCCCGTCGAGGCCGCGATGGTGCGCGAGGCGGACGAGCACCCAGGGCAGGATCGCGCGCCAGCGCCGATTGTCCGCGCGCGGGTATCCCGCCTTGAGCGCGAGCTGGTAGGCGCCGATGAACGCCTTGACGAGGTCGAACGCCGCGTGCCACAGGCGCGACTCGACCGCCGAGCTCTTCTGGTAGTTCGTCGTGTACTGGCGCGTGATCTGCGCGAGCGCCGGCTCGAGGCGCGAGTCGATCCGCAGGAGCGCCTCCACCTGTCCGGGTCCGACGTCGCGGCGCGCGCCGGGGAAGCCGGCGACCACGTCGAGCGCTTCCTTCTGGAGCGCGAGGACGTCGCCCCCCGGCAGCTCGCCGATCCAGCGCGCCGCGTGATTCGCGCTCGCGAGCGGATCGGACAGCCGCCGCACCCAGGCGACGAGCGGATTGCCGAGCGAACGCGTAGGTCCCATCGGTGCGCGCTGCGGCGTGGCCATCAGCGGCCCCCGACGGTCATCCGTCCGACGAGGATCGAGCCCACGTGCCGCGACCCGCGCCGGTCGACGTCGCGCCCGATCGCGACGATGTCGCGGAACATCCCGCGCAGGTTGCCGGCGATCGTGACCTCCTCGACCGGGTGCGCGATCTCGCCGCCCTCGACCCAGAAGCCCGCCGCACCGCGCGAGTAGTCGCCGGTCACCGCGTTCACGCCCTGGCCCAGCTGCTCGGTGACGAGGAGCCCGCGGCCCATCCTGCGCATCAGCGCCGGGAGGTCGTCGTCGCCGTGCGAGACGACGAGGTTGTGGCTGCCGCCGGCGTTGCCGGTCGTGCTCATGCCGAGCTTGCGCGCCGAGTAGCTCCCGAGGAAGTAGCCGCGCACGACGCCGTCGGCGACGACCGCACGCGACGCGGTCGCCACGCCCTCCGCGTCGAACGGCGCGCTTCCGCGCCCGCGCGGCAGGTGCGGCTCCTCGCGGATCGAGACCTGCGGCGCGAACACCGGCTCGCCCAGCGAGTCGACGAGGAACGAGGTCTTCCGGTAGAGGCTCCCGCCGGACACCGCCTGCACGAACGCGCCGACGAGGTCGGCGGCCTCGGGCGCCTCGAACAGCACCGGGCACTCGCGGGTCGAGAGCGGCCGGGCGCCCAGGCGCCGGGCGGTCCGCTCGCCGGCGATGCGGCCGACCTCCGCGGCGGTCGCGAGGTCGCTCGGCGAGCGCGCGGCCGTGTACCAGAAGTCGCGCTGCATCCCGTCGCCGTCCTCGCCGATCACGCTGACGTCGATGTGGTGGCGCGAGCTCCGGTAGCCGCCCGCGAACCCCAGCGAGTTCGCGTAGACGAACTCGCTCGCGGAGAGCGCGACCGACGCGCCGTCCGAGTTCGTGAGCCGCCGGTCGACCGCGAGCGCGGCGGCCTCTGCCTCGCGCCCGAGCGCGATCGCCTCGTCGACCGTCAGGCTCCACGGATGGTAGAGATCGAGGTCGGGCCAGCTCCGCGCCAGCCGTTCGGCGTCCGCCAGGCCGGCGCAGGGATCCTCGGCCGTGTAGCGCGCGATCGCGAGGGCCTTCGCGACCGTGTCGCGAATCGACGCGTCGGAGAAATCCGCGCTGCTCGCGTGGCCGCGCCGCCGGCCGAGGTAGACGGTGACCGAGACGCCCTTGTCGCGGTTGTAGGCGATCGTCTCGACCTCGCCCTTGCGGACCGTCACGCTCTGCCCGGTCCCCTGGGACACGTCGGTCTCGGCGGCGCTCGCGCCGCCCTTGCGCGCCGCGTCGAGCACGAACGCCGCGACCCGCTCGAGCTCCGCCGTGGCGACCGGGAAGCGGTCCGCGTGCGCCGGCGCGGCGCGGGGAGGCGGGTCGAGGACGGTGGAGGCGGTCATCGTCGGGTCGGGGCGGCGGGAGAACGATTCCGCGGGCCGCCGCGCAGCGCGCGCGGCGGACGGACACAGCTCGTCGTCTATCATAGCAAAGCCGCTCCCGCCGATGACGACCGCCTCCCGCCGCCCGACCGCCCGCAACGACCTCCCGACCGGAGGGGAGGGCGATCCCGCACGCCCGTCGAAGACGCGGCTGAAGCGCGAGATGGAGGCGCTCCAGACGCTGGGAGAGACGCTGGTCGCCCTCGATCCGAAGCGGCTGCGCGAGCTCGACCTCCCCGAGCGTCTCGCCGACGCGCTCTCGCTGGCGCGCGACATCACGAAGCACGAAGCGCGGCGGCGCCAGATGCAGTACGTCGGCCGCCTGATGCGCGAGGTCGACCCCGCGCCGATCCGCGCCGCGCTCGAGCGCTGGGAGACCGTGCCGCGCGCCGAGAAGGCGCGCTTCGCGGCGCTCGAAGGCTGGCGCGACCGGCTCGTCGCCGACGCGGCGGCGCTCGACGCGTTCGTGGCGCAGCATCCGGACGCCGATCGCGACGGCATCGCGCGGCTCGCCGCGGCCGCGCGCTCCGAGCGCTCGCGCGGCGAGCCGCCGCGCGCCTACCGCGAACTGTTCCGCGCGCTCAAGCGCGCCTGCGGCGACGGCTGACGCTCCCCGCCCCTCCTCCCTCGTCGAACGCCATGACCTCTCTCACGATCGGGCTCGTCTCCGTCTCCGACCGCGCCTCGCGCGGCGTCTACGAGGACGAAGGCCTGCCCGCGCTCGAAGCCTGGCTCGGCAGCGCGCTCACGACGCCCTGGCGCGTCCTGAAGCGGCTCATCCCCGACGAGCAGCCGGTCATCGAGCGCACGCTGATCGAGCTCTCCGACGTCGCCGGCTGCGGCCTCGTGCTCACGACCGGCGGGACGGGCCCCGCGCCGCGCGACGTGACGCCCGACGCGACGCTCGCGATCGCGCACCGCGCGATGCCCGGCTTCGGCGAGCAGATGCGCCAGATCTCGCTGCGCTTCGTGCCGACCGCGATCCTCTCGCGGCAGGTCGGCGTCGTGCGCGGGCGCACGCTGATCCTCAACCTGCCCGGCCAGCCCAGGTCGATCCGCGAGACGCTCGAGGGCGTCAGGGACGCCGACGGCCGCGTCGTCGTGCCTGGCATCTTCGCCGCGGTCCCCTATTGCCTCGACCTGATCGGCGCCCCGTACGTCGAGACCGACGACGCGGTGTGCAAGGCGTTCCGGCCGAAGTCGGCGCGGCGTCCGCCCGCGGCGTGAGCGCGCAGGCGCGGGCGGCCGACGCGGACGGCGCGCGCCGCGGCGCCGCGCCAGGGCGCGCCTGACGATGCGCGGCCACCCCGGCGCCGCCGCCGGCATCGCGTACATCGTCGCGTCGGCCGCGGCGTTCGGCGCGATGGCGATCTTCGCGCGCTACGCCTACCGCGACGGCGTCGACACCGCCACCCTCCTCGCGCTGCGCTTCGTCGTCGCCGGCGCGCTCCTCGTCGGCGCCTGCCGGGCCGCCGGCGTCGCCTGGCCGCGCGGGCGCGACCTCGCGACGCTCGTCGCCCTCGGCGCGCTCGGCTACGCCGCGCAGGCGGCGAGCTTCTTCACCGCGCTCACGCTCGCGCCCGCGGGGCTGGTCGCGCTCCTCCTCTACGTCCACCCCGCGCTGGTCGCGATGCTCGCCGCGTGGCGCGGGCACGAGCGCCTCTCGCCACGCACGCTGGCGGCGCTCGCGGTCGCGCTCGCCGGCACCGTGCTCACCGTCGGCCCGGCGCTGGCCGGGAGCGCGGGCGCGACGCACGCGGCGGGCGTCGCGTTCGGCGTGCTCGCCGCGCTCGTCTACGCGGTCTACATCGTCGTGTCGACCGGCGTCGCGTCGCGCGTGGATCCGCTCGCGATGGCGACCGTGGTGATCGCGAGCGCGAGCGTCCCTTTCGCGGCGGTCGCCATCGTGCACGGGCCGCGCTTTCCCGCGTCCGCCGCCGGATGGACGGCGGTGGCGGCGATCGCGCTCGTCTCGACGCTCGCGGCGATCACCTGGTTCTTCGCCGGATTGAAGCGCATCGGGCCCACGCGCGCCTCGACGCTGTCGACCGTCGAGCCGGCCGTCACCGTCGCGCTGGCGGCGGCGTTCCTCGGCGAGCGCGTCGAGCCGGTGCAACTCGCCGGCGGCGCGCTGATCCTCGCCGCGGTCTTCCTGCTCGCGCGCGCCGGCGCGCCGCCCGCCGCCGAGCCGTCGGACTGACCGGCAGGCGGGACGGCGGCCGGGCGCGGGCC
>WBZU01000786.1_pt1 | contig 25946 bp, 25 predicted proteins | sample 5204311 | NCBI WGS metagenome assembly WBZU01 (sample SAMN12344359, study PRJNA552823) | activated sludge metagenome | biome: Activated sludge suspended growth; feature: Nitrification reactor; material: Wastewater; isolation source: activated sludge from nitrification reactor of wastewater...
GCCCGCATCGCGATCCCGGCGTTGCTCCGCCGCTTTCCGCGCCTGCGCCTCTCGGTCCCCGCGTCGAGCCTGCGCCTGCGGTCGAATCTCGGGCTACGCGGGTTCCACGCGCTGCCGCTCGCGGTTTGAACCGGCTACGGCGCGTCCAAGCTCGACCTTGCGTCGAGCGGATGCAAAGAAGCTCCGCGCAATCGGTGATCAGCTCATGTTTTGCTGCCGGCCGAGCAATGGCGAGCAATCACGTCGACGCCAATGCCGAAAGCCGTGACAAACCCATTCTCAGCGAATCGCATACACGTATTTGCTCGGCGAACCTGTATAAATCGTCCCGTCGGGCCCGATCGCCACGGAATCATTCATCCCAGTGGATGGCGCGTCGGTGGCTCACGCGGAAACGGCGCAGCAATTACTTCGCGCCTTTCTCCCGCAACAATGCCGCAATTTTCGGCCGCTTGGAGAGTTCGGCCACGCTCAATGCCGTCTCGTCCGCCTTTGTCCGAGCATTGACATCCACCCCTTTTTCGAGCAATTGACGCACGATGTCCTCGTGCCCTGCCGCGACCGCAAGAAGCAATGGCGTACGTCCGGTCTTATCGACCGCGGATGATAAATCGATTCCCGGCTGAGCCAGTAAAAGCTCAACCATGCGCGCGTGTCCATTGCGACTCGCAATGCTCAATGGCGACCAATGCCACTTGTCGGCATCATTCACGTTGGCACCTTTGGTTATCAAGGCTTTTGCGACCTCGACATGCCCGCCTTCCGCCGCCTTGTATAAATAGGTTTGATCAAAGAAACTCTTGTGTTTCAGGTCGACGCCCTTGGTGATGAGCAAATCGACGATATCACGGTGGCCATTTTGCGCCGCGACATACATTGGCGTAAATCCTTGGTCTGCAATGGCATTTACATCGGCACCTTGCTCGATCAAATGCGTCGCAATGACCAAGTGACCACGTTTGGCCGCGTTGTAAAGCGGCGTGCGGCGCATCGCATTCCGAACATCGACCGAAATGCCCTTTGCGAGCTCCGCTTTGACCGCGTCGAGGTTCCCGTCGTATGCGGCAACATGCAATGGCGTCCAACCTGAACGCTCCTCCACGTCGACGTCCCGTTCCGACTCTTCAAGCGTCCAAAGATTCACGATACCTGTTCCTCCGCCGGAGGCCAGCAACGCACTGGTGGAGCTTTGCGACATCGAAAGCACGCCCATGCGATCCGCTTGGAAATGTCGCATTTCTTTGCCTGAATAAAGGTCCCAAATCCGAATCGACCCATCTTTGCCGCCCGTCGCCGCGGAACGCCCGTCGGGCCGAATCACCACGCTCCACACCTCGTCGGTGTGACCTACGAGCGTGCGCGCGAGCGTGCCCGGATCGCTTATCCAAACCTTTGCGGTTCGATCATCGCCGGCACTCATGAACGTCAAGCCGTCCGGCGCAAAAGCAAGACCATTGACAGCTGCGCCATGGGCCATGGAATGCAGCTCCGTCCCCGCGCTCAAGTCCCAGATCTTGATGTTGCCGTCGTCGCCGCCGCTCACCATCGTTTTGCCATTGGTGCTCACCGCGACGGCGAACACGCGACCACCGTGACGCATGGTTTGTCGAGGCTCACCGGTGCGCCAATTCCAGGTGCGTACGGTTCCGTCATGTGAAGCGCTGATCAAAAGCTCGCCCGTTTGATCCAGCGCGAGTGCTTGAACAGGCTTTTCGTGCCCGGTGATGGTCCTCGAAAGCGTGCCCGCGTTTGCATCCCATACGAGAATGTTCGGGCCGCTTGCGCCCAGGAGCGACGTGCCGTCGCGCGTGAAGACGACAGAGGCCACACGCGCGCCAGTCATGGGCAGATCCCGAATGGGTTGCCCAGTCTCGGCGTCCCAGAGCTTGACCGTCTTGTCATTGCTGCCGGTCGCGAGGGTTTTACCATCCGGGGCGAAGGCAACGCTGAAGACTGCGCTCCAATGACCTTTGAGCGTGCGTACCGGACGCACGCCGCTCTCTTGCTGCGCCGCACCGGTTGACGATGGGCTCGACGAAGGCGCTTTGATGCGCCCAGACCGCCACGCGAGCATCCCAGCGCCGGCAACGAGGATCAAGACGAGTGCCACGATGACCGGTATCCGCTGCATGCCTACTTTGGACACCGAGGTGATTCCACGTTCGAGCGCAATGGTCGCTTCGCGCGCCGTTGCAAACCGATCCTCGGGCGCGGGCTCGAGCAGTTTGTCCAGCCATTTTGCAAAATCGCGTGAAATGCGCGCATGCGCGCTGATGTCAATCTTGAGCTTCTTTTGGGGCAATTCGGCGGGAGATCGGCGTGTCAGCAAATAGACCAGCGTTGCGCCGAGGCCATAGAGATCGCCGGCTGTGGTCGCTTGTCCCCGGAGCTGCTCGGGAGCCATGTATCCATACGTGCCGACGACGGTACTGCCCTCGCCTTGTCGCCGTACATCATTGACGGCTCCAAAATCCACGAGGTAGATCTCGCCGGTATCGCTGCGGATTACGTTGTGCGGTTTGATGTCGCGGTGCACGACCGGCGGCACACGGCTTTCGAGGTAGCGCAGGATTCTCAGCAACTGCTCCGCGATTCTTCGAACTTCGGCTTCGTCGGGATGAAAGCCGCCGGCGATGATCTCGGCGAGCGACCGCCCCGGAGCAAGTTCCTGAATCAAGTAAAACTTCGGTCCGTCTTCCTCGACTTGGAACGAATCGACATATCGCGGGATGCTCGGGTGATTGAGGGCTTTCAGCGTTGTCGCTTCCCGTTCGAACAACTCGAGCTTCTTCCAATCGTCGAGGCCCCGCAATTCGAGCACCTTCAGGGCAACGGCTTTGCCGGTATCGATCTCTTGCGCTTCGTATGTCGTCGCGGCGCCGCCACGGCCGAGCGTACGAACGATGCGATAATTCTTGACAACGTCCCCGGGTTGATGTTGCGAATTCACAGCTACCTCTGTTGAGAAAAATGGGAAGAGACCCCGCAACGGTTGCTGTTCGACGTGCGATTCAGCCACACGTTGCCGCCCCTGCGGACGAAACTATCGGCAAGATTTGCGAACGAGAACACACGCCCCGCCTTCCGTCAAGCAATTGTCTGCTCGATGCACGATGATTGCCAACACGATCGACCTTGCGCTAGATTGCTCGAGACGGAGCGCCGGACATGGGATTTTTCTTTTGGTTGGGATTGCTCATCACCCAAGCCGTGGTTGCGGTGCGAGTGCTCATGACGAGCAGGCACGAAAAGTTCCAGCTCGGCGTGTATGCGGCATGCTCGCGATTGATTGCCCTCGTGCCGTTGGGTTTGATGCTCATGGCGGTGTATTTCCCCGGTCTTGCGCCGTTGCCGTGGCGCGGGTTTTTGGCGCTGGCTGCATTGGGCGTAATGCCGCTGGGTTCGTTTGTCGCGATTTGGAAATCTTATCAGCGCATGCAAAATGTACCGGCGGCGGATGAGGCGCAGGCTGGTCGACCGTTCAACGCATGGCTTCCCATCGCCATTGTCGATGCCATCATGGTCGTGATTGCGCTCGCAACGTTGCTATTGCTGCGTCCTCGGCATTTGAGCGCGCTTTTCATTAGAATCGCGTACATCTAGCGCCAGCCCGGACAAACTCCAGCGAACCGCTCATCAGAAAAGTCGGTCACACGACGTGGGACGGAGTAACGTTCGACTGTGGAAACTGTAGAACGCCGGAAACGATGAGCTCCAACAAACAAACCTCCGACGCCCTACCTCGCAAGTGTCCAAGTTGCGGCGACCCCATTCGCGCCAACGCTCACGCGGGAATTTGCCCCCGTTGCACGTTGCGCTCGGCGCTTGGGCCAGATGTCGAGCGCGAATCTCGCCCAAGCGTTCCCCCGCTCTTCGCCGGGTATGAATTGATCCAAAAACTCGGCGAAGGAGGAATGGGGATCGTTTACAAAGCCCGTCAAGTCGGCGGTATCGAGCGCGAAGTGGCGCTCAAACGGATCCGTGACGGTGAATTCGCCGGCCCGGCCATGCGACGCAAGTTCTTGGACGAAGCCAAAAAAGCCGTTGCCTTCGAACATCCGAACATCGTGCGCATTTACGAAGTGCGGGATCACGATGGAGAGCCTTATTTTACAATGGCCCTCATGGCGGGCGGAACGCTCGTCAAACACGCCGCCCGATATGCCGAACCGAAACAAGCCGCCATTCTCGTGGCCAAACTTGCCCGCGCGGCGCATGCCGGGCATTTGAAACACATCATTCATCGCGATTTGAAACCGGACAATATCCTCTTCGACGAACACGGCGAACCTCATATCGCCGATTTTGGCGTCGCCAAGCGTATCGATAAAGCTCCCGGCAAATCCACGACGATGATCGCCGGTACAGCGTGTTACATGGCTCCCGAGCAGGCCGAAAGCATGGCCTCCACGCAAAGGGATGGTCATGCCAAACGAGATACGGTGGCCGTGGACGTCTGGAGTTTGGGCGTCATCTTGTATGAATTGGTGGCCGGAAAACGACCTTTTGATGGTCCAACGCAGCTCGAAGTGCTTCGCCGCGTCGTCGAGGACGAACCCGAGCCGCTGGAACGCGTGCGTCGCAACATCGATCGTGATTTTGCAACGATATGCCATACCTGTTTACAGAAAGAACCCGAGCGCCGTTATATTTCCGCCGAAGCTTTGGCCGAAGACCTCGAACGTTATTTGCGTGGCGAGGCTCCGTTGGCGCGGCGTCCTCGCCTTTACGATCACGCCGCTCGCTGGTGCAAACGACATCCTGCCGCGACGGCTCTGTTTGGGAGCGCCGCAGTCATCCTCATCGGTTTTTCAATATGGTCGGGGATCAGTGTGCGGGAGCAGGAAAAGGCTCGCCGTCAGGAGGTTCTTGCCGCCAATGGTTTCGCGGCCCGGGCGATTGCCGGCACCGTGCTCGCCAAGATCCGCGAATATGGCGATACCGTTGCCGATGAAGCCAAAAACCCGAATCTCGCTCGGGCGCTTGTCGAGCGAGATAACCAAGCGGCGCAAACCATTTGCGAAGCCGTGCATGCACGTCATGTCGGGGAATCTTCACCCATTGTTTGGTGGTTTGTCATGGATGCATCAGGTGTTTTGTTTGCCCAGACGCCCGCGGCAACGTTCGGCAAGAGCTTTTACCTGACGTACACATTTCGCGATTATTTTCGCGGAGTCAAAGCGCTGCCCGCCGATATGACGCGTCCCGTGTATGTCTCGCGGGCGTTTTATTCCACGAGCGACGATCGCCATAAACTGGCGGTCGTGTCGCCGATTCGCGGAGAAAATGGGGTTTTTCTGGGCCTACTGGCTGCCGAACTCGCCACCGATCGACGCCTCGGTTCGCTCGAATTGAGTGACGATCGGCGCGTTGCCGTGTTGACGGTCCGCCGAGATCGAGACCTGCCCTCGGATGAATTGCCCAATGAGCATATTGCGCTGGCGCATGACGATGTCATTTTGGGTCAAGGCGTGGTTGTCGAAAGCGAAGCGCTTCGCCGACTCACGGCGCGCCGGGATGCCGCGGGACTCGATCCTCGCGATCAGCTTCATTTACCGCCGCCCGAATGGGTGGAAGCGGAAGACAATCTCATGGATCGCATTGCCAAACCCAATGCCGATGGCTCACGCGGTCCATGGCTTGCCGGAGTCGCTCCCGTTGGTAACACCGAACTCGCCGTGATCGTGCAAACGCGGACCGAAGATGCAACGGCGCTCGACCAAAGTCCTCTTCGAGTGCTCGTTGCTTGGTCCATCGGCACAGCCGTCTTGCTTTTCGGGGCGCTCGGGGTCGTTCTACGTACGCGAGCCAATGCGCGTCGTGCGACGTAAAAATTATTTCCGACGTTGGTAACGCCGGTCGGCCTCGGCCGGTAGAAGTATACGAGGCCGGGAAAAAAAAGGTTTCACCGCGGCGAGAACAGCGCATGGGGCGCGCTTCTCCGCGGCAAAACATCCTTCCGCGGTTCTCGGGAGAACCATTATGAAAACTGCATCATCGTTTGCCCACGCCGTCATCTCGCATCGGTTGCTCGCCACGGTGCTCGGTTTGTCCGGGCTGGCGCTCGGAGCGATGGGTTGCGCTCCGGTGGACGAAGCCGAGCCGGCGATCCATGAAGTGGAAGAAGCGCTCGTCGATGAAACGGCCGCGGTGTCGATTCCGGCGCTGGGCGAGGTCCGATTCGAGCGCGCAGGCGATTCCGACGCCTTGTCGCTCGTGCCGAATGCAGCGTGGCGCCAAGTGGCTCCGGGCGTCTTCGAGAACGAGGGCGAAGAAGGCGGAAGTCGCATCATCGTCGGCGCCGAAGGGCACCAATGGGCCATCGAGCAAGCCGAGAAAGAGCTGGCCGATTTGAATGCGCGAAGCGCATCGAATGGACAGGACGAACCCGGCGTTCGCGAAGCCATCGAGAAGCTGACCGAGCAGCTCGTGAACCTGCGCGAAACGGCGCAAAACATCGCGGCGCCGGGCGGAACGCCGCAAGCCGTCTCGTGCAACATCGGGTTTTACAACGGCCCGAGTTCCTCGATTGCGGGGTTTTACGGAGCGTCGGCGCTCGTGCAGTTCTCGTGCAGCGGCGGATGCCAGACGTTTTCCGCGTCGACGCAAGCCTGCACGAACCTCGGTTGCACGCCGGTGTATTCATCGTCGCGCTTGGTTTGCTCGACCCCGTGGACGTTCGGCGTATCGAAAAGCGGCAGTTACGGCGCGAGCTGCTCGTCCTTTTCGCAAACCTCGCCGCCGGTGATCAATCGCAGCTGGTACGGCTTCTGCGGTTGATGGGTAATGGCCATCTCCCGGGCGCAACGGCATGCGCGCTGTTGCGCTCGGGGGTGGCGTAATTGATCCTCGAAACAGGTTGGGTGCGAAGATGCGATCGATTTCAGTGTCCGACAGTTCCCATGAGAAAAAACTTGGAGTTTGTCGCAATCGCACCTACCCTGTTGTCGAGGCACCCATGCAACGCGACGCATTTCCGAAAACTTCGTGGACGCTCATTGCCCGCGCCGGGGCCGTTTCACCGGAAGGCCGCGCTGCGCTGTCGTCCCTGTGTTCGTTGTATTGGTATCCGGTGTATGCGTTCATTCGTCGCCGGGGTGGAAGTGCCGACGACGCTTATGACCGTACGCAAAGCTTTTTTGCTCGATTGCTCGAACGAAACGACCTGGCGAAAGCGGATCGTTCTTATGGGAGCAAGTTTCGTTCGTGGTTGCTCCGCTGCGTCAAGAATCACCTCATCAACGAACACAAGCATGAAATCGCGGAATCCAACGCGCCCTCCGGTGGACTCGTGAGTTTGTCCGCGGACGACGCCGAAGAGCGTTACGCGTTCGAACCGCCCCACAAGTTGACGCCCGATCGATTGTACGAGCGACAATTTGCGTTGAGTTTGCTTTCGCGCGTGATGGAAAAGCTTCGCGCGCGTTATGTCGCGGCGAACAAGGAGCACGTTTTCGAGGCGCTCAAGGGGTGTTTGTCGGGGGAAACAGAACTGCAACCGTACGCACGGCTTGCCGAGTTGCTGGGCATGAATTCCGCGAATGCGGCACGACAAGCGGCGCACGATATGCGGGGTTACTACAAGAAGCTGCTTCGAGCCGAAGTCGCCGATATCGTGAATTCGAACGATGAAGCCGCGGTGCGCGAAGAACTGACGCATTTGCTCGAGTCGCTCGCGGATTCCGAAGAGTGAGTGATTGGATCCCGGCCCCGTAAGTGCGCACGTTTGACCTGCGCGGGTCTGGCCACCTTGCCCCACCCCAAAGCACTGACTCGAGAGCGAATCACCGCGTTACTGCATTGAATCGCGCGCTTTCGTCGTGGTTCGTGCAAGGCCAACGCCGGTTCTTGGCCGTGCGAGTCTTTTCGCTTGGAAGAAGGGGGAGCAATACCGCGCTCGACCTTGCGTCGCGGACTTCGATGGCGCAGCTCGTCAGGCCGCGTCGAGTGTTTTTTCCAAAAAAGATTGCGGCGAAGCTCGATACAGTTCGAGGCGCTTTGCGGAGTACCCAAATACGGCATCCGGCACTTGGGTCCCCAAAACATGGAGCAGCGGGGTGGGATCCCATTGCCCGATATTGAATTCGAATCGTGCTCCATCCTTGCAACAAATGTGGATGTTGTAGCTGTCCAAGTTGTTCACCTCCACGCGTTCTTCGTAGACCCAGACGATCCGATCGCGCTCGTGCCGCAACAATTGCAGAATGGGCGCTTTGGTGATATCGCGCAATTTCCACGCGCCGGAGAGGAAGCCGGCGCCAAGAGCGAGGCCGCTACTTCCGAGGCCCAGAATAAACACGCGTTCCCACGTCTTCGCTTCGATGATCGCGCCAAGGACCGCAATGCCACCCCCGATGGCCACCAACAAGAGCCCGGCAATCAATTTCGTTGCTCGCGTCTTGCGCACCATGAGTTCGAATAACATTTGCGGATTCGACATAGCTCGCTTCAACGCTCGGGCTTCGAGCATGGGACCGACGAAAGCCCACACCGTGAATACAAGTCCCGCTACGATACCCAAAAGCAACAGCTTGGTGGGTGGAGCCAAAGATATCTCCAATCGGCCTTGACGAACGACCAACGGCGCACCGGGAGATAAAACGGCGGCTTTCGATTCCGGAACATCGTTATCGATATACGGACCGATCCAGCCATCCCCATCTTTGTCCCATGGGGAACCCGGCTTGTGTAATTCGTACCGAACGACCGTGCCGCGAACATCGATCACTCGCGCCTCGTCGGGTGACGCGCGCATTGCGCTTTCATAATCACTGGAGAGACCCAGATACGAGATCATGAACACGGCGGCGAGCAAAATGCCGAAGATTGCCTTGAGAAACGTCACGCGTTCGCTCCGGTTATCGAGGATTCAAGACGAATGAAAACGAGGCGCCCCAAGGTTGCATTTCTTTTCCGCATCGAAACGGCGTTCGTCGCGGACGCGTTTGTCGGCGCCAAAGGATCGACCATCCACGCATCGTCAGGATGATCGGCGCGCGACCGAGCCGCAACCATTACGCTCGTTTTGAGGTGCTCAACGTCCATGTTTCGGCACCCTACGGAAACGGGTTACGGATGTCAAGCCTCGCGATTACACGCCTTTTTTGGCACGTCTCCCGCCCGTTCACGTCGAGTCGACGATCTTCGTGCTGGCGAGTGGGAGCAGCGGGGACGATGTCATGCTGGGACAAATGCGCCGGACACGCCAGCCCGTTTTTCACGGAGCGCAATTCGCCGGCCTTGTGCACGAACGTTGCGCGCGACAAACAAGATCCGTGCCGTAAGCATTGATTGCATCGCGGTGCGCAAGACGCCCAAAATTCGTTTATGCCTGGAGTCTACTTTTGACCGCGCCTGATTTTGCTTGCGCACGATTTTCGTATACGCGCCCGTGCATGCGACATCTCACCCTCGACAACCCAATGAGACGTTTCGCCTGTCGGCGCGGGAAGGCGGCCGGCGCTCAGAGAAGCGCTATTCCTCGACGACTCGCACCGTCGGCTCGATACCGTCTTCGTGAAGTTGGATGATGTTCAACCGACCCGATTCGAGATCGACGAAACCATTTTCGTGGTTGTCGGATCCGTTGACGTCCACATCCTGCTCGCCGCCCTCGAATTCGATTTCTTCTGAAGTCTCACCCGGTTGAAGTTCCGGGAAATCATGCCGAAAACTTCCGTCGGCCGACCGCACCGTGATTTTTGTTGCGGTTTTTCCTGTATTCTCCACTTGGACGCGTGTCGGATAGGTACACGCGCCCAGATGCGCAAGCGCCAGCAGCAATGCGGGAGCGAGAAGGCGTAGGTTTTTCATGGTATTGTACTTCCTTTCTCAGTTGGGAACGCAAACGTTCTTGTCACACTTGGGTTTGTCCATCGGGCATTGATTGTCGTTGTCGCATTCGACGCATACGTCATTTTTGCAAACCGGCAGGGCCGGGTCCTTGCAATGGGCGTCCGTGAGACATGCGACGCATTGGGTCTGGTTATCGCAGACGGGTTTGGTCGGGTCGATGCAGTCGGGATCTTGCACACAAACGACGCATCGCCCGTCAGCAGCACAGATGGGTTCCGCGGCGCCGCAATCGGTCTTCGTAATGCATTCGACACACGAGCCCGAGCCCAGGTCGCACAAGGGACGCCCGGGTTCGGTACAATCGGCGTTGGTGATGCATACGGGTCGGCAATGATGGTCGGCCGTGCAAACCGCGGCGCCGGCGCATTGCGAGTCGATGAGGCATTCCTCGCAGTTTGCATTTTGCAGATCGCAGACAGGGTTCGCCGCCCCGCAATCCGCGTTCGATGCGCATTCGCCGCATTGCGCCCGGTTGGGATCACAAATGGGTTTGTCGGGAGGACACTCGGCATTGGATGCACATTCGATGCACATTCCCGTGGGTACATTACAGGTGGGAGCGTCGCCCGGACAGTCCGCGTTGGCGGTGCACGGGACATCACACCGATGATTTTCGGGATGGCACACCTGCCCCGCATTACAGTCATCACTGGTACGACATTGTTCGCACTTGCCGACGACGCAAAACGGCGACACCGCACCACAGTCCATGTCGGTGAAGCATTCGACGCAGCCGAGGCTTTCGTTACACCCAAAGACGCAATTTTTTCCACCGCGTTCGCATGCCCCCGTTCCTCCGGACGAACTGGTGTTGCTCGAGCCTCCGGAAGACGTGTTGTCGCCTCCGCCGCACGCGCCGGCAAGTACCGAAGCACTTCCCGCCATGAATAGACCCACAAGTAGTTTCCAACGAATTGACGTCGCCATGGTTTCGTTCCTTATCCTGCTTGCCCGTCCCCCGCGTCCCCGAGCGTCATGGCCCAACAGAGACCACCAACATCCGAAAAAGCTCACGAATTTTTGCTGAAAATAGGTGAGCCATTCCCGGTACGGCTTGGCTCTGTTGTCACGTCGGGCATTACGCAATGAAGCGCGAGTTCGTCCAACTGGTACGTTTTCAGGATTCCATGACCCGTTCGAATCGGTTTGTCGACTCGCCTGCTGCGCCAGCCGCGGTTGCGCGTTCCGGACAGAGGGCGGCAATCGTTCGGCTATCGCCTCCGAATCGATCTGACGAGGAAATACTCCGTGCGCTTGGGGCCGGCGAGGCTTGGGCGGCGGCGGCGTTGTTGGATCGTTACGGAATCGATGTGGAGCGCATTCTTCGGCATATTTTGGGCGATGATCCGGAGCTCGAGGATCTCGTCCATGATGCATTCGCGAATATTTTGGCAGCGGCGAACAATGTACGGGATCCCAAGGCGCTCCGAAATTGGATTGTCTCGGTCGCGGCGCACACGGCCCATCGGGCAATTCGAAAGCGCAAATTGACGCGTTGGATATTTTTCTGGCGAGACGAAGACCTTCCGGACGTTCCGCACGAGGTCGACTTGGCCGGTCGAGATGCATTACGACGAACGTATGCGGCCTTGGATCAATTGCCCGCGAATGAACGTATTGCGTTTGTCCTTCGCCACATAGAAGAAATGCCGCTTGATGATGTCGCCGACGCTTGCGACGTTTCCCTCGCGACAATCAAGCGGCGACTGAATGCCGCCGAGCAGCGTTTTGCGGCAATGGCCCGGCGAGATCCCGTGCTCCGTTCTTGGCTGGAAGAGGGGCGACGATGGATATGAAGCCATTTGAAAAATTGGCCCGTGTCATTCGGGAAACCTCGAAGGAATTGGGGACTCCGCCGAAAACGGTGGAAAATGCCCGAGCGCGGGCTTTGCGAACATGGAGCGCCCGCGAAACCCGACCGTTCACGCGACGATATGGCATCGTTGCGTGTGCGTTCGCGGCAGTCGCCATCGGCGTGGCAACGTTTGTCTTTCCTTACCATACCGCCATTACCTATGTGGTGGGTTCCACGGAAACGCCTGGATCCATCGGTACATGGATTGCTGCCGCAGCAGAGGGAACGGAGCTGCATTTCTCCGAAGGAACACGAATGATGTTGTTGCGTGAAACCCGGGCCCGGGTGGCTCACGCGGACGAGCGAGGCGCACGCGTCGTCCTGGAAAGGGGAAGTTTGAAAGCGGATGTCGTGCATGCATCTGCGTCGACATCGTGGGACATAGGCGCCGGACCGTTTGAAATTCACGTCGTGGGAACGGCATTCGATGTCACGTGGGATCCGGCGCGAGAAACGTTTGTCTTGGTTATGCGCGAAGGTCGCGTGCTCGTGCAAGGTCCCTTCTTGGGTGAAGGACGCGCCCTGGAACGGGGCGAAGAGCTCCGCGTAGACGTCGCCGAGCGTCGGAGTGCCACAAGACAAACCCTGGCCGACGCGCCCATCGAGCCACCTCCAGCCGAAAAACCTGCTATCGCTGCCGGCGAGGAGGCTGCTGAAACCATAGATGAACCAGCGCTGGAGCCGCCCTTGAAAGCGCCGGCTGCGATGCCCGTTCCATTGTGGCGACAACTGGCATCGCAAGGAAAACATGACGAGGCGATGGCGGCGCTCGAACGCGAAGGATTGGATCGGGTGCTGGCGAATGCGTCCGTGGACATCTTGTTCGACATTGCCAATGAGGCTCGATTCGCCAAACAGTATGCTCGGGCGGAGGAAATTCTGCTCCAAGCTCGGCGCAAAGGAGCCGGCGGACGATCGGCCTTTCTGCTGGGAAAAATTGCAATGGATCATCGACATGCGCCTCAAGACGCCATTTCATGGTTCAAGACGTATCTGGCGGAGGTTCCTTCGGGGGGTTTGGCGGAGCAGGCACTCGCGCGATTGCTCGAGCTTCAGCAAACGACAAAAGACGCCACGGGAGCTCGACAAACAGCGGAAAAATACTTGTCGCGATTTCCCGACGGAAGTCACGCCGACTTGGCCCGCACCTTGGTCAAACCGTGAAACCGCGGCATTTGATGATTGTGGGCGCATTGGTGGGTTTAGCCGGTAGCCGTCCCGCGTATGCCCAATCCGATCATGTCATTTTGGTTCATGGCGGCGTCGGCGAACCCATTGCGGGACACTTGGTCGACGAATTGGTTTCTCTTGGAATTACGGTGGCCATCGTCAAGTCGGATGAAAGCGACTTGGCAACGATTGCACGAACCCATGGCGCCGACGCGGCATTACGCGTAGCGACTTCGAAACATGGCGTCGAAGTTTGGCTTGATGGAACTCGTCATGTGACCCTCTTTGAAGAGTCCAAAGACGAAGAAAACAATCCGGCGGCTTTGGCACTGCGCGTCGTCGAGAATCTCCGCGGACAACTCGTCATCAAAAAAAAGCCGCCCGCCCCGGCCGCCCCCATTGCGCCTCCCAATGAAAAACCACCTTCGGTCACGTACGATGTGGTCCCAACGGCGCCCTTCGAAAAACCTGCTGCCATGCGCGAGCCGCGGATTCCCCAACCCGCGCCCACAGCGGCACGAAGGGCCTTGTCTCTGCGTATTGGTCCCGCCGTCTCATGGCAGGTCGCAGGCCAAGGCATTTCGGAAGCGGGAATGGCCTTCTTGGGCGTGCGTTATGCGTTTTCACGCCGTTGGGGCGCCGACATCATGGGCCTGGTCCCGGTCATTTCCGCGCGTTTGTCTTCACCGAGCGGAGTGGTCTTGTTTTCAGCTCCCGCGGTGTTTGCCGGCGTTTCCGGCGACGTACTCGATTCATCCACTGCCCTGGGCATTACCCCCGGCGTCGGAATCGGAATGGGCGGCCTGAGTTCGTTTGCTCAACCGGGTAACGACACAGTATCAGCCCATGACGGAGCGGTGCTTTTTGCCATGCCTTACGCACAACTGGGATTGACTTGGAGGTTTCGTCCGGCATTGGGCATTTTTCTCCATACGTTGCTGGCCGTGGCCACGCCGCGCCCCGTGATCCACTTGCAAGGCCGCCCCACGAATGCGTATTTTGGTCAACCTCAATTGGCGCTGGAGTCCGGACTTTGGATAGCGTTATGATCGCGCATCTCGAAACGTCTTGCCCCGTAACACGTCAAACTTCATGCACGCCGCGAATTCTTCCCGCCATGTGCCGAGAGAGGGATCATGAATCATGTATGCTCGAACTTCGGTTGCAATCATCATTATCAGCCTTTGTAGCGTAGCAATCGGATGCGGGGACATTTTTCTCGAACCCCTGCGCCCGAACGAAAACAATACCGACGTACTTTGTGCGGCTCCAACGACGTCGTGCAAAGGTGAATGTCATGACTTGTCTACGAGCAACCTTCATTGCGGTGCGTGTGGAAACGAATGTGCCGGAGGTTCTCATTGCGAAGCGGGAAGCTGCGTTTGTCCCGACGGTCAAACCATGTGCAATGGGATCTGTTCGTGGTTGAGCAATGATCCGGAAAATTGCGGAGCTTGCAGTCTTGTATGTTCGGGCGACGATATCTGCGTCGCGGGCGATTGCAAAGGAATGACGTGTTCCGCGCCGATGATCGATTGCAGCAATACTTGTGTCGATGTTACGACCAGCAACGAACATTGCGGCGTGTGCGGCAACAAATGTCAAGGCGGCCAAACGTGCGTCAGTTCCACGTGTTCGTGCACCACGGGCCTCACGTTTTGCGATAACGCCTGCGTCAACACGAATACGGACATCGAGCATTGCGGCCTGTGCAATACCAAGTGCGACAAAGGGCAATCGTGCAACGCCGGCGCGTGTTTGTAGTGCCCACGTGCACGACCCTTTTGCTGCATCGAACGCACGGTACCCGTGCCCCGCGCATTCCAAATTACGTTCATCGTCCCGGTGATTCCCGCACCTGCATTCATCTTGATGATTGGGGGCCCTTGCGAAAACGGACAAAATCGTACGCTACGCCATTACGGCGCTCGTAGCGACCTGATTTTGTCGCTGCCGAGTTTGTCGGCCCGGAAATCTGGTGGTGTGTCGTTATCTCCGCGTGAAAAGCGCTACGTTCGCGCCGCCCACCGGCGGCAAAGCAAAGCTCGTCATTCCGGCACGATTCATCTCGAGATCATCAACATCAGGCTGCGCGCGCGCCTGCGTTGTCCGCTGTCTGCCGTCCCCGCAGGGCTCAGCCGTGCAGCTCTTCAATGAACACTTTCTCCGTCACCTTCCACCACTTTTCCTGCTTACGCACGATCACGAACGCGGGTAGCCGAAAGAGCGTCTGGTACTTCACCACGTCGAGCGGATTCTGGAATTCTCGCGCCAGCTCGGGCCGTCGCAAATGCGACCGCAAAAAGTTGATGTTGAACTTCTTGATCGACGTTGGATTGCTGAAAAAATGGGCCTCGCTCACGTATTGCCCGTCGTAGTCATAATATCGCACTTCGAGAAACGGTTGGCCATTTTTGTCCTGCCGCTGCTCGAACGTAATGCGATCGGGCGTCAATACATGCGCTCCTTTCGACAGCTTGGCCTGCTTTAACTTGCTTTCAGCGTCGACCAACACCGCGGCACACGTTTCACACGCCCGCGCCGTCACATCATTTTCTGCGCCGCAGCTATGACAAACCTTGAGCCGAAACCGAAATCCACACCGCTTGATCTCCATCGTCACGGGATCCTGCTCGGCGCCGCGACATTTTCGGCCGAAATGCTCGAGCACCATTCCATCCTCATCGGCATAACCCCAAAATGAGTTTTCAAAGCCACATTGAGGACACGGCACCAAAACCGGCATGGTGTCCTTCCTTGGCCGCCGATCACTGACTTCAGGCGCGTAAATATCGTGGCCCATTCCGGTGTAATCGAGCACGTAACAATCCTTTTTGCCTTCGCACAATCTCAATCCGCGCCCCACGATTTGCTGATAAAGGCTATTGGACTCCGTAGGTCGAAGAATCGCAATGACATCCACGTGCGGCGCATCGAAACCCGTGGTCAATACCGACACGTTCACGAGGTATCGAAACTTCCTTTGCTTGAACTCGCCGACGATACGATCCCGCTCGGCAATCTCGGTTTCGCCAAGCACCACCCGAGCCTGCCCTTCGGGCAAATAATCCATGATCTCTTCCGCATGTTTGACCGATGCACAGAAGATCATCACGCCTTTTCGATCATAACGTTCCGTGATATCGATGATATTTTTGATGATGAGCGGTGTGAGTCGTTTTTGGGTATTGAGCAGTTCTTCGACTTCGGCCATCGTATACATTCGGTCTTTTTCGCTGAGCTCCGAGAAGTCGTAACTGGTCACGGGAATGTCGATTTTGACCGGCACCGTGAGAAAACGATTCTTCACCATATACGACAGCGGCAGTTCGTACACGCATTGCTTGAAAAACCGCGGCTGTTCACTCTTGATTTCGCCGGATCGAGCGAATTCGTAAATCCATCCCAGCCCCAAACGATACGGCGTGGCGGTCAGACCCAAAATACAAAGATTCGGATTTCTTGCGCATAGTTTACGAATGACTTCCTGGTATTGGGTTGCCGATTCATCCGCGACACGATGGCATTCGTCAATCACCAGGAGCGAGAAGTTTTCAAAGAATTCATCCGGAGCACGAGCAATCGATTGCACGCTGCCGAACGTCGCTTTGTAGTGACGGTCTTTTTTCCCCAAGCCGGCCGAAAAAATGCCCGCTTCGAGGCCATAACCGACATATTTTTCGTGATTTTGCTCGACGAGTTCTTTGACATGCGCGAGCACCAGGACACGCCCCTTGGCTATCCGCGCCAGTTCGGCAATGACCAAACTTTTTCCAGCACCTGTCGGAAGGACGACGACGGCCGGTTCGCGGGTTTTTTTGAAATGGCGAATGACGTTGTCGACAGCCGTTTTTTGATAATCGCGAAGTTGATACATGCGCGCGGCCCACCCTAGCACGGTTTTGCCTGGCGTCTATCGAGCTATGCTTTTGGCGCTCACGGATGCAAATGGGCCCTGATCGCCAAGGCGATTGGCGCCAAAACGGTAGAGTTTGGGCGCTCGGGCACCGGGAGCCTCAAACTCGTGAACACATCCGCCATGACTGGCAACCAAACGACAGCCACGGATACACTCGCACGGCGAACTCGGTGGCGTGAGGAGAGCAAGTTGAAGACATGAAACCACATAGGCAAAGAAATAAGGCCTGGAGCACTCGACGGTCGTTGCTGGTCCTTGGCTGGATGATGATGGTGCTCGTCTTGGGTTGCGGCGCAGAGCATCCCCAAGAGCTCGAGGGAGCGGAGGGAGCGGAGGGAATTTCGAACGGAATGGGCGAAACCGCTGCCGACGAAGCGCCTGAAAACTCGGCCGACACGACACACGACTCGCGTTGGGATCCGCCGGGAGAATGGCAGCAACTGGTTGCGCCTCCGGCTGCGGCGACCGCGTGTACGCTGAACAGTCAGTGTTCGTCGGGCTTTTGCGTGGATGGGTTTTGTTGCGACACGAAATGCGATTACAAGTGCATGGCGTGCAGCGCGGCGAAGAAAGGTTCGGGCGCGGATGGCGTTTGCGGATCCATTGCGTACGACACCGATCCCGACAACGATTGCCCCGTCGGTGCGTGCGACGGGAAAAACCAATGCAAGAATTACAACGGCGTTGCTTGCACCTCGGCCGTGAGCTGTTTGTCGAACTATTGTGTCGACGGCTATTGTTGCGGCAACATCTGCATGGGCGCATGCCAAGCATGCAGTGCGACGAAAAAAGGCGGCGGCTATGATGGCGTTTGTGGATCCATCAAAGCGGCGACGGATCCCGACAACGAATGCAATCCCGGCGAATGCAATGGTTCGGGAGCGTGTAATTCGAGCCCGCAAGCAACGTATGCCAACGGCGCCGCGTGTACATCGGCCGCGCAATGCCAATCGGGTTATTGCGCCGACGGCGTGTGTTGCGACAGCTGGTGTCTCGGAACGTGCATGGCCTGCACTGCGGCCAAGAAAGGCGGCGGAGCGGACGGCACGTGCGGCTTCATTCCGAACGACAAAGATCACGACGACGAATGCTGGGCCGGTGCATGCAATGGCGCGGGTGCATGCAAAAATTACAACGGCATGCCGTGCACGGACAAATCGCAGTGTTTGTCCAATTATTGCGTCGACGGCTACTGCTGCGGCAACATTTGCAATCAATTCTGTTATGCCTGCTCCAACGGGAAAAAGGGCTACGGCTATGACGGCGTTTGCGAACCGATAGGCGCCGGACGCGACCAAGAAAGCGAATGCAATCCCGGCGAATGTAATGGCTCCGGAGCTTGCAACCAGGCGCAAACGCCGCTGGCCAATGGAGCGACGTGCGTATCGGGAGGTCAGTGCGCATCGGGCAATTGCGTCGACGGATATTGCTGCGATACGACGTGTACGGAAACGTGCAAAGCCTGCAGCGCAACGAAAAAAGGCGGCGGAGCCAATGGCACGTGCGGACCAATCGCGTCGGAAACGAACCCCGACGCCGAATGCAATGGCGGAAAGTGCGACGGCGCGGGCGCGTGCCGTTATTACAACGGTGCGCCGTGTACGTCGACGAGCCAGTGTTTTTCGAATTATTGCGTCGACGGCGTGTGTTGTGGCAACGTGTGTGTCGGCTCGTGCATGGCGTGTACCGCCGCCAAAAAAGGGAGCGGTAACGATGGCGCTTGCGGGGCCATTGCGGCGAACACCGATCCGGACAACGAATGCATCCCCGGTGAATGCAATGGCTCGGCAGCGTGTAACGCGCCCCAAGTGCCACAAGCGAATGGAGCGTCCTGTACGCTCGGCACGCAATGCGCATCCGGCTATTGCGTCGACGGCCTTTGTTGCGACAGCGCGTGCACATTCAATTGCATGGCCTGCAGCGCAGCGAAAAAAGGTCAGGGACAAGACGGGGTTTGCGGATCCATCAAGTATGACTTCGATCCGGACAACGAATGCCCGACGGGTTCATGTGACGGGAAGAATGCCTGCCGAAACTTCAACGGCGTAGCCTGTACGTCGTGGGCGCAGTGTTTGTCCAACTATTGCGTCGATGGGTATTGCTGCAACAACATCTGCATGGGCAGCTGCCAGGCTTGTTCGGCGACGAAAAAAGGCGGCGGGGCCAACGGCTCGTGCGGAAGCATCGCACTCAATGCCGATCCGGACAATGAATGCACCGGCAGTCAATGCAATGGCTCCGGCGCGTGTCAAACGGCGCAATCGACGGCGCCGAACGGAACGCCGTGCGTTTCGGCGGCGCAATGCACGTCCGGCTATTGTGCCGACGGCGTATGTTGCGACAGTTGGTGCCTCGGGGCGTGCCAAGCCTGCACGGCGGCGAAAAAGAACAGCGGAACCGACGGCACGTGCGGCAACATCGCCTACGACAAAGACCCGGACGAAGAATGCTGGAGCGGCGCGTGCAGCGGCCAAGGCGTCTGCAAACAATACAATGGCTTGCCCTGCAGCGACCTGTCTCAGTGCCTGTCCAATTACTGCGTCGACGGCTATTGCTGCAACAACGTGTGCTCGGGTAAGTGTCAATCGTGCAGCGCAGCCTTGAAGGGAAGCGGAGCCAATGGTCAATGCGGGTCCACGGCCATCAATACCGATCCCGATAACGAATGCACGCTGTCGTGCAATGGCGCCGGCGCGTGCCAGAAAACGCCCAATGGTGTCGCTTGCGCGGCGGCTACCGATTGCCTATCCGGATTTTGCGTCGATGGCGTCTGTTGCGATGCCGCGTGTTCGGGCACCTGCCAAGCGTGCACCGCAGCGAAAAAGGGCGGCGGGACGGATGGCCAATGCGGTCAAATGGCTCCGAACACCGACCCCGATGACGAATGCCCACTTGGCAAATGCAACAGCGCGGGCGCGTGCACGGTCCTTCTTGCCAATGGCGCGGCGTGTACGACCAACGATCAATGCGGATCCGAGCATTGCGTCGATGGCGTTTGTTGCAATACCGCGTGCACCGGGTCGTGCGTGGCTTGTCATCTGACCGGAACGGTTGGTACATGTACGCCCATTGCCTCCGGGCAAAGCGATCCGAATGGAACGCCGGCTTGCTCGAACGTGTGTGATGGTAATGGCGGATGTGTCAAAAACACCGGCCAAGCCTGTATAGCGGGTAGCGAATGCATCGGTCGCGTCTGCGACCGACTCGTTTGCACCGTCGCACCACCCACCGATGCGGGGCTCGTGTGGCGCACCATTTGGCAAATGCCTGCGTATTGGGCTGGTCCTTATCCCGTCATGACCCTCGAGAAAATCGTGGCCGCCGACAGCGGTGCCGTGTCCCTCGGCGGCGCAACGTCCGATATCGACCAAACGCCATCGGAGCTCGAGGGATACTTTTCGGCCACGGGCGTGCCAAACCCATCCAAGTGGAATGGTTCCTATGGGACATACCATTCCTTCTGGAGCACCCTTTACAAGACGGGTCCGTACGGTAACTACGCATTCTACCAAAAAATAGCGCAATTCGGTTGCGTAGGCAATTTTGGCGATGGATTCTCGACGGCCATGGCCGGAAATCGTGCCGGACAAACCGTCCACATTGCCCAATCGTGTGATTACTTCGGCAACGGGACCAACTTTGGAGACGGCGTTTACCAACTTGGTCCGGTGCTCGTGCGAACCAAGGCCGCTGGTCCGAGTGAAGTCACGGGAGTTCCAGCAAATATCGCCATGCCCATGGCGTACGGGCCTTCGGGCGAGGTGTATTCGGTCGCTTTGGGTGGTGGCTTGACCATTTACAAGTCTCCCGCTGGAGGCGGCGCGACGACCGTAAAATCGGTGCCCGGATCGATCGACAGTCGCGGCTTCGACGTCGATGCAACGGGCAATCTGATCCTCGCCTTCAGCTTCTCGGGCAGCGTGAATTTCGGCGCTGGAGCCATGACGGCATCGGGTACGGACCTCGGTTTGGTCAAACTCGATCCCAATGGCAATGTCGTTTGGCAAAAACGATATGCGGCAAGCATGTCCGTGAACTCATTTGCCCTCGCCGGCAACAATGGTTTTGTCGTCTTGGGCTCCGGTACGGTGAACCTCGGATATGGCACGACGAACGGGGCTTCGTTTGGCGCTCGATTCGATACTGCAGGCACGGCGCTTTGGCACGTGTATCCCACGGGCAACTACAGGGACGCGAGTGCGGGCGGTATTTTCGGCGGCAGCTCGCTCGAGTTCAGCGGCGTCCCGACCTACCAGAACAAGGGACTCATGGTCGAGAAATACAATCAATGCTCGGGTTCGTCCGGGTGTAAACGCGAAGGCGTGAGCTGCACGGCGAACGATCAATGCGGCAGTGGATTCTGCGCCGACGGCGTTTGTTGCGACAGTGATTGCACGTCGGCGTGTTATGCTTGTTCTGCGGCAAAGAAGGGCGCCGGCGTGGATGGCGTTTGTCAGCCCATATCGAGCGGAAACGATCCGGACAACGAGTGCACGTTGGGCGCATGTAATGGCACGGGATCTTGTAAAGGAGAAAGTGGTCACACGTGTTCGGCGGGTACGGATTGTCTAAATGGCTTCTGCGCGGATGGTTTCTGCTGCAACGAAGCTTGTTCGGGCATTTGTCGGTCGTGTTCCGCAGCGAAAAAAGGCGGCGGAGTCGACGGCCAATGTGGCAATACGGCATCCGGCACGGATCCCGACAGCGATTGCGGTGGAGGTACGTGCAGCGGAACGGGTATGTGCGCGACGGCGGGTCTCGGCATTTCGTGCACCAATAACAGCGAATGCGCATCCGGATTCTGCACGGACGGCGTCTGTTGCAATACGGCGTGTGCGGGGACCTGCGAAGCGTGTACGGCAGCGAAAAAAGGGAGCGGAACGAATGGCACGTGCGGCAGCATTGCGATCGATACCGATCCCGACAATGAATGCACCAATGGGGTGTGCGACGGGGCCAATGCTTGCAAATTGAGCCTCGGCATAACGTGTTCGACGAACGCCCAATGTTTGTCGAATTCCTGCGTCGATGGCGTTTGTTGTGACAATGCGTGCAGCGGAACCTGCGTCGCGTGCACGGCGGCGAAAAAAGGGAGCGGAATCGATGGAACGTGCGGCTTCATGACGAGGAATACCGATCCGGACCTCGAATGCTCCGGCTCGACGTGCAGTGGCGTGGCGAGCTGCATCATCACGTTGGGATCGGCTTGTACCTTGGCCGCGCAATGCGCAACGGGTCATTGTCGCGACGGCGTTTGTTGCGATACGTCGTGTGCGAGCACGTGCATGGCTTGTTCTGCGGCCAAGAAAGGCGGCGGAACGGATGGAACGTGTGGAGAAATTGCCCTGGGAACCGATCCGGACAACGAATGCTTCGGTGCATATTGCGATGGAGCCGCCGCATGCGCGCCCATTACGTGTGCAACGGGTGCGGATTGCGCAAGCGGCCTCTGCTCAGGCGGCGAATGCGTGGGTATCGTGGCGGAAATCAGCCCCGGGTACAATCGAACCTGCGCGCGTTTCGCCGATGGTCAAGTCAAATGCTGGGGCAGCTACCTCGGGCTCGGTCTTGGAGACACGAACAGTCGTGGCGATAGTCCGGGTGAAATGGGGGCCAATTTGCCTGCCGTCCAGCTTCCCACCGGTAAAACGCCCACGAAAATCATTACGCGTGGCGGTCATTCTTGCGCCCTGCTGAACGATGCATCCATCGTTTGCTGGGGTGACAACGCTTATGGCCAATTGGGACGAGGCGATTCCGTCCTCGAGGTCGGTACGATGCCGGGAACCATGGGTGACAATCTCATACCCGTCAATTTGGGTACGGGGCGATTCCCCGTCGATATCACGTCGGGGTTTGCGCACACCTGCGCTTTGCTCGACGACGGTGCCGTCAAATGCTGGGGTTATAACGGCAATGGCGAGCTCGGATTGGGCGACAAGGTCCTCCGCGGTATGTCGGTCGCGACGATGGGCGATAATTTGCCGACCGTCAATCTTGGCAGCGGACGTAGTGCCAAGGCGATTGCTGCGAGCCATGCCGCTACGTGCGCGATTCTCGACAATGGCAGCGTCAAGTGTTGGGGCAACAATTACGCCGGCCTGCTTGGTATCGGTATCGCGTCTGGTGCCAACAGTCCTGGAGACGAACCCAATGAAATGGGCGACAACCTGCCGTCGGTCAACTTGGGTACGGGAAAAACCGCCGTGACGATCACGATGGGTGATTATCACGCTTGCGCACAACTCAACGATGGCACGATCAAATGCTGGGGCGATGGTCTGTACGGACAAATCGGAATCGGTGTGAGCAGTTCACGTGGTACCAGCTTGGCCGACATGGGAGACAACCTGCCGACCGTCGATCTGGGAACTGGAAAAACCGCCGTGCAAATCGTGGCCAACGGGTATCACACTTGCGCTCTCCTCAATGATGCAACGCTGAAATGCTGGGGTTACAACTTCAGCGGGCAACTGGGTCGAGGGGATTCTGCGTATTCGATCGGAGACGGCCCAAATGAAATGGGCGACAACTTGGTGGCCGTCAATGTAGGGACCGGAAAAACCATTGCGACCTTCAGCCTCGGCAATGAGCACACCTGTGTCGTCCTCACCGATAACGGCGTAAAATGCTGGGGATACAACATCTGGGGCCAGCTCGGTCTTGGCAACAAGACGGACCGTGGCAGGAGTGCCGGCGACATGGGCGACAACCTCCCCGTCGTCTCCCTCTACTGATCCCGCCGTTTCCGCCCGCCCCGAATTCGGCAACGTCATCGTAAAAATTCTCGTTTGGTTTCTTGTGCGTGGTGAGAAGGGTCGTTTGTCCTGGTATTGCACGCGCAACCGGCCCAACCTTCACGCAATCGCCCGACCAAACTTGCCGGCGCGCAAGGCGTCGATGCCAATAGATTGCCGTCGCGGTCGAGCTCCACCAAAGTGACACCATCGAGGTCATCGATGAGGAAGCGATCACCCTCGAGGTGATAGGCCCCATCCAAATAGGGTATTCCAAACCCGCCACTCGCGTCACTCCCATCCGCAATGCCATGGAAAATGGAGCGCCCACCGCACGAACCACATCGTCGGCACCCACCTGCGCCAATTCGTCCGCGTGGGTCGCCGCGCCCGTGGGTGCATCCTGAACGCTCATGACGCCTGGTAACCTGCGCTTACCAAGCACCATACGCGTTCGAGAGGCATATAAGGAGTGGCGGGTCGGCGATGAATCGTCACTCACGGTTGATGAAATCGATTTGCGAGACAGGCCGTCTTTCACTGCTCTCCCGAGAAGTCGAAAACGTGATCGCTTTGGACCATTCAATACGGAGATATTGACGCAGAAGGTGCCCACAGCTTGTCACCGATCGCCGGATCGGATTCAATACGGGGTCGGCGGATCGGATCTGATCTGAAAATGGCACAAGCACTTACCACGCCACGCAAAATGGATGATGACACCCCGCCTCGCTTCTGCTACTGACGTTGAACGTCGTCATGCGTAAACTCGTTTTCCTGCCATTTCTGGCGCTTGTTCTCCCCGGGGTTGCTTTTGCCGAACCCGATCCGAATTTGAACTTGGATCTCGGCGGTGAATCGGTCGCGTTTGTCCGGATCGCTCCCGGGCGGTTCGTGATGGGCTCACCCGCGACGGAAGTCGGCCGAAACGATGACGAAACGCAGCATCCCGTCGTGTTGCGCGAGGGGTTTTACATGGCCACGGTTCCGGTCACCGTGGGCCTGTGGAAACGCTTCGTGCAGGCCACGGATTATCGTTCGGAATCCGAAAAAGGCACCAGCGGTGGATCGGGTTGGGATGGCCAAGCCCTCGTTCAGAAGCCGTTTTATTCCTGGAAAAATCCGGGTTTTACCCAGGACGACAACCATCCCGTCACGCTCGTGACCTACGACGATGCCCTCACATTTGCCGCGTGGGCCACGCGCGTATCGAATCGTTTCGTCACCCTGCCGACCGAAGCGCAATGGGAAATGGCCTATCGGGCCGGAACGACCTCCACCTATTACAACCCCAAAGCCAAAGATGCGCTTGCGTTGGGTTGGTTCAAGCCCAATGCAGGCCAAGGAACCAAGCCCGTTCGGAGCCGTCCGGCAAATCCGTGGGGCCTGTATGATATGGCCGGTAATGTTTGGCAATGGTGCCTCGATTGGCATGCCCCATATCCCGCAGATGAAATAACCGACCCATTCCAAGGCACGCCGGACGCTTCGGACAAACCCCGCCGCGTGCTCCGTGGCGGCTCTTGGCTCAAAGATCCGAAAAATGGTCGAGCCGCTGCGCGTTATCGCAATACACCAGGCTCGCGCAATGCCGACAATGGGTTTCGTCTCGTTGTGCTGGACAAACCTGTGCCCGTCGCGCCCGCGCCGACGAGCGCTCCGCCGCAACAAGAGGCCCTGACAAACCGACCTTCGCCGCAGGGATCACCTCCGGTCGAAGAGCAATCGTCTTCCTCGAGCTGGTTCAAATATGTGGCAGCCATTCCGATCCTTGGCGTTCTTTTCATGATTCTCGCCAAAAAGTTCGGCGCTTCGGGAGGATCCTCCGGTATTCGTTTGCAGCCTGGTAAAGATGGATATTGGATTCACGCTGGAAGCCGTGACGTGGGTTCACGTATCACCGTGAATTACCATTCCGGGGGCCGTCAGCACGTCTCGCACGCCAATATCGAGCATGCCGATCAAGGCCAATTCGTGTATACCGGCTACGAACCCACGGCGCTGACGTTGGCCGCAGTGGTCCCGGCCGCGCAACCCCACCGTCAACAAGCATCCCAAGGTTCGTCGTGGAACTCGTCCTCCGATGATGACGACGACGATGATTCGTACAGTTCGTCGAATTCGAGCTCCAGTTCTTTCGGCGGTTTTCCGTCCGCATATTGAACCATGCCGGAACCTCGGGTTTTGGTTTTTGCGGAGACCGCGTCCGAGCGGTCATTCTTGCCCAGAACATTGCGTGCGCTTCGCCATCGAGGTTTGTTGCCTATCGATACGACGGCGACGACGAATGGCGCATGGGCCAAAGATATCGCCGGCCAATCCGTTTGGCTCGTACGTTCGGGCGCATTTCCGGCTCTACCCGGCGCGTTGGAATGGCCTCCACCAAGCGCGCTCGATAAACCGCTGGCCG
>WBZU01000695.1_pt2 | contig 25925 bp, 19 predicted proteins | sample 5204311 | NCBI WGS metagenome assembly WBZU01 (sample SAMN12344359, study PRJNA552823) | activated sludge metagenome | biome: Activated sludge suspended growth; feature: Nitrification reactor; material: Wastewater; isolation source: activated sludge from nitrification reactor of wastewater...
ATTGAATCGCCCCGGGAAATGCGTGCACTCTCGTCTTCCAATCCACGGTGAAGCTCGACGGTCGCCACGTTGCGTAGTCGGTCCACTTGAGCATCGATTCGTTGATGAACGAACGCGCGACCGCGGGAATATCGCCGCCGGCGATCCAATCGTTCACCAGTTCCACGGTTCCATCAGGGCGTTCTTTGCGCTCGACGACGCGAATGCTGCGAATGTTCGGGAGATGATCCGTCAGCTCGTCGATGCGATCCCGGTACGTGGAAAAGACGAGTTCGCGTGCATAAGGCAGCGTGACGTCCGCTCTGATTTCCATCGTTCACGACCGTATCAGTTTGTCTGTGCTCGGGTGGATTATCTCTTCGCGTCGTGTTTGCTTCCACCGAGGCATTCGGGCGACTGAAAACCCGCCGCTCCATCGGACGCCCATTGCGCCGGCGTGAGCGCACGTAAGGTCAACGCATGCAGGCCCGAGCGAAGTTCATCCGCGAGCAAGCCATGCACACGTCGATGACGGTCGACCGTTCCAAGGCCTTCGAATGCTGGACTGACGACCAGTACCTTGAAGTGCGTCTCCGATCCCTTCGGGACGTTGTGTTGATGGCTCTCGTTCTCCACGACGAGATGCGTCGTTTCGAGCCCTTTGGAAAGCGTGTCTTGAATTCGTTCTTGGCGCGTCACGCCGCGAGCTTAGCGCTTTCTCCGATGCCGAGCGAAAGCGCACGATTGCCCGAGCGGGAACGCCTGTCTCATCCGTGGTTCGTGCGATACAACGACGCCCATGATTCGCCGACATCTCGCGCTCTTCATCGCTCTTGCTGCTTCGAGTTCGCTCCTCGGATGCGAAGACGAAACGACAACCGACGACTCCGTTCAAGTCGAGCCTCCGACGATGGAGCTGCAAAGTCCTGCGGAGGGAGCATGCGTGGCCATCGGTGCGGATCCGAATGCTCGAGTTTCCTTTGTTCTCAAAACATCTTGGCTCTACCTCCGACCGCCGGGCGTTTGCGGAGAAGCCGCGCAATGTGGGCAACTCGTGTTGTGGATCAACGATGAGATCGTGGCGCGTGCCGCGTCGAACGTCATCGAGTGGGACGTCGCGAGCGCCGTGAATCGATACGGTGAGTTTCACGCGAGAATTGCTGCTGTCGCGGATGACGGAAAATTGATCGCGGACACCGGAAAATACGTCGCCGAAGCAGGAGACAAGCCCCTCGAAGTGACGCGAACGTTCACGACTGCCGTCACGTGCCCGGCCAATCCATGAAGCTGCGATCGTCGACGCCGGCTCTCGCCCGGACGAGTCTCGTGACGTTGTGTTTGTCCCTCGCCCTCGGAGGGTGCGGCACGACAAACACATCCGTCATCAAAGAGGCGCCTCGACCAACCGAGCATTGTGATCCCAAGGCGCTGGGAACATGCGAGCAAACGATCCTCGCCGCCGTGCGCGAAGGTCGCGATGCTCGAGGTCTGGTGCGTGCGTACGTGGACGCTCGTGGACCGAAAGATCCATGGTTTGTCCTGTGGGACAACGCTCTCGCGGCTCATGAATCCAAACTGCCTCTCGTCATCAGTGAAGGCGGCGATTTTTGGCCTGCTCAGGCGTCGACGAAAGCAACGCGGATCAAGCTCGAGCCTCTGCCCTCACCCGCCTCGACGACCACCGACGCTTTTCTCGTCGCGCTCGGCGAAGCCGCTCATCTCGACGTCATCGTTCACGCTCGAGCGTCCGCATCCAACGTGCGTCGGGAAAACCCACCGCCCGAAGTCACCGAGATCTTCCCGCGGGATCCTCTGGCCCCGTTCATGATGGGTTTGCCCCCGCTCCTTCGTGACGATCACGCGCTCACGCATCTCGATGACGATCTCGAACTTGCCGCGTCGATTCGTTCCGCGGTTGAGCACGCGTCGGCCTTTCGTTACGTCGAAGCGGCCAAAGAAGCCGAGCACTTGGATGCGCTCATCATCAAGCGTGATCCCAATGCCGAGACCACGCTTCGTGCGCGTTACACGTCGTCGCTCCTCGCTTCGGCGGGTGTTTCGCTTGAAGCGCCTTCCGGATCGACTCCGGCACCGGCGAGTGATCCGACGCTTCCCGATGCGGCGATGACCACGCGTTACGGTGATCTGCTGCGCTTGCGGGCGACGAAGGACGAACGTGTCGCGTTTCAACAAATCGGCGAACGGATCCTCAACGCTCTCTCCCCGGACAAACACAAAGCCGTGCGGGCGATCTACGCCCCTCGAGAAGCTTGTTTGCAAGTGCCGCTCGATGGTTTCGATGCCCCGGAGGATCTCTTTTTGGCGAATTGGGTGGGCCGAACGTTGCAACCTTCGTTGGCGTCGTCGAAGTCCACCACAGGATCGGCCCTTGGGCTGACGGAGTGGCTTCCGCAGTACGAAACGCTCGTTCGGAACGTGGACGAAGCCGACTCGACGTGGGCGCACGCGTATGCGTTGACCCAGGAACGAGGCGAGATCGGAGGCATTTCGTTGCGGTCGACGGTGACGCACAAACGCGTCGATACGCTCGTCTCGGCCCATTTGGCCGGTTTGTCCCAGCTGGTTCAGACAAACCCAGAGCGCGTGCGCCTCATGAGCATCGTCACGCTCGCGTATGCGCGAGGAATCGTTGGTACTCCAACTTTACGCGATGCCCTCGTGGATCTGCTTCGGCGCGCGGTCGAAACGCGTATGGTCCGCGCACAGGACGCATCGGCGCTCTTCGAATCCACCGCTGCGGGGGTACTTGCCGCAACGGCATATCCGGCTGCGATTCAGGGACCTGTGTACAGCGGTTTGTTCAGTGCGTTCCACGACAAACTCGAGCAGGACTTCTCCAAACAAACCGGCTGGAGCGTGGCGGGCCTTTATGCAGCGGATGCCGTTGCCGGGTTTCTCGCGGGAAATCCTCCCGATTTGGGGCCTGTTGCGCGTGAGATCTCGCGCTCTCTCGAAGACCCGAAGCTGCCGGAACGTTCTCTTGGGCGACTCGTGGCCGCCGCGGCTCATTACTTGGCGCTCGGCGTAAACCACGAGCTCGATCCGGATGCGGTGGACGCTGCGCGCTGGCCTGCGTCGCGTAAAGCTGCTCGAACGGCGCTTCGTGAAGCGGTGGCCGGACTGAGCGATCCTTCGGCGGCGTTGTCCGAAGCGCTGCTCGACGACGTCGCGATGCTTGGTGATCAAACGATGACCGCGCTGGCGGCGATGATTCAAGACAAACCTTCCGGCAATGGCCCCGTGTGCTCGAATTCCGATGCGGGTCCAAGTCCCGCGGCTCGTCGCGTGCTTGCGCGCGTGGGAGATTTGCGGCGCAAGGTCCTCGCCCATCCTTCCGTGGCCAAAGGTGGAGCCTCCGTCAGTCGTTTGCGTGTGGCGATCACGGTTTTGTCGGATGCGATCGACATCGTCAGTCGCAAGCGAAAGGACAAACCCGTCGCGTTTACGATCCCGGATGCCGATGCTGAACGCACGATGTCCGACGCTGTCGCGACGGCGGGAGACAACGCTGTCGCCCAAGTCGTTTCGTCGGGATACGGGATCGCCCGACGTTGGTTGGGGGGTTTTACCGCGAAGGGGCTCGCCGGATCGGACGTTGATCGCGCGCGGAAGCTCATCGTCTCGTTGGCGTCCTTGTTTCGTGACGACGGCACCGGAACATCCGTCACGTTGTTCGACGCGCTGGCGCGTGCCGCATCGTCGCGTTCGGGAGTCGGTGCCACCGATCCACCCGTGGACCTCGTGCTCGTGGATTACGCGCGGGCCCTACGGGCCTTGGGCAAACCCGACCACGCCGACCTTTGTCTGCTCGGGGCGATGCTCGTGTCGGTCATCACCGAACGATCCATCAGCGAAGAAGCCATTTCCGCCGCGGATGCCGGAGCTTCGGATCTCGCTTGGACGTTGCGTTTTGCGCGACAAATATTTCGAGCCCGAAGCGGTTTGTCGCCGGATCCCACGGCTTATGCCAAAGGCATGCGCGATGCCGTCGCTCGCTCATGTGAAGATCCAGCCATCGCCGATCAAGTTGTGCAGGTGATGGATGCGATTCGTCTTGCGAGTACGGGCGATCGCACCAAAGCGCGCACGATGCTCGACGACACGTTGGCCAAGATCGAAGCGGACGGTTTTGGTTTGCCTCGGATGAACTTCAAGTACGAGGAGAAGACGGTCTCCAAGGTCTTCTCGACGAGCCTCGAAGTTTCACTTGGGGCGGGGCTGCTCGAAGGTTCGTCGCGTTTTCAGATCGGGCTCGGGATCCGTTCGCCCGGACAACCCGAAGGTTCGCTCACGGCAAACCTCTTGCCCGACAGTCCCGAGCGCGATCTCGAGATGGTGCGCTACTACGTCCACTTGGGGGCGATCGCGTCGCTTCTGCATTTCCTCGATGGCGATGCGGAACGTGGAGCCAAGACGATCGCTCGAGTCGTCGATGCGGCGTTTTTCGGCGTGCGCTTGGGTCAACGCGGCGTTGTTCCTGCGGATCCCAAAACGATCGCCGCCGATGCGCGTGGCGTCTTGTCTGTGGTGGCCGTGCTCGCGGCGGATGCCGGGATGCCGTTGCTCGCAGGCGACGTCTGGGCGCTCGTGCGCGCCACGTTGACCCCCGATACGGACGATCAGGCCGTTGAAGACATTTTGGGTCACCTGCCGGTGGCGCTCTCGGCAGTTTCATCCGCCAAACCTCCGATCGAACGAGCCAAACGAGGGTTGCGCGTCGTGGGCGAGCCTCTGGCGTGTACGGAACAAAAGGTCGAACTTGGCGGCTTCGAAGCGCCTGCGTGTGACGAATATCCTTTCGCGCTCGCGTTACGCGCGGGAGGTGCTCTGCACAAGCTGCCGCATTTGCGACGAGATCCCGGAAAGACGTGTTCGGCCTCGTTTTCCGCGCTCGATACGTTTCTCGTGGGCGTCGAAAAAGGCGGCTACGATCCCGACGCATTCACGCGGTCGGTTTCCGAGCTTGTTACGGCCGGACGAACCTACGATGCGGCGGTGCTCTTGGCGCGGCAGCGGCAGCCTACGCATTGCAATCAGAGTCTCGTTGCGGCGGCGCGAAGCGTGGGGCGTTCTGCGTTCGTGGGCCGGAGCTTGCGCGCCGATGTGCTCAGCGTGGCGGTGAATTGTTCATTGCTCGATGAAGCGACGTTGGCCGATATTTCGTTGGTGGACGAAGAAACGGTCAAACTGGCGGATCGGAGCCGTAATCTGGCGCTTCTTGCGTTTGTCGCGGAACTGGGCATCGCTCGGGATCGTTGGGATGTTCTTGGACGTTTGGCGAAGAACCCGACGTTTGTCAGCCGGTGGCTCGATACGAATCCGCAGGCGGCGATGTTTGCGGCCGTGTTGGCGCGCTCGGCGTCGATTTTGGCGAAGGAGCCCGGAGCGGCCGAGGCATCTTCGGCCGTGGTCGACTTGTTCTGCGTCAAACTGCCCCGCGTCGATACTGCGGCATGCGAAGCCATCGAAGCCATGAATGCGGCTTCCGGAAAACCCGAGGCTTCGCAGGTCGCCAAGAAATCCGTCGACGCCGCGTTGCAAAGGCTCTCCGCACTTCGCACCAAGCGGTGATAGGCTACGCGCCGCATTCGACGCTTGCCGATGCAGCGTTCGTCCGAGAAAACCAGATGGCACTATCTACTGAGCAAGTTCCCTCCCCGGTCAAACCCGTTCGTGACGCAGGCGTTCTGCTGCATCCGACGTCCTTGCCTGGACATCACGGCATGGGCGACATCGGCGCGATCGCTCGGCTCTTTATCGATTGGCTGGAATCGGCCGGTCTTGGGGCGTGGCAAGTCTTGCCGCTCAATCCGACGGGAAACAATTGTCCGTACGTGTGTTGGTCGGCATTTGCGGGCAATCCCATGCTCGTCGATTTGATGGGTTTGGCTGAAGAAGGTTTGCTGGATCGAAGCGATGTTGAGCAGGGTTTGCCGCATACGCCGTTGATTGATTACGAAGCGGTCCATGCGTACAAAGAGCCGCGACTCGAACGTGCGGCGAAGAAGTTGCTCGAACACCCCAAGCACCCGCTGTTTGCCGAGTATCAGGCATTTCGGAAATCCGAAGCCGAGTGGCTCGACGACGCGGTTTTGTTTTGGGTCATCAAGCAAAAGAACGCCGGCAAAGCGTGGTGGGATTGGGACAAGAAACTCCGGGATCGGGATCCCGAAGCATTGGATACGGTCCGACAAACGTATGCGAAAGACATCGATCGGCAAGCGGCCATCATGTTTTTCTTCGACCATCAATGGGCGAAGCTGCGCGCGTACGCGAAGAAGCGAAATATCAAAATCATCGGCGATTTGCCGATTTACGTGGATCGAGACAGCGTCGATGTCTGGTCGAATCGCAAGCTGTTCCAATTGAACGAGGAAGGTATTCCTTTCAGCGTTTCCGGAGTTCCGCCGGATTATTTCAGCAAGCTCGGGCAGCTTTGGGGCAATCCGCTTTATGACTGGAAAGCGATGGCCAAAGAGGATTTTACTTGGTGGTGGGCGCGAATTCGTCGCGTGCTGGCGCATACGGACCTCGTGCGTATCGACCATTTTCGCGCGTTTGCGGCGTATTGGGCCATTCCTCACGGCTCGCCGGACGCGCGTTCGGGCGAATGGGTCGAAGGTCCCGGCATTGCGTTTTTCGACGCCTTGAAGCGGCACGGCGGCGAATTGCCGCTCATTGCGGAGGACTTGGGCATCATCGACGACGCGGTCGTGAATCTGCGCAAAGGTGCGGGTTTGCCCGGGATGCGCGTGCTGCAATTCGGATTTGGCGGCGACGCGGAAAATACGCATCTGCCGCATAATCACGAAGTCGACAACGTGGTTTATCCGGGCACACATGACAACGACACGACCGTCGGGTTTTTCCGGGCCGCGGAGCCTCAAGTACGCGCGCACGTGCAGCGTTATCTGCGCGTCAATGGCCATGATATTGCGTGGGATTTCATTCATGCCGCGTTCGCCTCCGTCGCCCGAACGGCCATCATTCCCATGCAAGACGTCTTGTCGCTCGGGACCGAAGCGCGCATGAACAACCCGGCCATCGTCAAAGGCAATTGGCGGTTTGTCCTTCAAGGTCACGCATTCCGGCCCGAGCTGGCTGCGCGTTTGCGTGAATTCGCTGAATTATACGATCGTCTCGCCAAACCTCCCACCGCCGCGAAAGAATCACCATGAGCACCCAATATCGATCCGCTCCGCCTCCTTGCCCCCTTTGCGGCAGTTCCATGGAGGATCGCGCGGCGTCCGACGCGGTCGTGGACGTTTGTTCCGATTGTCACGCCGTATGGATCGATTGGTTCGACGGCGATATTGCCACGGTCGCCGGCGATGTTCATGTGACCAAGGCCATCCCGGCTCATGTATCGGACAAACACCCCTGCCCTCGTTGCCGTACCGAACTCGTTTCCGAGCGTCTCTACCAAACGGGTCCCTACGTTTTTCGCTGCACGGATTGCTCGGGCGTCCTCGTTCCTTCCGCGGTCATCGACGAGGTCGTCGCGCTTGGTCCATCCGAACAACGTGGCGAGCCGCTCGATGCCGGGCCTCTTGCTCGGATGCTCTCCAAGCTGCGCAAAGTTTTCCGGGCAACCAGCCAATGACGCGTTTTGACGCGTTTTGACGCGCTCTTGACGCGCGCATAGCCAACAAATCCATCATTTCTGCGCGGAACTTCCACAAACCTCTGCAATGCTTTGCGAGGTTCATGCGTTTCACTATCTGAGGAAATCGCCATGTTGGAATTTTTGCTCATTTCGGCTGCGGTCTTGCTCGTCGTTCCGGCCGCGATGTACATCTCGGGGCGTGGTGCCGGGCGGAGCACGTGGGGGCTATTTCTGCGCGGATATGAAAAGCACGGCGCAGGTGCTTATCGCGTGCAGGTTCGTCCGGTATGGGTGGCGGGAAAACCCCCGCTTGTCGTGCGTATTGCGGCGCTTTCCAGCTTCATCATGGGACAAATGGTTGTTCCGGGCGCATTGGCGGCACTCGTGGGATTGATTGCAGGCCTGGAAGTCTTGTTTCGAGGCTTTCACGGGCCGGGCGACATGGTGATTGTCATTTTGATGCTCTCCGTACCCACGGGCTTGTGGATTGGCGGACGACTCCTCGGGGTGGGTTTGGATTTGTTGCAACGCGCGGACGAGGCGCAGACGAAAGCGCGCAAACTCGCGTATTTGTCGCTTGGTCACAACCTCGCCTTGCTCTTTGCGATGAGCGCGGTCTATTTCGTTGCGACAAACGACGCCGTGTATTTCCCCATGGCATACGCGATCGTGTCCATCGCGCAAGCGTGTGGGCTTCTCGCCGCGGCGCGGGCCATCGATGCCCACAATGCCGCCGAACTGCGGGATCAAGCCGAAGCTGTGCGCCCGCCGCAATTCGCCGATCACCCGGCGTGAGCGGCCAACTCTTCTCCCGCCCGGCCCGGCGAATCGAGCTACGATGAGCCCCGATGGCCTCGTCGCGTTCATCCAGTCAAACCACGACGTCAACGATTCCGTATGCGCCCGGGGCGTTGCCCTTCGTCGGGCACGGATTGAAGTACACCAAAGATCCCTTGGCATTTCTCGAGTTTGTCACGTCCTGGGGCCCGGTCGTCAAGGTTCGTCTCGGACCACTCGAAGCCATTGTGATTCGGGATCCGGTGGACATCGAGCGCATGGTGATGGGGGAACACAAGCATCTGACCAAGGACAAGATGACCCTCGTTTTGCGCAGAATTCTCGGTGAAGGTCTTCTGACGAGCACCGGAGACACCTGGGTTCGTCATCGCAAACTCCTCGCGCCGATTTTTCAGCCTGCGAACGTGGCCAAGCTCGGCGTGACCATGGTCGACGTCGCCGAACGTCATGCGCGCGGGATACCCGCTCATGCGCGACGTGAATTGCAGGCCGATATGACGAAACTCACCGCGGATATCGTGACGCGGACGCTTTTCGCCGGCGATCTCGGAGCTGAATCCGACAAGGTTGGTCCTGCGCTGCAGGTGCTCGTCGATCAATACGGTCATGGCATGACGGCGTTATTTCCGGCGCTCGAAAAATTGCCTCTTCCTTCGAACAAACGCGCTCACGCTGCGCTCGCGACGCTTGATGAAATCCTGCAGGGCCTCGTCGATCGGGCTCGGGCCCGTGGTTCTTCCGGGACAGACCTTTTGTCCATGCTTCTGACCGCTCGCGACGATGCGGGCACGGGGCTTGGAGACGACGAATTGCGCGATCAACTCATGACGTTTTTCCTGGCCGGGCATGAAACAACCGCCTTGACCTTGACGTTCGCGCTCACGTTGCTCGCGAAAAACCCGGACGCGGAACGAAAATTGCGCGACGAAATCAATGGCGTCTTGGGCGATGCGCCGGCGACGGCGGCCGACGTATCACGGCTCCCATACACTCGAGCTGTGGTTCTCGAAACCATGCGTCTTTATCCCCCGGCGTGGGCCATCGGCCGGGAAACGTTGGAAGAGCTGCACCTGGGCGAATACGTGTTGCCCAAAGGTTCACAGCTTTGGTTTTTGCAATGGATAAACCATCGCGATTCCAAGTTTTTCCCGGAACCGTTGCAATTTCGCCCCGAAAGATGGCTCGACGGTTTGGAACGTACGCTTCCACGATTCGCCTATTATCCATTCGGCGGAGGTCACCGCGTATGCATTGGAAATCATTTTGCCATGATGGAGGCGATTCTTGCGATCGCGACGCTCCTGCGTCGTTTTCGGATCCGTTTGGTGAATCCCACGGCCCCGCTCGTACCCATGGCCGGCATTACGCTTCGTCCCAAAAAACCGATTCACGTCATTTACGAACCTCTCGAAACCGGAAAAGGTAATCCATGAACTTAGCTCGAGCTTCCTTTGGTTTGTCTCTCTTGACGAGTGTTTTTCTTGGCGGATGTGGTTCGGACGCACCGACCTTCGCCGCACCGGATCGCGTTGCGGGCGTACGTGCGCCCCAAACCGCATCTTGCGGCGATTCCGGTGAATTGCGGTGCCTCTTGCCTTGGCCCTCGAATTCGTTCGCCACGGCCGATGCCTCGACCGCCACTGGTTTGCGTTTGGCGGTGGATCCATCGAGTCTCCTGGTCGATGACGATCCGCGTTCGTATGCCTTGGCGGATGGTTTTTCTCGGTTGACTCCGGTGCTCGTTGGTTTCGCCACGGAGATTGATCCGAACAGCATCGGCACGCCCGAAAATGGCCCGATCTCGTTGATCTTGGCGCAAAAGGACCACCCGAATCACGGCGAAAAAGTTCCTGTGCGCATTCGTCTCGTTCCGGGCGAAGATCCGACGACGGAGACCTTGGTCGTCGCGTATCCGCTCCGCCCGCTCGAGCCCGGTGCCGATTACGTGGCTGTCGTGACAAACGATTTGAAAGCGATGGACGGCAAGGCGTTGTCCGCGACCCGCGACACGCAAATCGCATTGGCAACCGTCGAACCGGCGTCGCAAGACGAGGCGAATCTGCGTGGTTATCACGCGCCGACGCGGCAAGTCGTCAAAGAGGCGGGAATCGATGCGGCCAAGGTCCTGCGCGTATTCGATTTCACGACGCGTTCCGTGGACGACGGCATTCATTGGCTCGCCGAATTGCGTGATGCATCGATTGCCGCGGTGGACAAGGGCGACGTTCAGGTCGTAATCGACAAAGTCGAGCCCGCGCCCATTGCCGCGTTGGCGGTGGCGGTCGAAGGGCGGCTCACGGGATTGCCTGCATTCTTCGAACCGGATGGCGATTTGTCCTTGGGACCCGACGGCAAAATTCTGCAAACGGGTACGCGCGAAGCACCGTTCCGCGCCATTGTTCCGACCGGACAAGGTGATTATCGGTTTGTCTTGTATGGACACGGCACCGGCGGCGATTACACGGATGATTCCTTCGACGAATTGCTGGGTGAAAACGGAATCGGGAAAATAGCCATTCGCTTCGACGGATGGACGAACAACGAGCTCATCCAGACGTTTTCCACGCTCGCGCGTATGGCGGAAGCGACGCATCGCGCGAGCACTCGCACGATGCACGCGGTCGCAGCCGCGGCGGCCATTCAGCATTCGATGGGCTCGAAGCTTGGAGATGTGTTGTCGGCGGCGAAGCTGGGCAATACGGACAATCCGGCGGCGGGCCGACGTCCCGATGCATCCATTCCGATGTGGACCGGCGGATCTCTCGGCGGAACGATGGGCCTTCTGTTTGTCTCGATGTACCCCGGGATGAAGTACGGCGTAGTCAACGTTCCCGGAGCGGCGTGGACGCATTTCATTCCGGGTTCGCAAACGTATTCGACCATTCGTGGATTGCTCGGGACGAGTTACGGTGGAAACTTGGACGTCATGCACGCGTTATTGATGTCCCAGACAAACTTCGATAACATCGACGGCGGAGCGTGGACGGGGGTTGTTCCGGGCGATCCGTCGGTGCTGTTGGTGCAAGAGAGCATTGGGGATCCCATTTTGCCGAATGAAGGAACGGAGATGTTGTCCGTCGCTGCGGATGCTCTGCATATCGGCAAGGTGATTACGCCTATTCTCGGGTTGGAAACCGGAGCGGATGCAACCGAACGGACGGCGCTGACGCAATACAAGGTTCCCGATGGTGGCGATCCGCTCGATATTCACGGGTTTGCCGCGCGTAGTGGTCCAGCGGGCGATGCGGCGCGCGCGCAGATCACGGCGTTCATCAAGAGCGCGTGGGCCGGCCAGGCAAAAATCACAGTGCCCGCATCTTGCACGGGTGGCAGCTGCGATTTCTCCAAATGAGCCGAGGTTTGTCCTGAGCATCGGTCGCCGACGACATTCGATACGCTGAAAGAATGCAACCCGCCATGTTTTACCTGACGCAACTCGTCTACGTTCAACCCGGAAAAGAAGACGTGTTTCATCAATTCGAAGACGTGGCGATTCCGCTCATCTCGAAGCATGGCGGCAAGCTTCTCTTGCGTTTGCGCCCCACCCCGGACAGCGTCATTGCCCATCACGACGAAGTTCCTTATGAAGTGCACATCGTGGTTTTCGAAACCGAACAGGATTTTGATCGGTTTGCCCAAGACGACGAACGCCGGCAATTCTTGCACCTGAAAAACGAATCGATTCGCGCTTCGTTGCTGATACGCGGTACGGCGTAACCTACAACCGAAAAAAAAGATTCAGTCAACGCGGGCCCGTGTTACCGTCGTCGCCGATGTCGTCGCCGTTGACGTTATCGTTTGGTCGTCGCCTGTTGCTCGTTTGCATGAGCGTTCTGGTCACGATGGTCATCGTGCCTCGCACGGTCGCGGGTTGTCGTGCCAACGCGTTTTTCGACGGCGATGCAGCCGTGCAGGAGGCGTTCGCGCGTAACATATCGCGGCGTATTCTCGCGCAGAAGGACAACCTCTTTTACCACACCGGAGCGGATCGTTTCGACGGCCAATCGGCGATTGCGGTTTACCAAATGGCCATCTTGGGTCTTGGACAAACCATTTTGGCTCATCCGGAAAAACGCGCCGAGTATCTGCCGGCGATGGAAGCCGCCGCGGACAAACTCGTGGATCCTGCGACGCTTTCGTATGCGGCGCGCGTGTACGGGCATCACGCGAGCGATGGAATCGGGGCTGGAGGTGGTCATGCGTATGCGGGCTACATCAACATGGGCCTCGGCATGCTCCGCTTGATTCACAAGGACACGAAACATGCCGCATTGCATGATCGGCTCACGGCGGAATTACGAAAAGAAGTGTTTGCTTCGCCGACGGGTTTGATTGAAACATATCCCGATGAAAGTTGGCCGCCGGATGTCGCGGTCGTCATGGGATCCATCGGCTTGCACGCGTTGGCAACGGGTCTTGATGTTCGCGCGGACGTCGAATCGTGGGCGCGACGTTTCGAGAAATGCGCATTGCATGAGCCGTCGGGATATTTGTATCAGCGCGTTCGCACGGGAACATGCAAGCCCGTGGATGCGCCGCGAGGTTCGGGGACCGCCGTTTCATCCTACGCGTTGGGGTTTGCCCATCCGGAACTCTCCGGGCGATTGTATGCGGCGCTGTCGCGAAACGGTTTTATCGTCGTGGTCGGTTTTGGAGGAATTCGCGAATATGCGCCGGGGTTTGCCGGTCGTGGTGACGGCAATGCCGGGCCGATGCTTTGGGGCGCTTCGGTGGGTGGCACGGGGTTTGGCCTGGGCGCTGCGCGCATGAATGGAGATCGTGATGGTTTTACCCTCTTGTACCGCTCGACGCACCTGGCGGGTTTGCCCTTCTCGAAGGGTGACGAAGCTCGTTTCGGGGCCGGCGGAATGCTCGGCGATGCGTTGCTTTTCGCGATGCTCACGGCGAGGCGGACATGAAACGACTGCCCAAACCATTGCCGGGTTTTCTCCTGGCGGTGATCATTGCGATCATTCTTCATGAAGGCGCCGGGTATGTTCTTTTTGATGTCGATACGCTGAATGTCATTGGTCACCGATCCCAAGGCCCCCTGATGCTCATCACATTTTACGTCGTGGCCCGAGCATTTCTTTATTTCGTCGCGCCTCCACTCGGCCTGTATTGGGCGGTTCGCCTGTTTGTCGAAGCAAAAATGCGCCAAAGTGCGCAGCGGGAAACGCGACATGCCGAGGATCGTCGTGATAACCTGGCCTCATGAACGCTCGAGCTTTCTTCTTGACCTTCGTATTCGGGGTGAGCGCGGTCTCGTTCGGCGCTTGCAGCAGTTCGATTGAAATCGTTCGTCCCAGCAGTGGAGGAAGCGGCGGCGCGGGGGGCGAAGGGGGCGGAGGAGGCGGATGCGCCGGCGCTCCGCAGATTGGCGAATGCATCTATGGTTGCGGTTCGGACGCCTTCGAGCCCGCGATTTGCGTAGGCGACACCTGGGTTTGTCCTGTCGGCACCGTTCCGGTCAAAGATTGTCCTCCGAGTTCATGCATTGGAGCTCCTTTGGCTTGTGAAATCTGTCTCGACGACTGGGTGTGTAAACCGGAGGCGGCTTGCATCGGCGCTTGCGAAGCGATTGTTTGCGGGACGTGCAATGGTGCGCCTGCGGGAATGCAGCAAATCGGCGCTTGCTCGTGTGCTTGCGACGATACGGGCAATCAATACGGTTGCACCAAGGTCCCCGGTTGCTGCATCCAGGATATCGATTGCGGCGACGAGGTGTTTGTCCCCTGCGTAAACAATGTCTGCAAAACCCCGGTGCCGGGCAAGTGTTGGTCGGATGTCGAGTGCGGGCCGAACATGAAATGCGAAGGTGAAGGTGTTTGTCCGTGCAACTATGACTGCTTCCTGCCGGACGAACCGGGTATGTGCGTGCCGATTTGATGCTTGTTTGCGACGAATGTCGGGTGAAAATTTGGCCCTCGTCCGCGGCTCCAGGCATTGGTCGTCGTGGTGATTTCACTCCGCTCTTTTCTCCGCTCCGCGCTCCTGTCCGTTTCGCTCGTGTTTGCATCGACAAACGATGCCGACGCGGCGGGACTCCACCAAGTTCGCGTGACCGACAACGCGGTGTACGGAAGCGTCGGTGCTCCGGGCAAACCCGTCAAACTCACGCTTGATCCGCATTTGCAACGAGCTGCCGAACGGTTGCTCGCCAATTCGGGCGCTCCCGAAGGCGCGATCGTCGCCTCCGATGTGCGCACGGGACGCATTCTCGCGTGGGCCAGTCGCGGCGGGCGCGATTTCGTGTCCGAACCTTATGCGCCGAGCGCAAGTTTGTTCAAGGTCGTGACGGCGGCGACGCTGCTCGAAGGCGGATATGCCAATGAAAGCACGAACGTTTGTTACAGCGGCGGCGAACACGACATTCGTCCCGCGGACCTCGAGCATGGTGGCGGAACGTGCATCGAGTTTGGCGAGGCACTTGGCAAGAGCGTCAACATGGTGTTTGCCCGCATGGCCAAGAAGCACCTCGATCCCGGTGATTTGCGGCGAATGGCGGAAAATATCGGGTTTGCCGGAGAAATTCCCATCGATGTTCCGGTGACGGGTGGACGCGTGGAGATTCCCAACGACCCGTTTGGCATGGCCCGCGCTGCGGCAGGGTTCTGGAATGGCAAACTCTCGCCGCTCGGCGCGCTCTTCGCCATGCAGACGATTGCCAACCAAGGTGAACGGATCAGCTTCGTTTTGCAGGATCCCGGAGGTCCGGTGCAGCGGCATCCCGGTCGTCAGGCCATCCGTCCGACGATCGCCCGCACGCTCAACCGCATGTTGCAAGTGACCACGAAACGCGGCACGTGCGTGAAAGCATTTCGTCATGCCGACGGAACTCGAGCGCTCCCGGGTATGGCCGTCGCCGCGAAAACAGGCACGTTGATCGGTGGGCATCCAACGCGGATGTTCTCGTGGTTTGCCTCGTTTGCCCCCGCGGACAAACCCCAGATCGCCGTCGCCGTGATGCTCGCGAACGACATCAGTTGGCGTACCAAGGCAAACGTTGTCGGGCGCGATATGCTCGAAGCGTACTTCCATCCGAAGAGCACGACGACGTCGAATCGTGTCGCTCGAACAGGCTCGAAAAAGCGTAAACGATAGTTGTTCGACGCTTTCGGGCAGGCGTGGGCAGCCTTCGATGCGTGAAAAATTTGTGGTTTGCCAGGATAGAAAAGTTCGGTAGCTTGAGCGTCTCGGCTCGAGACCCATGAAGCGTGGCAGTCACGAAGCGCTTCCTTGCGCACCAGGTTGAACATTTGGTGCTCGAGTCGCCGGCGGCGATCGACGCGCCAAACCCGAGGACGACGTTAGGACTTGCCCACGTGATTCGCCCGATTCCGCGGCAGTTTCCCCTTTCGCAAGAAGCCACCGCGATCGCCATCGCGCCGGATGGGAAACGAATGGCCGCGGCCGCCGCGTCGATGGGACGGGTTGTCGTGTACGACATGCGCGTCGGGCTCGTGTTGTTCCGGTTCGGAGTGACCGCTACGGCGCTCGCGTTTTTGCCCGGTGGAGTTCGTCTCGTCACCGCGTGGTCCGAACCTCGACGCGCACCTCCAAGTCGTTCGGGACCGGACATTCCTTCGTCCGGACCAACCTCGTCACCGTCTTCACCCGGCAGTGAAGCGCCGTCGACGGATCCGAATCGCGACGTTGCTTCGAGCCGTGATGTTGGTTCGAGCCGCGAACCCCTGCGCGATTCGGCTCGGGATTCTTCGCGTGATTCGAGCCGCGACTCGGTTCGGGATTCGACGCGCGATTCATCGCGGACGGGAGAAGACGAAGCGCGTCGTTCCATCCGCGTGTGGGACGTCGTGACCGGCCGGTGTTTGTCCCCGGAGCCATGGTTTGGCGAGGCACCGATCGCGGTTTCTCCTGACGGACGGTGGATCGCCGCGGCGGCGGATCGCGTCACCACGGCGGTGCTCCTTCTGCGGGCCGACGACGGGCAACTCGAACGCGTGCTCGACTTGCCCCACGGCCGTTCGTTGCGGAGTTTGTCTTTCAGTCCCGACGGTAAATGGCTTGCAGCGTCGACAGGCGTAACGCCCGTCGTCATTTGGTCGCTGGAGACATTCACGGCGCGGCATTTGGAAGGCGTTCACGACACCGACATGGCGGTGGCATTTTCGCCCAATGGTCTTGTCGCGGCGGCGAACGAGAACTGCAACGTGCGTGTGTTCTCGCCCGAGTCGGGCGACGTCTCCATTCACCTCAGCGTTCGTTACGGACGCCGCCTTTTGCGCGGGATCGAAGCTCTGTGGTTTTCCCCGGACGATGCTCTCGTCGTGGCTCGCGGGCGAAATGGCACGACGCAAATTTTCAGTCGCGCCTTGGGCCGTCCCTTGTGGACCGCCAGTCCGGGGCCGCTCGCGTTCATGCCCGATGGCAAGTGGATCGCCGCGTGGTGGTACGGAGCGATTTGGATGCGCGAAGCAGAAACGGGAGACATGGTCGTACCTGCACCGGACGAACCTCCCGCGAGTGATCACTCGCCGCAGGATGCTCCGAAAAGTCGGCGAATTACGATGCGCAGCGGTGAGCCCGATGTGCCCGGGTTGAACGCTGTTCGAGTGGCCACGCCGATTGCCCCGGTCATCTCGGACGAACCTGATCCGGCACTCGTCGAAGCGGCGACGGTTCTCATTCTGCGCTTGTCGACCAGTTGGTCGGGAACAACCTATCGCCACGCCCCGATGCAATTGGCTCGGGATCCCGATGGTTTGGGTGTCCGATTGCCCCTGCGCGGCGGGTTTGCCTACGTGCGCCTTCGGCCGCGCAAAGACCTCACGCAGCTCCTGGTGCAGATCAACGCGGACGAACCCGAGCACGAGCACGATGCACCGCCGTCGTCGAGTTTGGCGCGTTTGTCCCGGTGGATTCGCGACCGCTTCGGCCTCGAAGCGTGGCGTCAAGCCGCGGCGGATCGTGAATGGGCGGCGGAGCTTGCACCGCACGCGCCCGAAGGCGATGTCCGTATCGAACGAGGCCCGGGGACGATGACCATCATCGTCGAGCGAGCCGTGCTTCCTTCCATCGACGATATCGAGGCGCTCGTCCAAAAGGCCGAGCAGAAATTGTCTTCATGAAATTGCGACCTTTTCAGCGGATGAACTACGCGGACGTTCCCGCCAAACCTCGAATTCCCCACGCGTATGATCGCGCGCAGGCGCGTGATGTGCGGGTCACGTCGCGCGTGATGGGCAATGTGCGCGTGCACGTGCGCGTGCTCGGATCCGGACCTCCGCTTTTGCTGGTCCACGGCTTGATGACGTCGAGTTATTCGTTTCGGTACATCCTCGAGCCTTTGGCGCAGCACTTTCAGGTATTTGCGCTCGATCTTCCGGGCGCGGGTCAATCCGACAAACCTGCGGCGCCGTTGTTTTCCGCCGCGAACCTGGGGGTTTTTCTGAGCGAGTTTCAGCGTGAAATGGGCCTTCGCGGGTGCGCCGTTTTGGGCAATTCGCTCGGCGGGTTCATTTCGATGCACCTCGCGCTCTCCGATCCCGAAGCGATTTCGCGTCTCGTAGTCAATCACGCGCCGGGCATTCCCGATCCGCGCTTCAAGGCGCTGAAGGTGTTGTTATCACAGAGTCTGGTGCGCAAAGGACTACGATTCGTCGTGCAACGTGACGTGCGGAGATGGATTTTTCGGAATGTGCATTATTACGACGAAACGTTGAAATCGATTGAAGAGCTGGATGCATTCGGTCAACCGTTGGCCACGGCCGAAGGGATGCATTGCTTTTTGAAGTATTTGCGGGAAACGATGCACCCCGCAGGATTCGCTGAATTCGTCGCGCGACTCGAGACGAGCGGATTGCAGACGCCGACGCTCTTCGTTTATGCCCGGCAGGATCCCCTCGTGCCGCCGCGCGTGGGTGAAACGTTGCATCGTTTGGCTCCGACGTCGCAGCTTGTTTGGATTGACGGCACGAGTCACTTTACGCACGTGGATTCGCCGGATCGCATGGTCGCGACCATTTTGCCATTTTTGCTCGACGCATCGGCGTAAAAGTTGCTCTTGCGGGCAAAGTACGATAATTCGGTTCCACGATGACTCAGCCCGCCCTGCATTCGATTGAGCACGCAGCGGAACTCTATCGCCTTCGACGTCTCGAGGAAGCGGCCGAAGTCTGCGATCGATTGCTTCAGGTGCCGGGACGAACCGCAGCGCATGCCACGCATCTCGCCGGGCTGATTGCATTCGAACGCGGCGAGGCTGCGCGGGCCATCGAGCTGCTGGAGAAAGCGGTCGCGGCGGGAATTCGCAATCCGACGGCATTCGCGAACCTGGCGATTTGTCAGGCGGCCGTCGGGCGTATCGGCGACGCTCAAAAAAATGCCCAAATGGCGCTCACGATGGATCCCATGTCGTCATCGGCCCACGCGGCTTTGGGCGATGTGTTCATGGCCCAGGGGGCGGTCGGAGAATCGATTGCCCATTTACGCCAAGCGCTGCATTCTTCGCGGGAGATTCCGATCCTCTCCAACATTCTGTATCAGCTCAACTTTTTGCCTGGTTATTCCTCGGCGGACTTGGCCAAAGAACATCGCGCGTTCGGTGCTGAATTCTCCAATCCTTTGTTTCGATGGGTCGGACATACCCACGATCCCAATCCGGATCGAAAACTACGAATCGGTTATCTCTCGGCCGATATGCGCAATCACTCGGTGGCGCATTTTCTTCGGCCGCTCCTCGAAGCGCATGACCGAAATGCCGTCACTGTCATTGGTTTTCCTTCGGTCAAACGTCCCGATGCCGTGACCGAACGATTGCGTGCGGTATGCGATGAATGGATTCCGGTGCATAGTTTGTCCGATGACGACGCCGCATTGGCCGTTCGCGCGGCGAAAGTCGATGTTCTCGTCGAATTGGGAGGGCATACCGGCGACAGTCGATTGATGGTCATGGATCGCCGACCGGCACCCGTACAGGTGGCGTGGTGCGGATATCCGCAAACGACGGGCCTCGAAGCGGTTCAATATCGTCTCACGGACGCGCTCGTCGACCCCGAACCCGAAATCGATCGCCATTACGTCGAATCGCTCGTGCGTCTTCCGTCGGGTTTTCTCTGTTATGACCCGCCGCCCGATGCACCCGAAGTCGCCCCGTTACCTTCCGCATCTTCGTCGGTCATTACGTTCGGATCGTTCAACACGCCGGCCAAAATGACCCCCAAAGTCGTCGAGCTTTGGGCGCGGATCGTACGCAAAGCAGGCAATGCCCGATTGCTCCTCAAAGGAGCTCCCTTTTCGGATCCGAGCGCGTGCGAATACGTGCAACAACAATTTGCCAAACACGATTTCGATCTCTCAAAGCTCGTATTGGAAGGTCGGACGAGCGGTCAAGCGGCCCATTTGAGTCGTTATGGCGAAGTCGATATTGCGCTCGATCCCTTCCCTTACAGCGGCACCACCACGACATGCGAAGCCTTGTGGATGGGAGTTCCGGTCATTGCGTTGCAAGGCGATCGCCACGCCGCGCGCGTTTCGTCCTCGTTGCTCCACCGCGTAGGTCTCGAATCGTTGGTCGCGACAACCCCCAAGCAGTACCAACAGATCGCGCTGGATCTGGCCAAGAACAAGAAACGTTTGACCGAACTTCGTGCCGGATTACGTTCGCGAATGGCGGGTTCGTCGTTGTGTAACAAGATCGGGTTTGCCCGGGAAGTCGAGGCGGCGTACCGATCGATGTGGCAGGCGTTTTGCCGCCGAGTGACCGCCGAACCGGAGGCTGTTTCGTTCGGACCTCGAGGTGACCAATGACTTCGTCTCCGCTCTTCTTACGAGTTTGGCCGGGCTGCGAGATGGCGGTTCCCACTACCACCGACCATCTCACCGGATGGGTGCTTTACGAACAAGGTCGCTGGTTCGAATCGGAAATCACCCTCTTGCCGAAGCTCTTGGAACCCGGGGCCACGTTTGTCGACGTCGGGGCAAACCTTGGTGTGTATTCGATGATTGCGGCTCATGTTGTGGGCTCGAGTGGTCGCGTCGTCGCATTCGAACCGACGCCGCAAGCGCGCTCGCTGCTCGAAGCGGCGAAAGAACGAAATGGATTCACTGGGCTGGTGATGCGTCGGGAAGCACTTGCCGATCACATTGGCGAAGCGGATCTGTTTTTCGATGCGCAAACCGAGCTGGCATCGTTGTCGAAATCCACGAGCGGCACGACGAAAAGTATTCGCGTGCCACTGACGACGCTCGACGCCGTGCATGCCGAAATGGATTTATCGGCGACGAGTTTGATCAAATTGGATGCGGAGGGCGCGGAAGAATCGATTTTGCGTGGAGCGGGTGAATTCCTTCGCGCGAGCGATCCGGTCATTTTGCACGAAATCAAAGTGGGCACGAGCGTCGACTTGCGCGTGGCCAACATCTTGGCCGAAATGGGATATGCGCCGTATCGACATCTTCCCGGGCTGGACATTTTGGTGCCGTTTGTCTTGACGGGGTTCGTCGATCCGTACCAGTTGAACCTGTTCGGGGTGAGCGCATCGCGGGCGGACAAACTTGCACGACGTGGTGTTTTGGCGGAAAAACTTGGTCAATCGTTGACGTTGACGTTGGAACTGGGAACGCAGCGTTTAACGCGGCTACCTTACGCGCGGCATCTGGCTTCGGCGTGGAGCGGATCGGCGTCCGCGGACAAACACCTGTGGATGCTCCTCGCGCTGCACGCGTTCGCGCACGAAGAGCAGCATGCGGCGGCCGATCGTTGGGCGGCGTTGGAGAAAGCGTTGACGTTGGCGCTCGACCGAGTGAACGAACGGGCGACCGTGCCCCGCCTGCTCACGGCAACTCGTTTGGCGGCGGAAACGGGTATGCGAGGTTTGGCGGTACGTACGGTGCGGGATGCGCTTCAACTTCTGCGTTCAGGTACGCCAAACCTCTTGGACGAACCCTTCTTGATGCCCGATGCGACGTTCGATGCCGTGCGTCCGGCGGGGCCGGTGGAAGGTTTGGTGTTTGCCGCGGCGCTCCGGGCGCACGAGCGGTTGAGGGCCTTTTCGTCCTTCTTTACCGGAGTCGAAGCGCTGGAAGATTTACGTTTTTCGGCGTTACTTGGATATTCCGAAGGCGAAATGTCGCGACGTTTGGAGCTTGTGACCCAACGGGCATCGCGCGTATCGCGTTGAGCCTTGACGCGCGCGGGCGTGTGGGTTTTGAAAGACCCGTGCGTCTGCAAAAACTCCTCGGGCCTGTTGTTCTTTCCTTCCTCGCCGCCGCGTGTACGTCGACCTTGCCGGACAAACCTTGTCCCCCGGCTGTCGAGACCACCGCCGACAGGACCAGGCCCGCACCTTCGGATTCCACGCCGATGCCAAGCGAACCGCAAAAAATGTTGGACGTCAAAACGATGGAGACCGAGCTCGTCGCGAAGCACGGCGAAGCGCAACGTGCGCGTATCAAGCAGGGTTTGTCCCAAGTGGCGGCTCGCTGGCGCGCCGACGACGGCGACATGGCCGAGTTCGTCAAGGAACATTTCCTCTCCGAGCCCGAAGCGGTGGACAAAACGTTTGCCCGATTGGAACGAATCCTCGAGCAGCTCGAGGGGCATTTGCATGAAATGGGCATGGAGCTGCGGTGGGAAACCGATATCGACAGCGGTCCATTGCTGAAGGTGGATCCATTGCTTGCCGCGTACGAGCCGGCGGCGAATTTGTATGATGATTTGTTTCGCAACAAAATCGCCTTCGTCGCCTTGTTGAATTTTCCGCTCTCGGATTTGGCCACGAAAAACGCCGAAGGCGCGAACTGGAGCCGTCGCCGCTGGGCGGAGGAGCGCCTGACGGGGCGATTTGCTTTGCGTATTCCCGCCGCGATTCAACAAGAGATCGCGAAAACCCAAGCCGAGGGCGATTTGTACATCGCCGAATACAACATTTGGATGCATCACCTCGTCAATGAAAAAGGCGAGCGATTGTTCCCGTCGGGGTTGCGACTCATCAGCCATTGGAATTTACGCGACGAACTCAAAGGCGATTACGACGATCCGCGAGGCTTGGAAAAGCAGCGAATGATCGTGCAAGTCATGGAGCGCATCGTCACGCAATCGATCCCCGCCGTGGTGATCGACGATCCGCGCGTCGATTGGAATCCGTTCACGAATGAAGTGAAAGCGTGTCCGCAGGCGGAGATCGAAGCCAATGCGCCCACGCGTCCGATGAAACCCATCAATACATCGCCCGAGCCCGATGTTCGGTATGAAAAACTTCTGGCGTCTTTCCGAGCGTCGTTGAAGGCGGATCCTTATTCGCCCGGGGTCGAAACGGCCATCAAGCGGCGCTTCGAGGTGACGCGGGAATTGTCCGAGGAGCGTGTTCGGGGGTTGTTATTGGAGATATTGCAATCCAAAGCGGTGCCGAAGGTCGCGGCCGAAATCGAAAAGAAGCTCGGGCGAAAATTGGGTCCGCAGGATCTTTGGTATGCGGGGTTCAAGTCTCGGGCGGGGCAAAAAGAATCGGACCTCGACAAGATCACGCGCAAGAAGTATCCCGATGCAAAAGCGTTTGGCGCGGACATTCCACGCATTCTGCAGGACCTGGGTTTTCCCAAGGATCGCGCGGCGCATGTCGCCGAATACATCACGGTCGATCCTTCGCGCGGCGCGGGGCATGCCATGGAGCCGCATCGGCGCGGAAACAAGGCGCGATTGCGCACTCGGATCGAGAAAGACGGCATGAATTACAAGGGGTACAACATCGCCGTTCACGAGCTGGGTCATAACGTCGAGCAGGTATTTTCGCTATACGACGTCGACCATACCCTCTTGGCCGGCGTGCCGAACAACGCCTTCACCGAAGCTTTGGCATTTACGTTTCAAGGCAACGACATGGAGCTGTTGAAGCTCGGTAAACCCAGCGCGGACCAGGAACGCATGCATGCGCTCGAAACGTTTTGGTCCACTTGGGAAATCGCCGGGGTGGCGCTTGTCGAGACAGACGTTTGGCATTGGTTGTACGAACATCCTCGAGCGTCGGCGAAGGAGCTTCGCGAGGCGGCGGTGCAGATCGCCAAGAAATACTGGAATCAATTTTATGCGCCGGTCTTGGGCGCGCAGGACTCCGCGTTGCTCGGGATCTATTCGCATACCATCGGCGTTCCGCTGTATTTGCCCGATTACCCGATTGGGCATTTGATTGCGTTTCAGATAGAAGAACACGTGCGCAAGAGCGGAAAACTCGGACCGGAATTCGAGCGTATGGCCAAGATGGGGTGCGTCTTGCCAGACCTGTGGATGAAGAACGCGACGGGACAACCGATCACGGCCAAACCGTTGCTCGACGCGGTCGATCGTGCGCTGGGACAAACCAAGCCGTAATCACGTAACGAAGTCCGACAAACCATCGTTGCGAGTCGGCCTCACGGGCGTGCGCGTGAGTTTGCGGACACGTGTGCGTGACGTTTTGCGCTGGAGCACGGTGTGTCGCGGCGCGATTGTCACCGGACCGTCTCGACCAACCCCCGGTCGGGGCGTACTCAAATCCCCTTCAAAACAAGAGGTCTGTCAGAAATTGTCTCAAGCTTGTAAAAATGTGTAGCGTTCCGGGACGCTCGCCCGTATAGTCGAGGCTCCCACTTGTATGACCTCGATGAACTTCCGCATCGAGGCTGGGGCGACGTGTTGTTTTGACGCGCCGGCGTCATTTGCCGATGCGACGGGAGGTTTTTTCCATGAGCTTTCCGAATTCAGATGTCGTGATGTTGAGTGTCCTTGGTGCTTCGATCCTGGCGGGGCTCGTCGTTTGGGCCTGGTTGTCGCAGCGAATCAAGGCCGCCGAGTTTGTCCTCCAACCAATGACGGCGCTTTTGAAGGCTTCGCCGCTGCCGGCGAATGAAGTGGCCGAAGAAGCCGCCCCCGATAGCAGCGTGCGCATGCGCCCGGGCGTGCGTCTACGCGCGATAAACTGAAGCAGACTGTCAACAAGCGGCTAATGACTTCGCGCCGTCTCAATGGCGTGCTTGTACACCCCGACCGCCCATTCCAAGTCACTTCGCGTTACAAATTCATCCGGCGCGTGCGCTTGTACGATTTCGCCCGGACCAATCACCACAGCATCGATGCCGGCCTGGGAGAACATCGCCGCTTCCGTCCAAAAAGGCACGGTGATTTCGCGCTCGGGCAAATGTCCCAGGAGCTTGCGGAACGGCTCGGGGTTTCGATTGCCAAACGGCACCAAGTTCAGGACCGCTCGCAGCTGAACGTTTTGCCCCGTGCGTCGCGCGTGATCCAGCACCTCGGCCTCGAACGACTCGGCATCGAAACCCGGTGCCGGGCGGATCGAGAACGTCAGCGCGGCTTGATTCGGCACCACGTTGAACGCCACGCCGCCCTCGATTGAAGCCACGTTCAAGCACAAACCTTTCATGTCCGGCGGCCCCAGATCGAGCCGACGATGGGCAAGTTCGTCCAGTGAAACAGCCAGCTTCGCCATCGTTACGATGGGACGCGGCATGAAATCGGCTCCGGACGAATGTCCTCCCTTCCCCTGCACTTCCGCGACGTACGCGACGCACCCGCGGTGTTTCACCCCGACAGACCGACCCGTTGGTTCACAAACGATCGCCTGTTGAATCACCTTGGCCCATTCCGTGGTCAAAAAGTGCCGAATACACGTGCCGGATCGTTCTTCATCGCCCGAAAAAAGCACGCCCACGTTGTGCGGTTTGACCGAGTCGAGGGCCGTCAGCGTTGCGGCGATGGCGCCTTTCGTATCGGCCGATCCCAGACCGATGACGCGATCGCTCGTCACGATGCCTTCCCACGGATCGACCGTCCATCCGCTGTTTGCCGGGACCGTATCGACGTGCGCGTTGATGATCGTTCGCGGTTCGCCCCATCGCGCCAACACATACGCGCCTTTGCCCCCGTCGGGTTCGTCGCGAGGTACTTCGACAAACTGCACTTCGTCCGCACCGCGATCCCGGAGAGCTTGTTCCAAGAAGCGGCAGATGGCGGGTTCGTCTCCACCGGGGTTATGCGTGCGTTGACGAATCAACTGGGCGAGCAGCTCGGCGACATCCATGGGCGGCATGCTAGTCCAAAAGGTCCGAGGCGGCGATGTTTTGACGAGGTTTGTCTTGGGGCAACGGCTGCCGGCGCAACCCAATTGTTCAACCAGGTCGCCGTGGGCCGAGTTTTGCGGCTTCGCGATAGACGTCGACCGTGATCTTGGCCGTGTTGTCCCACGAAAACGCTTTGGCTCGCTCCAGTCCACGGTGACGCAATTCGTCGGCGAGCGTCGGCGAATCGTTGAGCTGCCGGATCGCGTGAGCAAGGTCTCGTGCGAAACCCGACGCAAAATGCAATCCGGCACCTCCAAGGACTTCGACGAGCGGCGGAATATCGCTCGTAATGACCGGGCATCCCGACGCCATGGCTTCTAGGGCGGGCATGCCAAACCCTTCGGCCAATGACGGCTGCAAAAGCGCTCGCGTGGCATGCAAGAGCGTCACCAGATCTTCGCGACTCACGCCGGGAAGGACGATGATTCGATCGCGAACGCCGAGC